>Ga0136617_10005164_pt1 | contig 11669 bp, 11 predicted proteins | sample AntDrymUQ3222106_2_FD_129672 | JGI IMG/M metagenome (GOLD analysis project Ga0136617, IMG submission 129672) | Polar desert sand microbial communities from Dry Valleys, Antarctica - metaG UQ322 (21.06) | ecosystem: Environmental > Terrestrial > Soil > Desert | place: Antarctica: Dry Valley...
ACGAACAGCAGCCGCCGCGAGGCAAGGGCGTCGCCGCGGACGGCGAGTGCCTCGGCGTAGTCGGGCGAGGCGTACCACTCCTGGACCTGGTCCATCGTGGGGAACTCGATGACGGCCATGAACTGCCGCGACGGCCGCTCGCCTTCCGGCATGTCCGGCTGCGCCGCCCGGACGAGGTAGCGGCCACCGTGCCTTGCGATCGACGCGGCCGCGAGGTCCCGGTAGTGCCGCGCCCTGACCTCGTCGAGCACCTCGACCTCGGCTATCACGTATGCAGTCATGCCACCAGGGTGTCAGCGGCGCTGCGCGTCCCGGCCGTAGGCTGGCAGGGATGGGTATGACCCGCAGCTACGCGATCCGCACCTACGGGTGCCAGATGAACGCGCACGACTCCGAGCGGCTCGCCGGGCTGCTGGAGTCGGCGGGATACGTGCGCGCCACCGGTGACGGCGCCGACTCCGCCGATGTCGTGGTGTTCAACACCTGCGCGGTCCGGGAAAACGCCGACAACAGGCTCTACGGCAACCTCGGGCACCTCCGTCCGGTGAAGGCGTCGCGTCCGGGCATGCAGATCGCGGTCGGGGGCTGTCTGGCGCAGAAGGACCGCGAGACGATCGTGCGCCGCGCGCCGTGGGTGGACGTCGTGTTCGGCACCCACAACATCGGCTCGTTGCCGGCGCTGCTGGAGCGGGCGCGGCACAACAACACCGCTCAGGTGGAGATCCTGGAGTCGCTGGAGGTCTTCCCGTCCACGCTGCCGGCTCGTCGAGAGTCCGCGTACGCCGGCTGGGTGTCGATCTCGGTCGGCTGCAACAACACGTGCACGTTCTGCATCGTGCCGTCCCTGCGCGGGCGCGAGGTCGACCGCCGACCGGGCGATGTGCTGGCCGAGGTCCAGGCGCTGGCGGCCGACGGCGTGCTGGAGGTGACGCTGCTCGGCCAGAACGTCAACTCCTACGGGGTGTCCTTCGGCGACCGTGGCGCGTTCGCCAAGCTGCTGCGTGCCTGCGGGGAGATCGACGGGCTGGAGCGCGTCCGGTTCACCTCGCCGCACCCGCGCGACTTCACCCCCGACGTGATCGCCGCGATGGCTGACACGCCGGTGGTGTGCCCGCAGCTGCACATGCCGTTGCAGTCCGGCTCCGACGCCGTGCTGCGCACGATGCGCCGCTCGTACCGGGCCGGGCGGTACCTCTCGATCCTCGCAGAGGTGCGGGAGTCGCTGCCGGACGCCGCGATCACCACCGATATCATCGTCGGCTTCCCCGGTGAGACCGAGTCCGACTTCGACGCCACGCTCGACGTCGTCCGGGCCGCCCGGTTCGCGAGCGCGTTCACCTTCCAGTACTCGCCGCGACCCGGGACGCCCGCCGCGGACCTACCCGACCAGGTACCCAAGGCCGTTGTGCAGGCCCGCTACGACCGGTTGGTCGAGCTGCAGGAGCAGATCTCCTGGGAGCAGAACCGCACGCTGGTCGGGCGTGAGGTCGAGGTGCTGGTGTCGCGGGGTGAGGGCCGCAAGGACGGCGCGACGGCCCGGATGAGCGGGCGGGCGCGGGACGGCCGGCTGGTGCACTTCGTGCCCGGTGACGCAGCGGTCCGGCCCGGCGACGTCGTACACACGACGATCACCTACGCCGCGCCGCATCACCTCGTGGCCGACGGGCCGCTGGCAGCGCACCGTCGCACCCGGGCGGGGGACCGGCACGACGAGCCGGTCGTATCCGGGGTGGCTGCGCCGGCTGGGCTCGGGCTGCCCGGGTTCGGACCGCCCGCCGCACCGCTGGCGGCGCAGACATCGGGATGCGCCCGGTGAGCGGCGCGGAGGTGCCACCGGAGCTGGCGCGGCTCGATGCGGAGCTGGACGCCGAGCTGGGGGCGTTGCGTTCTGAGCCCCGCCGCGCGCAGGGTGTTCGTGGACTGCTGGCCCGCCGCATCCAGCCGGGGTCGTCGGCCGTGGTGATCCTCTCGGGCGTCGCGATGCTGCTGTTCGCGCTGACTGTGCCGTGGGTCGGCGAGCAGTCCGGGCTTGATGCATTGCTGGGGGCCGCCGGTGTGGGCCCGCTGCCCCGGCTGTTCTCCTGGACGTCGGTCGGCTTCGGCGTGGTGATCTCGATCGCGGCGCTCGTCTCGCGGCGGTGGGCGCTGGCGTGGCTGTGCGCGGTGGGTTGCGGGTTCTCCATCGTCGACGGGGCGCTGGCGATCTGGTCGCGGCAGACGGGCTCCGTCGCAGCCGGCACCGTCGGCGCCGGCCCCGGCGCCGGCCTGGTGCTGGCGTGGATCTCGATCGTGCTGCTCACCGCCACGTGGACCCGGCTGGCCTGGTCCCGCGAGGATGCGCCCGCTGCGGGCGAGTGCGCCGGCTAGAGCTGCCTGGCGGACTCCTCCGCGGTGGCGAGCCACTCCCGCCACTGCGCGGCCTGGCTCTGCGCCTGCTCGGCGCGGCTCGTGTCGCCGGCGGCGAGCGCCTTGGCTGCCTGCGCCTCGAACTGCGCCACCCGATCGCGGAACTGGGCGACCCGCGCCTCGGCGTCCGGGTCGGTACGGCGCGACCGGCGTTCGGCGGCCTCACGGAGCTTGGTCTCCACGGCGTGCAGCCGGTCGTCCAGCTCGCGGATGCGCTCCCGTGGCACCTTGCCGATGGCCTGCCACCGGTCCTGGATGGTGCGGAGCTTGCTGCGTGCCGCGTCGGCGTCGGCCGGGTCGATGCGTTCGGCCTCGCCTAGCAGGGCCTCCTTCGCGGCGGCGTTCGCCGTGAACTCGGCGTCCCGCTCGGAGAACACCGCCGAGCGGCGCTTGAAGAACGCGTCCTGCGCGGTCCGGAACCGCTGCCAGAGGGAGTCGTCGGTGTCCTTGTGGGTGCGGCCGACCGCCTTCCACTCGGTCATCAGCTCGCGGTAGCGCGCGGCGGTCTGGCTCCAATCGGTGGACTCGACCAGCGCCTCGGCCTGCGCGATCAGCTCTTCCTTGCGGGTCTTGGCCGCCCCGCGCTGGCGGTCAAGCTCGGCGAAATGAGTGCCCCGACGCCGGTTGAAGGTGTCACGGGCCTTGGAGAATCGCTTCCACAGCGCCTCGTCGGTCTTGCGGTCGACGCCGCGGACGGCACGCCACTCGTCCAGGATCGTCTTGAGACGGTCGCCCGCCTGCTTCCACTGGGTGGCCTCCGCGGCGAGCTGCTCGGCCTCGGCGACCAGCGCCTCGCGCTTGGCGACCGCCTCGGCCCGCTGGGCGTCGCGTGCCGAGCGGGCGGCCGCGACGGCCTGCTCCGCGGTGCCGATCAGCGCGTCGACGCGGGTGGCAAGGCCGTCGACATCGCCGACCACCGCCGCGTCGGCAAGTCCCGCCCGCAGGTGGCGGGCGCTGCTGAGGGTGTGCTTCGGGTCGCCACCGCCGTGCGCGAGCCGGGCCGCGAGCAGCTCGTACTCGGTGAGCACGTCGTCGAACCGGCGGGCGAAGTGCGCGAGGCCATCCTCCGGCGCGCCCGCCTGCCACGAGCCGACGGCGCGTTCACCGTCGCAGGTCGTCAGGTAGACGGTGCCGTCGGGGTCGACGCGACCCCACCGGGTGGGATCGCTGCTGGCCGGAACGAGGGCATCGGCCGCGGGGGCTGCCTGGGTCGGGATGGTGACGCCTGCTGCCGGCGTCGGGGGCGCGGTGGTGGCGATCACGGCCGGTGTGGGGATAGGTGGGGGCGTCGGGGCCGGGATGTCGGCCGGTGCCGACGTGGCGGCCTCCGGGGCGGTGGGCTCCGGCGCGGTGGGCTCCGGCGTGTCAGCCGAGCGGGGTTCCGGGACGTCGGCAGCTGAGCCCGATTCGCCGTCGGCATGCGCGTCGGCCGGGACCGTCTCGGTGGCTGGAGCCTCGCTCAACTGCGGCTCGGTCGCAGGGCCGTCCACGCTCGATGCGCTCTCCTGCACCAGTTGCTCTTCGGTCACCGTCGGCCTCCCGTTTTCGGCCCATCCGCAGGACGGCTGGGCGCCCCGCGGTCAAGCGGGGCCGTGTCGCGCGACCGCCGAACACCGCGGCGGCTCGTCCGGGGGCGCAAAACGACTGCTCCGACCGGACGACGAAGATTGAAACAGCTCGACCAGCGCCTGCGGAACACCCAATTGCGGATCAACGCACCAGCGGTAAGTCCTGGTCGGCGAGCCGACACGCCCGCGCGACGACGCGGCTACCCTTCGGCGTCGTGCTCAGCATCGTGGCGGTGGTGCCGCAACCGCCGCTGCTGGTGCCCGAGCTGGCCGCCGGCGCCGCACCGGACGTGGCTGACCTTCGGGAGGCCTGCGTCGCTGTGGCAGCACGCCTTGCGGCGGTGTCGACGCGCTGGATCGCCATCGGGACGGACCCCGCCCAGCCCCGAGCCGGTGGGTCAGAAGGGACCGAGGTCGGATCGTTCTGGGGGTTCGGCGTGGACGTGCGGGTCGCCCTCACCCCGAATGCGGCGCTCCAGCAGGCCGATCCCGAGATGCCGCTGCCGTTGTTGATCGCCGGCTGGCTGCGCGAGCAGGCCGACCCCTCCGTGGTGGTCCGCGGCCTGCTCGTCCCGCCGGACCTCGGTACCGCGGAGTGCGCCGACCTCGGAGCGGAGCTGGCCGACGAGCTCGCGGCCGACCCGGAGCCGACGGCGCTGCTCGTCCTCGGCGACGGCGCGTCGACGCACACGGCGTGGTCGCCCGGCTACCTCGACGACCGGGCGGGGCCGTTCGACGAGCGGGTGGCCAAGGCACTCGCCGTCGCCGACGCCGGCGCGCTGCGTCTGCTGGAGCCGGAGCTGGCGCACGAGCTCGGCGCGGTCGGCCGGGCGCCGTGGCAGGTGCTCGCCGCAGCCGCTGAGCAAGCCGAGCCCGCAGGCGGGTGGCGCGGCGAGCTGCTGTACTCGGCGGCGCCCTACGGGGTGGCGTACCACGTGGCGATGTGGGAGCGGGGGCACGGATGACGGCGCCTCCCAGGACGGGGCCCCGGCTGGTCGCCGTCGTCGGGCCCACCGCGACCGGCAAGTCCGACCTCGGCGTGGAGCTGGCGCAGCGGCTGGGCGGCGAGGTCGTCAACGCCGACGCGATGCAGCTCTACCGCAGCATGGACATCGGTACCGCCAAGCTCACCGCACAGCAGCGTCGAGGCGTTCGGCATCACCTGCTCGACGTCCTGGACGTCACCGAGCCGGCGTCGGTCGCCGCCTACCAGCGGGCAGCGCGCGAGGTCGTCGAGCGGCTGCTCGCGGCCGGTGCCACACCGGTGCTGGTCGGCGGCTCCGGGCTCTACGTCCAGGCGGTGCTGGACGATCTGCGCTTCCCAGGCACCGACCCGGCGGTGCGCGAGCGGCTGGAGGGCGAGCTGGCCGAGCTCGGCCCCGCGGTGCTGCACCAACGGCTGGCCGAGCGCGACCCGGCCGCCGCGATGGCCGTGCTGCCCAGCAACGGGCGCCGGATCGTGCGTGCGCTGGAGGTCATCGAGATCACCGGGCGCCCGTTCACCGCCCGGCTGCCGCGCCCCGGCTCGGCGCGCTATGGCGGCGTACTGCTCGGCCTGGACACCGCACCGGCGGAGCTGGACGAGCGGATCGCCGTCCGTGTCCGTCGGATGTTCGACGACGGTCTGGTCGAGGAGGTGCGGGAGCTGGCTGGTCGCGGACTGCGCGACGGCCGCACCGCGTCGCGAGCACTGGGCTACCAGCAGGTCCTGCGCGCGCTTGACGGTGGGGGCGACTTCGAGACGGCAGCCATGGACACCATCCAGGCCACCCGACGCTTCGTCCGGCGGCAGCGTTCGTGGTTCCGGCGGGACGCCCGGATCAGGTGGTTGGCCGCCGGCGAAACGGATCTCGTTACGTCGGCGCTCGGGACGGTGGCCGGCGGGTCGTAGTCTCGGGCGCGTGCGGTTCGCCAAGGGGCACGGGACGGAGAACGACTTCGTCCTGCTCCTCGACGCCGACGCTGGCCTGGATCTCACCCCCGAGCGGGTGCGCGCGCTGTGTGAGCGGCGCGGCGGGCTCGGCGCCGACGGGGTGCTCCGGGTGGTGCGGGCGGCTGCAGCAGGCGAACCCGAGCGCGACGGCGTCGAGTGGTTCATGGACTACCGCAACTCCGACGGCTCGACGGCGGAGATGTGCGGCAACGGGGCCCGGGTCTTCGCCCGGTACCTGGCCGAGTGCGGCCTCGTGGACGGTGGTGAGCTGCTGCTCGGGACCCGGGGCGGCGTTCGGCGGGTCCGGTTCACCGACGACGGCCTGATCAGCGTCGACATGGGCCCGGCCACGGTCGGCGCGCGCTCGACGGCGACTGTCGACGGGCGGGCCTTCGACGGTGTCGAGGTGGACCTCGGCAACCCGCACCTGGCGTGTGTCACCGACGTCGCGCTGGACACCCTCGACCTCGGCGTGCCACCGGGGCACGACCCGGCCGTCTTCCCGCACGGTGTGAACGTCGAGTTCGTCACTACGGTCCTCGACGGCGAGGTGAGCATGAGGGTGCACGAGCGCGGGGTGGGGGAGACCCGATCGTGCGGCACCGGGACGGTGGCGGCGGTGGTCGCGGCACTGCGACATGACGGGCGGGAGGTCGGCTCGTGCGGGGTGCTGACGCCGGGCGGGCGGCTGCACGTCAGCGTCACCGCGGAGAGCACGACGCTGACGGGCCCCGCAGTGATCGTCGCGCAGGGCGAGCTCGACAGGCCCTGGTGGGACGCGGCCGGTGAGGCAGCGAGCGGCTAGCCCAGCTTCACGCCGTGCTTGCCTGCGGTGACCAGAGCGCTGCTGGGCCTCACTCGGCAGAAATAGGGTGCGCGGCGTGGGAACATGGAGTGGAGATGACTGAACCCATGAACGTAAACTCTTCACTCGGCGACCTTGAGCTGCAGGAACGCTCTGCCCTGCGCCGGGTGGCCGGGATCTCCACCGAGCTGACCGACGTCACCGAGGTCGAGTACCGGAGCCTGCGGCTCGAGCAGGTCGTACTGGTCGGCGTCTGGGCCGAGGGCAGCGCAGAGCAGGCAGAAGAGTCAATGGCCGAGCTGGCCCGGCTCGCCGAGACGGCCGGCTCCGTCGTCCTCGAAGCCCTCGTGCAGCGCCGCCAGCGGCCCGACCCGGCGACGTTCGTCGGCTCCGGCAAGGTGGCCGAGCTGGCCGAGACCGTGCGCGCCAACGGGGCGGACACGGTGATCTGCGACGGCGAGCTGTCGCCGGGCCAGCTGCGCCAGCTGGAAGAGAAGCTCGGCGTCAAGGTGGTGGACCGCACCGCCCTGATCCTGGACATCTTCGCCCAGCACGCCCGGTCCAGGGAGGGCAAGGCGCAGGTCGAGCTGGCTCAGCTGTCCTACCTGATGCCCCGGCTGCGCGGCTGGGGCGAGGCACTGTCCCGGCAGGTCGGCGGCCGGGCCGCCGGCGGTGTCGGCATCGGTGGCCGTGGCCCAGGTGAGACGAAGATCGAGCTGGACCGACGGCGGATCCGCACCCGGATGTCCAAGCTGCGCCGCGAGATCGCCGGGATGCGCACCGCGCGCGACACCCAGCGCGGCTCCCGCCGCCGCAACAACGTGCCGTCCGTGGCCATCGTCGGCTACACCAACGCCGGCAAGTCCAGCCTGCTCAACGTCCTCACCGGCGCCGGCGTGCTGGTGGAGGACGCGCTGTTCGCCACGCTCGATCCCACCACCCGCAAGGCGACGGCTCCGGACGGTCGCGCGTACACGCTCACCGACACCGTCGGCTTCGTCCGGCACCTGCCGCATCAGCTCGTCGAGGCGTTCCGCTCCACGCTGGAGGAGGTCGCTCAGGCAGCCTTGCTCGTGCACGTCGCAGACGGCGCGGACGCCATGCCGGAGCAGCAGATCGGCGCCGTGCGCGAGGTGCTCGCCGAGATCGGCGAGGACCGCGACGCCCCGATGCCGCCTGAGCTGATGGTCGTCAACAAGATCGACGCCGCGGACGAGCTTCAGGTGGCCCGGCTGCGCCACGTGCTGCCCGACGCCGTGTTCGTCTCCGCGGCGACCCGGGCGGGCGTCGACGAGCTGCGCAACCGCATCGCGGCGCGGCTGCCCCGCCCTGCCGTCGAGATCGACGTGCTGCTGCCCTACACAGCCGGATCTCTTGCGGCGCGGGTGCACTCCGACGGTGAGGTCCTGTCCGAGCAGCACACCGCGGAGGGCACCCGGATGCACGCGTGGGTGGGCCTGGAGCTGGCCAACGCCGTCGAGCAGTTCGCGGTGACCAACGGCTCGCATCCGCTCCCGGTGGCGCCGCGCGCGGGTGACATGACCGGGCCGACCTGATCCCACGCCGGCTGCGTGCCAGACTCGCCGAGTGTCGGCAGCACGGTGGCCCCGGGTCGCGGTTCTGCTGGTCGCCGGGTTGTTGGCGCCACCGCTGAGTCCCGCGCTCGCGGATGAGCAACCCACGCCCGTCGAGCTGTGCGCAACCTCCGACCCGCGGCTGGCCGAGCTGTCCGGGCTGGCGGCCGGTGCCGAGGGCCGCTGGGCCGTCGTGGACGGCGGCCGGCGCGTGCAGGTGTTCCAGCTCGCCCCCGACTGCAGCGTGCAGCAGGTGCTCGTCGGCGGCGTCGACCCCTACGACGTCGAGGACCTGGCCCGCGCGCCCGACGGCATCTTCTGGCTCGCCGACACCGGCGACAACGACCGTCGGCGCTCCACGGTCGCGCTGATCAGCCTCAGCGCGGACGGCACCGCGCGGCTGCACCGGCTGACCTATCCCGACGGGCCGCACGACGCCGAGGCGCTGCTGGTCGACAGCGCGGGCGTCCCGCTGCTGGTGACCAAGGAGCCCGCCGCACCGGCCGGGATCTACCGGCCGAACGGGCCGTTGGCCGAGCATGTGCCGACGCCGCTGAGCCGGGTCGGACAGCTTGACCTTCCGCCGTCGAGCACCGCCGGCGGGCCGGTGGGCGGGGTGGGCAGCCGGCTGGTCACAGGAGGTGCCAGCACCGCCGACGGTCGTCTCGCCGCGCTGCGCACCTACACCGATGCCTGGCTGTTCGCGGCGCCGGACGGTGACCTGCTCGCGGCGCTGGGCCGGCCGCCGGTGCAGGTGCCGCTGCCCGGAGAGCCGCAGGGCGAGGCGATCGCGTTCGGCCCCGACGGCACGCTGCTGTCCGGGTCGGAGTCGCCTCCCGGCGCGGTGGGCAAGCTGCGCGCGGTGCCGGGCGCGGTCGCGCTCGCGGGCCTTGCGCCGCCCACCACCGAGCCACCGCCGGATGCCGCTCCGCCTGCTCCGCAGAGCGGTGTCGGGCCGCTGCAGGGGATCGTCGTCGCGCTCGCGTTGTCCGCGCTGATCGTGTTCGGCCTCGGGAAGATGCGCCGCAAGAAGTGACTGCCAGCGGCGGCTAGAGCCTGCGGAGCACGGCGACCACTCGCCCGAGCACGGTGGCTTCCTCGCCGGGAATCGGCTGGTAGGCGGGGTTCTGGGGGAGCAGCCACACCTTGCCGTCGCGCCGCTTGAACGTCTTCACCGTCGCCTCGCCGTCGATCATCGCGGCCACGATGTCGCCGTTGTCGGCCACCGGCTGCTGCCGTACGACGACCCAGTCGCCGTCGGTGATGGCCGCGTCGACCATCGAGTCGCCCTTGACCGTCAGCAGGAACAGGGTGCCCTCGCCGACGATCTCGCGGGGGAGCGGGAACACGTCCTGGACGGCTTCCTCGGCCAGGATCGGGCCGCCGGCGGCGATCGCGCCGAGCACCGGCACGAAGGTCGGCGTCGGGCGCTGCGCCCGCAACTGCTCGGCCTCCTCCGCGCTGAGCTCGTTGCCGTCGTCAGGCGCCCGGACGTCGACCGCGCGGGTGCGGTTGGGGTCGCGGCGCAGGTAGCCCTTGCGTTCCAGAGCGCGCAGCTGGTGGTGCACCGAGGAGGTCGACGTCAGCCCGACGGCGTCGCCGATCTCCCGGACGCTCGGCGGGTAGCCGAAGCGCTCCACCCAGTCCCGGATCACCTCCAGCACCTTGCGCTGCCGCAGCGTCAGCCCGGCGTTCTCGGACTCCTGCGGGTCCGGGAAGGCGTGCACCTCGGCGGGCACCGAGGTCTCGGGATCCTCCGGTGAGCCGACTGCCATGGTCGCCGCCCTCCTGTCGGTGTCGGCCGGGATGCTGGCCGGACGCTGGTGACGGGGCTGCGCGGGTGTCCCGTCGCTGGCGAACGCTAGACCCGATCACCGTCTCGATCAAACACATGTTCGAACGACACGCCCACAGATCTCGATTTTGTCCGGGTGCGATGGTAGACAACTCGCACAGGCGTTCGATCGAACGTCTGTGCGAGTCACGAGGAGGACCGATGGTCATGCGGACGGACCGGCGGACACAGCGAGGGGTCGAGATCGCCGGCCAACTGACGGTGACGCGCACGCCGCGTCGGCCGGGTGTGGCGCGTCCGCCGATGCATCCGGGGCCGCTCCCTTCCAGGCCCGGTCCGTCGGCCCCACGGTCGGCGCCGCTGCCCCCGCTCCCGCCCACAATCGCGCGGCCAGTACGCCGGCCGCATCGCCGTGCCTTTGCCGCGGACCCGCATTACGCGCCGGCCCCCAGACCGATGGTGCGGCCGACCACTGCTCAGGTCGCGCGGCGGCGGCGGGCGGTGGCGTTGATGTTGGTCGCCCCGGTCACGCTGGCGGTGGTCGTGTTGCTCGGGCAGCTCGCGCACGTGGCGCAGGTGGCCGCGGTCCCGGATGAGACCGTGGCTGTCCAGGTCGCCGAAGGCGAGTCGCTGTGGCAGCTCGCGCGCCGCGCAGCGCCGCAGGCCGACCCCGGCGCGGTAGTTGAACGAATCGTCGAGGTCAACGGACTGGAATCCGCGGCGGTAACGCCCGGACAGATGGTCCTAGTGCCGACTGGGTAGCAAACCCCCACATCTTGTGGTTACATGTATGTAGTTCATCCACAGGTTGGGTCTAGTGCGGCGGAGGTCGGGATATGAGATGCCCGTTCTGTCGCCAGCCCGACTCGCGAGTGATCGACTCACGTGAGGTGGACGAGGGCCAGACGACCCGCCGGCGGCGGTCGTGCCCGGAGTGCGGCCGGCGGTTCACCACCGTCGAGGAGGCCGTGCTGTCCGTGGTCAAGCGCAGCGGTGTCACCGAGCCGTTCAGCCGCGAGAAGGTGGCGCGCGGCGTGCGCCGCGCCTGCCAGGGAAGGCCGGTCGACGAGGACGCGTTGCAACAGTTGGCGCACCGTGTCGAGGAGACCGTCCGCGCCGGTGGTGCGGCGGAGGTGCCCAGTCACGAGGTAGGCCTGGCGATCCTTGGCCCACTGCGCGAGCTGGACGAGGTGGCATATCTGCGGTTTGCCAGCGTCTACCGGTCGTTCTCCTGCATCGAGGACTTCGAGAAGGAGATCGCCGACCTGCGGGGACCGGACGAACCGCTCATCCCCGGTGGGCATCCCGGTCGCTGAGCGCGAGATCCAGCTGAACTAGTCGAGAGGGACTGAGGAGCATGGCGGAGAGCACGGTTGGGTCGGCCGGCAGTGCTGCCACGGGTCGCGACGACAAGCGCAAGCGGGGCGACGGGCTGTCGATCCAGCGTGTCCACACTACCGCGGGGGTGCACCCCTACGACGAGGTGACCTGGCAGCGGCGCGACGTCGTGATGACCAACTGGCGTGACGGCACCGTCAACTTCGAGCAGCGCGGCGTGGAGTTCCCCGACTTCTGGTCGGTCAACGCC
>Ga0136617_10005165_pt1 | contig 11668 bp, 10 predicted proteins | sample AntDrymUQ3222106_2_FD_129672 | JGI IMG/M metagenome (GOLD analysis project Ga0136617, IMG submission 129672) | Polar desert sand microbial communities from Dry Valleys, Antarctica - metaG UQ322 (21.06) | ecosystem: Environmental > Terrestrial > Soil > Desert | place: Antarctica: Dry Valley...
CACTCGCTCCTTCTTTCTGCTACAAATCATTCTCAAGCCGCTTCAAGATTTTTTCGCCGCTTCCGGTTAAATACAAGTAACAAGTGAAAAAAGATTCGCGGCAAACCTCTGGCGGAAGCGATTAATAATTGCTAGATAGTTGAAAGTTTTCGTTAGAGAGCGTTATAAAGCAAACCGCTTATTACTGGCAATTTAATTAAGTTAAGAAATTTTGACCTCTGTTTTTAAAAACTGTCGCGCTAATAAGTAAAGAAAAACTTTTTCTTTCAATCAAAAACTAAAGGAGAACAATCAAGATGAATCACTTAAACAATCGAAAAAACATCGTCGCAATCTGGATATTGATTGCTGTTTTGTCGCTCTCGACGGCTGTCTTCGGGCAGACTTTCTCGAATTGGGCAACGCCCGTCAACATCGAAACAATTCCCGGCACGAGTTCGGAATTCAATACGCCGTTTAACGACGGCTGCCCGATTCAGGCACCGGATGGTCTGAGTTTTTACATCGCCTCGAATCGTCCCGGCGGAATGGGCGGGCAGGACATCTGGGTCGCGTATCGGACAAGTCTGACCGCTCCGTTCGGCGCGCCGCAAAATCTGCCCGCGCCCGTCAACACCGCGGCTGACGATTTCTGTCCCACGCCGGTGCCGGGAAACGGGCTGTATTTTGTCAGTTCCCGCACACAAGCAGGCGCGTGCGGCGGTCCCGATATGTATTTCACCCGTTTCAGAAACGGAGTTTGGGCGGAACCGGAAAATCTCGGCTGCGAGATCAACAGCTCCGCCAGCGAATTCAGCCCGTCATATTTTGTGGATGAAGGCGGACGGGCAATTCTCTATTTTTCAAGCAATCGTCCGGGCGGACACACCGCCGGCGGCACAGACCAGGACATCTATTTCAGCGTCAACTCCGGTGCGGCGCAGCTTGCTCCGAATCTGAACACCGAGTTTGACGATCAACGCCCGAATGTGCGGGCGGATGGACGCGAGATAGTCTTCGATTCAAATCGTCCGGGAACGCTCGGCGGAAACGACATCTGGACGGCGAGCCGCAGCAACACAGGCAGCGGTTGGTCTGCGCCTTTCCACTTTGACGCGCCGATTAACAGCGCGGCAAGTGAAACGCGGGCATCATTATCGTTCGACGGTTTGACGATGTTTTTCGGTTCAACCCGTCCGGGCAGCGAACCCGACCCCAACGGAGTTCCGTCAAACGACGTTTATGTCACAACCCGCGAAAGACTCAGAACGCCGACACCGACGGTTGCCGACTTTGACGGCGACGGACGCACCGACATCAGCGTTTTCCGTCCGTCAGACGGAACGTGGTATGTGATGCAAAGCGGCAGCAACACTCTCCGGGCGCAGCAGTTCGGCGCAAACGGAGACCGAATCGTTCCCGGCGATTACGACGGCGACGGACGCACCGACTTTGCCGTTTTCCGGCAAGTTTCAAACAACGGCGTTTGGTATATTTTGCGAAGTTCGGACAACGCTTTTTACGGTGTTAATTGGGGCTTGAATACGGATAAACCCGTGCCGGGCGATTACGACGGCGACGGCAAAACCGACATCGCCGTTTATCGCAATGGAACGTGGTATATCGTGCAAAGCTCAAACGGACAATTCACGACGCATCAATTCGGAGCGAGCAGCGATATTCCCGTCGCCGCTGCCAATGCTCAATAAGAAAAGCAAGCGGCGCATCCGCATCAGGAGAGTTGATGCGTTGTCATCTCTTCGGCTTGCGCCGCTTGTTGCGGAAAATGAAAAAACTACTTCTAACTTTTGCGCTGCCAATGATTTTCAAAAACTGTCGCGCTAATTATTAGAGAGAGAGAATTTTCGAGAAAGTTTTCTCGAAAACGATAGAGCAATAACAAAAATAAAACTAAGGAGAAAAAGAAAATGAATTACAAACAACTAAGCGTCAGATTTTGCTCGTTTGCACTCTGCGCTATAAAAAATATGACCGCCGTCGTCAAAGGTCGGCAATTGGCGGTGGCGGTAATCGTCGCCGTGGTCTCCACTGTAGCCGTCGCGGCTGTCTTAACGCCGTCGTCCGGAATCCTGAGCGCGCCCGTTTTCGCCAGGGCAAGTTTTGCGGATCGAACCGACATCAGATTCAAGGTTGGGCAGGGGCGGGACCGAGAGGTTATTAATGTACCGAGCGCGCAGGAAACGGTGATGCAGCAAATCGTCATTGCGCCCGGCGGGCAAACTGGTTGGCACAGTCACCCGGGACCGGTGGTTGTGCTGATAAAGTCTGGTCAAATGTCCTTCTATTCAAGCGAGGGTCGGCTCTGCACGAATCGCATCTACTCGGCTGGTGAAGCCTTTATCGACAGCGGACAAGGTCACGCGCATATAGCCCGCAACGAAAGTCAAAGCTTCGCCCTGATACTCGCCCGACGCTTGGGTTCTTCCAGTAACGATTGCCTAATCTCCAAATGGGCGAACGCTGATGTCGTCAATTTGCATTGAAACAACTTGGCGGTCTTTCGAGCCAAACGCTTCTTCCAACATCTCAGCTTTTTTCAGAACGCGCCCTGTTAGGTCAGTAACCCTCCAATCGTCGGCAAGAATCTGCTCGATAAACGAACGGTCGCCTTCAATCCAAACCGTTGCCAGACGTTCTTCGATGTCGCGTAAAGTTTCAACGATTTGCGAAGCGTCAAAACTGTCTAAATCTTTTGTAGCATCTGCGTTCATTTTATTTGGTCATTCGTAACTTACCACTCTTTGCTTACATACGCGAAGCAGCACAACTTTGTATTAGACGCGGCTTCGGGGTTAACTCGGTAGTTGATTATTTAATCTTTCTGCCGCGCATTTCCTCTCCGTTCAAGCGGAGAATGAGATGGGTAATTTGCCCTTGTTCGTCTTTGACGAAGTTTATTTTCGCCTCCACTTCCTTGACTGTGAAACTCGTTTCGGATACGGGAATTAACTCGACTTTCGATTATCCCGTCATTACGCCCATCAATTTCTCGCCTTCCAAAGTGACTGTCACAAAGCAAGTTTGCGAAAGTTACAGGCTGCGCGTAAGTGTTTTGAATTTTGAAGTCTTTCAAAAGATAAGCCGATTCGTGCGAGTGAGCTGGGAGCTTAAGAGCCGGAAAATAAGCTGTTTCCATTAGCCTCAAACCGTCGGTCGAAACGGTTTTCGACGTATTGCCGTAAAAGCATCCTGAAGAAAGTCTCATATTAAATTGTTTTTGACGTCGAATTGAAACTAATAAGAAAACACCGCCTACGATGCTTTTATGACAAAAATCAGGGAGATGCCTGCGGCGGAGTTGACGTGGTGCATAACCGTTACGGATAAACAAAGTTAAAAAATCCAACCTAATAAAATAGTCGCTCTTTTGCGCTCACATCCAATGACTTGTTAGGCAGCGTGTATCAGAGACCAATGCTCTTACAGCGACAAAAACTCTCCTTGCTTAAATCGTTTGTCAATCTTCTGGACGTTTGCGAAGTCTTGCAGCGGATTGTCATTCAACACTAAAAAACTCGCTTCATATCCAATTTTCAAATGACCGATTTTCCGATTCGGAAAGATCGTTGCGGCTGTGTTTTCACACCACAATTTCAGCAACGTGCGATTATCAAACGCTCCTAGCTTTTGCAAATTTAGTGCTTCAACCAGAGATGTTTGCCGGTAACTGTCGCTTCCAATCGCAACGTGAACGTCGTGTTTCTTTAATAGTTGAAGGTTTTGGACAAGCGAGTCGCGCACCTCATCGAAAGGTTCGCCTTCTTTCTTCTGTAAAGCGTGATCTATGGCGGATACCAACGTGGTCACAACTACCACTCGGTTTCGAGCCGCCAGCCGCGCATCCCGTTCGGAAATCTTAAAACGCGAAGCATCATACTTCTTCCAATCGCCTCTTTCCGGTCTGAATCCAGGCGTGTGATTTATCTCATCAACTCCGGCGATTAAGGCATTATGAAAATCAGTAGCCGTTTCGACGTGCGTTGAGACGCGCAAACCGGCGCGATGCGCTCGCCGGACGATTTCGCGCAAGAGGGCGGGATTAAGCCCTCGCCAGTCAATATAAGCATCGTCCCTTTTTCGCTTCTCGTACTCCTCCGAATATTGAAGATAGGTTTTAATAAAATCCGGTTTCCCCGCCAAAATTTTCTCCCACTTTCGGTCTAAATCGGCGAGGTTATCAATGATGAAATAAAAACCGCCTTCCGCCCAATCAGCGGGATTTGCGCCGCGCTCCAAGTTGCGCTTGACAACGCCCAACGGATGTCCTCCCGAAGCGGTCAATCCGCCATTGGCAAACACCGCGTCAATGCTTGTCGGAATGTTTATCTTTCCGAGCAAAGATGTTTTTGAATTGGGAAGGTTATTCGGATTTTTGACGTAGAAAATGCCGTCTAGAAGATACTTGCGAACGAGTTCGTCAATGCTCTCCGGGTTTTCCACATTGTGGTTGTGCGCCTCGCCGAACGGCGGAATCACATACTTGCCAGCCAAGTCAACGACGGAATCAACTCGGACGGGCTTTTTAACAGTCAAAACACCTTTGACTGAATAGAAACGCTTATTCTCAAAATTCTGTCCGTCAAACCAGTTTCCGTTAATAAACCCGTAATTTTTTGACGAAGGTTGTTGACCTGTCGCCTTTGCCTCAAGCATCAGCCCGATGAGCGATGCGGATGTGCTAATAAGGAAAGACCTTCTGGTAATATCTTCGGCGTTTCGGTTTTTAGCATTAGTCATAGCTTTGCCTCTTAATTTTCACGTTTCAACTATATAAACACCAAGCATTTTAATTTTGTGACGGAAATTATAGTGTTGTCATGACTTTCATCACTTAACGAAACGTCGAACGATTGAATTTACGCGCGGCGAAATCGCCATCACGCAGCATAAAACTTATCACGCAAGGTTTGATAAAGGTCGCTGTTTCCGCCTCACGTCCAATGCTTGTTAGGTGCAGCGTTGATGTTAGTAGATTGGCTACCAAATTTTAATGCGCTTTTCTGCGCTTCTTACCATTTTACTGCCTTCTTTCAGATGAAAAGCGTTGATAAAGCCGTCAAGATTTGAAAGCGGCGCATTAACTCTGAAAGGCTGATATGACGAAGTGCGAGTTTTAATTCTCAGACGGATTGCTTCGGGAGTCGTGTTGGTGCTCCACATCTGCGCCCAAGCGATAAAGAATCGTTGTTCGGGCGTAAAACCATCAATGTCGGGCTGCCTGCCGGTCTTTTCTTGTTGTCTTTGAAAGGCATCAAATGCGATGCTCACGCCGCCCAAATCAGCGATGTTTTCGCCGACGGTCAACGTGCCGTTCAGATGCAAATTGTCTAAAACCGTATAGGCGTTAAACTGCTCAATGATGAGTTTTTGTTTCTCTTGAAATCGCTTCAAATCTTCGGCTGTCCACCAATTACTAAGTTTGCCGTCAGCGTCGTATTGACTGCCTTGGTCGTCAAAAGCGTGCGTAAATTCGTGCGCGATAACGCTGCCGATTCCGCCGTAGTTGACGGCATCGTCAAATGATTCGTGAAAAAACGGCGGCTGCAAAATTCCGGCGGGGAAAACGATTTTATTGTCAGGCGGACTGTAATAGGCGTTCACCGTTTGCGGAGTCATCCCGAATCCGGATCCGGTATTATCAGACTGCTTGCCGAGCCTTCCGATGTATTTTTTAACATCAAATTGGTTGACACGCGCGACATTGGCGACGTAGCCGGAAGGAGTTATTTCAATCTTCGACAAATCGGGAAACTTATCAGGGTAGCCGACCAATACCTTAATTTTATCGAGCTTAGCAAGCGCTTTTTGTTTCGTTTCCGCGCTCATCCAATCCAACGCTTTGATTCGCAGCCCGAACGCTTCTTTGATGTTTTGTATCATGACCAACATCTTGACTTTAGCCTCAGGACTGAAATTCTTTTTGACGTATTCCTGCGCTAACGCCCAACCCAAATAGCTTTCGGTTTGTTCCTGAACTCTGTGCTGGCGCGGTTTCATTTCCGCCACGCCGTTTAAAGTCTTTTGAAAGAAATTAAAATTCTCGTCGGCGAAATCGGAACTCAAAAATTTAGCGTTGGTCATCAACACATTCCATTTCAAATATGCCTTCCACTCTTTTAACGGAATCCTCTTGCTCATTTCGCTCAACGCAACGAAAAAGTCGGGCGTAACGACATTAACATTTTGACCCGCAGGCAAACCGAGCGCATTGAAATACGTCGTCCAATTAAAATGCGGCGAGAGTTTCTGAATCTGCGCGAGATTCATTTTGTGAAAGGTGAGTTTCGGGTCGCGCTCATCTTCCGCCGTAATCGAGTTGATGGCAAACATGAACTCCAGCTTCATCACCACCACCGCATATGCTTTGCCAGCGGCTTCCGTTTCGCCAAGCAAGCGAAACATTTTTTCGATGTGCTGCCGGTATTGAGCGCGGATTTTTTCTGATTCCGCGTCTTCCTTCAAATAATAACTTCGATTCGGCAACGCGATTCCGCCTTGCTTGAATGCCGCGATTGAGATGCCGGGATTTTCCACATCCGCATCACTATAAAAAAGAAAGACCGCCTGCGGAGCAATAGATTGATGAAATTCGCCGAGTAACATCGCCAAATCATCTTTGTCTTTGAGCCGGTCAATGCGGGCGAAATACGGTTCGAGCTGTTGCGCTCCCGCTTTCTCGATTGTCGCCGTGTCCATCGCCGCCGAATAAAAATCGCGGAGCAGTTGAGTCGTGCTGCCTTTCGGCGCGGCTTTATCTTGCAGCGCGTCTTCCAAGATGCTGCGGAGTATTTGGGCGTTTCGCTGATCCACCTCGTCAAATGCTCCCCAAGCCGAATGATCGCTCGGAATCGGGTTATTCTTAATCCAATTGCCGTTGACGAAAAGATAAAAATCGTCTTCCGGCTTGACGTTAAAATCTATATTGGACTTGTCAATAGCTTTCAGCTTGCCGGGTTGTTGAGCGGATATTTTTGGATTAAAGAAACAAGCAAAGCTAAGAATCAACAAACCTAAAGTGAAAAGATGCTGGTTGCTAATAATTTTACTGCCGTCGGTTTTTCGTGTTTCAAAGGTACACCGAAAGAATGCAAAAGCTATTTTTTTTAGTACAATGAGATGTTTCATAAAAACAAATTTACCGTATTTTTGCAGTTACTTTCTTGCACCGGAGAAGCGAATTTGTATCGGTTTAGCGTTTAAATCAGCGCGGACGAAAAGCAGCGCGATACTCGCTCGGCGTCATTCCCGTGAATTTTTTGAGCGTTCTCGCAAAATGGCTCTGGTCGAAAAATCCGACAGCCAAAGCTATCTCACTAAGCGGAGCGTCTGTGGTGGAGATTTTTTGGCAGGCTATTTCGATGCGTCGTTTGCGAACATACTCGCCGACGGTTAAGCGATAAAATCGGTGGAACTCACGAGCGAGATGAACCGGATGCACGCCGACCAATTCGGATAAGGCAATCAGCGTTAAACTTTCGTCGAATCGCTCGTCGAGAATTTCTCGCGTCCGCCGCAGCCAGTGCGGAGGTCTGGGTTCTGATTTGCGGGCGGAGCGACGCGACGCTTCCGCTATCAATTCAAGCGTCAAACCTTCGACGGAGAGCGAAGAAAAATCGTCGAATTCCCGAAATTCCCGGTAGAGCCGCAAGGCGAGATTCGACAATCGCTCGTCATAAAAGTCTGTTGGGATTCTATAACGCGCGAATGCTGTCGCACGCGCTCAAGCCAAAGAGCGTTCATTTGAATGTTAAAGCAGCGTGCGTTCGTCTCGAACCTATCCGAATGCTTTTCGCCAGCAGGATGAAAAACAAGCGTTGACGGGCGGCACAAGCGTGAGCGTCTGCCGTAAAATTCGGTAAAGTCGCCTTCGAGAACAAAGCAAAAATAAGCCGCTTCATGCGAATGAACCGGGAGTTTAATAGTTGGAGCGTAAATTGTTTCCGTCAGTCCGAAATCCGCACTTAAAACCGTTTTCGATGTGTTGCCATAGAAAAAGCCTGAAGAAAGTTTCATACAAAATGTTTCTCTAATATTTCTCTTAATCTCAAAGTTAGAATTACCTTAAAAACACCGCCATCCGCGATTTTATGACATAAATTTCGCGCCGCTTGAGTAACGAAAGAAGCACCTTGCGGCGGAGTTGACTTGGGCGGAAACCGCTACGCGCAAGCAAAGGGACAAGAGACACCGTTTTTAACAAAGTCGCTTTTTCCGCTTCACGTCCCATAACTCGTTGGACTTCCTATACCACGCTACTTGGAATAAATACCTTCTTTCCGCAGCCAAGTGGTCATCATGTCAAAGAGTTCTGGGACAAACCTTTTTAGTTTTGGGACTTCGCTATTGCCTCCCGTTTCCGACTCAAGTAAACCGTGATTGCCTTTCGGAAAAACTTTGTATGTGAAATTGGTGTTTCCTGCGATTCTTAACGCTCGTTGCATATTTGCTATCGTTTGCGGCACTGGCGTTGACTTATCAAGCTCACCAAATAATGCCAAAACGGGACAGGTAACTTTTTCTAACGCAAGCGAAGGGTTAAAACTGTAAACGGTCTGCCAATCGTGACGTAATTCATCCGGCGAGGACGACTTCGGCACATAATCGAGCCATTTCTTGCCTTTAGACTGTTGCATCGCAGCCGCAAATTTCTCCCAGCCCTGCCCGGTTTGCCCAACCTCAAATTCGAGTTTCGTAAATGCAAGTGCTTCGGCTATCTCCTTTTCGGATAAACCGTCAACACGCATTTCCGCTTCTGCCCGGTATAATTCCTGCTGCCACGCCGGGACAAACATTCCATACAAGTTCACAAGGAAAGCGGTATCACGATTCCCGGCAGCGACCGATGCGGCGAGGAAGCCGCCCTGACTGCTGCCGCACAAACCGATTTGTCGAGGTTTGATGCCTTTATGATTTTTGAGGAATTGTACGGCGGTTCGCCCGTCGGCGGCTAAATCATCAAAAGTAGATTTTTCAAAATTCCCGTTCGAGCCGCCCGTGCCGCGTTTGTCATAGATGAGAACCGCGAATCCGCGAGAGAGAAAGAAATCAGGAAAGGGACCAAACGAGTAACGATTCAAAGCGCCGGAGCCATGAAGAAAAACAACTGCCGGATGAGAGCCTCTTGTCGCAGATGTTATCAACGTTCCGGACAATTTAACCTCACCATTAAGAAAGCTAACTTCTTCTCTCCTAACATTAACTTTACTAGCTGTTCTGCGGGTTGAACCATTTTGCTGCCAAGTGAGGCTCACCACTTCATTTCGTCTGTTCTTAGCGAAATTGATGTGCATTTCAACGGGCGGATTGACAAGCAAACTTGTTCCCGCGCTAAAACCATTTTCTGACGTAGACGAGAGTATTCTGACAAGTCCCGATTTAAAATCTGTGAAAAGCAAGCGATTCTGCCCGCCTCCCAAATCGAACTTTGCGATTGAGATAAAATCATCAGAGTTCAATTTATAAATACCAACCAATAGGTCGAAAGAATTTTGAGGAGCATCGGTTTGCGCCACGCAAATTACCGTTGACAATATGACAACCATCACCGCAGCAAGTATTGATGGTTTTTTCATCTGCTTAATACTCATTTATTTTCTCAGTAAATTTCGAGCTTTGAGAAAACCATAGAATTTTTCTGTAAAAAGTGTCATAAAAGCGAGTTGCTTCGATAAAATTTTCGAAATATCTCCGATATTTTTCATAAGCGAGCGAAAATTAAAAATCCTTATCTTGCAGACCGATGAATAGAAGCTCAAATTTGAGTTCTAACTCTTGAGCCAGCGAAAATTGTTTATCCATTTCTATCCACGCACGCAAAGTCGCACTCCAGATGTCAAAAATGAGTCGGACGGCTAACGGCGTGTCTAAATCATTTCGCACCCTTTTCTTACCTTTGTCGATTTCCAACCACTCCGCGTAGATAGCCGAAACGCGTTCTTCTATATTCTCGTCCAGAGCAATCAACTTCGGCTGTTTGAAAACTTCCGGGTAAAGAACGTCTACCATTTTCCTTTCGCGCTGAAACATTTTTTCTGTCGCCTCAAAAAGTTTTGCGAAGCGTTTTTGCGCGTTTCCGGTTTTGATATTTTCGGCAATGCCAACAAATTCGGCAGAAAGCCGCATGTAATAATCCGTCAAAACATTTTGTTTGGTCGGAAAATAATTAAAAAAAGTTCCTTTGCCGACATCGGCAAGCGCGGCAATTTGGTCAATCGTAGTCGCTTCAAAGCCTTGTCGCTCGAACAACTCAAATGCCGCGTCACGAATCCGGGTTCGCCGATTATCGCGCTGAACCTGCCGACGAGATACGGGTGAATTTTTAACAATTTTAGTGAATTCAATCATAAGCTAAAATACGACCGTAGTCATCTATGACCATAGTCATATTATTACTCAAGTATAATTTTTGTCAAACAATTTGAAAAGATTCTTAGAAAGATGAACGATATGAAAAGTGAAGAGAATTTTCTCCGCGTCGAGCTTGAATACCGCGCCGTTGGCTGCGCGAATGAAGTTGTCGCCCAACATTGAGTAACACAAAAGCAGGACAACGATTATAAATTTTCATAAATATTTCCTTGATTTGGGACAAGCACCGCCGATAATTTTAACGGTTAAAGTATTTTCATTCTTTTACTTTTTAAGATTTTTATTTAGGAATTCTACCGTGCGCTTCCAAGCCAGTATCGCTGCGTCGGGTTTATAGTACGGACGCGTGTATGCCAAAAATCCGTGGTCTGCCTGCTCGTAAAAATATACTTCCGCAAACGTGCCTTGTTCTTTGAGCATTCTCTCAAGCTCTTTAGTCTCTGCAACCGGAATATGGCGGTCGGCGGTGCCTTGATGAATTTGCACCGGAGCTTTTAAATTAGATATTTCTTCCGCATTCATCTTCGACGGATGAAAAGGAATTACAGCTTTGATGCCTTTTTCGTAGCGAGCCGCGTAGAGCATCGCGCGTCGCCCGCCGGAGCAAAAACCTAAAATGCCCAGTTTATCCGATTTGACGAATTGGAGAGTTTCAAGATATTCGGCACCGGAGCGAATATCTTGAAGAAAATCATCTTCCTTGCGATTTTCTATGCTTTTGGCAATTTCCGCCGGAGTCTTGGCGGATTCCGGGACGGTGTGCCAGATATTCGGCGCAAGCCCGACATATCCGGCAACGGCGAGCGCGGCGCAGGTATTGGGAATATATTCTTCGGTGATGAGATTTCCCGCAATGACGAGAACGGCTTTGTGTTTCTTCTTTTCGGATTTTGGACGAGCTAAGTAACCGCCAATTTCTTCATTACCGTTATTGAAAGAGACCTTGCCGTGCCAGATATTTGGGTTATCCAAGACGCGAGTGGGCAGATTCTTCGGCAATTCCTGGGCTGAACCGTTAGCCCCAAACAAGGTAAGTGTCGCAAATGTAGCTGCCGCGCCCAAAAGGAAATCTCTGCGTTCCGGGTTTTCAAGAGCGCAATCTTTTTCTTCCATACACATAAAGTTAATTTCTCCTATGTAAATTACCGGCAATGCCGGTAGTCGTATTTATATTTAATACCTAATGTGCAACTCTTTTGAATAATGTTCCATTGAAATAAAACTCGCTAAAATAGTTGATGACAAAATCAATTTCAAAGCGAGGATAAATCAATGGAACGAGATATTTTTATCATAATGG
>Ga0136617_10005166_pt1 | contig 11665 bp, 10 predicted proteins | sample AntDrymUQ3222106_2_FD_129672 | JGI IMG/M metagenome (GOLD analysis project Ga0136617, IMG submission 129672) | Polar desert sand microbial communities from Dry Valleys, Antarctica - metaG UQ322 (21.06) | ecosystem: Environmental > Terrestrial > Soil > Desert | place: Antarctica: Dry Valley...
CCGACCGGCTGATCCCCGCCGCGTCGAAGGTGAGCACCCAACCCGCCGGCGTGAGTTTGGTGCACCTGCCCACGTTGTTTCAGGCCGGCCGGCTCACCGACCCAGGCAACCGGCCCGTCAGCAAGGTGTTCTTCCCCACCGCCGGCGCCCGGGTCGCGATGACGGTGACCGTGACCCCGCGGCGGTGGACCTGGAACATCGACGGGCAGCGGGCGGCGGTCACCCGCGGCTACTGCTGCGAGTACTACACCCAGGCCCGGGACCCCCGGGACCACCCCGACACCTACGCCTCGCACACCTTCACCGGCACCGGGACGCACACGGCGACGGTGACGGTGACCTGGTCGGCGACCGTCACCATCGCCGGGCTCGGGACCGTCCCGGTGGACGGCACGTTCACCCGGACCTCACCGGCGCACCCCTTCCACGTCAAACAAGCCCGAGCCCAACTGGAATCCGGCACCAGCTAACCGGCAGACCACCAGCCGGTCAGCCCGGACATAGACTCCCGTCCGTGGCTGGTCGCATCAAGGACGAGGACATCGCGGCCGTCCGTGACCGCGCCCACATCGTCGATGTCGTGCAGGAGCACGTCGCGTTGCGCAGCGCCGGCGGGGGGAGCATGAAGGGCCTCTGCCCGTTTCACGACGAGAAGAGCCCGTCATTCAACGTCAGCCCCGCCCGCAACGTCTTCCACTGCTTCGGCTGCGGGGTGGGCGGCGACGTCATCAAGTTCGTCATGGATGTCGAACGTCTCACCTTCGCTGAGGCCGTGGAGCGGTTGGCCGAGAAGTCCGGTGTCCACCTGCGGTACACCGAAGGCGGTCCCGCTACCAGCCGGCCGGCCGGCCAGCGGAGCCGGCTCGTGGCTGCCTCGGCCGCCGCTGCGGAGTTCTACGCCGAACAGCTGACCAGTCCGGATGCCCGTCCGGCCAGGGACTTCCTCGCCGAGCGCGGCTTCGATCAAACCACGAGAGAAACGTACGAATGTGGCTTCGCACCGGCCGGCTGGGACAACCTGACCAAGCACTTGCTGGCCAAGGGCTTCACCCAGGTCGAGCTGGTCACGGCCGGGCTGTCCCGCGACTCACGCAACGGCAACCTCATCGACAGGTTTCGCCGCCGCCTGCTCTGGCCGATCAAGGACATCACCGGCGATGTCGTCGGCTTCGGTGCCCGCAAGCTGTTCGACGACGATGACGGCCCGAAGTATCTCAACACGCCCGAGACGCCGATCTACAAGAAGAGCCACATGCTGTACGGCGTCGACGTGGCCAAGCGCGAGATCGCCCGCCGCCACCAGGCCGTCGTCGTCGAGGGATACACCGACGTGATGGCGTGCCGCCTCTCCGGCGTGCCCACAGCGGTAGCCACCTGCGGCACGGCGTTCGGGACCGATCACATCTCAGTGCTGCGCCGGCTGCTGATGGACCAGGAGGAGTTTCGCGGCGAGGTGATCTTCACCTTCGACGGTGACGAGGCCGGGCAGAAGGCCGCCATGCGCGCCTTCGGTGAGGACCAGCGTTTCGTCAGCCAGACCTTCGTCGCCGTCGAGCCCTCCGGCATGGACCCGTGCGAGCTCCGCCAGGCCAAGGGGGACACGGCGGTGCGGGACCTGGTCGCTCGGCGGGAGCCGCTGTTCGCCTTCGTCCTGCGTACCGTGCTGCAGCGCTACGACCTGGAGACGGCCGAAGGCCGGGTCGCCGCGCTGGACAAGGCGGCGCCGCTGGTGGCCCGGATCCGCGATCGCGCATTGCGGCCGGAGTACGCCCGCCGGCTGGCCGGTGACCTCGGCATGGAGGTCGAGCCGGTGCTGCGCCGGGTCGGCGAGCTGGCCTCCGGGCGACGGCCCCCGCACAGGGACCAGCAGGCGCGCCAGGATCGCCCAGATCCTGCCGACCCGAACTTGAAGCGCGAGCGCGAAGCGCTCAAGCTGGCGCTGCAGGCGCCGGTGTATGCCGGGCCGGTGTTCGACGCCGTCGACGAGTCGGCCTACACCCATCCGAAGTATGTGGCGTTGCGTGTCGCCGTGGCGGCCGCGGGCGGTGCCTCGGCCGGGGTGGCGGGGCCCGCGTGGGTGGAGAAAGTCGCGGCCTCCTGTGTGGACGAGGTCTCCCGCGGGCTCGCCGCCGAGCTGGCGGTGGAGCCGCTGCTGTTCAACGAGGACCCCGACGTCCAGTATGCCTCGACGGTCCTGTCCCGGCTGCAAGAGATGGCGGTGACTCGGCAGATCGTCGAGTTGAAGTCGCGGGTGCAGCGGGTCAACCCGGTCGAGGAGCCCGGCCGGCACACCAAGCTCTTCGGCGAGCTGATCGCACTGGAGCAGTATCGAATCGCTCTGCGCGAGAAGGGCATCCAGGGGCTGTGAACCTGCTTGACACCTCCCGCCTTGCCGGTAGCCGCCCAGCGACGACCTGTTGGGGACAGTCGTGGAAGGCGGAGCGTAGGTGGTCTGACGCACCGGAAGATACGACCATGAACGTCTGACCCGGCCGACGGTAGGTTGCGCGCATGCGGCTGAGCCGAACGCGTCCCGTCCTGCTGGCCCTCCTGCTCGTCCCAGCCGCGGCGGTGTTCGGCTTCATCGGTTACGCCTCCGTCCCCGGTTCGAACCCGACTCTCACTGACACGCTCTTCAGGACCCTGCAGCTCTTCGCGCTCGAAGGAGGGCTCCCGGCCCAGGGCACGCCGTGGCAACTCGATGTCGCCCGGTTCCTCGCCCCGCTCTCCTTGCTGTACGCCGCCGTGGTCGCGGTCATCGCGTTGCTGCGTGATCAAGTGCAGGCTCTGCTCAGCGCGTTCGCCCGTGGTCACGTGCTGGTCGTCGGGTTGGGACACACCGGCACCAGGGTGGCCAAGGGCCTGCGCGAGGGCGGCTGGCCCGTGGTCGTCCTCGAGTCCGACCGGCACAGCGCCGAGATCGGCGCCGCCCGCGCGGCGGGCGTCCGGGTGATCGTCGGCGGCTCAAGCAGCACGTTCCTTGCGCGGGCGCAGGTGGCCCGGGCACGTCATGTTGTCGTGCTCACCGGTGCCGACTCCCGCAACCTGGAGGTCGCGGCCGTGGTCCGGCACACGATCATGGAGAAGGGGTCGCGGCCGGCGACCATTCACGTCGAGATCTCAAACGTCGGTCTATGGAAGGAGCTCAGCCGGCTTCAGCTCTCCGTAGCGACGGCGCCGACCACGACTGAGTACTTCAACCTCACGGACCGCACGGCGCAGCGGCTTCTCGGCGAGCTCGAGCGGCTGCCGACCGCCGGCGCTCTTGACCAAGTCCTGGTCGAGGGGGTCACCCCGCTGGCGACGCGCGTCGTGAGTCATCTGGTGCATCGAGCGATGAGCGCCGGCATCCGGCCGAGGATCGATCTCAGTTCTGCCGCGGATGGCGAGCCGCTCGCCCGCCTGCGCCGGGAGGAGCCGTGGTGCTTCGAGCACGCTGACATCCGCGCCGTACAGATCGATGGACCGTACGCCCGGAACGCCGTTCCCGTCGCCCTGGCCTGCCTGGTCGAGGACGACGCCGCCGCGATCACCCGTGGACTGGTGCTTGCTCGTCAGCTACCGGGTACGGACGTGCTGGTCACCGTTTTCCGGGACGGGAGCGAGACCACACTCGAGGCCGCCGGTGTGACGGTGCCTCGGCTGCATTTGGTCTCGGTCCGGATGGACGCGTTGGGTCGCGAGCTGCTCGAGCACTCCGGCGTTGAGCTGATGGCCAAGGTGCGGCACGAGGACTACGTACGCCGTGAGCGCGCCGGCGGCAGCACCCAGCAGGACAACCCCTCGCTGGTTGAGTGGGAGCGCCTGCCCGACAGCCTGAAGGAGTCCAATCGCCGCTTTGCCGAATGTGTAGCTGCGGTCATGACCGAATTGGGCGGCGCCGTCGTCCCCTTGACTGGGCCCGCCTCGGATGACGGGCTGGGCGTCGATGCGGCGACGCTCGACCGCCTGGCGCGCGCGGAGCACGAGCGCTGGATGGAGGCGCTCGGGCGCGACGGCTGGCGGCCCACGACCGGCTCCAAGGATGCTCAGCGGAAAGTGCACCCGCTGCTTGTCCCGTGGGACGAGCTGGGGGAGGAGGAGCGGGAGAAGGACCGGGACGCGTTCCGCGCCCTGCCTCACATGCTGGCGCGCGTCGGTTGCGCCATCGTCATGCCGAAGGACGCGGGGTGATGCGCCGGCTCAGACGAAGACGGCGTACTCCCGCAGCCAGTCAACCGTCTGCTGGCGCAGGTCGGCATGGACGATCAGATCGTCAATGCCGGTTAGCCGGCCGAAGCGCTCGCGTGCGGTCACGATGCTCTGCGCCTCCGGGGGCGTCATGTTGGCGTACTGGACGAGTCCGGTGGCCGACAGGCTGTTGCGTCAATCAGGCCACCGTCGTCGTACGGACGGTGCATGTCCGGACGTCCGACGAAGATCTCCCGGGCGAGTCCGGGATCTCGGCGGACCAGGTCCCGATACTGGTTGCGTGCCTGCCGCTTGGCCAGTGCCTCTCCGACGCCAGGTAGCGATGCCATCTGCCGCTCATCTCGAGGTGTCGCCCCCGCGTTGCGCTGTGCAATGGCGACCCAGGTGCCGGCGAAAGCCGCCAGGAGCATCAGCCCCAGCCCGATGTTCGACGCGGCCCCCGTCGGCGTGCCGGCTGCGTCTACTGGGGCGCCGCCCAAGAGGACGCCGCCGCCGACAAAGGTCACCGCGCAGCCGGCTGCTGTCGCGTACAGCCTGTTGCGCAGACCGGGGCTGCCTTTGATCTTGACCGCCGCCCAGACGGGCGGCACCCATGCCAGCAGCCCGCAGGAGAGCAGCGGCAGCGGGATCAGCAACCACGAGACGTTGAAGGAGGACGACGAACGTGGAGGCGGGGCCGTGGGGGGAACCTGCCTTGTCGGCGGCGGGGGCGGCTCTGCGTTGTGAAAGCGATCGAGCCCGCTGCCGAAGGCACGTGGGACCACAGTGCCCGTGGTGGCTGCCGGTGGATGCGGCTCGCGTCTCGGGCGGGTCTGCTCGCGGATCTCTTCGATCAGCCTCGCCAACCGCTCGATGTCACCGACCCACCGCCGGTCGCTCAGCTCGATCGCGTTGATCCGCGCCAGCTGGCGAATGCTCTCCGGCAGTTCCGTGGAGCGCGGCATCTGCGCACCCTCGACCAGCACGGGGATGACCCGTACCTGCGGTGACGCCAGGGCACTTTCGACTTCGAGGCGTACGAAGTCCTCCGGCTCGTCGATCCGCCGGCCACCGCTCTCGCCGGTTGCGTTCAGCCAGTCGTCTCCGATCAGGACCAGAACCACATCGCACACATGGATTGCGTCGCGGATGTGCTGTTCGAAGTCGACTCCTGGCGGAATCGAGTCGATGTCCATGAAGATGCTGGCGGCCCCCAGGCGGTGGCGGAGCCCGTCGTGCAGGCCGTTGGCTTGCGCCTGGCAGTCACGACGGCGGTACGAGATGAAGACGCGTTGCTCTTCCCATGTGCTCTGGGTGGGTCCGGCAGCCATGGTTCCCTCTCGCAATCGCGGCTGACGGTGGCGGGCACTGCCTGTCGGTGCTGGACCGCAGCCTGGTCTCGGTCAGGAGCGAGTATGCCCGTACGCCAAGACACCGGTGACTCGGGCGTGGCAACCCACTCAAAATGCGGCGATCTAACCGGCCTTGGGTAACCGCTTCCTGGCATCGGCTGCCCGCTCCTGCGCGGCCGCTGCCTTCCTTGGCCCCCGCAGCAACTCCAGCACCGCCTGCTCAGTGGCCCCCTGGGTGGCCAGCGTGCCGTACTCCACCTCCGCACCGAGCTCGTCAAGCACCGGCTCGATGGTGCGGCCGTTGGCGTACAGGTCGATGATCCGCGGGTCGATGTAGGAGGCGCGACAGACGGCGGGGGTGTTGCCGAGGTACTCCGCGACCTCCTTCACCGCGCGGGTCACCGCGCGTTTGCGGGCCCTTTCGGACGTGGCCGCATGGCGGGACACGGCGAGGGCGACGGCGGCGAGGACGGTGGCATTCCACGTCCGAAAGTCCTTGGCCGTCACCTCCCCGCCGGTCAGCTCGGCCAGGTAGCTGTTGATGTCGGAGCTCTTGACATCGACCCACGCGGTGCCGGCGCGGTAGGCCAGCAGGTCCTGCCCGCCGCCGCGGCGCGCCTTCAGCGCGCGTACCACCTTGAGGACCGGATCGTCGGCCACATGCTGGATCCGCTGCTTGCCACTCTTGGCGGGGTAGTCGAACGTAATCACACCCTTGGCGATGCCGACGTGCTCGCGGCGGATCGTGGCAAGGCCGTAGGTGTTGTTGGCTTCCGCGTACTCCTCGCCGCCGATGCGGAAGAAGCCCAGATCGAGTAGCCGCACGGCTGTGGCAAGGACGCGTTCGCGGGTCAGGCCGCGGGTGTGCAAGGTCGCTACCACGTGCTCGCGCATGGCAGGCAGTCGCTCGGCGAAGTCCAGCATCCGGTCGAACTTCACCAGGTCGCGCTTCTCGCGCCAGACCTGGTGATAGAGGTACTGCCGACGGCCGGCCGCATCGACGCCGGTGGCCTGGACGTGGCCGTTCGGGATAGGGCAGATCCACACGTCCTGCCACGCGGGCGGTATCACCAGGGCATCGATGCGGGCACGGACAACGGGATCGGTGACCGGGTTGCCGTTGACGTCGAGATAGCGGAATCCGCGGCCGTGGCGTTTTCGTACCAGTCCGGGGCCGCTGCATGAGACGCGGCGCAATCGTGGGGACATGGCGCCGCGCTACCCGTACGTCGTGCTCGTGGTTGTGCTGTGCCGCGGCTAGCGGACGAAGCCGTTGGAACCGGCGGAGTAGTCAGGAGCGCCCGAGGACCTGCTGCTTGGATCCTGGTCCCCACGACCGACTGCCGAGCTGAGCTTTTGGCCGACCGTGCTGTGGGACAGCGCCTCGCCAACCTTGTCCTTGGCGGTGCTGAGCAGGTCCACTGCCTGAGCCTGGACGACACCGGCCGTTTCCTGCACGGTGGGATTGTCCTTGACCCCGCGCATCGACCGCACGATCTGCTCGTAACGGGCTCGGCCGGCCTTGGTCCCGAACAGGTACCCGGCGCTGAATCCGAGCACGAACGTCACCTTGCGCATGGCATCTCCCTGGGTCTTGGTGCATGGCTTGTATGCAGGCTACGTCCTTCTTCTGTGCTACCCGTCATGGCCTGGGTGCATGCCTTGAGTGCTGTAGTCTGAGCCGGTCGCGCTGCGGCGCACGGTCCCCCGTAGCTCAATTGGCAGAGCATTCGACTGTTAATCGAAGGGTTACTGGTTCAAGTCCAGTCGGGGGAGCTCAGACGACCGGGGAGGCGCCCTCGGGTCAGCGTGCCTCGCTGCCGGCCTCTGACCTCTGGAAGCCTGACGGCGCGGCCAAGCGGCCGGGAGAAGGATGGAACCGGTGGACAGGATCCCGTCGGGTAGGCGGTGATGGCAACCCCTCCTCGGGAAGGACCTCCTCCCCGGAGTGAATGGATACCGACGGTGAAGGGTCCTCCAGTCGAGGCGGAACGGTGGTCCGGGCCCGTTTTCGCAAGCGCGACCGCTGCCCCTCGACCATCCCGACGCCAGGTCATGGTTGTACGGCATGGTTGTCCGGCATCGCCACTCATGCCATCCGGGAGCACCGGCGCGCCGAACAGCGTCACCATCGCGCGCCGGCCAGCGCGGAGGCACAGGTCGCGACCGAGCCTTTCGATGAGCGCAGCGCCGCTCGGATCGCCGTACCCGCCGATGACGAAGGCGCGACCACGTGCCCGGGGCCGAATCCGTACCTGCCCGCCGGGTGGTCATACGTAGGCGGAGGCTATCCCTGGCTTGCCACGCTGCCCACGGATCCGGATCGGCTGATCGGCTACGGGCGGCGCGCAGATCCGGGTCAGCCTCAGCCCGATGATCTCGCATCGCTCGGCAGGTCCAGACCTCCTGGACTGCCATCGAGCACGTGCGCATCGTCGACAAGGCGCCGCCACAGCCCGCATCGTGGACGAGTCCCGCGCCGACGCCGACGTTTCTAGCGAATTCACGAATTCTGTGAGCCGGAGCCGGTCTGGTGCGATCCTCGCGCCGACCGGCTTGCCGGCTGTCGGGCGGCCGGTCACTCAAACGCCGCGTGGCAACGAGGCACTACGCTTGTGCTGTCGACGGTCAGGCTGCTGGGATTGCTGACTGGGGCGGTAGCTCAGCCGGTCAGAGCAGCGGACTCATAATCCGTCGGTCGTGGGTTCGATCCCCACCCGCCCCACCTGCGGAGACGTGAGTCTGATCATGGCCTCGTGGAGCTATACGTGGAGCCAATGATCACGCTGCTCAGTCATGGCGACACCGAAGGCCCGGCGCAAGCGCACTCACGGCGAGATCGAGGAACTGCCGAGCGGCTCCTTGCGGGGGCGGATCTACGCCGGCAACGACCCCGTCTCAGGCAAGCGGCACTGCCTGACCGAAACAGTGCCGGCGGCTTCGGTGCGAAGGCCGCCGCCGAGAGAGCCCGTACGCGTCTGCTCAGTCAGCTCGACGAACGACGCAGCCCCCGCACGAGGGCAACTGTCAGCCAGCTACCCGACCACACGACGCGGCTATCTGACCTACATCGACGGGCACATCCGTCCAGTGCTCGGCACGGTGCAAGTTGCCCGGCTGGATGCCGAGACCTTGGATTCGTTCTACGCCTCACTGCGCAAGTGCCGCGCCAGGTGTGCGGTCACCGCCGTCCGCCTGAGCGTGGGGTCAGTACCGGTCGACGAGGCTTTGGCAGGCGGCGATGACGGGGCTGTTGTTCTCGAACGAGGCGTCGGGCTGCTCGGCGAGCTGGCAGATGTGCAGCAGCTCGGCCTGCATCGATGACCACGCGTGGTCGGCGGCCGTCAGCTCACCGAAATAGGCGGTGTGCACCATCAGCCCGTACACCCCGCAGGTGATCGCGTACGGGGCACCGGGCACGCCGCCCTGTTCCAGGGTGATGCGGATCCCGCAGTCATGCTCTTCGTCGCGCAGGATCCGTCCTCCCTCACTGCCGCTCGTGCCGACGGTCGACCCGTCGTCGTAAGGATGCCAGCACACGGCGGCACCCTAGCTGGTGGCCCGGCCGCCGGGCCACCAACTAAGCGGTCGCCGGGTGCCAACTAGACGCGGACCGACGTGCTGTGGTCTCACCGGCCGGTGCCGGACTACGCCGCGACCTTCGCGGTGGCCGGGGCTGGCCCGCGAGGTCGAAGGGCTGCGTCGCACCGTCGACGGGCTCCCACCTTGGGCTGTGCGGGTGGAGGACCTCGCCGTGGTCGTGGCCGATCTGGCCGAGGCGGTCGACCAGCTCACCGCCACCCGGGCGGCCGGCCCGCCGGTGTGCTGGCTGGACTTCGCCGGCGGCACGGCCGAGGCCCTCGCCCTGCTGGCGCAGCTGACTGCCTGGCTTGCCGAGGTCTACCTGCGCTACACCGACGCCGCGCTGCCGGAGTGCTGGTTGTGGCATCCCGACGTCGTCGAGGAACTGCAGTGGTTGTCCGGAGCCTGGGCAGGTCGCCTACGCCGGCCCTCGCGCGTCGATCGCCCTCGTGGGCGACTGGCATGACCGGCTGCGTCCCGGCGTCACCCGCCGGATCCGGACGGCTGCCGGGATGTGCTCGATCGAGAACCACCAGCTCGGCAACGGCCAGCACACCAGTGCGCCGGTCGTGCCGCTGGCGGACGCCGCCGACCCGATCGCCGCCCGGTGGGCCACTCACCGCGCCGACCCGCCACCCGCCCCGCCCGCAGACCAGCTCGCCGCCGCCCCGCGGCGCACGCCGAAAGGCCGAAGATGACGAATGCAGAAACCGCCCGCCCACAGGACGTGCTGCGGGGCCGTGGCTGATCTGGACCGCCGGGCTCATCGTCGCGTTCGGCGCCGCGGCCGCGACAGCGCACGGCTTGTATGAGGTGGCGATCGCCGCGACCGTCCCGCCGCCCATCGGATGGCTGTACCCGCTCATCACCGACGGCCTCGCCCTGGTCGCCTACGCCACCACCACCCGACTCCGCGAAGGCGGCCGCGCGCCGCCCGGCGTCGTACGACGCTGTACGACTCGTACGACCGCACCTGGGCCAGGCGGCGGCGTCGCGGGGTGGGAGGATCCCGGGCGTGGTGAAACTCGCCGGCCCGTTTCCGTTCAAGGGGTCTGTTGTCTGGTTGACCCCGGAGCAGGGTGGCCGGACGAGTGGGCCACCGGTTCCGTCCGAGGAGTGGGACTACGCGCATACCGCGTTTGTGCCACCGCAGACCGCCGAGACCGGCCTCGCGTCGTTCCTCCTTCGTGGTTTCACCGCCGGGCAGTGGCGTTCTGCTGCCGAGGGCAGGTGGCTGGTTGTGGCCAATGAGGGGGACCAATGGGTCGAGGGGGGCAGTGTCGTCGTGCTGACTGAGGGCCCGCGCACTGTGGCCTATTTCCATATCCACCGGGTGGACGTGGAAGGCGCTGGCGGGCGGGACTGATCGGCGGCCACCTGCCCGGGTCGGCTGCGAGCCGCGTGGCAGCGGGGCGTGCGCCAAGCCCTCCTGGCGCCCGCGCATGTTGACGGGTTGGGCCGGCCCACCCTTGCGGGTTCCGGAACCCGCAAGGTCTTTGGCGATCTTGACCTGCCGGATCATCTCCACCGTGCCATCGTTGGTCTTAGGAATCGCGGTGGCGTTGCCCGAGAGCACCGCGCGGGCGGCGTTCTCAGCATCCAACGTGTCGGACTTGCCGCGCAGGCGCCGATCTCGGCGGTCGGTGCGCATCACCTCGACCGTGCCGACACCGCGGCGACGAACCGCGGAGGTCAGCCCGGCACCGTAGGACCCGGTGCCCTCGATCGCGAACGTGAGCTTCAGCCCGAGGCTCAACGCCCAGGTGATGAGCTGCTCGTAGCCGCCGGAGTCAGCAGCAAACGACTGCGAATCGATGACACCACCGATGACATCCAACGCGACCGCGACGTGCATGTACTTGTGGGTGTCGACGCCGATGACCACTCGACGACGACGCGGATCAGGGGTCATGCTTGTCACTGCTACCTTCAGCTCGACCTGATGGGTGGTGACGCTGGCCGGGCTGGCGGACGGGACTGTGATGGGACTGTTGCGATCAGGCTCCTATGAGGTCACTGCCAGCTCGGTCAGCACCTGTTCGGCGCACCACCACACGGACGACAGATCAACAGCAAGGACACCCAACCGCGGGGTCAGTCGTAGCAGGAGTCAGGCCGCGTGGTGGCAGATGTCAGTCTCACAGTCGCCGCAGGCGCCGGCGCTGCCCGTCGACCCGACCAGGCCGTTGGCGGCCAGGGTGCGGACGAAGGCCCGGGATCGGAATTTTGACCGGACTCAATCGGTGGTTGCAACACCGGCTTGTTGAACTAAGAGTAGGTGTTCGTTGAGGGCCTCGGCTGGTGTCTTCCATCCGAGCGTTTTCCGCGGCCTGTTGTTGAGCGCGTTGGCGACCGCTTCGACCTCTTCGGCGCTCCACCGCGACAGGTCGGTGCCTTTCGGGAAGTACTGCCGTAGCAGGCCGTTGGTGTTCTCCTTCGTGCCGCGTTGCCACGGGCTCTGCGGGTCGGCGAGATAAACCGGCACCCCGGTCTCGATCCTGAACGCTGCGTGCTGGGAGAGTTCCTTGCCCCGGTCCCAGGTCAATGACCGGCGCAACTGC
>Ga0136617_10005167_pt1 | contig 11662 bp, 12 predicted proteins | sample AntDrymUQ3222106_2_FD_129672 | JGI IMG/M metagenome (GOLD analysis project Ga0136617, IMG submission 129672) | Polar desert sand microbial communities from Dry Valleys, Antarctica - metaG UQ322 (21.06) | ecosystem: Environmental > Terrestrial > Soil > Desert | place: Antarctica: Dry Valley...
CTGCTGGCAGGTGATGGCGGCGCTCGGCAGTGAGTCAGCCACGATCACTGTTCACGTCGTGTAGCGAGAAGGTGGCGCCGCTAGCTCCTCGGTTCGAAGCGCACGTCGGGGTCGAAGGCGGCTATTCGTCTAGCCGCCGCAGGTGCAGCGTGTTGGTTGGGCTGTCTGCGCTGATACGTGTGGCACTGACGGCAGGCTGGCCCGAGGCAGGTAGCGGCAAGCGCGCTGGCTCCCTGCTCTGGGCGATGCTGAATGAGACTGTTGGCCCGACGCGTGGGAATCTGGCTCCCCACCTCGTCTGAGAGTGACCGGAGTAGCCGGGTGAGGTAGCGCGTCGTGGTGAGACGTCGATTCGAGCATCATCAACGTGGTGTCATCGTGAGAGGCATGTCCATGTTCGACCACGTCATCAAGCTGCGCCGCGAGCTCTTCAAAGCTCCGTTTCCGGGCGCGTCTGGGGGCCGGGCGCGGCTGTGCGGGAACGGGTCATGCGCGATCAGTGGCTGACCGCCCCGGCGACCCGACTGTACCTGCTGCGCCATGGGTTGACCGTCCACACGGCTGAGCGTCGGTTCAGCGGGCGCAACGATCTCGGTCTGACCGAGTCCGGTAAGACCCAGATGGTTGCCACGGCCGCCCGATTGGCGGCCAGCGGATCGATCACTGTTGTGGTGAGCTCCCCCCTGCGACGTGCGCGCTGCAGTGCCCAAGTCGTGGCCGATGCCCTGCAACTCCCGGTAGATGTCGATCACGATCTGACCGAGCTGGACTTCGGACTCTTCGAGGGGCTGACCTGGGTTGAGGCGCAGTCGGCTTACCCCGACGAGCTGGGGGCGTTCATGGACGCTGCCGACGTCGCGCCTCCGGGCGGGGAGAGCATGGTTGGCGTGCGAGCACGAATGGACCGGCTTCTGACTCGGATACTGGGCGAGTACCAAGGCCGCACGGTTGCTGTAGTCAGTCATGTGACGCCGATCAAGGTGTTGTTGTGCAGGGCGCTCGACGTACCTCTGTCGACCGTGCACCGGCTTTTGATCGCTCCGGCCAGCCTCTCGATCATCGAGTGGTACGGCGACGGGAGTGCGCGGGTGACCCTGATGAACGACACGCACCACTGGCAGGGCAGATGACCCGCAACACGAGCGACGGTTAGGGCATCTGGCCGGTTGCGCGTAGCCGGCGGAGTACTTGTTGGACGGCTGGAGCGCAGCGCGCCTCGTCCGCGTTGCTCACCCAGTCCAGGGCTTCGATCTCGGCGCGGGCTTGGGGTTGGCCGGTTGCGGGGCCGGTGAAGCATCGCATCCGCACGCGTTGTCCGGGCAGGCCGTGCGCGGCATCCTCGACGGTGAAGGCCTCTTGCAACGACTCGCCCCGCAGTTGCAGGCCAAGTTCTTCGTCTACCTCACGGACCAACGCCGTTACTGGGTCCTCTCCCGGTTTGGGTTTGCCGCCGGGCAGGTAGAAGGCGTCGTTGCCCTTGGTGCGGACCACCAGGAGCCGCCCGTCGCGGATGCGTAGCCACCCCACCGACTCCAAGATCTTGCCGGCTGGCGGGCGCTGGCCACTGCTGCGGCCGCCGTAGGGTTTGGTCGGTGCGGAGTGCCCGTGGCCGAGGATCGCTCGCAGGCCGTCCGCGAGGATCGCGTGAGCCTCGGGCGTGCGGACCGCGACGCGAAAGTAGTCCTGGTCCAAGCCCGGGAAGCTGTGTACGGGACGGACGATGATCCCGGCGTCGGCGAGGTGGCTGACGGTCTCGCGGCCGCGCCCGACTGCTTGCAGCAGGACGAAGTTCGCCGCGGCCGGCCAGCTTCGCAGGCCTGGGAAGATGTTGAGTTGTCCCATCAGGTCCGCCCTGGCGGCGGCAACCTCGGCTGCTACCCGCGGTGGCGTCGTCCGGTCGCCAGCGCAGTACTGAAGCGCCGCCAGGGCGACGGTGTTGACACCCCACGGCTGCCGGTGACCCTCCATTTCCTCGATGAGGTCCGGGGGTGCCAGGCAGTAGCCGGCGCGAAGGCCGGCCAATCCCCACAGCTTGGTGATGCTGCGGATGACGACGAGACCGGGGATGTCCCGTCGCTCGGCCAGGCTCTGGTCTGGGCGTTGGGTGAGCTCGAGGAACGACTCGTCGACAACGAGGACACGTCCGGGCCGGGCGAGTTGGGCGATGTCCTCGCTACGGTCGAGGGTCCCGGTCGGGTTGTTGGGGTTGCCAAGCATGACGAGGTCTGCAGTGGCGGGCACTGCCGAGGGCTGCAGTCCCCAGTCGCTGTTGGACCGAAGGACGTGATCGACACCGATCCCGGATGCCTGCAGCGCGGCATCGGGTTCGGTGAAGCAGGGGTGGATGCACACCGCGTGCCGGGGCCGCAGTGTTCGGGCCAGCAGCCAGAACGCCTCGCAGGCGCCGTTGAGCGCGAGCACCTCCTGCCTCGGACGGTGGTGTCGGCCAGCGATCGCTGCGATGGCCGGCCCGGGGTCCGGGTAGGGCTGACTGGCTGCGAGCGCTGCATCGAGGGCGTCTTGCAGCGCCGGTGGTCGTGGTGTGGGCCAGATGTTGACGGCGAAGTCCAGCATCCCGGGCCGGGCGAGTTGGTCGCCGTGGAACCGGAACGCATCGCTTCTCATCGACGCCTCGCCGCCGCGGTCATGACAGCGAGGTCGACAACGAAGCCCACGGCTACGACCGCCCGGCTGACGGCGCGGGACAAGATGACCGCGCGCCGGAGATCAGCCGGTGCAGGGGCAGGCCCGTCGCCGAGGTGCGGCCGGTGCTCGACATGACTGGGGTAGCGGTTCGTTCCGCCGAGGGTCACATCCAAGGCGCCGGCGAACGCCGCCTCCATCCGTCCGGCGTTGGGGCTCGGATGGGCGCCGCCGTCGCGCCGCAGCACCCGCCAAGTCGTGCCCCGTCGGCCTCCTACGACGGGTGCAAGCGTGACGGCAAGTAGGGCACTGAGGCGGGCCGCCGGCCAGGTGAGGACATCGTCGAGTCGCGCCGAGGCCCAGCCGAAACGCTCGTACCGCGGGCTGCGGTGCCCGACCAGGGCGTCCAGAGTGTTGACCGCGCGGTAGGCGACCACGCCGGCGGGGCCGGTGATGGCTCCCCACAGCAATGCCCCGACAACGGCGTCGGGGGTGTTCTCGGCGACCGACTCGATAACGGCGCGGCACACCTCGGCCTCGCTGAGCCCCGTGGGGTCCCGGCCCACGAGGGTGGGCAGACGTTCGCGGGCAGTGCCGAGATCACCGACCAAGAGGAGCTGGCCGATGGCCTCGCCCTCACGTTCCAAAGAGCGGCCGCCCAGGGCGACCCAGGTCAGGCCCGCCATCAACGCGGTCCGCCCGGCCTGTGTGTGGCGCAGCATCCTGTCTAGAAAGGTCACGGCGGTGCACGGCATAGCCACGGCGAGTGCGGTGTAGACCGTCCCGGTCCGACGGCTCGGGGCCCACATCGCCCGCTCCATGGCCGTGGCAAGGGCCCCGAAGCCGGCGACGGGATGGCCACGGGTGGGGTCACCCCACCAGCGGTCGAGGAGGAACCCCAGCGCGAGGCCGAGCATCTTCGGCGACGGGGAGGGCAGATCTGCCAAGACCACAGCGCTCACGAGATGCCTCCCGCGGCGACGACCAGACCGCCGAGCAGGCTCAGCTCGACCGCGGCGCCGAGTACGTCCCCGGTGACGCCGCCGATCCGGCGTCGTGCGGCCAGACCGACAGCGAGGGTGAGAAGCAAGCCGGTCACCAGCATGGCAGCCACCGTCCAGCCAGCCGAGCCGACCCAGCCACCTGTCGCGGCCGCCAGAACGATGGCCACCCCGACGCCGACGGCGGCGCGCCGGTTCGTGAGCCCGTTCACGAGCGCATGTCCGGTGCCTGCAGTCCGGGCGTAACCGAGAAGACAGGCAAGCGGAAGCGGTGCGGCGCGCGACAGCGTGTACGCGGCCACGACCAGCACCGCGCCGGCACCGAACACGGGACCGACGAGCGCGGCCAGGGTGGCCGTCTTGAGCAAGAGGTCGATACTGATCGCGGCGACGCCGTAGACGCCGACGTTGTGGTCGCGCATGATCGCCAGACTGTGGTCGCGGTCCCGGCCGGCGAGGCCATCGGCGCTATCGGCGAGCCCGTCCAAATGCAGGGCGCCAGTCAAAGCGATGTCGACGGACACCGCCAATACCGCAGCCACCAGCGTGGGCAGCCATAGCGCACTCGCGGCGGCCGTCCCAGCCACGGCGAGCCCGACGCCACCGCCGACCAGGGGGAAGTACACCGCGCCACGCACGACATAGGTTCCGCCCGCGTCCCCGCCCAACCACCGGCCGGGCACCGGGACCCGGGTCAGCAGAGCGACGGCCGCCCCGAGAGCGCGCAGCTCGGCCGCGGGCGTCTGCACCAACGGCGATGCCCGCCAACTGTTTGCGGTCCTACTCACCGCGCTGCTTCTCGGTCGGACAGGCCCGCGCTTTCGAAGGTGGCCATGTCGGACAGCACCGCGATCGCGGCCCTGATCAGCGGGATCGCCAGGGCGGCGCCGCTGCCCTCACCGAGCCGCAGTTGCAGGTCGAGCAGTGGGTCGAGTCCGAGGTCAGCGAGTTGCAGCGCATGGCCGGGTTCGGTGGATCGGTGGCCGGCGATCATGGCGTCCACGCTGTAAGGTGCCAGCCGCGCGGCGACCAGCGCGGCCGCGCCGGTGATGAACCCGTCGAGCACGACCGGGATCCGGCGGGCTGCGCAGCCGAGCATGACACCAGCCAGGGCGGCTATCTCGAGCCCGCCGAGTCGGGCGAGGACATCCATCGGTGTCCGCCCATGGTTCGAGTGTCGGGCCAAGATCCGCCTGACGGTGGCGATCTTGTGGGCGAGCTGGTCATCGTCGAGTCCCGTGCCGCGCCCACAGACCCGCTCTGGTGCGACATTCAGGAGCGCCGCGGTGACCGCGCTGGCGGTCGTGGAGTTGGCAATGCCCATCTCCCCGACCGCCACCAGGTCCACGCCGTCGGCGGCCAGGTCGCCGGCGAGGTCGACGCCGATCCGCACCGCCTGCTGCGCCTGCGCGGTGCTCATCGCCGGGCCGTGGCTGGTGTCGGCGGTGCCGGCCCGTACCCGACGATCCAGCACCCCGGCCTTCGGGCCGGTTTCGCCTGGCGGCTGCAGCACGCCGATGTCAGCGACGAGCAGCCGCGCGCCGGCCTGCCGGGCGAGGACGCAGACCGCTGCGCCGCCGTCGGCGAAGGTTCGCAGCATCTGGGCGGTCACAGCCTGCGGGTACGCGCTGACGCCTTGGGCGGCGATGCCGTGATCGGCGGCGCAGACGACCACAGCAGGGGTCGGTGGGGGGAGGACAGCCGTGCCGCGGATGCCGGCGATGCGTACCGCGATGTCTTCGAGGCGCCCGAGGCTGGCCACCGGCTTCACCTTGCGGTCCAACTCGGCCGTCGCGGACACCCGGGCTTCGGCGTCGGCCGGCTCGATGGCGACGATGGCAGTGGCCACGACGTGCTGGTCGGTCGCCGGGCCTAGCGGTTCGGAAGCCATCTGCTTGGGCGGCGACGGGTCAGCCATCGAAGGATCTCGTCGGTTGCAGGTCCAGGGTTCGGCCGGCGACCACGAGCAGGGCCTCCTGGGCATGGCTGGCCCAGATCGCATTCACCCGGCCGAGCCGGTCTCGGTAGGCCCGGCCCAGCGGGTGGTCTGGCACGATGCCCATACCCACCTCGTTGCTCACGGCGATGACTGGGGCGTTTCGCTGCGCGGCGCGACGCGCAGCCGAGTCGGCCGCGGCCTCGATGTCGTCGTCGCCGCGTTCCATCAGGTTGGCCACCCACAAGGTGAGGCAGTCCACGATCGCGGCTGCCTCGGCGGGCAGCTGCTCGATCGCATCGCCCAGGTCGCAGGGCACCTCCAGGGTCGACCAGGTCTCCGGTCGCTCCGCTTGGTGGCGGGCGATGCGATCAGCCATTTCGGAATCTCGGGCCTCGGCGGTGGCCACGAACACGACCGGCAGGCCGAGCGCTTCGGCGCGGCGCAGGGCGAGGGTGGACTTGCCGCTGCGGGCACCGCCGACCAGCAGGGTCAGGGTCATCGGGATCCTCAGAAGTCGATGCCGCGCTTGGCGCGAAGGCCGGTGTCGAAGGCGTGTTTGACCTTGCGCATCTCGGTGACGGTGTCAGCCACTGCTACCAGCGATTCGGGCGCGTCGCGGCCGGTGGCGATGACGTTGACGTGTTCGGGCCGGTCGCGGATCGCCGCGGCGACGTCGTCGGAAGGGATCCAGCCCCAGTTCATCGGGTAAGTGATCTCGTCCAGGACCACGAGCTGGTGCTCCCCCGCAGTGATGGTCTCGGCAGCTAGGAGCCAGGCGGCCTCGGCGAGGGCGCGGCTGCGTTCGAGGTCGTCGCTGAGCCAGCTGAACCCGTCACCGGTGGCCGCCCAGTCGACGCCCAGCTGACGGGCGACGGCTTCCTCACCGACCTGCCATTTGCCCGACTTCATGAACTGGATGACCGACACCTGCCAGCCGCGGGCCACGCCTCGCATGACCACGCCGAAGGCCGCGGTGGACTTTCCCTTCCCGTGGCCGGTGTTCACCATGACCAGCGAGGCCTGCCGCCGAAGGGGTGGTTTCGGCGGGGTCTCACGCCGAGGCTGGGCCTTCGGGTCTGCGTCCGGTTCCCCGTTCGGGCGGTGATCGTTGTTGTCGAGGATGTCGCTCATGTTCGGATACCTGCCAGTTCCTCGATGTGGCTGATGTTCAGGTGGGCAACGACGGCGTCGGTGAGGTCGTCGATCACGTCATCCAAAGATCGGCCCGGTGCGCGCCCGAGGAGCGCCTGCACCAGGTGCGGGTTCTCCCAGAGGCCGTGCACTGTTAGGCCCAGCACAGAGCCGGCCTGCCAGCCTCGGTGCTCGGGGAGGACCACAGTGAGCTCATCGGTCAGCCTCGCGGCGGGCTGGGCCGGGATGCTCCGGGCGATGGGTTCGGTGCGGCCGTGGCGGATCTCGTAACCCTGCACCGGCTGCCCTGACAGCGCCCCCCACGGCCCATCCAGGTCGGCCGGAAACTGGGTGGACACCTCGGCGACGACCTTGTCGGCGCGGTAGGAGGTCTGCAGTGGAAGCAACCCGAGCCCGGTGGTGCCGCCGTCGCCGCCACCGTCATCACGCAGTTCCTGCCCGAGCATCTGCAGCCCGCCGCAGATCCCCAGTACCCGCCGCCCGGCCCGGGCCTGCCGGATGACTTCATCGCCCACACCGTTGGAACGCAGCCACTGCAGGTCGGCGGCCACGTGCTTGGACCCGGGCAGAACGACGAGATCGGCATCAGCGAGGGCCCCGACAGATTGAGCCCACCGCAATTGACAGACCTGTTCCAGCGGTTTGAATTCGTCCAGGTTCGAGGCGTAGGGGTAGCGCACCACGGGCACCACCGGCCTGTCCTGCCCGGGGTGTCTCACCGGTGCCGCAGCGCCGTCCTCGTCGGGCAGGTCGTGACTCAGCATCGGCACTACGCCGAGGAACGGGACCCCGGTCAGTTCGGTGAGCCGCTGCGGAGCGGGTGCCAGCAGCGAGGCATCCCCGCGAAATTGGTTCAGGATGAAACCCGCGATCTGTTCCCGGGCCGGCGGTTCCAGCAGTGCCCACGTGCCGTACAGGTGCGCGAAGGCACCGCCGCGATCGATGTCGGCGACCAGCAGCACCGGCGCATCGGCGATCTGCGCCGCGGCGGTGTTGGCTAGATCGATATCGGCCAGATTGATCTCGGCAGGACTACCCGCCCCCTCGATCACGACCAGGTCGGTGTCGGCCAGCAACCCGGTCAGGGCTCGTTCGACCACCGGCCGCAACCGTGGGCCGCGGCGACGCCACGGCAGCACGCTGAGTTCGGCATCGGCGACACCGTCCACGATCACCTGGCTGCGGGTGTCGCCCTCCGGTTTCACCAGAACGGGATTCATCGCAACGTTCGGAGTTGCCCTGGCCGCGCGGGCCTGCAACCACTGAGCCGTACCGATCTCCCCCCACTGACCGTCGCACCGGGCCGCGACGCGAGCGTTGTTGGACATGTTCTGCGCCTTGAACGGCGCCACCCTCAGTCCCTGACGAGCGAAGTGGCGGCACAACACCGTGACCAGCAAGCTCTTGCCCGCCCAGCTCGAGGTGCCCTGCACCATGATTGCGTTCATCGAGGCGACGCAGCCCGCGCCGGTAGGACGACCGGTGCCCCGTCGACGTTTTCCACCCGCACGCGGGCGCGGTAGTGGTGGGCGATGAGCGGCTCGAGCAGCACCTGGTCGGGGCGGCCGTGGGCGATCACCCGACCGCCGTCGATGAGCGCCAGCCGATCCGCGTACTGCCCGGCCAGTGTGAGGTCGTGCATCGCACCCAGCACGGTCAGGCCGCGTTCGGTCTGCAGGGTCGCAACGAGATCGAGCACATCCTGCTGCCGGCCGACATCCAACGACGTGGTCGGCTCGTCCAACAACAGCACCGGGGCCTGCTGGGCCAGCGCCCTCGCCAGCACCGCACGCTGGCGTTCGCCGCCGCTCATCGAGCCCAGCGCCCGGTCGGCCAATCCGAGCAATCCCAGCCGTACCAATGACTCCCGCACCACCTCGGCGTCCCGGGCGCCCGTCCGCCCGAGGAATCCCAGGTGCGCTGTCCGCCCCAGAAGCGTGTACTCACTGACCGTCATCTCCGGCGGCAACAAGGGGTCCTGCGGCACCAGTGCTAGCAGCCGGGCCCGTGCACGGGCGCCGAGAGCGGCCAGATCGACGCCGTCGACGCGGACGGTGCCGGCGTGGTCGACGAGGCCAGCGACCGCCCGCAGCAGCGTCGTCTTCCCAGCCCCGTTAGGGCCGATCAGCATGGTCCACGTGCCGACCGGAACGTGCAGGTCGACGTCGTCAACGACGCGGACACCGCCCAGGTCAACCGCGGCGGCCGCGATGTCGATCATGCAACTGGTCACGTGTCGCCCCCGCGGACACGACGCAGGACGACCGCGAGAAATGGCGCCCCCACGCAGGCGGTCACCACCCCGATCGGCAACTCCGCCGGAGACAGCACAGTACGGGCCAGTACATCGGCCAGGCACAGGAAACTCGCCCCGACCAGCATCGACAGCGGCAGCACCAGCCGGTAGTTCGCCCCGGCCATCAGGCGCACCACATGCGGGATCACGACCCCGACGAAACCGATCAGCCCGCTGACCGACACCGCGGCAGCAGTACCCAGCGTGGCCACGGCAACAACGATCAGCCTGACCCGGGTGACACTCACGCCGAGGCTGGTGGCTTCGTCGTCCCCGACCCGCAGCACGTCGAGCACCTTGCGGTGGGCCAGGAGCACGATCAGGCTCCCGATCACGTACGGGGCGATCAGGGTGACGTCGGACCAGCCCGACGTCGAGAGCCGGCCCAACAGCCAGGCATAGACCGGGCGCACGCTCTCGGAGTTCTGCTGCAGCACGAAAGTCTGGACCGCACTCAGAAAGGCCGCCACCGCCACCCCGGCCAGGATCAGGCTGGTGGTGTTCCGGCCTCCCGCGACGGACCGCCCCAGCGCGTAGGCCGCGATCACCGCGACCACCGCACCGCCGAAGGCTGCGATGGGCAGCCACTGCGTGCTTGCCCCGATGTAGGCGATCGCCGCCGTGGCGCCCAAGCCGGCACCGGCCGCCACCCCCAGCAGGTACGGGTCGGCCAGCGGGTTGCGGAACACCGCTTGATATGAGCCGCCCGCGACCGCGAGGATCGCGCCCACCAACGCGCCAAGAGCCACCCGCGGCGCCCTCAGCTCCCACACCACCGTCGCATCCAGCTGCGACATCGACGTCCCGAGGCCCAGCCAGGGCAGCCGCCCCAGGAGGTCCGAGCCGATGGCGGCCGGCGAGATCCCGGCCGGCCCCAGGGCCAACCCCGCCAACACCGCGGCGATGAGCACCGTGAACCCGGCCAGCATCCACCGCCACGGGACGCCCCTCGAGGCAACGGGCGCGCCCGAGTCCGGCTGGGTAGTCGGCACTGCCGTCGCCTTGGGTGATGTCGCGTCGACACGGCTGGACGCGCCGTTCACGCGCTGGCGGTTCGGATCGCTTCCACCACAGCCTCCACGAACAACGGGATACGTGGCCCCCACCGGGAGGCGATGTCCTCGTCCACGACAACGACCGCGCCGCTGCGCACGGCCGAGATCACATCCCAGCCCGGGCGCGCCGCCGCGACTTCCGGCGTGACCCCGCAGCACTCCCCGTCGGCGAGGATCACCAGATCCGGGTCGGCAGAGATCAGGTACTCCGCCGACAGCTGCGGGTACTCCGTCCCTGCCGCCTGCGCCGCTGCATCGGCAACATTCACCAAGCCGAGCTCCGCGTAGACCTGCCCGATGAACGTGTCCGAACTCGCCGTGAAAAGATCCGGCCCCAGCTCGTGGAACACGCTGAGCTCCGGCCCGTCCGGCACCGACGCCACCAGCTCCTCGATGTCGGCCCGCATCCCGTCAACGACGTCCTGCGCCTGCTCGACATGCCCGGTCGCAGCACCGATGTCCAGAATCTGGTCATAGGCCTCCTCGAAGGTCGCCGCAGACGGCTCCGCAAGGACCGGGACGCCGGCCGCTTCCAATCCCTCACTCACATCGGTGGGGCTGTCATCGGAGACCACCACCAGATCCGGTCGATAGCCGATGATCGCCTCAAGATTCGGCTGATACCCCGACAAGTCCGTCACCGGCGCCTGCTCCGGGTAATCAGACTGGTCATCGGCTGCCGCCACCTGGTCGCCCGCCCCGACCGCGAACAGCGACTCAGTCGCCGTCGGTGACAACGACACGATCCGCACCGGCTCCGCGGGGATCGTCACCGTCCCATTGCCGGCCTCAACCTCGACCGGGAACTCCGTACCCGCGCCGGAGCCGCTTTCCGGCCGCTCAGCGCCCGAACTGGGATCGCTTCCACAACTCGACAGGGCCAGTACCGCGGACACGGCGAGCACCCCGGCTCGTAACCGATGTGTGCACAACATAAGAAACCTCCGCATGAAGCGGAGGAGGTTAGCTCGGCGGACATGCCGCACGAACCACCCTTCCTCCGAGGGCAGATCCGTCGACACGGGATCAGGCGACCTGGCTAACCCCTTGCGGGGCATCACAGTTGCGGGACAGCGCCGGAATCACACCGGACTTCGCTGGACACCATGTCAGCCGGAGACGAACTCCGGCTGCGGACCACAATACGACACCGAACGCCTGCTGAGGTAAGCAGCGGGTCGGCGGCGCTGCGTTCGATTGCACTTCTTTCGACGCAGAACTCGTTACCCTCCGGATCGTCGAGCACGGCCCAGCCGGTTTCATCGGGGTTTGCGCCGATCGTCGATCAGGCTCGCACCGAGTTCCAACAGCCCGACTGACTTCCTCCAGCCGACTGACTTCCTCGTCGCGGGTCCGGTCGGTCGGCCGCAGATCGAGATGGACCCGGTTCTTGACGGTCTTGTCGTCCGGCCGCGATGAAGAGCAGGTTCAACGATCCTTCCGGCGAGATCAGCAGGGCCTCGGGATCCTCCGGGGCGTTCCCCTCGTCGGGGTGCTCGGTCCAACCGGTGACTTCTGCCCAGAACAGCGAGAATAGGTACGGGTCGGCGCAGTCGATGTTGATGTTGTGAATAAC
>Ga0136617_10005168_pt1 | contig 11662 bp, 9 predicted proteins | sample AntDrymUQ3222106_2_FD_129672 | JGI IMG/M metagenome (GOLD analysis project Ga0136617, IMG submission 129672) | Polar desert sand microbial communities from Dry Valleys, Antarctica - metaG UQ322 (21.06) | ecosystem: Environmental > Terrestrial > Soil > Desert | place: Antarctica: Dry Valley...
ACACTACCGGCCGACTACTACGCTCGGGGGATGCCAGAGGGGGATTCTCTCCACCGCGCCGCCCGGCGGCTGCAACCCCTCGTCGGCCAACGTCTCGAGGTGACCTCGCCGCACCCGCGCGCGAAGGCAACGCGAGTCGCGGAGGCCGTCGACGGTCGAGTGCTCGAATCGGTGGAGGCGGTCGGCAAGAACCTCCTCCTTCGCTTCGAGGGCGGGCTCGTCGTCCGCAGTCATCTGCGCATGAGCGGTCGCTGGCGGATCGAGGCTCGGGGGAGGCCTCGGGCTGGCCTGCCGTGGCTCGTCCTTCGTGGCGAAGCCATCGAAGGCGTGCTCTGGAACGGACCCGTGCTGGCTCTCGATTCACGGCCGATCGCGAGGCTCGGTCAGGACGTGCTCGGTCCGGGCTTCGATCCTGCTGCTGCCGTCGCTCGGCTCCGAGGCGCCGGTGATCGCTCGCTCGGCGAGGCGCTGCAGGATCAACGGCTCGTGGCGGGGATCGGGAACATGTGGATGGCCGAGGCGCTCTGGGCGATCCGCGTCTCGCCGTGGATCCTGGTTCGCGACGCGTCGGACGAGGTGCTGACCGAGGCCGTGACAGCGGCGCGGCGGCTGATGCAGGCGTCGCTCTCGGACGGTCGTCCGGGGCGGAACGTCTATCGCCGCGCCGGCAGGCCGTGTGGACGGTGCGGCACGATCGTCAGCTCACGGGGGCAGGGCGACGCGAACCGGACGGCGTACTGGTGCTCCGGCTGTCAGAAGGAAGGAGGCGAGCCGCCGGTCGCGTAGACGACGAGGTGGCGGTTCGCTCACCTCAGCTCCATCTGACGCTGCGCTCGTTCTGTCTTGGCGCCTTCGTTTACCTCGGGCGTGCGCTCGAGGAGGGCGACGAGCTGCCGTTCTCCTTCGAGGCGCACGTGCAGCGCGGCGGCCCCGCGCTCTACGAGTACCGGCCGCTCGTGCGCTCGTTCGTCGAGGCGCGGGCCGGCTCGCTGGCGAAGCGCGAGGACGCCCGGATCGCGCTGGACGAGCTGCTGCGCGAGCCCGCGGCGGCGATCTATGCGCGAGCCCACGCCGGGCCGAGGACGTCGGAGGAGCAGGCGCTCTACCGCACGGTCCTCGTCTCGTTGCTGATCTCGACCGCGGAGGCCTGCGGCGGCTTCGACTGGGACGACGTCGCGTTCGAACGGGCCTACGCCGAGCTCGAGAGATCGCTCTTCGGATCCTCGCGCGCCTACGCAGCCGTCGCGCCGCTCGTCGGGATCACGGTGATCACCCAGGTCGAGCTCGGCGAGGGATTGCGGATCCGTGCCGCTGCCACAGGCGAGCTCGCACGACATTGGCCCGAGGCTCAGGGCCTGCTCCCTCCTGGGTTCGGCGAGGACGTCGACCGCTACTGCGTGCTCGAGCTCGAGCGTGGCCTCGGTTCCGAGGAGGAGCCTCCCGACGCTCCCGCCGAGCTCTCCGACGCGGTCACCGCTCTTCGCCTCGCGACAGCGGCGCCCGTCTCCGCCGGACCGGTGCTCTTCGAGCGGCTCGATTGGCGACCTTTCGGGATCCGGCCGGTTCTCCCGATCGCCGCGACTCAGCCGCCGGGCGAGCCGACGCGGCTCGACTCGTTTCGGGCGCAGGTCGCGCGGATCGTGCTCGACCGGCTTCCGCTCGCCGACGCCGACGGCGCGCTCGCGGAGGCGCTCGACCGCTGGGAGCTCTCCCTCTTCCAGAGCGACCCGTTTCGCTCCGAGCAGCTGCGTGGCGCGCTGGCGGCGCTGCTCGGCGACACCTGGCAGCTCCGCGCGGCGGTGCTGCTCGGAGAGTCGTCGGACGAGCGGCGGTCGTTGCACGCATCTCTTCGCGAGCTCGGCTCGGGCGAGCCCGCGTTGCCTTCGGCTGCGGATGCCGTACGACGCGCGCTGGTCGAGGTGCTCCGGCGCGGGGATCGGGTAGTGCTGCTCGGCTCGCTCGACGACGAGCTGCTCGGCCTGCGCTCAGCGGCGGCCGGGCTGGCGCGAGCCGGGTAGCGTCGGCGCTTGACGCAGTTTCGACACTGATCCGACACGTTCTGGTGACAGTTCTCGCGTTAGCGTCGATCTCGATGGACGACAGAACGCGAGAGGAGGTGGTCGAGCGCCTCTGCACGGCGCCGCACCGGACATAATCGGCGCGTGACCTCGCACTGGGACGAGCTTCCCTCGACGCGGATGGAACGCGGCCATATCGCCGGCGACTGGCAGAGCCTCACCGGCGAGCGCTCCGTCACGACCGGCGTCAAGCGCATCCGGATCGACGCTGGCAAGTGGTCGACGCCGGCGCATGTCGAGAACTCGGAGGAGGAGATCTTCTACGTGCTTGCCGGCTCCGGCGTGTCCTGGCAGAACGGCGCCTGCTACGACGTCCGCCCCGGCGACTGCCTCGTGCACACCGCGCAGACGGAGGCGCACACTCTTCGCGCAGGCCCCGACGGGCTTGACGTGCTCGCATTCGGGGAGCGGCATCTCGCAAGCGGTGCGCGGCTCCCGCGGGCGGGCGTCTCCTGGGGCCTCGGCTCCTGGGTTCGAACCGGAGCCGAGGAAGACCATCCCTGGAAGCTCGAGGCGGAGGCCGGCGAGCCCGAGGTGGGCAAATCCGTGGAGCGGCCGGCCTGGATCGTGCGTCTCGAGGACGTGCCGGTTGGCGAACGGCGGTTCGCCGACGTCGCGAGCGACTGGCGCGACCTAGGCCGCGCTGCGGGTAGCGAGCGTTCCGGGCTCAAGCACGTCCGCGTACCTCCGGGCATGCTCGGTGCCGCGCCACATTGCCACTCGGCGGAAGAGGAGATCTTCGTCGTGCTCGAGGGCACGGGCGAGCTCGAGCTCTGGCCGGCGCCGCAGAGCGTCTCGGCAACCGAGCGGGAAAAGCACGCGATCCGCGCGGGCAGCGTCGTTGCACGTCCGGCCGGGACGCGGGTGGCGCATTCTCTCCGCGCCGGGGCCGACGGGCTCGCCTACCTCGCGTACGGAACGCGCGAGCCGAACGACCTGGCGTACTACCCGCGCTCGAACAAGATCTTCTTCCGCGGCCTCGGCCTGATCGGGCGGCTCGAGTCGCTCGAGTACGCAGACGGTGAGTACGGGGACGGTGAGGGAGTCGAGGCGTGAAGGAATAAGCGGGATAGGCTTGAAATGCGAGTCCACATGGGACTCATGCGCCTGCTTCCGCGACCGAATCTCCGGTCGCATACCACCACCGAGGAGACGTCGTTGCAGAGGGTGATCGTGTTCGCCAACCAGAAGGGAGGCGTCGCGAAGACCACGACGACACTCAACCTCGGGGTCGCGTTCAAGGAGCTCGGCCACCGCGTGCTCGTGATCGACCTGGACCCGCAGGGCAACCTGACGATGAGCCAGGGGATGAATCCGGATGCGATCGAGCGCTCGATGTTCGACGTGCTCGTCCACCGCCTGCCGATCACCGAGATCATCCACACGGCCGAGGTCGACGTGGCCGTCTCCTCGATCGATCTCGCCGGGGCGGAGCTCGCGCTCTCGGCGATGATCGGGCGCGAGCGCGCGCTCGAAAAGTCCCTGCTCGAGATACGCGACTCCTACGACTTCATCATGATCGACACGCCGCCCTCGCTCGGCCTGCTGACGATCAACGCCTTCGTCGCGGCAACCGGGGTGATCGTCCCGGTCCAGTGCGAATACCTCTCGCTCCGCGGCCTCGTCCAGCTCGAGAACACACTGGCGATGGTGCGCGAGAACCTGAACCCGGACGTCAAGATCGAGGGGATCCTGCCGACGATGTTCGATGCCCGGACCCTGCACGCACGGGAGGCAATCGAGATCCTCGAGGAGAACTTCGGCGAGCTCGTCTACAAGACGCGGATCCGCAAGACGGTGCGCTACGCCGAGGCGCCGGTGAAGGGTTCGTCCATACTGAAGTACGATCCGACCGGCACGGCCGCGGACGCCTACCGCGACCTGGCGAAGGAGGTGCTCCATGGCGCGAAATCGCGCGAGCATGCGTGAGGGGCCGCTCGCCGAGCTCTTCCGAGCGACCGAGGCCGCCCAACGGCAGGCCCAGGAGACCGGAGCCGAGGAGCCCGCGCCGGAGAAGTCCGCGCAGCCGACGTCTGCCAAGCAGCCAAGGCAGCGGAAGACCGCCGGGCAGCCCGCGCGCGCCGCCGCGCCCGCCGAGGAGCCGCAGGAGCAGACGGTCGAGCACGTCCCCGACTTCGTCAGCACGGAGTCGGATCGCCCCGAGTCGGTCCCATCCGAGCCTGCAGCTGCCACCGGCTTGCCTGTCGCGCCACAGCCCCTCCCGGAGTCGGCCCCCCGCGAGCGGCCGTATGAACCGCCCGCGAGCCGCTTCCTCGAGTCGCTGCCCGAGCCCGCGCCACGGCTGGAGTACGCGACGCGTCCGGACTCGACCTCCTACCTTGCAGTGATCCGCGTCGTGGGGGTCGGCGGCGCCGGCCTCAACGCGGTCAACCGGATGATCGACGCCGGGATCTCGGCGGTCGAGTTCGTCGCCGTCAACACCGACATGCAACAGCTCCAGCTCTCGGACGCGCCGGTCAAGCTGCACATCGGCCGCGACCTGACCCAGGGGCTCGGCTCGGGCGCCGAGCCGGAGGTCGGGCGCCGATCCGCGGAGGAAGGATACGACCAGATCAAGAACGCGCTCCGCGGCTCGGACATGGTCTTCGTCACCGCCGGCGAGGGCGGGGGCACCGGCACCGGTGCAGCGCCGGTCGTTGCGCGAATCGCGCGCGAGCTCGGCGCGCTCACCGTCGGCATCGTCACGACCCCGTTTCGGTTCGAGGGCTCGCGGCGCAAGGGCTCGGCCGAGGTCGGCGTCGAGGAGCTTCGCGCCGCGTGCGACACGCTGATCGTGATTCCGAACGATCGTCTCCTCGAGGTGCTCGACCGCTCCACCTCGATGCTCGACGCGTTCAAGATCGCCGACGACGTCCTCCGCCAGGGCGTCCAGGGGATCACCGACCTGATCACAATGCCCGGCCTGATCAACCTGGACTTCGCGGACGTGCGCACGATCATGTCCGACGCGGGTTCCGCCCTGATGGGGATCGGCTTCGCGACCGGTGAGGATCGCGCGAAGCAGGCCGCCGAACGCGCTCTCCGCTCGCCGCTGATCGACACCGAGATCGTCGGCGCCCGCGGAATCCTGCTCTCGATCGCCGGTGGTGAGGATCTGACTCTGCTCGAGGTGAACGACGCCGCCGAGCTCGTCCGGCAGGCGGCGACCGACGAGACGAACATTATCTTCGGCGCCACCGTCGACGAGCGTCTTGCCGGCCAGGTGTGGGTGACGGTCGTCGCCACCGGCCTCGGCGGCAGGGGCCGCCGTGCGACACCAGGCTCGACCGGCGCGGGCCTCCGCACGACGCGGACAGACGATCCACTCGAGCCGCCCAGCTTCCTCCGCAGCTAGAGGACGTTCTCGCGGGGTCTGCGGACGCTCGTCCGGCCGCGGCGAGGGACATGTCCGGGCTTTGACCCCGGCCGAGTACCGATCGGCCATGGCCTGCTGAGCGAAAGGTCACTGGTGATGAGCTCCGGGCAGGATCCGCCCCGTCTACAGCGGACACGTCCGGGGTCAGAGCCCGGACTCGTCCGTTCGGGACAGGAGCTGGACTGGGCCGCCCGGCCTACGGGATGCGAGATGGTCGCGGCGCTAGACGAGCGGCATGACGACGGTCGCGCCGAATGCGGCGCCGAGGGCCAGGCAGCCCATTGCCGAGACGCCGGCCAGCGCATAGCGCCGCACGCCCGGAGCCTGGCCGCCGAGCAGGTAGAGGGCGCTGCCGAGCCCGAACGCGATGCTGGTCACCGTCTCGACGGCGCTGAACGCGATGCCGGCTGCGATCGCAGAGTCGATCGGCGCTCCGTGTGCCTTGAGAGCGAAGACGATGGCCGCGCTGGCGACGCCGATGTTCCCGGGTGTCAGCGGCAGCGTCCCGGCGAGCTCGAGCGTGGGAACGATGAGGAGCGCGGCAGCAAGAGGCCGGGAGACCCCGAAGGCCATGCAGACCGCTGTGGCAGCGGCGACGCGGCCGACCGTCGCAAGCCCGATCCAGGCGAGGAGCTGACCCGCCGCGCGGGGACAGCGACCAAGCGCGTGGAATGCGTCGAGCACGTGCGCGACGCGGCCACGTGGACGGGAGCTGCGCGTGAAGTAGGCGAGCGCGACCGCAACGGCGACGATCGCCGCGATGATCGCGAGCGGCCACGCGGGCAACGCGCCGGTGACGGCGCCGAACGTAAGCAGGACGGCCAGCCAGACGATGTGAGCGACCCCGACCGAGGTGCCGACGCCGCCGGAAGTCCAGAGCCGCCCCTCACCCTCGAGCGTGCGCGCGTAGAGAGCGAACCTCAACGCGGTGCCGAGCCGAGCGGGAGCGAAGGAGTTCAGGAGCGAGCCGCAGCCGTAGCGCGCCGCAGAGTCGAGGCGCGAGGTCCGCCCGCCGCAGCGCAGGAGCGCCGAGCGCCAGGCGCAGCCGGACGCGGCGAGCGAGAGCGCGAAGCCAAGGGCTGCCGTCCAGAGCCAGGCGGGGCTCGCGGCCGCAAGTCCGCCGAAGCCCTCGCGCACCTCGTCGCCCAGAAGCCCGGGCGTCGAGGCGATCACGGCGACGAGCGCGAGCGAGACGAGCCCGAGAGCGATCTGGCGCCTGTGTGCTGCGAGTGCGTGCATCCGTCTCCAACGTTCGTCGTTCATGACGCGGTCCTGCCCTCCTTATCGGCAGAAACTCCAGAGCTTTACGCTCTGTTCATGAGAGGCGCGATCGCGGCCGGCCACCCCCTGACCGCCCAGGCGGGCGCCAGGGTACTCGAAGAAGGCGGAAATGCCGTGGATGCGTGCATCGCGGCGGCCTTCGCAGCGTTCGTGACGGAGGGGCCGCTCACCGGGCCGGCGGGAGGGGGTTTCTTCCTCGCCCACGTGGAGGGGGAGGCGACTCTGCTCGACTGCTTCTTCTCCGTGCCGAGCGAGCCGCTCGGCGAGATCGAGCACCTCACCGTCGATTTCGGCTCGACGACGCAGAGCTACCACGTCGGAGAGGGCTCGATCGCCGTTCCCGGCCTGCTCGCGGGACTGAGCGATGCCCACGATCGGTTCGGTCAACTCTCCTGGCAAGAGCTCGTTGCGCCGGCGATCGAGCTCGCTCGAGCCGGCGTCGCAGTGAGTGAGGCGCAGGCGTTCCTGCACGAGATCCTCGTCGCCGTCCTGCAGCGTGACGAAGGAGGGCGGCGGATCTACGCCAATGCCCGGCATCTCGATACGAGCGATCTCGTCGCGACACTCGAGCGCATCGGCGCCGACCCGGTTGCCGCGGTGTGCGAGCTGCTACCCGAGCTCGCGTCCGATCTCGATGTCTACCGCCCGGTCGAGCGCGAGTTGCTCCGCACGACGATCGACGGCCGGGAGGTGCTCACGACCCCGACGCCCTCGCGCGGAGGAGCGATCGTCGCAGCCGCGCTCACGGGGTTCGGCGCGAGCAGCTCGCTCGACGGTCGGGCGCGCGCGCTCAGGGATGCTTACGGGAGCGCTTCGGTGGGCGGGATCGCCGGCACAACGCACATCTCGGTAATCGACGCGGCCGGGAACGCGGCGGGACTCTCGTCGACGCTCGGCGCCGGTTCCGGTGTGCATCGCGGCGGGACGCAGCTCAACAACATGCTCGGAGAGTTCGACGTGATTGGCAGGGGCGAGCTCGTTCCGGGCGAGCGGCTCGCGAGCATGATGACTCCGACGCTCGTGCTCGAGGAGGGCCGGCCGCGGCTCGCGCTCGGAAGCGCAGGCTCGGTTCGGCTCGCCGGTGCGATCGCCCAAGTCGCTGCTGCGGTGATCGGGGGCGCCGCAGTCGGCGCTGCGATCACGGCACCCAGGTTCCACGTCGTTGGTGAGCGCGAGCTCCATCTCGAGGGAGGCTGGCCTGCAGCCGCGGCCGAGGAGCTGCCGCCGGGCGACTGGGAGGTGATCCCCTGGCAGAGCCTGAATCTCTACTTCGGCGGAGTCTCCGCCGTCGAGCTCCGATCGGACGGCTCGCTCGACGCCGCGGGCGATCCCCGTCGGGGCGGCCACGGCATCGTCGTATGAGCAGCGGCGGAGACTCGACGGAGCCGCCGAGACCAGCCCCGACGGTGAGAATCCGGCCCGCGCGACCCGAGGATGCGGCAGCGCTTGTCGATCTCGGCGCCTCGGTCGGCCGCGAGGAGGGCGACTGGCTCCTGAACACGAACGGCTGGCGCACCGTCGCGGAGGAGCGCCGCTATCTCCGCGCGCTCAAGCGCTACCCGCACGCGGCGGTCTTCGTCGCCGTGGCCGACGTTGAGCTCGTGGGGCGGCTCTCGCTCGCGCGGGACACGCATCCCTCGAGCTACCACGTCGCCGACCTCGGGCTGATGATCTCCGCCGATCATCGGCGTCGTGGGATCGGGCGCGCCTTACTCGAGCAGGCGGTTGCGTGGGCGCAGAACGCGGGCGTTCGCAAGCTCGAGCTCCACGTCTTCCCCTGGAACGAGCCCGCGACCAGGCTCTACGAGGCGTTCGGCTTCGAGCGTGAGGGACTCCGCCGCGAGCACTATCGGCGTGAGAGCGGCTATGTCGACGCGATCCTGATGGCCTACCAGCTACCTCCTTCCACGAGCTGATCTGGCCGCTCCCGGCGCGTGTGCGACCAGCGCCGCACGAACGCCCTCTGCTCGGGAAGCGAGGGGGAGCTCAGCCACGGCTCCCCAAGAGGTTTCCGAAGCTCGTCGAGAAACGTGATCGGGTCTCGCGCGAGCTGCGGCATGCTCCCGATCCAGCAGCCGATCGCCGTTCCGACGCGTCCGATTCCGTTGGCGTCGTGTACGTAGATGAACCAGCCCTCCGCCGCCGAGTAGCGGTCGATTGCCGCCACGATCTCGTCGATCGCTTCCTCCGCAGGTACCGCGCCTGCCCGCAGCGGCATCCGGACGTGTCGCGCGCGCGGCGGCAGCAGATGAGCGTACGGCTCGCACTCGCCGAGCTGGGTCAGGTCGAGGAAGAGGTCGCAGCCCTCGTGGAGCACGCACTGGAGCCGTCGCTGGGCTTCGCGCTCGTTCCCCGCCCCCGGATACGGCCCCGCGAGCACCGGCAGGAAGACGAGGTAGGAACGCGGCAGCGGAGGCTTCACGAGGTCGACGGTCATCGCCACTCCAGCCTGCCTGCCGAGTCGTCACGGCTTTGTCTCGACAATGCAACGAGACTGCAACAAACCGTCCACCGATCGGGACGGCTAGAGAGGCGTCCACCCGCCTGAAGGAGGCTGCCGCCATGCCCGAGTTCACAGACTCGGCCGCCGGAACGCCGTGCTGGGTCGACGTGATGACCCCCGAGCTCGACCGCACCGTCTCGTTCTACTCCGACCTGTTCGGCTGGGAGGCCGCGCAGGATCCGAGGCCCGAGGCCGGCGGCTACACCATGTTCTCCAAGGACGGCAAGCAGGTCGCCGCCGCGATGCCGCCGCAGGCAAGATCCGCGACGCGGGCGGCACCCTGGTCATGGAGCCGATGGACGTGTTCGACTCCGGCCGGATGCTGGTTGCGAAGGATCCGACCGGCGCCGCCTTCGGCGTCTAGCAGGCCGGGGAGCACTACGGCGCGCAGCTCGCGAACGAGCCCGGGTCGTTCACGTGGAACGAGTGCCAGACCAACGACACCGAGACCGCCGAGACCTTCTATCGCGCCGTCTTCGGCTACGACGTGGACGCGATGCCGATGGGCGAGGGAGAGCCCTACCGCGTGCTCAAGCTGGGCGAGGAGAACGTCGGCGGGCTGTTTCAGATCACCCCGGAGATGGGCGAGGTGTCGCCGAACTGGGCGACCGCCTTCGCCGTCGCCGACACCGACGCCACCTGCGCGAAGACGGAGGAGCTCGGCGGCAAGGTGCTGGTGCAGCCGGTGGGCATCCCTCAGATCGGCCGCTACGCCGTCGTCCAGGACCCGATCGGCGCGGTCTTCCAGGTGCTCGCGAACCCCGGCAAGCTGACGGTCGTGCGCGCGCTCGTCACGGCTTCGGTCGCCATGGCGGCTCTCGTGGGTACGGCTTTCGCGGCGACCGACGTCCGCGTGATCCAGGGCGACCGAAACGCCGGCGGGATCAAGATCGGCCGCAGCACTCCGGCGGACGTCAGGCGGCTCTACGGTACGCCGTCGACCTCGCGTGTGGAGTCGACCCATTCCTGCGTGCAGAGCTGGAAGGGCGTGCGGCTCGTCGTGCAGTTCTTCACGTTCGAAGGCAAACCGTGCGCCCGCGGCGTCGCATTGATCGTGACGGTGACGGGCAGAGCCGCGTGGCGCACGGCCGTCGGCCTCCGGGTGGGTGACCCGGCCGCGCGGGTCCGTGCGCTCTACCCGCGCGTCCGTCCGAGAGCCGGCTTCGCGGGGGACCGTGGCTACTGGCTCGTGACACGTCAGATCTGTGCCGAGGTCGGTGGCGGCCGGTACCCAGGCCTCCTCGCGCGCATCCAGCGCGGCCGCGTATCGGCCCTGGTAGCCCGCATCTCCGTCTGCGACTGATCGGCGTCCGTTCGGGGCGGGAACGGGAACGGGAACGGCACCGAAGGTGAACAGCTGTGCCGGTGATACTGCGGGGTATGACCGAGTCGTCCCTCGCCTACCTCACGCCCGAGGCGCGCGCTCGGGTGCGCATCGACGACATGCTGACCGCAGCCGGCTGGGCCGTTCAGGACGCGAAGGCCGTCAGCCTCGGCGCCGCCCGCGGCGTCGCCGTCCGCGAGTTCGTCCTGAAGCCGCCGCACGGCCGCGCCGACTACCTCCTCTTCGTCGATCGGCACGCCGTCGGGGTGCTCGAGGCGAAGAAGGAGGGCGAGACGCTCACCGGCGTCGCCTGGCAGACCGCGAAGTACCTCGATGGCCTTCCCGACGAGATCCCGACCGCGCTCGAGGGCGCGCTCCCGTTCGCCTACCAGTCGACGGGCGTCGAGACCCGCTTCACGAACACGCTCGACCCGGCGCACGCGAGCCGCGACGTCTTCTCGTTCCACCGACCGGAGACGCTCGCCGGCTGGATCGAGGACGTCAGCCGCCACCCGAGCGCGCCGACGCTTCGCCACCGCCTCCAGCAACTGCCGCGGCTCGACGACACACGCCTCTGGTCGGCACAGACGCGCGCGATCCAGAACCTCGAGGCATCGCTCGCGCAGAACCGCCAGCGCGCGCTCGTCCAGATGGCCACCGGCTCCGGGAAGACCTTCACCGCCGCGAGCCTCGCCTACCGCCTGATCAAACACGGCGACGCGCGCCGCATCCTCTTCCTCGTCGACCGCGCGAACCTCGGCCGCCAGACGCTGAAGGAGTTCCAGAGCTTCACCGTCCCGGACGTGAACCGCAAGTTCACCGAGCTCTACAACGTCCAACACCTCTCCTCGAACAGCGTCGAGAAGGTCGCGCGCGTGACGATCTCGACAATCCAGCGCCTCTATTCGACCCTCCGCGGCGACCCCGAGCTCGCAGAGGAGCTCGACGAGCACTCGGCGTACGACCTCGAGCCGGCCGCTCCCGTGCTCGTCGACTACAACCCGCTCGTCCCGCCCGAGACCTTCGACGTCGTGATCGTGGACGAGTGCCACCGCTCGATCTTCGGCGTCTGGCGGCAGGTGATCGACTACTTCGACGCC
>Ga0136617_10005169_pt1 | contig 11661 bp, 11 predicted proteins | sample AntDrymUQ3222106_2_FD_129672 | JGI IMG/M metagenome (GOLD analysis project Ga0136617, IMG submission 129672) | Polar desert sand microbial communities from Dry Valleys, Antarctica - metaG UQ322 (21.06) | ecosystem: Environmental > Terrestrial > Soil > Desert | place: Antarctica: Dry Valley...
TACGAGATGCCGATCGCCTACTACGGCCGCACGTACGCCGAAGGCAAGAACATCACCTGGCGCGACGGCTTCAAGGCGATCCGCGTGCTGGTCCAGGTCCGACTACGACGCCGGTGACCGAGCAGATCGACCGGCAGCGGGCGCTCCTCGCACATAGCGGTCAAGACATCGATCCAACGCGGTCTCGCCGCCGCCCATGACCTAGGCTCAGACGGACGCGATGACCTCGACCGCCCAGCCGCACATGCACCAGCTCGGGCTCGACTGATGGCGCCTGCGCGTGACCTAGTCTCGACGGGCATGGCCTACGACGACACCTGCGCCTTCAACCTCTGCGACGGCAGCGGCTTCGTCTTCGACGACGCGACGAACACCGCGCGCGACTGCCGCTGCCGCGCCCAGCGGGTGAGCCGCGCCCGCGCGCGCGCGCTCAGCGGCGTGATCCCGCGCAAGTACCGCGGCGTGTCGTTTGACCGCCCGCCGGTGACGGAGATCGCGGGTCCCGTCACGGCAGTGGTCAAGCGCTTCGTCAACCGCATCGACGACAACCTCGACAACGGCCGCGGGCTGTGGTTCTTCGGCTCCGTCGGGACGGGCAAGACGACGCTCGCGATGCTCGTCTCGCGCCACGCGCTCGAGGCCGGGCGCAGCGTGGCGATCTACTCGCTGCCGCGCCTGCTGGCCGAGATCCGCACGACGTTCGACGACGATCGCGGCAACTCGTACGTCGACCTGCTCGACCGGCTGACGGCGGTCGACCTGCTGCACATCGACGACGTCGGCGCCGAGAAGACGAGCCCCTGGGTGCTCGAGCAGCTCTACGCGATCGTCAACGCGCGCTACGAGGACGAGCGCTCGGTGATCATCACGACGAACCTCGAGCGCGACGACCTCGCCGAGCAGATCAACGAGCGGACGGTGTCGCGGCTGGAGGAGATGTGCGAGGTGCTGCCGCTGTGGGGCACCGACGCGCGCCAGCAGCGGCCCGACGTTCGCCCGGCCTCCTAGACGGTGCGCCTACACTTCTCGACGTCATGCCAGGAATCTGCATCGTCGGCGCCCAGTGGGGTGACGAAGGCAAGGGGAAGGTCGTCGACCTCGTCGCCGAGCAGGCAGACGCCATCGTCCGCTTCCAGGGCGGCAACAACGCCGGCCACACGATCATCCGCGACGGCGAGGTCTTCAAGTTCCACCTGATCCCGTCGGGGATCCTCTATCCCGGCAAGCGCTGCATCATCGGCAACGGCGTCGTCATCGACCCGCGCGTGCTGACGGACGAGCTCGACGCCCTCAAGGCGCGCGGAATCGACACGAGCGGCCTGCGCATCAGCGCCAACGCGCACGTGATCATGCCCTACCACCTGCTGCTCGACACCGCCGGCGAGACGAAGCTCGGCAAGCTGCAGATCGGCACGACGCGGCGCGGCATCGGGCCCGCCTACGCCGACAAGGCGGCGCGGCTGGGCATCCGCATGCAGGACCTGCTCGACGAGAAGATCCTCAAGAAGAAGATCACCGCGGCGATCGACCCCAAGCGCCTGAGCCTGCGCCCCTACGTCAAGGACCCGTCGCTTGACCTGCAGTCGATGACCGAGGCCTATCTGACCTACGGTCACCGCCTCGAGCGCCACATCGCCGACACGGCGCGGATCGTCTGGGACGCACTGGACGCCGACAAGCTCGTCATCTACGAGGGCGCCCAGGGCGCGCTGCTGGACATCGACCACGGCACGTATCCGTTCGTCACCTCCTCCAACCCCATCGCCGGCGCGGCCTGCGTCGGCGCCGGGGTCGGGCCGAAGGACATCCACGAGGTCTGGGGCATCGCCAAGGCCTACGTCACGCGCGTCGGCTCCGGGCCCTTTCCGACCGAGCTCGACGACGAGGTCGGCGAGGAGATCCGCCGCCGCGGCGGCGAGTTCGGCACGACGACCGGCCGCGCCCGACGCACCGGCTGGCTGGACATCCCCGCGCTGCGCTACGCGTCGCGCATCAACGGCCTGACGTCGCTGGCGATCACGAAGCTCGACGTGCTGTCGGGCTTTGACAAGATCAAGGTCTGTACGGCCTACAGCGGCCCCGACGACGCGGCGTTCACCGACTTCCCGTACCACCAGTCGGTCCTGCACCACGCCAAGGGAGAGTACATCGAGCTCGAGGGCTGGACGGAGGACATCGGCGAGGCCCGCCGCCCCAGCGACCTGCCGCAGGCCGCGCGTGACTACCTCAGCTTCATCGCCGAGCAGGTCAACGTGCCGGTCATCCTCGTCGGCGTCGGGCCGGGGCGCGAGCAGGTCATCTGGATGCAGGACGCGCTGCCGCAGCTGGCGGCGGCAGCGTAGCTCCCGTTGCGGCGGCTCCCCGCAGCCGCCGCTCGCCGCGGCGCAGCGCCCGGCGGGCGAGCGTCGTCGACGACAGCAGCGCGATCGCGGCGAGCGTGATCTGCACGCTGATGATGCCGTCCTCGCTCCAGTAGACGTCGTCCAGGCGCAGCAGCAGCGCGGACTCGTCGAGCGTCAGTGCGACGCCGGCACCGAACGGCAGCGCGAGCAGCGGGTCGAGGTCCTCGTTGCGCGACAGCACCGACGCGCCGCCGGCGAGGAACGCGACGACGATCCCTGGCACGAAGTGATGGATGTGGCGCTCGCCGACGACCATGTCGCGAAACGGCCCGGTCGGGCCGCCGCGGCGGATGAGAAACGTCCCCAGCCGCGCACAGGCGAACGTCAGCGAGAACGAGGTGAGCAGGTTCAGCAGCGCCGTCTCGCGCGCGCTGAGGCTGTCGAGGCCGGCGACGGCGACCTCCACCGTCTCGCGCACCGCGACCTCGGCCGACTCCAGCGAGTCGAGCTCGGGGTGGGCCTCGATCCGCGCGCGCAGCGTGCGCGCGAGCTCCGTTCCGAGCACCGTTGCGGTCAGGCCAAAGGCGGCGACGCCGAGCGCGATCGTCCCGCGCTCGGCGCGCAGGCGCCGGCGGCGCGCCCACGGCAGCTCGATCGCGGCCGGCAGGCGCGGGCCGCCACGCACGGTGCGTCGGCGGCGGGCGGTGCGGCTCAGGCCCACTGCTCGAGCAGGTCCTCGTCGGGGACGTCGCGCACGAGCCGTGCCGGAACGCCCATGACGACCTTGCGCGCGGGGACATCGGCCGTCACGACGGCGCCGGCGGCGACGAACGCCTCCTCGCCGATCTCGACGCCTGGCACGAGCACCGCGCCGCCGCCGATCCGGCAGGCGCGGCGCAGGATCGCGCCGTGCAGCGGCATGCCCTTCGGGTGGCGCGCCATCGTGTGGTCGTTCGTCGTCATCGCGCACGGGCCGAAGAAGACGTCGTCCTCGATGACGCTGTAGGCCGTCACGTAGGCCTGCGACTGGATCCGCACGCGGTCGCCGATCCGCACGTCGTTGTCGACGCCGCTGGCGCGCCCGACGACGGTCTCGCTGCCGATTACCGCGCGCTCGCGGACGAACGCCTGGTCGGCGACGATCGAGTCCGCGCCGACGCGGGCGCCGGCGAAGACGATCGCCTGGGTGCCGATGATCACGCCCGCGTCGAGGACGAGCGCGTCGAGCTGGGCGCGCGGCGCGGTCGACCGGCTGGCGAGCTTCGGGCCCTTGCCCAGGACGGCGCCGTCGCCGATCGTGCAGTTGTCGCCGATGATCACGCCGTGGTGGACGACGACATGAGCGCCGAACGTCACGCCGCTGCCGACCTGCGCCTGGGGGCTGAGGATGAGTCCGGGCGCGTCGCTCATTGCGCCCGAGAGCCTAGATGGTCGCCGAGCGCCGCCACGACGCGATCGGCGGCGTGACCGTCGCCGTAGAGCTCGGGCCGGTAGGTCGGCGCGGTGCGCGCAAGCGCGATCGCCGCGGCCCCGGCGTCGAGGTCGACGAGCACGTTCCAGCCCGACTCCACGGTCTCCACCCACTCCGTCGTGGCGCGTAGCGTCACGCACGGCACGCCCGCGAGGTAGGCCTCCTTCTGCACGCCGCCGGAGTCCGTGAGGACCGCGCGGGCGCGCGTCAGCAGTGACGTGAACGCGAGGTAGCCGAGCGGCGGCAGGACGATCGTGCCCGCCTCCACGCTCGCCAGCAGCCCGGCGGATTCCAGCCGCGCGCGGGTACGCGGATGCAGCGCGAGCACGACGGGGGCGTCGACGCAGAGCAGCAGCTCGACGAGCTGCGCCAGGCGCCGCGGGTGGTCGACGGTGCCGGCGCGGTGGGCCGTCGCCAGCACGTACTCGCCGGCGCTGACGCCGGCCTGCCGCAGCGGCCCGTCGTCGGCGAGGGCGCGCGGCGCGAGCACGCGCGCGACGTCGACCATGACGTCGCCGACGACCTCGACGGCGCCTGCCACGGACTCGCGCGCGAGGTTGTTCGCCGCGACCTGCGACGGCGCCAGCAGCAGCGCGCTGAGATCGTCGGTCAGGACGCGGTTGATCTCCTCGGGCATCGCGCGGTCGAAGGAGCGCATGCCGGCCTCGACGTGGGCGAGCGGGATCTGCGCCTGGGCCGCGGCGAGCGCGCCGGCGAGCGTCGAGTTCGTGTCGCCGTAGACGAGCACCGCGTCGGGCGCCTCGTCGCGCAGCAGTTCGCCGAGGGCGCCGAGCATGCGCGCGGTCTGCTCGGTGTTCGATCCCCCGCCGAGCTGCAGCTCGATCTCGGGCGGCGGGACGTCGAGCTCGCGCACGAAGATCGCCGATAGCTCGTCGTCGTAGTGCTGGCCGGTGTGCACGAGCAGCTCGTCGTGCGCGGCGCGCAGGGGTCCGGACACCGCCGCCGCCTTGATGAACTGCGGGCGGTTGCCGATGACCGTGACGAGCTTCAGAGCCGAGCCTCGATGTACTTCGCGACGAGCCGGGCAGCCTCCAGCGAGACCGGTCCGGGCACCGCGGGGATCGCGACGTCGTCGATCGCGTGCACCGGCTGCACCTCGCGCGCGGAGGAGGCAAGAAACGCCTCGCTGACACTGCGCAGGTCGTCGAGGGTCGTGATCCGCTCGGTCACGGCGGTAACCGCGAGCAGCGCGCGGCGCGTGATCGAGTCCAGGATGCGCTCCTCCAGCGGCGGCGTGCACAGCGAGCCGTCCAGGACGTAGAAGAACGACGTCGTCGGGCCCTCGAGGACGCGCCCGTGGGGTGTGACGAGCAGCGCCTCGTCGGCGCCCTGCTCGCGCGCGATGCGCGTGGCCAGCATGTTCGCCGCGTAGGAGAGCGACTTGACGCCGTCGAGCACGCGCGTCGGCGTGTACGTCACCGTCGCCAGCGCGACCGTGTCGGGCATGGGGTGCAGATCCTCGATGATCCCGATCCGCCGTCCGCCGCGAGTGACGAGCAGCCGCAGCGCCCGGTCGGCGGGCTCGCTCAGCTCCAGCAGCTTCTCGGCATCGTCACGCACGGCGTCGATGTCGAACGCCAGCCGCAGCGTCGCGGCGCTGCGCGCCATCCGCTCGAGGTGCTCCTCCAGGCCGTAGGGCGCGCCGTTGTACAAGCGCACGACCTCGAAGACGCCGTCGCCGCGCAGCAGGCCCTCGTCGGTGACGGGGATCTGCGCCTGCGCGACGTCCATCACGGTTCCGTCGAGGATCGCAAGCTTGTCGGTCATGCGAGGCAGCCTACGGCCCGCGCCACTGCGATGAGCCTCGCGGCCTCCCGAGACGGCGGCCCCAGGGGTCACCTTGGTGGACGCGGCCGAGCGTCACCGCGTTCAACGCTGGGACCGACGACCCTCATGAAGGCGAGCGGGCTCCGGTGGATCAGCCTAGTCGCCCGCGGTCGCCTCCCGCAAGGCCGTGAGGACGTGGTCGAGCCCGGTTGCGAATCCGTCGAACTGGTGTCCGGGCATGTCGCCGAACAGCATGCGCGCGAGCTGCTCGTGTTCCCGTTCGAGGTTGAGGGCTGTCGCGGTGCCGCGTTCGGTGAGAGTGACGAGCGTCGCCCGGCGGTCGGAGGGGTGGGGTTCGCGGGTGATGAAGCCCGTCTGGGCGAGGCCGTCGACGAGGCCGGTGATGTTGCGTGCACTGACGTCGATGGCGTCGGCGAGCGCTCGTTGGGTCATCGGTCCGCGATGGTGCACGAGCCAGAGGACGTGTACCCGAGAGCGCGTCAGCCCCCGCCGTTCCAGATCGCTGGCCATGTCGTCGTTGAGGAGCACTGTGAGCTCGAGGATCTGGTCGAGCACCGAAGCGAATCGGGCCTGCGTTCCGTGATGATGGTTCATCATGTGCTATGTTCAACGTGAAGTTGGCGGCTCAAGGGAATCTATCGCGATGGTGTCCGGCACGGCGCAACGATCGACAAGCAAGGCGGGCGGCGAGGGGCCATTGGCCGTGGACGCCGAGGGGCTGGTGAAGCGCTTCGGCGAGGTCGTGGCGGTCGACGGCCTCGATCTGCGGGTGCCGCGCGGTGTGGTGTACGGGGTCCTCGGACCCAACGGCGCCGGGAAGACCACGGTGATTCGGATGCTCGCCACGCTCTCGGCGCCGGACGCCGGCAGGGTGCGGATCCTCGGTCACGACGCAGCGTCGGACGCGGCCGAGGTCCGGCGCCGGATCGGTCTCACGGGCCAGTTCGCGTCCGTCGATGACGACCTGACGGGCCGGGAGAACCTCGTGCTCATCGCGAAGCTGCTCGGGCGCCGCAACGCGGCTGCCCGACGGCGAGCCGGGGACCTCCTCGCCGCCTTCGACCTCTCCGACACAGCCGACCGGCTCGTCAAGACCTTCTCGGGAGGGATGCGGCGCCGGCTCGACATCGCCGCCAGCCTCGTCGTCAGGCCCGACGTGCTCTTCCTCGACGAGCCGACCAGCGGCCTGGACCCGCGCAGCCGCCTACAGGTGTGGGACGTCGTCAGGGCCTTGGTAAAGCGGGGCACGACCGTCGTGCTGACCACGCAGTACCTCGAGGAGGCCGATGCGCTGGCGGACCGCATCGTCGTCATCGACCGCGGGCGCGTCGTCGCGGAAGGCCGGCCGGCTGACCTCAAGCTATCCGTCGGGGCGGGTGCCGTCCGTCTGCGGGTCGCCGATGCGGCACAGCGCGAGACGGCAGTCCGGCTGCTCGCCGATGCGACCGGTGCGGACGTCGTCCGGGAGGTCGATCCGCTGGCTCTGTCGGTTCGCACGGAGACCGACCAGCAAGCCGTGAGCGCCCTCGCGGCGCTCGTCGAAGGCGGGGTTGAGCTGTCGGACTTCTCGATCGGCCGTCCGACCCTCGACGAGGTCTTCCTGTCCCTCACAGGTCACGACACGACGCCGGCTGAGGAGGCCGCGTGAGCACCCAGGGCCACACCTCAGCCACGACGCCGTCGGGTCCGCAGCTGGTCGCCGCACTCGATGACGATGAGCGGCCGGCGCCTGCAGGCGTGCTCAGGGCCTGCTCGACCTTTGCATGGCGCGGGCTGCTGAAGATCCGCCACGTCCCTGAGCAGCTCGTTGACGCGACGATCGGACCGGTCCTGCTGCTGATGATGTTCACCTACCTGTTCGGCGGAGCGATCGAGGGCTCGACGGGCGAGTACCTGCAGTTTGTGCTGCCCGGTGCCCTCGTCATGGCCGTCCTGCTCACCACGACGCACTCCGGCATCGCCCTCTACGCGGACAGGACCCGGGGCGTCGTCGACCGGTTCCGCTCCATGCCCGTGTGGGCTCCCGCGCCCCTGGTCGGCGCCGTGGTTGGCGACGCGGTGCGCTATGCGCTCGCCGTCACCACCGTTCTCGTCGCGGGCCTGCTGCTCGGGTTCGACGCTGCCGGTGGCGTCCCAGGTGTCCTTGCCGGCGCCTTGCTGGTCGTCGTCTTCGCGTTTGCGCTGTCCTGGATATTCACCGCCGGTGGGCTTGCGCTTCGAAGCCAAAGCGCCGTCCAGAGCGCAGCCTTGATCGGCGTGCTCCTCCCCGTCTTCGTCAGCAACGTCTTCGTCGAGCCCAGCACGCTACCCGCTGTCCTCCAGGCGGTGGTCGACATCAATCCCATCTCCCACTTGACCACCGCCGTCCGAGGGCTGCTGTCGGGCGATCCCGCCGCCGCGGACATCCTCCTCGTCTGGTAGGAAAGTCGTCAGAATCTTGCGCCGCCAGCCCCTTCCACGCAAGAAGCTTTCACGATGCCCGCATGGCCGCTCGCGGCCCCGACTACTTTGCGGAAGCGACGGTCATCACGGCGATCTTCGCGCCGCTGACCTGGCGTGGGTACCGCCGTGGCTGAGATCCTCGAGCGGTCGATGCGGCCCGTTCGAAGTGTGCTTGGCAGCGGTCGGTCACCCCAGGTCAGCCAGTAGTAGTGGGCTGTTCCGGGGATGGTGCCCAGAGGTCTTTGTGCCCGCGAACGCTGGCGATCGTAGCGCTGCCACGGGGATCCTTCAGACCGCCTGCCCACCCTTTTCGAGGGGTCTTCCCCGACCGGACCGTCCGTGCTCTTGAATTGGTCTGATTTGCAGGCAGTCTGCGAAGTTGTCGTTGCCCAACCCAACGGACGCACGGCGTCTGCGGAGTTGCCCAGCCCTGGGCGGGCACGGCGTCGTCTCTCGCGCCTATGGTCGAACTCGTGTCCGCGGCCGATCATCTGCTCCCCGTCGAGCACCGTCGCTCGGCGACCACGGATCCGCTCGCACTGAATCTCTTCCGCCAGGGCGAGCATGGATCGCGGCGCAGCAGCTGCCCGTCGACGAGCGCCTCACCGTCAATGCCGGACTGCGTCAGCTGGACTTCCTCGGTGAGGAGCTCGCGCAGGTCGACGCGATCATCGCGCAGCAAGTTCTGGGCGATGAGGACGTGCGTCGCCTCATGACGATCCCAGGCATCGACATCGTGACCGCCGCAACGCTTGTGGCGGTGATCGGTGACGTTCGGCGGTTTCCGACATCGCGGCATCTCGTCGGCTACCTCGGCTGCACCCCACGATCCGCCAATCGGTCAACGGGCCTGCCCGCCACGGCCGCGTCGCCAAGGAAGGCTCGACCGCTGTCCGACACGTCCTCGTCGAAGCGGCTTGGTCGGCCGCCAAGAGCCCAGGGCCGCTACGCGCGTTCGCGCAACGCACCGCCGCCAGGCGTGGGCGCCACGTCGCGACCGTTGCCGTCGCGCGCAAGCTCGCCGTGCTCGCGTGGCAGCTGCTCACGCGCGGCGAGGACTACGCGTTTCGCGCGCCCAAGCCTCGTGCACCGCAAGCTGCGCGCGCTCGAGCGTGCGGCCGGCGCACCACGCGCCAAGCCAGGCCCCAAGCCCGACCCCGTCTGGAACACCACCAACGAGGCTGCAGAACGCCGCGTGGCCAAGCAGGCCGAGGCTGCGTACCGACGCTTCGTCGCTGACTGGCAAACGAGCGGACCGAAGGTGGGTGCGGGCGCGACACCGGAGCGCGCATCAAATAGGCCCTCGGAGGGCAAGGCCGCGCAGGCCACAAGCTCCTGACGCCCGCACTTCGCCACGTCAGTCACCCGCACCCAGCCGACAGGATGGCACCAAGGAGGCCGACGCGCCAACGAATAGGAGATCTGCCACGCGACGTCGCCCCCGCTACTACTGCCGCAACCACGACATCCTGCGCGCCGGCGGCGAACACCTGCGCTGCCCGGAGCGCAACATCCGCGCCGACGACCTCGACGCCTACGTCTTCGCTCAGGTCCGCCGCACGCTGCTCGAGCCGGCGCAGCTGCTCGCCGGGGAGCGCGCCGTGATCACCGCCACCCCACCAGACGACGACGAGCTCATCGGCGCTCAACTCGCCACGCTGCAGCGCAAGCGCGACCAGGCCGAACGCGAACGCGGGCGGCTGCTTGACGCCTACCAGGCCGCGCTACTCGATCTCAACGAGCTCATGCGCCGCACCGCCGCGCTCACCGCCCGCCGCGACCAACTCGTCGCCGAACACGCCCAACTCACCGCCCGCCGCGCCGAGCTCGCAAGCGAGAACCGGCTGCGGTGCGCACTCGCTGGCTTCGCCGAACGCGTCCTCGCCTCGCTCGACGAACTCGACTTCGACGGCCGCCAACGCCTCCTCCGCATGGTCGTCGAGAAAGTCCGCGTCACCGGCTGGCGCGTCGAGATCCACCTCAAGATCCCCCTCACCGACGATGACCCACCAACCCCACGCGAGCCCCAGCCGCCGAAACCCGGCCCGGGACCGTCAAGCGATATGGGCCTGCGTTCCGGTGATGGGCGCTCAAAGGCGACAGCTACCGCCTGAAAGGCCGCGACCTCGCGCGGCCACCGGCCACGAAACCGGCCCAAACAGCCTGACCGATCACCCGCGGCACCCTCGCCGAGGCCCGCATAACGCCTCTACGCGCTCGATCCCGAGCCCAACTCCACGAACGCGCCTCCCGGCGACGGCTCGCGCGCGGTGAGCGACAATAGGGGGTCAGTTTTCGACCGGCGTAGGGGGGTCAACTTTCAACCGGCCTTGACACCGTTCGCACGGGATTCTTCCCCTCGTTCCGATGAGGAGCGGGTGAGCAGGCAACGAATCTCCCGCGAATTGCGCCGAGGCCGTGCAAGAGCCGTTCATTTAGCTGCGATTCTCGCGGCGACGCCGGATCGAGGCTGGATCCTGCTCGTTAGCCATGCCAGCGCCCCGGCTCATCCTCAGTTTCGCGATCGCCCGCTGTCGGGCTTCGTCGATCTCTGCCTGCTGCCGAGACGTCGCTACGCCGAGGACCGCCGCGGCTTCAATGAGCGCGAGCATTTCATTTGGGCAGGCGACCGCATATCGCCCGTGGGAGCTCCGTCTTGCGACTAGGCGTCGCTCCTCAAGCACGCCGAGCTGCTTGCTAGCGGTCCCTGACCGCAGATCAAGTCTCGTACGTAGCTCCGACTGGGTCGCAGGTTCACGCAACAACGACTCGACGATCGCCAGGCGATCAGGGTGGGCGAGCGCGGAGAGGATTCCAACGTCCGACGCGCTGAGTATGGTGGCGAAATCTTCCAGAATGGAAGATTTGCACATGACGAGCTGAAAGGATCCATGCGCCCGCAGGCGTCATCCGTGCCGACATCGTCCGTAGAGGCGGTGTCGACATCCAAGACTCTCCCCCGCATCGGCAGCGCCGTGATCGTCATCGACGGCGAGTCGGTGCTGCTTGGTGTCCGGAACAAGGATCCGCACCGGGGGAAGTGGGTGATTCCTGGCGGCAAGGTGCGACCTTTCGAGTCGATAGACGATGCCGCACGTCGCGAGATCCGCGAAGAGACCGGGCTCGAGATCGACGTTGAGGGGCAGCTCGGGGTGTGGGAGATCATCGAGCCTCCTGCCGAGCATCGCGTGATCGTGTACAGCATTGCGCGTGTGACGGGCGGCCAGATCAAGGCATCCAGCGATCTGTCTGACGTCCGCTTCTGGGACATCCACGAACTCGACGGAGTCGACCTTACGCCTACCGTTCGCAACGTCCTCAAGGCGGCGTTGGACCGCTAAGGGTCCGTTCAGGAATTAGCGCTCGGTTAGAGGTGTTTGGGGCGGGGAGGTTGAATCCCGTGGTGGGTGATCGACGAGGTCGTGATCGGCGATAAGTACCGGTTGTTGCCGGCGGGCTTGATGAGCGCGCGACGCGTCGCTGGGCGGCGGCCGAGGCGCTCTCGCTGGGGCGTGGCGGAACGGCTGCGGTCTCGCGTGCGACGGGGATCGCCGAGTCGACGATCCGGCGTGGGCGAGCGGAGTTGGCGTGCGAGGA
>Ga0136617_10005170_pt1 | contig 11660 bp, 11 predicted proteins | sample AntDrymUQ3222106_2_FD_129672 | JGI IMG/M metagenome (GOLD analysis project Ga0136617, IMG submission 129672) | Polar desert sand microbial communities from Dry Valleys, Antarctica - metaG UQ322 (21.06) | ecosystem: Environmental > Terrestrial > Soil > Desert | place: Antarctica: Dry Valley...
CAAAGCCGCGGGGAGAAGACAGAAAGCTAAAAGACAGCCTCACCCTTTAATTAAAAAAGCGCCCGCCCACTTAAAAGTGTGCGGCGCTTTTTTCAGATTGGGAGTCCTTTGTTTCGGCGGTCAGTATACGATCCACGAAATAACACGAAGCGTCACCAAACCCAGCCCCTTTCTGCAGTTTCGTATGACTTCGTGGATCGTCTCCGTCGCACTTTTAGCGGAATCAGCTGGGGCGGAACTCCACCCCACTGGTTGAAAACGCTGAACTCAAAAAGCAACCCACTACGTTCATCTGCCGTTGTTTATGCTCGATTTTAGAATCTTTTGGACGGCCTCGTGAGCCGCCCTGGAAAGATAAGGGTCGCGAGCGGTGAGCACATTCCGAAGGGCGGGAAGCGACGAGGGTTCGCCGATAAGGCCCAGAGCCACGGCTGATTCGCGTCTAACGTCATCATCGACTTTTTCGTCTTGTAACACGGCAATAAGAGCGGGCACAGCACCGGGGCTCCCAATTTGGCCCAGCGAGCGGGCCGCAGCCCGTAGCACAAAAGGATTCTTCTCTTTCTTACTCTTTTGATTCTTCTTTGAAGCGGCTACTCCAGCTTGAGAGCTTATAACCGCGGCCAATGCGGCCACTGCGGTTGCATCAGAAATCTCACCCAGCGCAACAGCGGAAGCACCCCTCACAGCATCCTCCTTGTCAGTCAGGAGCCGGTCAATCAGAGGTCCAACGGCATTGTTACCGCGCGTCTTACCCAGGGCGTAAGCCGCCTCCCGGCGAACAAATTCGTCTTTGTCACTCAATAGCGGAATCAGTTTTGTGACGCTCTCATCGCGCGGCAAAGCAAGTACCGAAGATGCCGCCGTCGCTCGAACAATCGCCGACGAATCCTTTAACGCAAATACGGCTACACGCGAAGCGTCAGGATGGTGCATCGCACCTAACTGCGATACGGCATCACGTCGTTCTTCCTGTTCCGCGGAATTTAACCGCACTCGCTGTCTTTCGATTTTCAACTGGAGCGGGGTTAACGATCCCGTGCCTGGCTGATCCTGCCTGACGAGTGCAATCGCAGCCAAATCTACCGGAGAGATCCCTACAACCGCCACCACCAGTGCAGTGGCAAACAAAGCCTTGAGATTTTTGTTTTTTTGAGTCTGCATTTCGTTTCTTCTAACTGGCTGGAAAGACACATGGGACCTAATCAATACGCGAAGTAACTGAGTGCATCGTATCTACAATTAAGACTGCAATCGGCGGGTAAATCACCAGATCGGGAATCAATAGTACTGTTGACAATGAAAAAAGCATATTAGCCTGTGCCAACTCAGCGCGATGAGGAAACAGCATCTGCAGGCCGTCGAAAAACTCCTGCGCATGCCAGCCGAGGATAAGACCCACACCCACACTGATACCGTAGCCAACCAACAGGAAAGTGTAAGCGGAGAAGCGGGTGTATGGTTGTTCAGGTTTTTCGTCCTCAGTCATGAGGGAATCCTGAATTGACTTCGGTCTATAGGTGTAATGTTGGAAATATTCTCGCAAGCGGGTAGCCAGGTGCCAGACCCCTATGACAAAAAGGGTCAGCACAATTGCCCGCCCCGCGTAGTTAAAGTTTCCCCAAAAGTGGGGTCGAATCATGGCCACAAAAAAAGTGGAGAGAAACAATGAGACGGTGGTAAATACGGCGCGCTGACGTTCGCGCGTTTCTTGCCGATCGCGCTCCAAAACTTCATCGACCACCCGATCCCAGCGGGCCTGAACCGCGAGGTTTCGTGCCCTGCGCGCATGAGGGTTATTTGAATGAAGGATCGAATCTCCTCCGCGTGATAACGCGGTGGTGAGTTGATTGTCGTAATAGGCTCTTTCCTGGGGATCGATAAGGACGCGATAGGCCTTCGAGAGAAGATCGAATTCGCGCGCGGCGCCTTCGGAACCGCCATTGACATCGGGATGACGCAGCCTCGCAAGTTTCCGGTAGGCGGATCTAACCTCAGACTTCGAGGCCGTTCGTCTTACTCCCAGAACTTTGTAGTAATCAGTCACTGCGTTTTTGTGACTCCGTTTGAGAGAGGTGTTGAAAAGTTATTGGTCGTATTCCAATAACTTGCCCAATTATATCATTTTTGTGACTGGCGGGAAGATATGGACCCGAGGGAGAGGAAAGCCGCTAAGCCAACCAAAAACGGCGGTATTTATTAATTTCTCGGGTAGCTTTCGGGGCCAGGATCTGTCGGGATGTGAAGCCGGCCGGGTGTCTCAAAAGGAGCAAAGTCTTAGAACCTATGAACCTCCTTCACATCTGAGGGCAGCCCGCGTAACGATTCTGATCAACGTTCGCACTGCTACTCCTGTAGGTCCTTTTGCTCTATAAGGCTTTACTTCGTCTCCCCACGCTGTACCCGCAAAATCTACGTGCGCCCAGGAAACCCCATCTGCGAACTCTTTGAGGAATGCAGCGGCAGTGATCGCACCGGCCCGGCGTCCGCCAACATTCTTGATGTCCGCAATGTCCGACTTGATTTGCTTGGAGTACTCCTTATCCAGCGGTAGCTGCCAAAACTTCTCTCCAGCCTCTTTTCCCGCCGCGATCAACTCATCAATGAGTTCTTGATCGGTGCCCATTACAGCCGTGTTCACATCGCCCAGGGCGATTGATACTGCCCCGGTGAGCGTGGCCATATCGATAATTTTTGTGGCCCCAAGTTTTTTCGCATAGGCGATGGCATCGGCAAGAATTAGTCTACCCTCGGCATCGGTGTTGATGACCTCAATGGTTTTTCCAGTCATCGCTCGCACCACGTCTCCAGGTTTTGTCGCTTTACCGGAAGGAAGATTCTCAGTACAGGGTATGACTCCGAGTATGGGTATGGAGGGCTTCAACTGTCCGAGAGCACGCATAACTCCCATTACAGTGGCGCCCCCGGTCATGTCATATTTCATCAGCTCCATGTTCTCGCCAGGCTTGAGGGAAATGCCTCCGGAGTCGAATGTGACCCCTTTGCCGACAAATGCCAGCAATCCATTCTTCGCCTCGTCGGCGTTAGGTGGCGTGTACCTCAACACGATCAGCTTGGCAGGCTCTTCCGACCCCCTGGTCACACTCAGCAATGAACCCATTCCTTCTTGTTCCATGCGCGCTTCATCAAGCACGTCTATGCTTAGATTGAATTCATTAGCTACCTCACGCGCACGTTCGGCCATGATCGTGGGAGTCATATATCCGCCAGGCTCGTTCGCGAGGTCCCGTGTGAAATTTACAGATTCTCCTATGATCCGGCCGCGTTCAGCCCCACGTTTGAGAGCGCCATCATCCGCGCCATCTATCGCTACAACCAGGCGATCTATCTCCCGCTCTTCCTTGTCCGAGGTGCGATATTTGTCCAACTCAAACAAAGCCATAACGGAACCTTCAACCGCCGCCGCTACGACCTCTTCGGCTTTTCCGTCGAGCCTCGGCACCACAGCTATTGACTTGGAATTCTTTCCCCGCAACACGCGCACAGCCGTGCCCGCCATTTGAGCTACTTGGGTCGCGGTGTACTCCTCCCGCTCGCCAACACCCACCAGCAGTATGCGCTGTGCCTTGAGTTCATGGTTCCCAACCAGGTGAAGGTAGACTGTTTCCGCTTCCTTCCCCTTCAACTCTCCCGAATCGATGACGGACTTGATTACTCCGCCAGTGATCGCGTCAAGATCCATAAGAAAACCGTCATCCGCTTTCTCGTCTTTAAAAATGGCGATCGCCAGCGCCTGGACGTCGATATCCTGATAACGCTCGTTTGAACTTTCAACATGCATATCTAATGGTTGCTCCTGCTCTATCTTTTTTAAGAATTTCTTTGAACTTCTATCGATTACGCTCTTTGAGTTGTGCTCGCGTCTCCCTATCCACGGTGCGCCGCATTTCAGTCTCTCGCTTGTCGTACATCTTTTTACCCCGCGCCACGGCCACTTCAATCTTGATCCGGCGGTGTTTTAGATAAACCCGGGTAGCAACCAGGGTCATTCCCTGTTTGACGGTTGCCTCCCCTAGTTGCTCGATCTCTTTTCGGTGCAATAGCAACTTGCGCGTTCTGACCGGCTCGTGGTTTTCGCGGTTACCATGAGCATACGGCGAAATGTGCGCATTGAACAACCACGCCTCACCATCCCGGACGGCTACATAGCCTTCCTTTAGTTGCACGCGACCGTCTAAAACGCTCTTGACCTCCGTGCCAGTCAAGACAATACCAGCTTCGTATTTTTCGAGAATGTGATACTCGTGATACGCGGCCCTATTTGATGCAAGTAGTTTTTCTTCTTTTGCAACAGCCATTTGCTAAAGTTTTGTCAGACGCTCCCCCGAGCCGGCATCATACCAATTACCCTCGTCTTTTAAAGGCCGGGTCATGAGCGCATTTGCAGCGTCGAGTGCCGGTTTTCTTTCATAGAGCACCGCATGAACCTCATTTGTAATCGGCATCTCGACGCCTTTGCGGTCGGCGAGACCTTTGACGGCAAGCGTTGTCTTGACGCCTTCGGCAATTTCGTTCATCCCGGCTTCAATATCTTCCAGGCTGCGGCCCCTGCCTAATTCCTGGCCCACGAAGCGGTTGCGCGATAGGGTTCCGTTGCAGGTGAGGACCAGATCTCCCAGCCCAGCCAGACCCATCAGTGTTTCAAGTCTCGCTCCTTCGCGCAACGCCAGCCGCGTCATCTCGGCAAGTCCTCGGGTAATTAAAGCGGCGATACTATTTGATCCAAAACCCAGACCCGCCACCATTCCCGCGGCAATGGCCATGACATTCTTGATCGAGCCGCCGAGTTCAGCGCCTATCAGGTCATCGTTGGTGTAGATGCGCAGATTCTGAAAACTCAACTCCGACTGAACGATGCGACTTGCTTCGGCGTCTTTGCTAGCTGCCACAATGGCCGTGGGATGCTTTTCAACCACTTCCTTTGCGAACGAAGGTCCGGACAAACAAACAAACCGTGGTCGGGTCGCATTGGAAACTACCTCGGCGACAACCTGTGAGATCCGTTTGCCAGTATCGATTTCAATCCCCTTCGTCGCACTGATGATGATCATCTCAGAGCGCAATGCGGCCGCCATGATACCGAGCAGCCCGCGGGTTGCATGAGAAGGCGCCGCAAGTATGGCGAAGTCTGCGCCTTCAAGGGCCTCGGGAATTTGCAGAGTCGCGCGAACGCTGTGTGGGAGTGGCGCATCAGGTAAATAAATCGAATTAAGGTGCTCCAAATTTATCGAATCGACGACCGCCGCATTGCGTGACCAAATCCGAACATCGTGACCCGCCCGCGCCGCGATAATCGCGAGCGCCGTCCCCCAGCTGCCCGCCCCGATAATGGAAATGCGTTTCATTCAGCGAAAAAGTTAATCATCAAAAGCTGACGCGAGCGCGAACGATTTGCCCCGGGTCACCTAAACTTACTTTCTGTGCCCGCCATCAAACGTCCAATATTTTCCCGATGCGCGAATATTATTAGCAAGGCGCTGGCGCCCGCCGCAGCCATTATGGGAAGCAAGTGTGAATGCGGTCGGATGTATTCATCCTGCGCCAGGACCAGGAACGGAATAGCAGCTGCCGCCAAAACCGAGCCCAGCGAAACGTAACGGGTTGAGACCACAACCAAAATAAAAATGACACCCGTCAGCGCAACAACGATCGGCGCCAGCACGAGAAATACTCCCACACCTGTAGCCACGCCCTTTCCACCACGAAACCGGAGCCAGACAGGAAACACGTGGCCCACTATCGTTGCCACGGCCGCAGCGGAAACCCCCCAGTAAATATTCTGTGTGGGCGAACCCCTCCCCTGTTCATTTAAAAGAAGTCCAAAGGCCCACAGCGCAATCAATACTGCGGCAGCCCCCTTTATCGCATCGAGAACCAATGTGATTACGCCCGCAAGTTTCCCTGCTCGCCGTAAAACATTCGTCGCGCCAGTGCCACCGGAACCAGTCTCCCTGATATCTGCTCCCTTGCTAGCCCGCACTATCAAATAACCGAAAGGTATCGAACCAAGCAAATACGCGATGATGATGACGAGCGCAGGTCGCAAGCTAGCACTACTCCATCCCAGCACTTAGACATGAAGGAAACTGGCGTACGGCTTCTGGCAATTGCCGAAGGCTAAAACGTTGGGCGATTCCACGCTTAGCAAATTTCAGCAGCTAAATTAATCTTCTCCTCAAAAGATCAAGCGCCGCTTGCGACGCGCGCCAGCGAACGAGTTGCCGGTCGCCGGGGATCATCAGCTTGCGGGACTTTGTATGCGCATCATCCGCGAGAGCGATATAAACGAGCCCGACTGGCTTCTCCTCGCTACCGCCACCTGGGCCGGCAATCCCCGTCACTGACAAACCAAAGTCTGTTCCCGCGCGTTTGCGAACGCCCTCGGCCATCGCTTCCGCAACCTCCGCACTGACTGCCCCGTGTTCACGCAACAAGGCCGGATTAACTCCGAGCGCTCTGGTTTTAGTTTCGTTTGAGTAGGCTATGACACCTTCGACAAAATACTTCGACGAACCCGCCTTATCCGTCAGTCGCTCAGATATCAATCCTCCCGTACAGCTTTCAGCCACCGCCAACGTGTAACGGCCAACAGAAAGTTTGAGCCCCACGACCTCCTCCATCTTCTCTCCGGCAAAGGAAAAAACCGCCTGGCCGAGACGTTGCTCCAATTGCTCCGAGAGACGATCAAGCAAGGCGTCGGCTTCAGCTTCGGTTCGGCCTCGCGCCGTAAGATGAATCTCGATTTCGCTTTTATTGAAGAGAATCGTCGTTTGGGGATTCTCGTATCGCGTATATATAGGCGCAATCATTTCGTCCAGGGCCGATTCACCCAGTCCTGCAACACGCAGCATGCGGCGTACAACCCTCACAGAACCCGCTCGATCTACGAGTTTTGGCAGCACGTGGTTCTCAAACATCGGACGCATTTCGCGCGGTGGACCCGGCAACAAGACAATCGCGACACCTTCGTGATCAATAAAAATTCCAGGCGCGCTGCCGTTTGGGTTAGGTAAAACTTCCGCGCCTTCGATAACCATCGCCTGGCGCGAATTTCGTTCGGGCATCACATGACCAAAAGCCAGGAAGCGCTGACGTAGATCCGCGAGGATTGCCTCGTCGAGCATAAGCCGGCGCCCAAGCGCGCGGGCGGCCACCTTCCGAGTTATGTCGTCTTCGGTTGGGCCGAGCCCTCCCGTAGTTATCACTACTTTCGAACGCCTGCGCGCGTCCCTGATGGCTTCCTCAAGCCGGGCGTCGTCGTCGCCAACGATGGTTTTAAGTTTTACTTCGATACCGATGCTGTTCAGCTTCTCGGTGAGCCAGAGACTATTTGTGTCAGACCGATCTGGCGCGAGGAGTTCCGAACCTATTGCGATGATTTCTGCTGTGAGCGTTTCAAACAAAAGGTTGGACACTCTGGTTGGGAAGTTTGTAACGCAAACCGTTAGTTTGCGATGGTGCGTAGTCTCTCATCAAAAAACCGCAAATGAACAGTTTGCGTTTCGGCTATTTCAGGAAGTCTTCCCTTCCTGATAGATGTCGTTTAGAACTTCGGAAATTGGCGGGGGCGACTTAACAGAACGAAGCGGGCGACTTGATGAAATCCTGATGCCCGTGGGGGCAGAAGCCATCTGTTGCGGGTTTCCCCCTTCGTAGGCTTCTACCAGTCGCTTCAGCTGGACCTGGTTTTGTGCCAGGAGGTGCGCTGCTCGTTCGTGATGCATACGTTCGAGGTTCCGGATTGCGGCGTCTAGTTTTGGCCAACGTTCTGGCCTTCGCTCGATTTGCCGGACCCTTTTAACGTAGCGCCGCAGCCCGCGCGACGGTGGAACGTGCGGGCTGTCTTTCAATACCTCTTCCTCAGCCGCCAGAGCCAGGTGCTGGACCGCGCCATTTTGATTACCAACAGAATCATACAGCGCGCCCAACGCGAACGAACTCAGCGGGGGTGGATCGGGCATCGAGCTCACAACTTTTTCGCCAGCCTTGATAGCCTCCGCTATCTCGAAATGATAACGCCGGCGCCGTTCGTCATCGCCGAGTATCTCATCCGCAATTACATAGAAACCAAAAATCACCTCGGTCTGGCGACGCTGCCAGCGCTTGACGCCAAGAACCACCAGGACGCTCATACCCACTAGTGACACTATAATCACCGGCGCAAAGCCAATAGACTTCAACCCAAAAAGAACTACCAGTGAGACGACTATGATGAGCGCAGCCATCCCCAGAACAAGCTTACGCTTATCCATCTTTATGGGTCTTTGGAATATCCCGTAGGAAATCTTCAGTCGCATTTCTCGGAAATTTCTCTAATACCAAGGTCTAACTTTGTTTGGTAGCAAGATTCTTTAACCGGGTTCCCTCGTCCCGTAGGGACGTAATGTTTAGAGACGCGCGACATGCAAAAGACCTCCTCGCTCCAAGGAGCGAAATGTAAGGCGGATCGCGTACCAACGCCAAAACATCGCGCTCCGCTGGAGCGCAGGTTGTGATTCATCGTTGGAGCTATAAACATTAGGCTCCTCCGGAGCCAGAGCATGAGTTGCGGCCGGGGGCTCACCTGACACGGTCGCCATATCAGAAGCAATCTGCCGGGTTCAGTCTCGCGTTATTCTGTCACAGATAGCCGTTCCGGCTTGCTCGGTGGAAAGACTCCCCCCCAAATCACGTGTCGTCTCATCTTGAGAGATAGCTTCGCCAACTCCTTTCTCAATTGCTTCGCTTGCTTTCTTGTGGCCCAAATATTCTAGCATCATCGCCGAGGTCAGAATAGCGCCCACCGGATTCGCAATGCCCTGCCCCGCGAGTTGAGGCGCGCTGCCGTGCACAGGTTCGAATAGCGATACACGGCCGGGATGAATATTGCCCGACGCGGCGAGTCCCAACCCACCCTGAATCGCGGCTCCAAGATCAGTAAGAATGTCGCCAAACAGATTATTGCTCACAATCACGTCATACTGTGCCGGGTCAAGCACCATAAACATCGCCATCGCGTCGGCGTATTGGTGGTTCGCCTCAATCTCGGAATAGTCAGCGGCAACTTCTTTGAAAACACGTTGCCAGAGGTCCCCGCCGAAGCGTTGCACGTTTGACTTATCTGCCATCGTCACGCGCTTCCGCCCTTTGGCGCGCGCATACTCGAAGGCTGCGACTATAATTCGCTCAACGCCGCGCCGGGTATTAAGTTCTTCCTGAGTAGCAATCTCGTCCTCAGTTCCCTTCTTTAAGAAACCGCCGGCGCCGCAGTATGCGCCTTCGGTGTTTTCGCGAAAGACTACGAAGTCGATGTCCTCTACTGCTCGGTCGCGCAAGGGAGTCAGTCGCGAATCAAGCAAGCGAACCGGTCGGAGATTGATGTAAAGATCGAGGCCGCGTCGCATTCCCAGCAAAATGTCTTCTGCGTGCTGGTTTGAGGGCACGCGCGGGTCACCAAAAGCGCCGGCCAGAATGGCGTCGAAGTCATTGGACAGCATCTCCAGCGCGCCTGAAGGCAGCGAAATGCCCTCCGTCAGAAACTTGTCAGCGCCCCAGTCAAATTGGACCAGCTCGAGCGTCACTTCGTGAGTTGTCTTCACGCGCTCGAGTACACGAAGTGCCTCTCCTATAACTTCGCGGCCAATTCCATCTCCCGGAATCACGGCTATGCGTTTGTTCTCAGCAGGCATTGGTTTGGCGGGACGAGCGTGTGACTACCGGAGTTGGTGTATTCAATGGGTTTCGAATTAGCGCCCAGCGGGCCTGCTCTGAAGATACTGTTCCACGCGCGGCAGACTTGCGAGCACTACTTCGCCCACAATCTTCATGCTCTCTGGGGAAACTTTATCCAACGTGTCGTCAGCCCGATGCCAGTAGGGATAACCGCTGAGTTGAATCAGATCGACCGCCGGAATACCCTCTCTGAGAAAAGGCTCGTGATCGTCGGCGCCGACGCCTTCAGGCCAATCCGCAAAATATTTTCCGTGGCCTACCTCCCGGGCTGTGCGCCACAAAATGTCCTGTAACCATCTTGTGCTCATCGTGTCGCGGCCCAGTTCGAGATTCTTAAATCCCATGATATCCAGCAGAATCATCGCGCGAGCCCGCTCCAGCTCGTTCTTCTTTTTTATCTGCGCAACATAATGACGACTGCCGTAAGTGTTGTCCGGTGCACCCGGTTTACTGCACTCGTCCCAGCCCTCGCAAAAGGACTCTTCACCATCGAAGAACGCGAGCCAGTACGTCATCTTTGGCTTCTGCTGTTTCGCGCCTAATACCCGGCCAATCTCCAGCAAAGTGCCAACTGAAGATCCCGGATCGTTGGCGCCGACGAATTTCATGTCTTTGAAATACTTTGTCTCGTAATGGCTGGAAATGATTATTACATCCTTCGACTCTCCCGGAATCTCGGCGGTGATGTTGACCATCTTCTTTTCACCGATGGGCGTCGAAGCCGAAAACTCATCTGTCGTAACCGCCAGGCCCGAAGACTTCAATGAGTCAATGATGTAGTCACGTGTCTTCGCTAATTCCGCTGATCCTGAAATTCGTGGCCCAAGTTCGACCTGCTTCTTGACATGCTCCATGGCCCGCTCGCCGTTGAATGCCACGGCTTCGGGCAGCATTGCGGGGCTGGTGGAGGCTGAAGGGGTTTGCGAAACTCCTATCCGCGAATTGTTTGGTCCCTCATTCCTGGGACACCCCATTAGCAACAGGGGCATGATCAAGCAGCACAGCGTCGGCCCCGAACCAGTCAGAAACGCGCGGGCGACGTTATAGTTTTTTTTAAGAAAGGCCATCAGTAACTTTTGCTCTATGTATTTGGTTTGCTAACGGACTCGAGCAGTTGTGTGCTTGGCTCGCAATCGCGGGGCGGCCTCCTGCTTTCCCGCTTCCTTTGCGGCGCGACGACAGTCCGCGCAGAACCCAATGATACGGTGCAGGTGCTGAGTGATCTGAAAATGGTGCTTCGCCGCCAGCTTATCCTGAAGCGCTTCGAGTTCGGCCGAAAAGAATTCAATGATGCGACCGCACTCGGAACAGATCATGTGATCATGATGCTGATGCTTGTAATTGTGTTCGTAGTGAGTGAGCCCGTCGCCAAAGCGCACCTCGCGCGCCAGTCCCGCTTCCGTGAGCAGCTTTAGCGTGCGATACACGGTGGTCTGACCGATGCTGGGGTCTTCTTTTTTGACCAAACGATAGAGATCTTCACTCGAAAGGTGCTCCTCCATACGCAGAAACGTATCCAGGATCAGGTCGCGCTGGGCCGTGCGCTTTAGCCCCTTCTTCTGAATGTGTTGGAGAAAAACTTCCTGTTCTTCAGTCATTAAACGTGTTCTTGATCGCCGCGCTGCGTGTGCCTCTCGGAATTGAGAACAAATTCTATCATCAGGGACGACGACTGGGAAGAATGGCAGTTGGCGTGGTATTTTTGCGCGCGTGCCGGGGTGGCGGAATGGCAGACGCTACGGACTTAAAATCCGTTGTCCGAAAGGGCGTGCGGGTTCGACTCCCGCCCTCGGCACCAATCATTTCAATAACTTACAGCCAATCACTTTTTGACGATGGACCAACGCAACGGAGTAACTCCGTGGCGCGCATCGTTTATGTTCAAATTGCTGAGAAAGATCACTTCCTTACGTAATTTCAAATAGCCC
>Ga0136617_10005172_pt1 | contig 11658 bp, 12 predicted proteins | sample AntDrymUQ3222106_2_FD_129672 | JGI IMG/M metagenome (GOLD analysis project Ga0136617, IMG submission 129672) | Polar desert sand microbial communities from Dry Valleys, Antarctica - metaG UQ322 (21.06) | ecosystem: Environmental > Terrestrial > Soil > Desert | place: Antarctica: Dry Valley...
GATTGCACTGGTCGCCTCTCAGGATCGGCGGTTCACCGTCTTCGCGTGGTCGCCGTGCGAAGAGACGGTTCACGCGCACCGTGTCGAGTCGCTGTTGGTGTGACGCGTCAGAAGAATCGCCAGAGGGTTACGCGCGGAGCGTCAGGCCCAGCACGCAGCCGCCTGCGTCTGTCCGGCGTGCATCGAGCATCCCGCCGTGTGCCTGCGCGATCCGCGAGGCCCCGGCGAGCGCGATGCCGGCGGGAATTCCACCGGGACGTTCCGACCATTCGAGATCGGGAAGCCTGGCGAACTGGTCGGCCGTCATCCGATACACGTCCTGCCGGAACTCGCACGTCGCGGTGCTGTCTGCGATCCGCGTCGCGATGTGGATGACGCCTGCCTGACCGGACGCTTCGATGAAGGAGATCAGCGTGCCCACGCAGGCCTGAACGGCGATCGAGAGCATGCGAGCATCTGCACTCAATCGAATCGGAGCCTCATGCAGGTCGAGAGCCACCCGCGATTCGGTGACGCGCAGCTCCTCGTCGAAGCCCTTGACCGTCTGCTCGATGACGCTGTTGAGAGACCACTGTGCCAGCTCGGGAGCGGGATCCTCGAGAAACACGCGCAACGCTTGAAACGCGCGCATGTTTCGCTGAATGCCGACTCGCGCGAGCGAGAGGCCCACGCGCTCGCGCAGGGGACGCGCCTTTGCCGCAACGAGATTGAAGCACGACGCGACCCCTTCGAGCTCCTGCGACATATCCCGCAATGCGAAGGTGACGGGAATGCTCGTCGGAAACGCCAGACCCGGTACGGCCGCGGCGGCAGCCGCATCCGCCGGACGGCGCCGTGATTCGAGTTCGTCGACGTAGTGTGCGTCGTGGCGCATGCGATAAGTCGGCGGAAGCCCCTGGCGAACGGGACGTGGTTGTTCCAGATACTGCTCGAGAAAAGTTTCGTCTACCGGATCTGACATCCCGAACATTCTGTCATGAAGTTTCGCGAAGCACGAGACATTTTCGACCTCAACTCTCGTTCGAACAGGGTTCGACCGATAAATGAATCGACATTTATGCTTGCGTTGAAACCGCTGCCGCGAGGGCTCACGAAGCCTCTCTCATTTGTGATGATGTTTCTGTGGATTGGCGTGATGGCCGCTGTCATCAACCGATCGTACCTTCACGCATCAGATAATCTGGCGACTGACCTAGCGAGATATGGATCGTCCGCGCAATGGCGTGGCGTCTACTATCGTGGAGAGAAACTCGGGTTCACGGTGTCACAGACGGTTTCCCTCGCCGGCAGTGCCACGAACGAGGCCGGCGGCCTCGAGCTGCAGGAAGACGGGCAGCTCCAAATGTCGCTGCTCGGCACGCACACCATCACGAAGCTTCGCACCACGGCGCGAGTCAACCGGTCGTTCGAGCTGCAATCGTTCGACTTTGCGTTGGATCCGGGGACCGGCCCGATCACTGTTTCCGGAGAGGTCCGCGATCTCGAGCTCCGCATCTCGATCACGAGCGGCGGGCGGACGCGAACCGACATCAGGCAGCTCGCGGAGCGACCGATGCTCGCGCTGAATCTCGCTCGGCGCCTTGCACACGAAGGGATGAAGCCGGGATCTCGGCATCAATGGATGGTGTTCGATCCCGCCACGCTGCAGAACGCGCCGGTGACCGTCAACGTGGGCGCGCGCGAGATCGTACGCGCCGCCAACATGCCGATTCCCGCATTCCGGGTGGACATGGAGTTCACAGGGCTGCGGACGACGTCATGGATTACGGACACGGGTGAAGTCATTCGCGAGGAAAGCCCGCTGGGGTTCATTACCGTGCGCGAAACGGCCGAACGGGCGCAGGCGCTCGCGGTGCCGGGTCAGATCAGGCAGGACATCCTGCAAGCCGCCGCCGTCGTGCCGGAAATGTCGCCGCGCCTCCCGCCCATCACGGACCCGCGGGACGTCCGCCGCCTCCGCATGCGCATCGAAGGCGCGGATCTGACCTCTGCCGACCTTGTCGGCGTCGGTCAACAGGTGGATGGCGACATCATCGAGATCGTCGACTCGCAGACGATCGAGTCAGGCGCTGCCGACCCGGCGATCTCCGAGTACCTCCACCCCGAGCCGTTCATCGAGAGCGACGACGCCGAGATTCGCGCGGCGGCCGAGGAGGCGGTAGCCGGCCTCAGCGGCCCCAGGGCCCGCGCGGAGGCGCTGACCAGATTTGTGAGCTCGGCGGTGCAGAAAAAGCCGACGGTCAGTCTCCCGTCGGCGCGCGAAGTGCTGCGGACGAAAATCGGCGATTGCAACGAGCACACCGTGTTGTTCGTGGCGATGTCGAGGGCCATCGGCATTCCGGCCCGGATTGCGGTGGGTCTGGCCTTCGTGCGCGGCGCGTTTTACTACCACGCGTGGCCCGAGGTGTACATCGACGAGGGCGCCGGCCGAGGCCTGTGGCTTCCCGTCGACCCCACCTTCAATCAGTTTCCGGCCGACAGCACGCACGTCCGCCTCGCGCGGGGCGGCCTGAACAAGCAGGCCGCGATCCTCCCATTGATTGGACGGGTCAAGATGACCGTGCTCGACGTCGAGGTTGTCCCGGGGTCAACACCCGTTCTCGTCGGGCAGGCGGCAGCGCCGCCTGTCCTGCCCCTCCCGGTGCCGCAGCGCGCCTCGCGTTGGTGCCTGCCGTGCTTCGCCGGCGGTCACCGATGATTGCGATTCACGACCTTCGAAAACAGTTCGGCGCGTTCACGGCGGTCGACGGGATTCATCTCGAAGTGCAACCGGGAGAAATCCACGGATTTCTCGGGCCGAACGGGGCGGGAAAGACGACATCGATCCGCATGATTGCCGGCCTGCTCAAGCCCACATCCGGCCGCATCATCGTCAATGGCCACGATCTCGCGACGAACCCCACCGGCGCAAAGGCGTCGCTCGGCTTCATCCCCGACCGCCCCTATATTTACGAGAAGCTGACGGCCGGCGAGTTCCTGCGATTTCACGCCGGCCTGTATGGCATGAATGGCGACAGCGTGGGCCACCGTGTGAGCGAGATGCTCGATCTGTTCGAGCTCTCGCGCTGGGAGCACGAGCTCGTCGAAAGCTTTTCGCACGGGATGAAGCAGCGGCTGGTGATGTGTTCTGCCTTCCTGCACCGCCCGCAGGCCGTGCTCGTCGACGAGCCGATGGTCGGCCTGGACCCGCGCGGCGCCAAGTTGATCAAGAGCGTATTCAGGCGGATGAGCGAGCACGGCGTCGCCATCCTGATGAGCACGCACACCCTCGAAGTGGCGCAGGAGATGTGTGATCGCATCAGCATCATCCTGAAGGGTGTGATTATCGCGCGCGGCACCGTCGATGAGCTGCGCGAGCTGGCAGGCGGCGAGGACGCGGAGCTGACGCCGGTCTTTCTGAAGCTGACCGGCGGCACCGCGCTGCAGGAGCTTGACGAGATCGTGTAGACAGGCCTGAAGCCCCTGACGTTATGCAGCCATTTACGTATCTTCTCTTGCCGGCGTTTTGGTCGTCGCGGAATCGCGCCAGGCAAAGCGATCGAAGCGACGTGGTGCGCGCCTCGCTGTTCGGCGGCGTCGGCGTGCTGGTGTTTGCCGCGCTGCTCTGGGGATCGTTCTGGATCACCACGCAGCTCGACGCGTACGAAGAGCTCGGCGATTTCCTTCTTCGCATAGGTTTGTCGTGGCTCTTTCTCACATTCCTGTCGTTTCTCGCCTTCAGCGGCGTGGTCTCTGCCCTGTCGACGTTCTTTCTCTCCGAAGACCTGCGCCTGCTCCTTGCCGCGCCGATCGCGGTGCGCCGCCTTTTCTACGCCAGGTTCGTCAAGACCGTCGTCCAGTCGTCGTGGATGGTCGTGGTGTTTCTGCTGCCGGTGCTGCTCGGCATCGGCGTCGCGCGCTGCGCGCCATGCCTGTTCTACGTGATGGCGCTGCTCACCGTTGCGCCATTCTGTGTGATACCCGTGGCGCTCGGTACGGGCACGACACTCCTGCTCGTGAACGTCTTTCCTGCACGCCGCGCGCGCGACATTCTGATGCTGATGGGGCTGGTGTTTGCCGGCAGCATTGTGCTTCTGCTTCGTTTCATCCAGCCCGAGCGGCTGCTGAGGGTGGAGTCGCTGCCGGATATCACGGGGTTCTTTGCGACGCTGCAGTCCCCGGTCACGCCGATGCTGCCGTCGTTCTGGGCAGGCGAGACGCTGTTCGCCAGCCTTACGGGAGGCACCGATCTGCTCCACGCGGGCGCGTTGTGGACGACCGCATGCGCATTTACAGTGATGCTCAGCGCGGCGAGCGAGCGGTGGTATTTCGCGGGCTTCAGCAAGTCGCAGGAGGCACGAAAGGCTCGGTTCACCCGGCTGCAGGTCCTCGATCGCCTTGTGCGATGGCTGCCGATGGCGCCTGTGCGCCGGCACCTTCTGGTCAAGGACCTGAAAGTGTTCCTCCGCGATGTGACGCAGTGGTCGCAACTGCTGTTACTGGTCGCCCTTGTGCTGGTCTATCTTTACAACTTCCGCGTGCTCGACCTGGATCGCATCCCGTATATGGCGGGGATCATCAAAAACTTCTACGCGTTCCTCAATCTCGGCCTGGCGGGCTTCGTCATGGCGACCGTCGCCGCCCGTTTCGTCTTTCCGGGAGTGTCGTCCGAGGGCGCGGCCTTCTGGATCATCAGGAGCGCGCCGATCTCGTTCAAGGACTTCCTGTGGTCGAAATTCTGGACCGGGCTCGTGCCTGTTCTTGTCTTGAGCCTCTCGCTGACGGTCGTGGCGAATGAATTCCTCGGCGTCGATCCGTTTCTCAAGATCGTGACGGCTGCCGGCATTACATTCATGAGCCTTGCCCTGGTCGGTCTGGCGACCGGTCTCGGCGCGCGCTATCCACGCTTTTCCGCAGACAATGCGACGCAGGTTGCCGGTTCTCCCGGGGGCGTGGCGTTCATGATCGCCGCAGTGTCCTACATCCTCGTCATGGTCATCCTGCTCGGATGGCCGTCATCGGTGTATCTGTGGCGCGTCGCGCGTATGCACGTGCGCCCGTTCCAGACCAATGAGATCGTCTTCATCGTCATGTGCTTCGCGTCCGCGGTGGCCCTCAGCATATCGGTCTTCGCGTACGGCATGCGGACAGGCGTGACGGCGCTCGAGGACATGGCGTAGGTCACGGCACGTAGGCCGCGTCGTGTTCTGTAGACTCGGCCGAACAATCATCCTTCGACAGCGCCGACCAGTAGAACGCCCCCGAATAGCCCGCCGCTCGCGCGGTCTCAACGATTTCGGCCGAGCTCTTGCGCGATCCCCTTGTGGGAAATTCCCCAAGAAGTACAGGGCGATCGAAACCGAGCTGCGCAACGGGTGTCTGGAGCGACGGCTGGTGCTTGAGGCCGTCGTACCAATGCACCTGATAGAAGTCCAGCCCCAGTCCCTTGTAGAAATCACGCCATCGGGTGCCCGCGGACCCGACGGTGACCGGCTGACGCGCGCTCGCATGAGCGACCGCCACACTCTCGGCGAGGAAAAGGTGCATCTCCTCAGATGTCAGGGTGGTCACCCACTCCGGCTCGTTGATAATGTCCCACGCGAAAATTGACGGTTCGTCGCCGTAGCGCTCCAGCAGAGGACACGCGACGGTGTCGAGGAGGGCCTGCCGATTCTCTGAATCCCGCAGGACGTGCGCCCTCCCGCCCATCTGCACGCCGCCCATCGATCTGGTGGCGTCGCACCAGAGAAAATCGAGCAGCACGAACATGATCCGGATCCCGTGCCGGCGTGCTGTGTCGAGCGCGGCGTCGACATCCCTGAACGTGAATTCATCCAGCCCGAGCGGCCGGCCTCGCTCGCTGAACCGAATTCCGGCACGACCGTCGCAGAAGACGAACCATCGCACGTACTCCACGCCCGATCCGGCGAGCTGCCTGAACGTGGCCTCCAGATGTGCACGCTCCTCGGCGCGCGCGACGCCGCCGTCCGGCCGCCAGGCGTTGGCGCCGAAGTCGATGCCGTAGTGAATCCAGGGAAGATTTGCGCCTAGCAGAAACGGCGGCGGCGAATTAGCATCAGATGTCATGGTGATGGGGGACCGGTCGGTGCGCGGGCTCGGCCTGGTTCTGGCAATCTGTTATGCGACCTTCATCGTCTGGTTGTACATCACGCAGCCACAAACCATTGCCGAGGTCACCGGCGGCCTCTCCTCGGGCGTGGGAGCGTATCGAATCGATCAGCAGGCATTCGACGACGGGCTCGCCTTGTTCCGGCAGGAGCAATACGCCGCATCGCGTGCCGCCTTCGAGCGAGCCGACCCTGCACGACGCGATGCACGGACGCAGTTCTACATCGCCTACTCCTACTATCGATCAGGTTGGGGGCGGTTTTACAGCGACGATGAACATTTCAGGCTGGGACTGGAGAGCGTGGAACGGGCGATCGCCCTTGCCCCGAACGGCCGCCTGGTCGTCGAGGATTCCGGGAATTACATCCACAACGCCGACGAGTTGAGGGCGGAGCTCGCCGCCGGCCTTCGCTCCGAACCGGCGGACCTGAACCCGCTGCGGGTATTCAGACAACGCAAATGACCCGCGCCACCGAAGCCATATTTCTGCCGATGCTGTTTCTGACGGTAACGCTGCTCGGCGGCCTGCGGGTGGCCGATCGGGTAACGCTGGTGCCGCCTCCGCTCTTCGCGCTCGTGCTCGGGCTCCTGTTGTTCGGCGTTCTCGTGCGCGGCCGCGTGATCGCGCCCGGGTATCTGATGAACGCGTCGCGCTCCGCGCTCGAGAATCTCAACGGTCTCATCGTGACGCTTACGACATTCTTCGCGTCCACCCAGATTTTCAACCTCGTGATTCCGGAGTTCGGGCTTCCGTTCCTGCTGGGCAACGTGTTTCTCTTCGTTCTCCTGCTGAATACGCTCGCAGGCTCGCCCGATCGCATCTCGGTGCTCCGCAGCCTGGGAGTCATCGTCGGCGCAGCATTCATATTGAAGTTCGTGGTCCTTGCGGCGCTGGCCGATCCTGCCGCCGGTGCACTGAAGCGCGTGCTTCTTGCGTTGCTCGATGGCGTCACCCTTGGAACGCTCAGCCAGGCGCCGCTGCACCCGGCGACCGGTTATGCGGCGTTTGCGACTCTTCTGCTGTTCCTGGTCGGCATCGCCATGCTGCCACATTCAAGGCCGAGCGCCGCGCTGGTAAAATTGGACGAGTGAGAGCCCGAATCTTTCTGCTATCCCCTGCAAACTGTCGAGGCCTGCGAGCGAAGCAAGTGCTGTCGCCGAAGGCGGCTTTTTCCGTTGCCTGCCGCCTTCGATCCGGAGGAGTGCCGATAGGCGAGCTGTTCGCTCACATGAGCGGTCTGTATTTCAGGGGAAAAATCACGTATGCGCGGACGTTCGGGCAGGCGTTTGTCATCACGCCGGACGAGGGTCTCGTGTCTGCTGACGCGTCGGTGACCTCTGATGTGCTCATCCGCTTTGCCGGCGCCGAGATCAGCCTTGATAATCCGGCGTACCGCATGCCGCTCGAGCAGAGCGCGCGCGATCTCGCGGCGAACGGTGGCGACGCGGATTTCGTGCTGCTGGGAAGCGTGGCGTCGGAGAAGTACGTCACGGTGCTCAGCGCAGTTTTTGGGACTCGTCTGGTCTTTCCGTCAGCCTTCGTTGGACGCGGCGACATGAGTCGCGGGGGCTTGTTGCTGCGCGCCGCCGCCGCCGGCCAGGAGCTCGAATACGTGCCGGTCCTCGGGGCCATCCGGCGGGGAAGCCGTCCGCCCAGGCTGGAACCGATCCCCCGTTCGAATACGCATCTCTAGGTGTGCGCCTGAATGTCCGGCGGTGGGGTGTGTTCAACCTGGTCGGTTTGGGGGGATTTGTCGTCCAGATTGCGACCATCACTCTCCTTACGCGGGCGTGGGGAGTTTCGTCGATTGTCGCCACTGCCTGCGGCCTCGAGCTCGCGGCGCTCCAGAACTTCGTCGGCCATAGCCAGTGGACGTGGCGAGAGCGGCGCGCGACGTCATGTCGGGGGTGGCTTCGCCAATACTGGCGATATCAGGTCGCCAAGACCGCCTCTCTCGCGGCAAACCTGGCGATCACCGCTCTGCTGATTTACACCGGTCTCGCGCCCGAGATTGCGAATACGGCCGCCGTGCTGCTGTGCGCGCTTCCGAATTACTTCATCTCGGAGCGCGATGTCTTTGGGTATACTTCCGGGCCATGCTGACGAGACGCGACGTCCTCAAGGCCGGAGTGATGGCTGGCTGTGCGGGGCTGTTTGATGGCGGCACGGCTCATGCGGCCGCCCCGCTGCCGAAAACCAAAGTGAATTTCGACGTCCCGCCAGGCGCATGCGATTGCCACGTGCACGTCTTCGGCGATCCGAAGCGATACCCGTTTTTCTCTGGCCGAACCTATTCTCCCGAGACCGCTACGACGGAGGAGCTCCGACAGCTTTTATCCGCCCTGCGTCTCGAGCGGGTCGTTATCGTGCAGCCCAGCGTCTACGGCGCCGACAATTCGTGCACGGTTGACGCGATCCGCGAGCTCGGCAACCGCGCGCGCGGCGTCGCGGTCATCGGCGAGAAGACCTCGGATGCCGAGCTCGACGCGCTGGCGAAGGCCGGCATCAGGGGAATCCGGCTGAATCTTGCGACGGCGGGCATCACGGATCCTGCAGCCGCGCGCCAGCGTTTCGACGGTGCCGCGGCGCGGGCGGGAAGTCGCAACTGGCACATCCAGTTCAACACGCAGCCGTCGATCATCGAGGCGCTGAGCACCCAGCTTCTCGCATCGCCGGTGCCGCTGGTCATCGATCACTTCGGCGGTGCGACCGCCGCTCGCGGTCTTCAGCAGCCGGGCTTTGCGGCGCTGGTCAATCTGGTGAAGTCAGGGAAAGCGTACGTCAAGATATCCGGCGCGGCCGATTCGGTATCGCAGCAGGGCGACCTTGCCGACGTCGCGCCCCTTGCGAGAGCGCTGGTCGCGGCAAACCCGCAGCGGATTCTGTGGGGCACGAACTGGCCGCATCCCGGATCGAGCCCGGTGACGGGGCGTAAATCCACAGACCTCGCGCTGCATGTTCACACCGATGATGGGAAAGTTCTGAACATGCTTCCCGTCTGGGTCCCCGATGCGGCGACGCGAAAACTGATCCTCGTGGATAACCCCGCGAGGCTGTACGGGTTCAGCTAAACCCCAACCGCGTTCATACACCGTCCGTCAGTGGGACGACAATCCCATGGGCGGACGCCATCCTTATATAGGTGCCATGAAAGCCCAGTGTTCGAGCGGCCGTCGCTGGCAGGCTTCTTGAGCTAAACAGGCCGAACATGGACGTTGCACGCCCACCTGAAATTGCGCAACAACGGAAGCGTCGCCGCATCATCATCGGCGGGGCTGTCGTGCTGTTGGTGGCCGTCACGACCGTCGCGCTCGCGCGGCTCAAGCCGGCCGCACCCACTGTTGAAGGCGGCGGCCTCTGGATCGATTCGGTGAAGCGCGGCACCATGCTGCGCCAGGTGCGCGGCGTGGGTGTGCTGGTGCCGGACGAGATCCGCTGGATCACGGCGCTGACGGATGGGCGCGTCGAGCGCGTGCTGGTGCAACCTGGAACGGCTGTCGAAGCCGAGACCGTGCTCCTCGAGCTCAGCAATCCGCAGACGGAACAGGCGGCGCTCATCGCAGACCTGGACCTCAGGACGGCGCTCGCGCAGTACGAAGTGCTGAAAGCCGATCTCGCCCGGGATCTTCTCGCGCAGCGCGTGACGGCGGCAACGGTGTCTGCCGACGCCGCTCAGGCCGCCATGGATGCGGATGCGAATGAAGCGATGGCGAAAAACGGCTTCATCCCCAACATCGTCCTGCGGCAATCGAAACTGCGGGCCGAGACTGCGCTCGCCCGGAAAAAAATGGAGGAGGAGCGTCTTGATAACACGGAGAAGACGCTTGCCGTGAAGCTGGACGTGCAGCAAGCCGAAGTGGAGCGCAGGAAGACGATGGCCGCGCTCAGGCGGAGCGAGGCGACCGGTCTCCGAATTCGCGCAGGTGTGGCGGGCGTGCTGCAGGAAGTGCCCGTGCAGGTCGGGCAGCGGATCGGTCCAGGCACCAACCTGGCACGTGTGGTCGATCCGACGCGGCTCAAGGCTCAGCTTCAGGTGGCCGAGACGCAGGTGAAGGACGTCCTCATCGGCCAGAAAGCCGACGTCGATACCCGCAACGGGGTAACGAAAGGACGCGTGTTCCGGATCGATCCTGCGGCGCGGAACGGCACCGTGACCGTCGATGTCGCGCTCGATGGCGGGCTGCCGCGCGGAGCGCGCCCGGATATGAGCGTTGACGGCACGATCGAGCTCGAGCGGCTCGACAACATCATGTACGTCGGACGGCCGGCATTCGGCCAGGACCAGGCCAAGGTGAGTTTGTTCAGGCTGTCAGCCGATCGGTCGATCGCGACGCTCATTCCCGTCGAGCTCGGCCGCAGCTCGGTGAACACGATCGAGGTGATTCGCGGGCTCGCCGTCGGTGATTGCGTCGTGTTGTCAGATATGTCGCAGTGGGACGGTTACGATCGGCTGCGGCTCTCCGGTTCGCCCGCATGCGGGGCACCATAACGGGTGCGACGGGTGCGACGGGTGCGAAAGGTGTACCTATGGATGAGACCCTGATCAAGCTCGACGGCGTGAAGAAGGTTTTCTACACCGACGAAGTTGAGACGCACGCGCTCGGCGGCATTCACCTTCACATTCAGAAGGGTGAGTACGTCTCGATCGCAGGACCGTCGGGGTGCGGCAAGTCGACGCTGCTGTCGATTTTCGGATTACTTGATACGCCCACGGGCGGCGAGTACTGGCTGAACGGCAAGCCGGTAGCGAACCTGACGATGCGAGAGCGGGCGCGCACGCGGAACCGCGAGATCGGGTTCATCTTCCAGAACTTCAACCTGATCGGCGATTTGTCCGTGTTCGATAACGTGGAGCTGCCGCTGACATATCGCGGCATGCCCTCGGCCGATCGCAGAAAGCGCGTCCAGGATGCGCTCGAGCGTGTCGGGATGGCCCACCGGGCGAAGCATTATCCCAGCCAGCTGTCTGGCGGGCAGCAGCAGCGCGTCGCCGTCGCGCGCGCCGTCGCCGGGGAGCCGTCGATCCTCCTCGCAGACGAGCCGACGGGGAATCTCGACTCGAAGAACGGTGAGGCGGTCATGGAGCTGCTGCGCGAGCTGCACCGCGCCGGCGCGACACTGTGCATGGTGACGCACGATCCGCGCTACGCGCGGCACGCCGACCGGACGATTCACATGTTCGATGGACAGATCGTCGACGAGCAGACCGCCGAGAAGATGGCGTCTGCTGCGGTTGTGTAGTTATGCCAGAAATGACACGCAGGCGAGTGCTGACCGCGTTTGCGCTGAGTGCGGTGGTCGCGCTCGTATTCCCCAATGGCCCTGAGGCGCAGTCGGCCGTTTCACGTTACGCGGTCGATCCGACATGGCCAAAGCCCTTACCGAACGGATGGGTACTGGGCGGCCTTGGCGGCGTCTGTGTCGATGCACAAGACCATGTCTTCATTCTCAACAGACCGGACGCACCAGACGCGGATCTGAATGCGCGCACGATGGCGCCGCTCATCATCGAGTTCGATCCCTCCGGCCAGGTTGTGAATTCGTGGGGC
>Ga0136617_10005173_pt1 | contig 11657 bp, 12 predicted proteins | sample AntDrymUQ3222106_2_FD_129672 | JGI IMG/M metagenome (GOLD analysis project Ga0136617, IMG submission 129672) | Polar desert sand microbial communities from Dry Valleys, Antarctica - metaG UQ322 (21.06) | ecosystem: Environmental > Terrestrial > Soil > Desert | place: Antarctica: Dry Valley...
CGAGATGAGGCCGGCGATCATCCCGCACTTGCGGATGTGGCGGATGATGTCGTCGAGTTGCGGATGCATCATCGGCTCGCCGCCGGAGATGGTGATGACCGACGTGCCGAAACTGGCGAGCTTGTCGAGCCGCCGCTTCATCTCGTGGAGCGGCACCGGGTCGGACGTTTTGTCGTACTCGTTGCAGTAGCCGCAGGCGAGGTTGCAGCGGCGCATCGGGATGATATGCGCTAGCACGGGATGGCGCGTCGAGATGAGCGCGCGCGAGATAAAGCCCGCTTCGCGCAGCTTCAGTTTGAGAAATGTGCTTCTCTTCATTAAGCGAGTCTGTCTTAACCGATGGGCGCGTGGGCGAGAACATTAGACGCCGACGCCGCCCGTCCCTTCTGGAATTTTGCTGGCAAAGATACGCGGGAGAGTGCCGGATGGCAAGTGGAAACATGCCGCCCGACCATTTGCCAACCCATAAAAATGGGAAAGGGTTTCGGAACCTTTCCTGTGCCGAAACCCCCTTCGCCTTCAGGTCGTGTGATTTAACTTTTTATCCGCGAACGATTTTGATGTCCGAGCCGAGTTGAACCTTGAATTCGTCTGTCGAAAGCGCCGGGTTGCGCTGAACATCGGTCAGGCGCACGGTGGTCGCGTCGTCGTTCTTCTCGATGACCTTCGTCTGCACCGGCATGCCCTGCATGTCCACCCAGATTTCCGCGTATCTGAAACGCGCGCCGCCCTTCGGCACGATCTTCAAATGCGTCGTGCGGACGCCGCCCCACAGCGTCTCTTCGCCGAGATATTCCGGCGACTCGTAGGCGCTCGCAAGTTGCTGCCGTGAGACGTTGAGGCCGAAACCAAGCACGCCGCTGACTTTGTTCCGGTTCGAGTTAGCGTCGCCGACGTAAGCCATCTTCAGGCGCGGGCGCAGCAGCGTGTACTTGCCGTCGGCGACGGCCAGCGTCTCGCGCTGCGGGAATTGCCAATCAACACGGACAAATGAGTTGCGACCGCTGCTCGGCATGTAACGCACCTCGCCGCTGTACTTGTCTTCGTCACGAATCTGCGCGTTGTACTTCGTCATGCTGATGCCGGCGCGCAACGATTTCAAATCCCGACGATTACGCTCCATCCGATTGATAATTGAAGTGACAAGACCCGCGCCCTGCGCCTCGGCGCGCGGCGGGACGATTGCCACCGCAGCGATTGCTAACAGCAACGCCGCGATAAGTCCGAACGAAAATAACTTCTTCATGCAAACTCCTTATAAAAATTAGGGAGACTTCTACCCGACTCTCTAAATCCGGGCGATTATAGTGAAGGATTACTCGATGTCAACCTCATAAGCGACGGTGCGTCCGTCGTCGCCCCGCACTTCGCGCACCCTTTTCACCCGTGCGTCCGGCCGATTCGTCATCTCCCGGACGCGCCGCTCGATGTCGCGTGCTTGAAAGTCGCCCGAAGAATTTTCCGGCGCGATGAGCAGCTTCGACGACGCCGTGAAGTCGTTTTGATGCCCGCTTCGGCGGCTAAGTTCGCCCTCATCGAACCAGGCTTTAGGCGTCAGAAAAACGAAGACGAGGATCAGAACGCAGAGCACGTCGTACTGCCATGTGCTGCGCCCGTATGACCAAAAGAAGAGATTTTTGAAGATGCGAAAAACAGATGACATATCAAAACAGTGATAAGTGATGGGTGATTGGTAATAAGTTCTTGTCCTATCACCTGTCACCTATCACTTATTACTTGCATTATATCTGTACGGCGGGGCTTGGCGCAACAATTTGGCCGTCGCGCATCTGGATAATCCGGCGGCACATCGCGGCGGCCTCCGGGTTGTGCGTGATCATGATGATAGTTTGATTGAAGCGGTAGTTCATTTCCTGAAACATGTTCAAGACGATGGCCGAGTTTTCCGTATCCAAATTTCCGGTCGGCTCGTCGGCGAGAATGATCGCCGGATTCGTCACGACGGCACGCGCCAGCGCGACGCGCTGCTGTTCGCCGCCCGACAGTTCCAGCGGCTTGTGGTGCATCTTGCCCTCGAGTTGCAACAGGCGTAGCACGTCGCGCCGTCGCGCGGCGTCGCCCGCGCCGTTCGATCCGGCGTGAATCCGCTCGGCCAGACGGAGATTTCCGTCCGCCGTCAAAGTCGGGAAAAGATTAAAGCGCTGAAAAACGAAGCCGATCTTGCGCCGCCGGATGTCGGTGCGTTGGGCGTCGGTCGCGGTCGTCAGGTCTTCGCCGTCAATAATGATGCGTCCGGCCGAAGGCGTCAGCAAACCGCCGAGCAGATGCAGCATCGTTGACTTGCCGCACCCCGACGGCCCCATAATCGCCATGAACTCGCCCTCTTCGACATCAAGCGAGACGCCGCGCAAGGCATGCACGTCGAAGCTGCCGACCCGGTAGGTCTTCTCCAGATTTTCCGCTTTGAGAATCGTCCTCATTCTTTAGTACTGAGTACTAAGTGCTGAGTACTGAGTAGAAATTTCCGATTTCACTCAGTACTCAGCACTCAGTACTCATCACTCGTATGATAAAGCGCTGACCGGGTCGAGGCTCGCAGCGCGCACCGCCGGGTAAAGGGCGCCGAGCGCGCCGCCGCCGAGACCGATGACGGCGGCAGTCAGCGCCCACGCCCAGCCGTACTCGAAGACGAGGCCGTAAGCGCGGTGAATCAAATTACCGGCGACGAACGAAACGATGAAGCCGACGATCAATCCCGCGAGGCTGATGAGTAGCGCCTCTTTCTCGATGACCGAGATGATATAGCCGCGCGACGCGCCGAGTGCTTTGAGAACGCCGATCTCGCGCGTCCGCTCCGTAATCGTCGTGTACATTGCGAGCATCACGACGAGCGCGCTGACAATCGCCGCGAGGCCGACGAGTGTTTTCAGAAACACGCCGAGGTAGGGAATGCTCTTTTCGATGTTCAGCACGACCTCGCTCGTATACTGAATCTTGTTGCCGGGCAGCATCGTGTCAATGCGCGTGGCCACCGTCGCCTGCTCTTCGGGATTAGTACATTTGATTAAAATGTACGAACACTTGCCCGGCGTTTCGAGCGCGTCCTGCATCGCGGCGAGCGACATCTTGATGCGCGCCCCCGACTCGGGGGAGTAGATTCCGGCGACGCGGTAAGAACGATTGCCGAAGATTTGTATCTCACCACCAACTCCCACCCTGTTGTTTCGCGCCTTCGACTCGTCAATGACGACTTCATCCAAGCCCTGCGGCGCGCGCCCCACGACGAGACGCATGTTGTTGATCGCGGCGTACCCGTCCCAGTCCACGCCTTCGACCTGTTCGAGACCGAAGCCGCGCCCCCCCTGCGACACGTAGCGAATCGCCGGCACGGCGCGCTCGACGCCCTCAATTTTTTGCAGCTCCTCGACGTACTTTGTGCTGAGATTGACGGTCGAAGTCATCAATTCCTTCGAGCCGGGACGGGTGAAAATGATTTCCGCGCGCATGTTCGACGAGCGCCGCTCGAGGTCGTTCGACATTCCGCGCGCCAGCCCCGTGAAGAGCATCACGAGACAGACGCCGAGCGCCACACCGGCGACGCTCACTAAGGCGCGCACCGGACGTTGACGAATGTTGGCGGCAACAAGACTGTCAAGCATAATCAAGTGATAGGTAATGAGTGATAGGTAAATGCTTGGGTTTGGCTTATCACCTATCACCCATTACCCATCACTGCCTTTTGGCGTCCAGATCAACTTCCGGGAGTTGCGACTTGTTTTCGAGGACGAAGACAGCGCCGGGGTATTCTCTGTCGAGCGACACGGCCTCCGGCGTTTGGTAATTGATGCGAATCGAGTAACGATCTTGTGGGCGCGTCAATTCAATTTGTGAAGGCAGTTTGTAGCGCCCGTCGGCGCCAAAGTTTTTCGACTCTTTGTAAACCACGTCGGTCGTTAATTGCCCTCGCTCGTCATAGGTCTGCACCCGCGCGAGACTCAACTCGCCGACGCGGTTGAACCAGAACCGGCGCGACACACGCACGTTTCCCTCGCCCTCGCGCACGAGTTCACTCAACACGTAATAGGGACGCACGACGCGCGCGTTTCTCTTCGCGCCGGGTCGCGTGTCCGGTTCTTCCTCAAACGCTTCGATCCGCGCGTACAGCAAATTCTCGTTGTCGGCGGCGACTGGACGAATCAGCAGCGCGTCCGTGAAATGCTGCGGGCGGAGACCCGACAGTGAGCTGACCGCGCGGCGCATGTTCGCCGCCTGTTGCTTATCGCCGTTGTTCCTGCAATCGCCTTGAGCGACACCCCCGGTCGTGCCGTTGCTCTCCAGCTTCGGATAGACGGCGTTGTTCGTGCCGCGCACGAAGCGCCGGTACTTCTCCTCTCCCTGAAAAACCGCCACGCGAAAACGCTCGCCGTCCGAAGTCATCTCCGCGATCTTGACCACGCCGAACGGCGCTTGAATAAGAAGATAGACTTGGCCGGGCCGCTGGATCGTCACTTCTCCGTCCGCCGTCCGGTACTTCTCCGCGACGCCGCACTCGGCGAATGACGTATCCAGAAACTGAATGTCAACCTTGCCGCGAATCGAGCGCACGGCGGCCACCCGGTTAATCTCTGCGATCAACTGCGGCATGCCCGCTTCGACGAGCGGCGTCAGCAGCGGCGGCACCGCAATTTTGCTTTTCGTCGAACACCCGCTCGCCGCGATTAGAGACAGAGAGAAGACGAGGATTACCGCAAGGCGCGTGAAGCGGGAAACAAGGAGGGGATGTAAATAAATCATCAAGACAGCCAAACGAAGACGCCAAAGCATCACGCTCACGAGAATTTCAGCATTAGTTAATTTTGGAAGCTAACAAACGCGCTTCGCCCTTGTCAACGCGCGGGCATATAGCCCTGAATGGTCTCCACCACTTCGCCGCCCACGTGTACTTAATCGAGTAACAGCGGAGGCTTGTCGAACTTCGCGCGCAGGCGATTGATACCGTGCAACACTTTCGGTTGACTCACCAGTTTATTCTCCAGCCGGCGCTTACCCGGAAAGTCGAGCAACATGATTCCAAGCAGAATCGTCAGAATGCCCTGCCCCGGTATACCCGGCAGAGACATCACGACGCCGAGCGCGACGAGCAATAAGCCGACGAAGTTTTTGACGACCAATCCGCTCCAGCGGATTGCCTTGTGGCGCTCCGTCCAAAAGTCGCGCGGATGCGCAGCTTGAAAATATGTCGCGGGCAGCTTGACCAGCACGAAAGAAACGAGCGCGAGGCTGCCCGTCAAAGTCACGATAAATATGACGAATCCCCACACCACGCTCTGGGGCGTCATTGGTAGTGAGTTAAAAAGTTGTGTCAGTCGTTCAAACATCTTGGAAGCTCAACCACGCGAAGCGGTTCAGCGAAATCATTTTACAGCCGGGCGCGCGGCGAGGAGCGCGCCTATCGTTTCGGCGACGACCGCGCGCGCCGCGCCGTCGAATTGGAAATCCCGCTCCGCTGCACCTTCCCAAAATTCGTCCAGCCCGCGCGCACCGCTGCGCTCGAAGAAAAGTGCCTGCGCCAATAGATCAACGATGTCCGCCGCTTTGACGAGCCGCGCCTCCAAACTCAGGCGCCGTTCATAATCTTCATGCAATTCACCGTAATCACCCCCGAGCGGCGAGCCGAGTTCGCGCACCACATCGTCAAAGGCCGCACGCTCCGCCCGCCGCCGCGCTTCCGGGCTGTAATACTGCGCTCCTGTGCGCGGCATGTCGCCCGTCCGCGTCTCCGCCAGATCGTGCAGCAGGGCGAGGCGCAACACGCGCTCGACATCAACTCCCACGCCACGCGCGCGAACCTTATCGGCCAGCACCATCGCCGTGAACGCGACGCCGTAACTGTGCGCCGCGACCGACTCTGCCCCCGGCGCCAATCCGCGCAGCACCCAGCCCGTGCGGTCAAGCCGCTTCAATCGCTGTAGTTCGATGAGAGTGGAAATCATTGATTTTAGATTTGCGATTGCCGATTTGCGATTGCAGCAAGAAGCTTATCATCATCATCAGACACCTTTATTCAAATCGCAAATCGCAAATCTAAAATCGCAAATTTACGCAAACATCTTTCCCGGATTAAGTATGCCGTGGGGGTCAAGGGCGTCTTTGATGCGTTTCATCGCGGCGATGGTTGTGCCGCCGAGCGCCATTTCAAGGTAGGGAGCTTTGACGTAGCCGATGCCGTGCTCGCCGCTGATCGTGCCGCCCAACTCGACGGCGACCGCGAAAGTCTCACCGACAGCGGCGCGCGCACGGCGCACGGCGTCGGCGTCCTCGCGGTCGCACATGAAGTTGACGTGGATGTTGCCGTCGCCGAGGTGTCCGAAGTTGACGACGAAAGTTTCGTAACGCCGCCCGATGTCAACGACCCGCTCGATCAAATCGGGAACGCGCGAGCGCGGCACCACAACGTCCTCGTTGAACTTCAGCGTCCCGAACTTTTTGATGGACGGCGAAAGCGCGCGGCGCACGTCCCATAGACGATCTTCTTCGTCGCGCGTCTCGGAGCGAATCACGTCATAAGCCCCGCCCGCACGGACGACCCTTTCGACGACGCGCGCGGCGCGCTCGACTTCTTCAATTGCCCCGTCAACCGCGACGAGCAGCAACGCGCCGGCCTCCGCGCCGATGCCGAAGGCGAACTCGGACTCGACCGCCTCGATGGCGTTGCGGTCGAGCACCTCGCACGCGACCGGCGTGACGCGCGCGCGTGTGAACTGCGGCACACACGCGCATGCCTCGCGCATCGTGTGGAATGTCGCGCGCACAGTGCGCGTCGCTTCGGGGAGCGGCAGGAGTCTCAGTGTCGCCTCGGTGATGATGCCGAGCATTCCTTCGGAGCCGCACATCAAGCCGGTCAAATCGAAGCCGACGACGTTCTTACTCGTGCGCCCGCCGGTTCGGATAATCTCGCCCGTCGGCGTCACGACTTCGAGACCGATGACATAGTGCTTCGTCACGCCGTACTTCGCCGAGCGAATGCCGCCGGCGTTCTCGGCGATGTTGCCGCCAATGAACGAAGTTTTGTAGGACGAAGGATCGGGCGGGTAAAAGAGTCCGTGCGCCTCGACCGCTTGTTGCAGCGCGTAGGTCGTCACGCCCGGCTCGGTGATAACGTATAAGTTATCGGGACTAATCTCCCGGATGCGATTCATGCGGTCGGTGCCGATGACGATGCCGCCCTCGACGGGCACCGCGCCGCCAGTGTAGCCGACGCCGCCGCCGCGCGCCGTCACCGGAAAGCGTCGCTCGTTGGCGAGCCGCAACACTTCAGACATTTCCTCAGTTGTGCGCGGCAAGACGACCGCTTCCGGCGGGAACTTTTCTTTCAGCGCGTCCTGCGCGTAAGGCTCTACTTTGTCGGGATCAATCAGGACGTTCTCCGCGCCGACAATCTCGCGGAGGCGCGCGACCACTTCGGGAGTGGAGGCGGCGGTGAGCGCACGTCTAGTGAGACTGAGATTGTGAATCGAGCGGCTCATATTTTTCCGGGTGTGATTTTCCGGCGTGGCTACTTTAACGCGCGTTCCGTTAAGTCATCAACATGCGGACGTGAGCGGCGGGGATCAGTCGGGGCGGAGACGCTATTCTGACAACTTCAGAGGCGACGCGGTTACGGACGCGACATTTGTACTCAGAATGATGCCGACAATGGACGGGCAATTTTTTGTGCGGCTCCCGGCAATTCGCGAAGAGTTGCCGGGAGGCACAGTCTTTTCATCCACATTGCGGATGGTGACAGGTGCAGCCAATCTCCATCATGTGTACTTTGGCCGCATCCTCGCACTCTTCGCTGCAATATTTGCTGCCTTGCGCCGGCGGACACCCGCAGGTCTCGCGCGCGCATTTATTTTCTTTCCTCTCATCAGCCATCTCAACTCACCTCCTTAGAAATAGCTGTCAGCCATCAGCTCCCAGCCGTCAGCCTTTTCATTGTTTCAAGGCGCAACAAGGGGTCGCGTCGGTAATTACTATTCGTAACTTGTCGCCGAAGGGGCTTGTTGTGTGCATTAAGTTTCAACCCGACGCGCGCCTCACGTCAAGCCCCGGCGAAGAAGGGGAAAGGGGGAAACGGGTAAAAGGGATAAGGGGAGAGCAAATCTTTTCACCCCTTTTACCCGTTTCCCCCTTTCCCCTAATGGTTTTATGGTGCCGGGCTGACGACGATCCGCACGCGCTCCCTGCCGACGGTAATCTCCACCGGGTTTCCCGGTTGCAATGGTAGCGTTTTGCCGTTGATGTTGATTTCAAGCGGCGGCAGCGCCGGGGTCGCGGGCGCGACAATGGGAGCGCTCGTCGCCGTTGCTGCGGTTTGCGTCGTGGCGGCTTCCTGCGTTAATACCGCCGGAGACTTCGCGGCGTCGCCCGCGCGCGTCAGCAAGTTGATGGCGACGATGCGCCACGACGCGGGCGCGCAGGTCAGACGCAGACCCGGCGTATCCACTTCCGCTGCCTCGCCGGGGGCGAACGCTTCCAGCTTCCACAATCCCTCACCGCACCTAACTCCCTCCGCGTCGTAGAAGGTCGCCCAGCCTGTGACGTATGTGTAGAAAACGCTGCTGCGGTTCTCGACCACGAGCCGCGAATTACGCGCGGGCGCGTCGGGCGTTCCCGCGAGCACGGTCGTGCGCAGACGCCCCGCGACCGCCGCCTGTCCATTCATGTCAAACGCAATCGCCGGCTCCGCCAGCGGCACCCGCGTCTCGCTCGCGCGCGTCTCAGGCGGCGCGGGCACAGGCGTCGTGACCGCAGTCGGCGCGGGCGCAGGCGTCTCCTGCGCGGGCGTGACAGTGGCGGCGACGCCCGTCATGAGGAGCGTCAGAAACATCGTGCGAATCGCTGCGGTCATTTTCGTTCTCCCGGTGATGAAAAAAGTTGATGGACGAAATGCTCATCGTTCAGGGTCATCGGTTTTCCCTGTTTCAATTAACTCACACGCCGAAGCGGATCAGCGAACGCTCGATGTCGTTGAGCGCAGCAGAATCTGTGTTGCCTCTGGCGCGCGCGTCGGCCAGCCAGCGGCGCAAGCGACGCGCCTCGTCGAGCGTCTCGACGCGACACGCGCCCGTGAGCGCCAGCGTGACGAGGCAATCCGGCGCACCGTGCGTCACCAGTGCTGCCTGTAGCGCCGCTTGGTCACGCGCATCGAGAACAAGAAGAAGACTGATTTCCATAACAAAGCAGAGGACGGAGGTCAGAGGTCAGAGGTTAGTAGGAGACAAGCCGTCTGCACTGACCTCTGACCTCTAACCTCTGACCTCTATTCCCGCGCTGAGCGAAAGCAGGCGGTGCCGGAGTGGCAGAAGTGAAAAGTTTCGTCTTCAAAATCTTCCGTCTCCATCTGGATCGTCAGATGGTCAACGCCGAAGCGGTCGTGAAGTTTCGTGCGCAACTCCTTCAAAAGATCGGGTTGTGAGGTGGCGCGGGCGTGAATGACGTGGGCGCTTAAGGCCTCGCGCCCTGAAGTGATTGTCCAGACGTGCAAATCATGAACGTCTTCGACGCCGTCGGTTTCGAGAATCACACCTTCGACCGCCGCGAGGTTGATGTGCGCCGGCGTGCCTTCGAGCAGCACGTTGGTCGCCTCGCGGATCAGTTTCCACGAACTCCAGACGATCAGCAGCGCGATCACGGCGCTGCACAGAGGGTCGGCGGCATACCATCCGTAAAGCGACATCAGCACGCCAGCCACAACCGCCCCGACCGAGCCGAGCGCGTCGCCGAGAACGTGCAGCCACGCGCCACGCACATTCAAATCCTCTTCATGGTCGCCGTGCAGAAGCCACGCGCAGAGAAGATTGACGCACAGCCCGCCCACGGCGACGACAATCATCACGTCGCTACGAACGGCGGGCGGCGTCTCCCATCGTTCGTAAGCCTCGTAGAGAATTATCAGTGAGACGACGACGAGCGCAACGCCGTTGACGAACGCGGCGAGGATTTCCAGACGGTAATAGCCGAACGTCTTATTCGGTGTCGCAGGACGCGCGCCGAACCACACCGCGATGAGCGCGAGGGCGAGCGCCGCTACATCCGTCAGCATGTGCCCGGCGTCGGCTAAGAGCGCGAGCGAACCCGTCCACCATCCGCTGGCTGCTTCGGCCAGCATGTAAAGGGCGGTCAACACCAACACGATTAACAGACGCCGACTACTGCGCGCCGACCGTCCCGTTGATTGATGATGATGAGCGCCGCCGTGGCGATGTCCGTTTGCTGAACTCATGTGCGGTGAACTGCGTGCCCTGCGCCGCCCGAATAATGACGTGTGCGTCCGGGCACAAAGATCGCGCTCCCGGCGGTAGATTCGACGTAAGCGCCTCTCTCGTATTTGCTGTCTTACGTCGCGGCTAGTCTGGTTGCGTCCGGCGACCAAGCCGTGCGTTGAAGTTCCGGTCGAGCGTGGACGTGTAAGATTACCAAATTACGAACTGCCTTCACAGTCGGGCGGTAGATAGCATAAGTCTGAGATATGGGGCGGAAGCGCGGAGGGGAATTGATGTGATGATGTTGGGTGAGGACAGGTTTGTGCTGGGAGCGCGGGCGGAAGCGCCCGCTGAGATTGCGCCAGCAATCTCAAAGGCGTTCCTCTATCGCCCGACATTAAATGTTGGGGAACTCCTGTCTTCGTGCTCGCGCGCTCATGCGGGCGAGCCGCCCGCGCTCCCGGCGATTAGTCGTCCCCGTCTTATTAAGTTCTGATTTAGGCGAGCGACGTAGGACGGGCTGGAAAGCCTGTCCTACTTCTTCATTATTTTACAGGGCGGCGAGGTTGAGCACGTTGTTAAAGTCGCGGTAAAGGTCGTTCACGTCGGCGATGCCCTGTTCCAAGAGACGCGGCAGGTCTGTTACGTCGGAGAAGTTGACGATTAGATTGACATTATTAACGAAGGCCGTGTGCGCGTCTGCGGTGCGCACCGACGGCGAGAGTTGGACGAGGAACAAGCGGCGGCGCTCGGACGGGCGCATCATGCTGATTTCGCGGTTCACAAAAACCGTGCCCTGCTCTACGGGATCGAACTCGGAATCAAGAATCACGATGTTCATCTTGCCGGTGCGCAAGCGTCCGATGGCATCCGTCGTGTTCTCGGCAATCATTAGTTCATAATGGCCTGCGGATAACGCGCGCTCCACCGCGTCAGTTCGTCCCCTGCCCACGCAAACCAACACGCTACGTTGCGGCCTGCCGGCACGACGAGTCGGCAGAACTTCCCCGTTTGCGCCCGTCGCCCCACCCTGTTGTAACAGCGCCGTCAGCAACCGCACAATGTTGCTTTCATCGAGAACCGGCGCGTGCGGCGCGCTGACGAGCGATGTGCTGGGAATTTCTGCCACCGGCGCGTGCGGCTGGTGTCCGTTTCCCGGCCCTGACGAGGGGGGGATCGCTCCGGTGGCGGTGAGCGCGCTTCCGTCTTTCGGCTTCGCGGGCGGCTCTGCGTTGATGATGCGCTGGCACTTCATGCACCGCACCGTGAACGGCACTCCCGGCACCTTGCCGTCTTCGAGTTGTAAACGCGCGTCGCAATTCGGGCAGGAGATAATCATAATTTTAATAGTGCTGAGTGCTGAGTGCTGATGAAATGCAAAGAACTCATGGGTTAGTTCATTACGTCCGTAAGAGTTTTTCCAACGCAGCACGCAGCACGCAGCACGCA
>Ga0136617_10005174_pt1 | contig 11655 bp, 13 predicted proteins | sample AntDrymUQ3222106_2_FD_129672 | JGI IMG/M metagenome (GOLD analysis project Ga0136617, IMG submission 129672) | Polar desert sand microbial communities from Dry Valleys, Antarctica - metaG UQ322 (21.06) | ecosystem: Environmental > Terrestrial > Soil > Desert | place: Antarctica: Dry Valley...
CTCAAGGGATTGGAAGGTCCGATGACAGTAAAAGGCGCAGCGTATGGCTCCGCCGTCATGCAGCCCTGGGAGAAAACGTTGACCGACGCGAAGATTGCGGACGTGCTGACTTACATCCGCCAGGAGTGGGGCAACACCGGCGGGCCGGTTGCGTCCGAGGGAATCGCAGGACTGCGCAAAGAAATTGCCGGGCAAGCGGCATCGTACCGGGAACCGGATCTGAAAGCGGTGCCGGACGATGCGATGCTCCCGGGTGGCGATGCAGTCGCGCCCGCAGGTGGTGCGCCGCCAAACCCGGAAGCGAGCCCTGCAGTGCCTGGCGCGGCCCCGCCGAAGCCCTGAACGCCGAGCAGAGCGGCCTCTGGCTACAGCGGGGCGTCTACGGTGACGCCACCGCGCGTAACTATTCGATGATCCAACACAAAGACCTGGACGATCCGCAAACGCTCGAAGTGATCGTGATCGGTGGTGGGATCGCGGGTCTATCGGCTGCCATTTATCTCGGACGCGCGCAACGCGACACGCTGGTGATTGATTCCGGACACTCGATGGCGAAGTGGGAGCCAGTGGTGGAAAACTATCTAGGCTTTCCGAAAGGCGTCGGCGGGGAGGAGCTTTTGAAGAACGGCCGCAAACAAGCCCAGCGGCACCATGTGAAATTCTCCAGGGATGAAATCAAAGAGATCAAGTCCAGGAAGGGATTGTTCGTCCTCCGGGGAAACAAACGGACCTATCGCACGAAGCGTCTATTGCTTGCGACCGGGATCTTCCATCTGCCGCCCAAGATTCCAGGAGTGAAGCAGTGCCTCGGGCATAGCATGTTTTTCTGTAAGGACTGCGATGGATTCCGCGTGCGCGAAAAACGGATCGCGATCTGCGGAGCGAACAACGAAGCGGTCGAATACGCGCTCGGTATGCTGCTTTATTCCGCCTGCGTAATGATTGCGACCAATGGCGAGAAACCGCGCTGGAGCAAGCAGCACGCAAAGTGGCTGGAGGAATATGAAATCCCCGTGCACAAAGGACGCATTACGGATGTCGAACACCGCAACCGGAAGATTCTTTCGCTGCGATCTGTGAACGATCGAAAAATGAAGATCGATTACATCTTTACTACGCGGGGCGACATCTTCCATACCGAGCTGGCGGAAAAGCTCGGAGCGAAGCTGGATCAGGAAGGGCAGATTGAAGTCGATCATTGCATGCGCACGACGGTGCCGAATTTGTACGCGGCCGGTTGTGTTACGCCGGCGAATTGCCAGATGATTATCGCTGCTGGGGAGGGGGCGGCGGCGGCTCAGGCGATCAATCGCGATCTTTTCGAGGAAAGCCTGAAGACGCATTCGCTTCGGCGATTTCGCGAGGTGCAGTTGGAACAGGGGGAAACTATGCCGGAGGGTGTTTGAAATTTTGCTGCCACCACTGACGGCGCGGCGCCCCGACTTGGTTTTAGCATTGCGGTAAGAGCGCCCCGCTCCGCTAATTTGCTCCTTTCCTCTTGAAAACTTTCCCGTGATATTCAGGTTCAGCTTTCCCATCTATGGACGCTTCCACTGATCTCGCCTCGCATTCCCACGCTGCCCACGATCCGCATGGCCACGAGGGCGGGCACGATCATCACGAGCTTGGATTCTTCCGGAAATACGTCTTCTCCACCGATCACAAGGTGATCGGCATTCAATACGCCATCACCGGCCTCATCTTCCTTTTCTTCGGCTTCATGCTCATGATGCTGATGCGCTGGCAGCTCGCCTTTCCCGGCCAGGCATTGCCGGTGATCGGGAACTTCATTGGCCAATTGTTCGGCCCCGGCAGCATGCCGGATGGCAAGATGGGTCCCGATTTCTACAACTCGTTAGGAGCGATGCATGGCACGATCATGATCTTCCTCGGCATCGTGCCGGTCGCCTTCGCCGCGTTCGGGAATTTTGTCGTGCCCCTTCAGATCGGCGCGCCGGACATGACCTTCCCGAAGATCAACATGGCCAGCTATCAGGCATTTTTTGTCGGCGGCGTGATCATGCTGATCAGCTTCTTCGTCCCCGGCGGGGCGGCTAAAGGCGGCTGGACCTCTTACACACCGCTCGCCGTCATCTCGGATCAAGGGCCCGGGCATCATTGGTTCTGGAATGGGCAAACCCTTTGGCTGATCGGGTTCATCCTTCTCATTACTTCCTCGCTGCTCGGCGCGGTCAATTTCATCACCACCATCATCCAGCTCCGCGCTAAAGGGCTGACCTGGATGCGGCTGCCCTTCTTTGTCTGGGCGCAATTCATCACTGCCTTTCTTCTCCTTCTCGCTTTCCCTCCTTTGGAAGCCGCGGTCGTGATGCAGTTGATGGATCGTCTAGGGGCGACCAGCTTCTTTATGCCGACCGGCCTGGTCGTGAATGGCGCACCGCTCGCAATCAGCGGTGGTGGTAGCCCGATCTTGTGGCAGCACCTCTTTTGGTTCCTCGGTCATCCGGAAGTTTACGTGCTGATTCTGCCCGGCATGGGCATTGTTGCGGAGATCCTCGCGAATAACACGCGCAAGCCGCTTTGGGGTTACAAGTCGCTCGTCTTCTCCGGCCTCGTGCTTGGATTTCTCTCCTTCATCGTTTGGGCGCACCACATGTACCTTACCGGCATGGGCGCGGTCGTGAGCGCCTTTTTCCAAACCACGACGGTGATCATTTCGATTCCATCGGTCATCATTCTGAGCGCGTTTTTCATCTCGCTCTGGGGCGGATCGATTCGCTTCAACACGCCCATGCTTTTCGCGACCGCCTTTCTTCCGATGTTCGGCATCGGTGGGCTGACGGGAATTCCGCTGGCGTTTAATTCCGCTGATCTCTATCTGCACGACACCTACTACGTCATCGCGCATTTCCATTACATCGTCGCGCCGGGCACCATCTTCGCCCTCTTCGCGGGGATCTATTATTGGTTCCCGAAAGCGACCGGTCGGCGAATGAATGAATTCTGGGGGAAGGTGCATTTCTGGCCCTCGCTCATCTGCATGAACGTGATTTTTCTGCCCATGTTCCTTCAGGGAATGCTGAGCATGCATCGGCGTTGGTATGATGGCGGCCAGGGTTGGACCCTGGCCAACGAAAAGGTCTGGGGGCTGACCGGATTCCAATGGAATCTCCCGATCTCGATCGCAGCCTGGACCATGGGGCTCGCCCAGATTCCCTTCATCATCAATTTCTTCTGGAGCATCAAACGGGGCGAGAAGACCGACGACAATCCGTGGGAGGCGACCACGCTGGAATGGGCCGCGCCCTCACCGCCGCCGCATGGAAATTTTGCGGTCACGCCGGTGGCGTATCGCGGGCCTTACGAATATAGCCTGCCGGGCCGGCCGAATGATTTCACCATGCAAAATGAGCCGATCAGCGAGAGCGATCGCCGAGCCTATGAAGCTGCGGCCGCGGCGCATCATTGAGCGTAGCTGAAGGGGCTCATGGACATTCCCTACACGACGACGGCACGACCCGACACCGGGTTGTGGAACGCGAAGATCGGCATCTGGCTTTTTCTCGCGTCGGAAGTGATGCTCTTCGGTGGGCTTTTTTCGGCCTACATCTTCCTGCGCCTCGACGCGCTGCCGGGCTATTGGCCGCACGGCCTGCTCAACGTGCCGGTCGGCACGATGAACACCGCGATCCTCATCGCTTCATCCGTCACCGTTGTGCTGGCGTGGGCGGCGCTGAAGATGCGGCAATTCAGCCGCTATAAATTCTACATGGGAATCACGATCATCTGCGGGGTGATCTTCCTGGCTGTGAAATTATTGTATGAATGGCCCGACAAGTTCCATCATTTCGGCGCGTACATCCGGCAGGATCGGGTGCAGAAATATGAGCAGTATCTGGGCAACCAATACCTGGCTGAACGAGGCTTGGAGCCCCGCTACGAAATCACGGGTCACTTGCACAATGAAGCAGCGCTTCATGATCCGAACATTCACGAATACGAGATCCAATTGGATCAGGTGAACGCGGATCCGACCAATCCCGCCAGTGATCGACCGCATTTCCTGCCCTTGCCGAAAACGGACAAGATCGCGCACGTGGCGAAGGCGGACGTGCAGCACGCGGAGATGTTTGTACCGAAGCACAACACGTTTTTTGCGACTTACTTTACCGTCACCGGGTTGCACGGATTGCACGTGCTCGGCGGCGTCATCGTTTTCACTTATTTCTGGCTGCCGATCGGGGCAAACCTCTACAAGCGCAATCCTGAACATTTGGCCAACCGGGTTGAGGTGGCCGGATTGTTCTGGCACTTTGTAGACCTGGTCTGGATCTTTGTTTTCCCCCTCTTTTACCTGCTCTAGCGATGGATCAAACCCCGCCACCTGCCGCTGCCCCTGATCTCGTGGTGCACGAAGATCATGGGGTCCACACTGACCACGACCACGACGTTTCCAAGCACGTTAAGAAATACCTGATTGTCGGCGGGCTGCTCATCGTCTTCACCGCACTGACGGTTTTCCTGTCCTACGTCGACTTCGGAAATTCGAAAGCCAACATGGCGGTGGGCATGCTGGTAGCGACGTTCAAAGCAGGTCTGGTCGCAGGGATCTTCATGCACCTCTCTGCGGAGAGAAAACTGATTTACCGAATTTTGATCTTCACCGCTTTGTTCGTGTTCGCGCTTTTCTGGCTTACCTACCTGCACTGGTACGACCCGGTAGTTCGCTAAATGTCGCTCAAAGGCTTCCACATCGTTTTCATCCTCTTTTCGACGCTGCTCGCGCTTGGGGGCGGTTTTTATTGCGTGCGAGTGAATCTCATCGTCGGCGCGCCGGTTTACCTTCCGGGAGCGATCGCCTGCTTCGCCACCGCGCTCGGTCTGGTCATTTACGGTTTCTGGTTCCTGCGAAAGATGAAACGCCTCCGTATCATCACATGAGAACGAAACTCATCACCCTCTGCGCGCTTCTCCTTTGCTCGCAGGCCGGGCAGGCCCTGGCCTGTTCAGTGTGTTATGGACAGACGCCCACCAAAACCACGCAAAACATGGCCGTCGCGATCTGGTTTTTGATGGCGGTGATGATGTCGGTGCTGGGTGGCCTGGGCGCGTTTAGCTTTCATCTCTGGAAACATGGCCGCATGCCGCTCGAGCCACACCAGGAACTGACCGAAGAAGATCTGAATAAGTATGATTAACGCGCCGCTCGCGTTCATAAACGAGATTCTCGGACTGCCGCCGAACGCATCGGAGCACGGCTTCCAAATCGATCACATCATCGAGTTTAGCCATTGGTTCATGGCGATCCTGTTCTTCGGCTGGTCGGCCTTTCTGATCTATGTTTTGATCCGCTTCCGCAAAAGCCGCAACCCCGTGGCGGATCACGAAGGCGTTAAATCCGGCATTTCTACGCATCTGGAGTTCGCCGTTGTTCTGATCGACGCGGTTTTGCTCGTCGGTTTCGCGATTCCGATCTGGGGCAAATTCGTGAACGAATTTCCCGATTCGAAAGATGCCATCGTGGTCCATGCCGTCGGCCAGCAGTTCAACTGGAACTTCCATATGCCGGGACCCGACGGCCAATTCGGGCGGCGCGACCTGAATCTCGTGAACAACACGAATCCGCTCGGTCTGGATCCCGACAACGCAGAGGCGAAAGACGATCTCGTCGCCCTGGGCGAATTGCATGTGCCGGTGAACCGCACCGTCATCGTCGAGATTTCATCGAAGGATGTGATCCACAACTTCGCGCTTCCACACATGCGTGCGGCCCAGGATGCCATTCCCGGCACCATCATTCCAATGTGGTTTACTCCGATCAAGACTGGCAGCTACGAAATCGTCTGCGGCCAGCTTTGCGGCCTCGGCCATTACGCGATGAAAGGAATGCTCGTCGTCGATACGCCAGCAGATTATCAGGCCTGGCTCAAGGAACGTGCGGAACTTTCCGGCACACAAACCGCACCGGCGGCTCTCGATCGGCCGCCGGGCGAACCTGGTCCGGATGTTAACCGCGGCTCGGTCCAGGATCCGGGTGTGCAAAAGCTGAGCGACCCGCACGCAAGTCCGTCTCCCGGCGGCGGGAATCTCTAGGCTGTTCGCGTTTTTTCCTCGGCGAACGCGACGACAGAGCGTCGCGCTCCAGCTCGAAAGTCGCGGCTCCCTCGTCTTGAGCTAGAGTAAACGAAGATGACTCCTCCGCGCATGATCCCGAACCGAGCCTTGAATCGCTTCGTTTGGCTGACTGCGACCGCGACCCTCTTCCTCATTTGCAGCGGCGGCATGGTAACAAGCAAAGGCGTTGGGCTGGCCGTTCCGGATTGGCCCAGCACCTTCGGCTACAACATGTTTCTTTTTCCTTTCTCGCAGTGGGTCGGCGGTATTTTCTTCGAGCACACCCACCGGCTCATTGCATCGGCCGTCGGCTTGCTCACCGTCATTCTCGCGCTTTGGCTCTGGCGCACGGACCCGCGGCGATGGATGCGCGCGCTCGGATGGATCGCGCTGGGGGTCGTCGTCTTTCAGGGAGTGCTCGGCGGATTGCGCGTTACGATGTTGAAAGATGAAATCGGAATTTTTCATGCCTGCCTGGCCCAGGCGTTCCTTGGACTGCTTGTTTTCATTGGGCTCGCGACTTCTCGCTTTTGGGAAAGTGCTGGAGCGTCCGCTGTCTCAGCGGATCCCCGTGGCGTGGCCAGACGCCAGACCGATGCGCTGAGGACAGCGCACGCTACAGCGCCTCTCTCATGGACGGCGCCCTTGAGTGTGTGGCTGCCGATCGCGATTACGCTTTCGATCTTCGCCCAGCTCGCCCTCGGAGCGACGATGCGGCATCAACATCGCGATCTCGCCATCCTCGATTTTCCGTTGGCCTACGGCAGAGTGATTCCTGACGTGAGCGCGGACAGTCTGGTAACGGTCAACAGGTGGCGTGAAGCACGTGCGCTTTCCGAGGTTACTGCGGCGCAGATCTGGTTACAGATGGCACATCGTTTTGGCGCCCTAGTGATTGCCGCGGGCGTGATCGGCTATTGGTTCTGGCTTCGAGGGGAACCCGATAGCAACGCGCGACTCAAAATTTTATCGACTTGGTGGGTGATCTTTCTCGTCACCCAAATCACCCTCGGAGCCTGGACGATTTGGAGCAACAAGGCAGCGGACATCGCGACGGCACATGTGGCAGTCGGTGCGACCATGTTGACCATCGGTATTGCTCTCTCAGCCTGCGTGGCGCGTTTTGGGTCGGTCCAGGCAACCGCTTTCCGTCCGCAGGAGGCGCGGCAACCGGAGGAAGCTCACGCGCTGTGAAAACAGTGACGATCGAGCCGGCTTCGGGCGGCTCACCTTTGTCGAAAGCTGGGGCGCGCGGTCGGGCTGTGCTCGATCTTGCCGAATTGGTCAAAGCGCGATTGACGCTCCTCGTGCTCCTCACCACAGCGGTTGGTTATTATTTGGGCGCACCGCCCGTCGTGAATGTGATGAGCCTCTTCCACGTCGTCTTTGGAACAGCGATGGCGGCGGCCGGTGCGGCAGCGTTGAACCAATGGTGGGAGCGGCGACTCGACGCCCTCATGCATCGCACCCGGGAGCGCCCAATTCCCGCTGGCCGCATGCTCCCGCGGAACGCCTTCATCGTCGGCCTCGGGCTGACGGTTGCCGGGGTCATTTATCTCGGGGCGATCTGTAACTGGTTGAGCGCGCTCCTCGCCGCTGCAACGGTCGCGATCTACATCTTTGCCTACACCCCGCTGAAGAGAGTCAGCACCGTAAACACATTGGTAGGTGCCGTGCCCGGCGCACTGCCGCCGATGATCGGGTGGACTGCGGCGCGGGATAACGTGGAAGTCGCCTCCTGGAGTCTTTTTGCGATTTTGTTCTGCTGGCAAATGCCGCATTTCTTCGCCATTGCCTGGATGTATCGGGAAGATTACGCGCGGGGCGGGTTTCAGATGTTGTCGCGCGATGATGACACCGGCGTGCGGAGCGCGAGTCAGGGCGTTTTGTTTTGCATGCTCCTTTTGATCCTCACCGGCATGCCCTTCTACTTTGGCCTAACCAAGGTGCTTTATCTTCCGGTGGCCCTGGCGCTGGGAGGCGGTTTCACTTTCATGGCGATGCAGTTCCACCGAAAAAAGACCCTACAGGCGGCGCGTGCTTTGTTCGTGACTTCTATCATCTATCTCCCGCTTCTGCTCCTCACGCTTGTGTTGACCAAATCATGAATGCGGTATCCCTACCCCGGCATCGCCCGACTTCCCCGCGGGCCCTGGTCTGGAAAGTCTTTGTCCTCGGCTTTCCCTTGCTCGTCGCGACAGTTTTCTTTTTTGTTTGGCGCAACCAGGCAAACGACCTCGGTCATCGTCCCCTCGGCTCATTCGGAATCGTCCCGGAATTTCGCCTAACGAATCAAAACGCACAGCCCTTCGGCTCGGCCGAGTTGAAAGGCAAAATCTGGATCGCGGATTTCATTTTTACCTCTTGCCCCGGACCTTGTCCGCTAATCAGCAGCCGGATGGCGGAGATGCAAAGGCCGCTCGAGAAATCCGACGCGCATCTCGTCTCCTTCACCGTCGATCCCGCGACCGACACTCCTGAAGTGTTGCGCGACTACGCGCAACGCCTGCACGCGCGCGACGGAAGATGGGATTTTCTGACCGGCGAGACGGCCGCAATCTACGATCTGACTCAGAAAGGCTTCAAGCTGGCCGTTTCCGATGGGGCGGAGGAAATGGGTATTCCTGTCCATAGCACGCGTGCCGTCCTCGTCGATCGTCGCGGCACGATTCGAGGCTACTACGACATGACTGCCCCGGATGGAGTGACGAAATTGCTGGCCGACACCAGTCATCTTCTGCGCGAGCAACCGAAGTAAACACACCTGTGCCCTGCCGCTATCGCGTGTCTTCGAACCAACTCACGATTTTGTAACTGTTAATCAACCCCAGCGAGCCGAGAGCTTCGTCGTAGTGCAGGTCAGTCGTTCCGGTCATTCTAAATGTCTTGCCAACGAACGATCCAAAGGCAGTTCCCCGCGTGCCCCCGTTGTTGATGTGGACATCGTAGTCCGGAGCGTAGACCGCAGCGGTTAGCTGCCCATTGCCGCCCAGCTCTACCGTCGGGACAACGCTGCTATTGGCGGGCGTAATTCCATACATGAGCAAATCTCCCGGCTGGTTGTTCGAGTTGACCAGACCGTTGCCCGAGACCTTGACGTTGCCGGCGAAGTAAATCTTCGCCTTCACTCCCGGCTGAACCACGATCTGTGCGTTCCCGGTCGCTGAGATATCGCCGGTGACATAAATCTCGATGTAGGTGACGGTCCCGCTCCCGTTGCCGGTTAGGTTCAACGCCTGGCCCCCCGCGATCGAGATTGCACTCAGGACATAACGTGAGGCGGGTGAGCCTTCCACGGGATTTGCTGCCAGATTGGTGCTTCCGGAAACGATCATCGGCGATGGATTTATTGAAGGCCAATTAGGAGCCGCGATTGGGATGGGCTCTTGATAGAAATCTGTGCGCTCGATGCCGGTCACATTCGAGACCCCGCTGACGGTGCCCGAATTGGTCGCAACATCGCCGTAAACGTGGGCGTTGCCGGCGTTAATCAAACTCCCATTCGTGGCGATGTTTCCGTGTTCCTGACGCTTCGCCAGAACGTAGAGACCGTTGGTTGATTTCGCCGCATCGCGCGAATCGTAGCTGTCGATGACGATGTTCGCGTCGTTCAGATTCAGTGCACCCAAAGATATAACCGCCTGGTCGAACGAGGAAACGGGACGCACAATCGCCTCGACCCGGCGCGCCACACGCGGGGTGCTGACTGCTTGGGACGTGAGAACACCATTCGTGAAGCGGTCCCAGCGCAGGCTTATCTTTCGCAGCCGAGTGTCTTGTTTGTTGTCGCTCGCTCGAGCCGGGCCGGTAATCGGCATCGTGCCGACGGTCCGAATCCGATAATATTGCCAGGAGTTTCCCGGGTCCCGAAGCTGTAAAGGCGCGTCGACGTTGACCTCGATAGTCATTGGTGTGCCGGCGAGTCCGGCGTTCGGAATCGTGCTCAGGCCATAACTCGTCACCTCATTTCCAGGAGCAGCGCTCCAACCTTCCCACGCCTGGTTCGGCGGCGGGAAGAGCGATTTGCGCAGCTCGCGAATCCCGAGATCCACTCCAGATTCGGCGGCGAGCAGCGACTCCTGCCAGACGGCGGTGTGGAGGGCGCTATGATATTTCGCGGAAACGACCCGGAGGAGCTCAGCCGCAACCAGCGATAAAACCGTTATGGTCAGGACCGTCCAGATGAGGACGCTGCCTTTGACGGCTGAAGGACGGAGCCGCACTAGTAGACTCCTCGATTGTTGCGCAACAAAGTGGTGTTGTAGAACGTGGTCGCCTTCGTAACCTCATCCGAGGCACCGGAAGAACGGAACTTCGGCCTGAAGGTGATGGAAGTCGTAATCACCTTCCCCAAATCAGTGGTATCGAAAACGAAATCCTGGACGTCAACAGCCAGCGCCACAGGTACGGCGTTGCCTTCCTGGCGATAAATGACGCCGGCGGAGAGGTAATAGTGAATCTTAACCGAGCTGTCTTTTTCGCCGTAGTAGACCCCGCCCTTGCCGTCGAGCGTCGGCGTCTGCACACTGCGGCTCGGGGTCGAATCGTAGTAGCAGGGAATGTAAATTGTGACGTCGTTCCGGCTGGGGGGATCGACTTTGAGCGCGCGGCGGAAATCCAGCGCCATGGAATCCGAAATTCGCATCTGGTCGGCATGATTGATGGCAAAGTCTGTCGTAGCCGCGTAGCTCCGCTTCAAGGAAACGAAGCCCATGATCAGACCTGCGCTGACGGACGAAAAGATTGCGGTCGAAATCATCAGCTCCGCTAGGGCGAAACCGGATCTCAACCGGTGCCGGCGCGTCGGCGCCGAAGCAGTTACCATTTGGCCACGCCACCCTTCGCCAGAATCGCGACCGTCTGTCGCGTCGTGATTTGACTGTTGATCCCGCCGCTGTAAGCCACGGTCCAGATCATCTTCATCGCGCTCTCGGCGAGCAGCGCGCTGTTGCGGTTCACAATCGCGGTCGTGCCGCCGGAGCGGACGATTTGGGTGTTGCCTACGGTGCTACTGCCGTAAGGCACGAGCGTCAATGTTTCGCTCATTTCCTTGAGGCCTTCGCTGCCGGCTGCGTTGCTGTTCAAGAGATTAATGCTCACCCATTCGGGGTTTGTGATTTGGTGCCAGTTGGCAATTCGCATAGCTTCCACGCGTTGCTGAAGGACTTGGCTGGCAGAGGCAGCTTCCCGAGCCGTGCGGATCGTCTTCATCGCCGTCATGTTCATGGTGAAGAGCGAACCCAGGAAGAGAGCGGAAGTGCAGGCAGCAATCGTCGCTTCGATGAGGGTGGTACCACTAACCGGGGCCTTTTGGGATAGAATCATAAGTAACCTTCTGCGGGTCTAAAGGAGCAGAAGGCGGTCCAAAATCTTATAATTACTAGAATAAGGTAATGTGATCGGGGCGCGAAATCTCCTACCCGCAAACCACAGAGTCGGTTGTTAGGCCTCTGGCTCGGAGTGAAGGGATGACATGCCCTCCTCACAGACCAGACGCAGATAATCGCGGTACTCACCCTTCGGCAGCCGATCGATGATGGCACCCAGCTGCACTTGGTCGATAAACCCGGCGCGATACGC
>Ga0136617_10005175_pt1 | contig 11654 bp, 14 predicted proteins | sample AntDrymUQ3222106_2_FD_129672 | JGI IMG/M metagenome (GOLD analysis project Ga0136617, IMG submission 129672) | Polar desert sand microbial communities from Dry Valleys, Antarctica - metaG UQ322 (21.06) | ecosystem: Environmental > Terrestrial > Soil > Desert | place: Antarctica: Dry Valley...
CCCGCCGGCCGCCGCCAGGGCCGAGGCCAGCCCGACCGCCATCCTGTAGACGTGGTCCGGGTCGATTCCCATCAGCATCGCCGTATCGCGGTCCTGGGCGGCCGCGCGCATCGCCTGGCCCAGGTCGGTCCTGGTCAGGAACAAGAACAGCGCCGCGCTCAAGACCAGGGCCAGGATAAAGGCGATCAACCGCGGCCAACTGATGAAGATCTCGTTGGCGATGTTGATCGTCGCGTCGGTGTAGGGCGTCCTGACCGTCCGCACGTCGGCCTTGAAGACCAGCAGAGCCAGGTTGGCGAGCAGGAGCGAGAGGGCAAACGTCAGGAAGATCTGGGGCAGGTCGCTGCCGCCGATGACCCGGCGGAAGAGGGTCTGCTGGACCAGCACGCCGAAGGCGAACAGGAGCGGCACCGTGATCAGCAGCGACAGCAGAGGATCGACCACGGGATGGATTGGGTACCAGGGCAGGAGGGCGTGCATCGCCTCCGGCGTCGCGAGCGCCCAGGTGGCGAACATGGCCAGCATCATGAACTCGCCGTGGGCGAAGTTGACGAACTTGGCCACGCCGAAGATCAAGCTGACCCCGATGCTGACCAGACCGTAAATCCCGCCGATCAGCAGGCCGTTGATGATCGCCTGGATCAGGACCGTGGGGGTGATGAGCGCTACACCGGCTTGACGATCGCGGCCTTGGCGACGTCCTTCGGGTAGACCGTGACCAGGTCGCCCGCCTGCCACTGCACCCCGACCGGGAAGGCGCCGGAGTTCCAGCCGCGCTCGTCGAACTGGACCTTGCCGTTCGGCATCGCCCCGCCGAAGCCCTGGCTCAGGTTGGTCTGGGCCAGGGCATCACGGACCGCCTGCGGCTCGGCCGAGCCGGCCCGCTCGATCGCATCGGCGATCAGCCACATGAAGACGTAGACCTCGCCGGCGTGCTCCTGGATGAACTCGCCGTGTCGGGCACGGTAGCGCTTGTCGACCTCAAGGGTCTCCTGGTTGAGGTCCTTGCTCCAGGAGCCGATGCTCAGGATGCCGTTGGCGTCCTCGCCGAAGTTCTTGCCGAACTCCGGGAAGAGCGGGCCGGCCCCGCCGGCGATGATCGGCACCTTGACGTTCTGCTGCTTGAGCGAGCGAACGATCAGGGCGAAGTCGTTCGGGTAGGAGATCGGGAAGAGGACGCCGGGATTGCCTGCCTTGATCTTGTTGACCAGCGGGCCGGCGTCGGTGAAGCTCTTCTCGTAGGCCTCGAACAGCGTCACCTCGAGGCCCTGCTTCTGGGCCTCATCCTGGACACCCTTCGAGGTCGTCGAGCCGTAGGCGGTGTTCTCGTAGACCACCGCCACCCGCCGCTGGTCGGCGGCCACCTCCTGGGCCAGTTTTACCTGAGCCTCGCCGAACTGCGAGGCGCGCGGGGCCACCTGGAAGATGTACTTGAAGCCGCGCTCGATCAGCGGATTGGTGATCGAGCCGGTCACGATCGGCACCTTCTCGCGCTCGGTCACCTCGCTGGCGACCAGGCTGAGCGCGCTGGCGTAGCAGCCGTTGACCGCGGTGATCTTCTGACTGGTCAGCACTCGCTCGGTCTCAGTGCGGGTGACCTTGTCGTCGGAGCGCAGGTCCGAGGATATCAGGTTGATCTTGGCGCCGCCGAGCGCCTTGATGCCCCCGGCCTCGTTGATGTCGTCGGCGCCGAGCTTGGCGGCGTTCAGGCAGGTCTCGCCCGGTCGGGCGAGGTCGCCGCTGAGCGGGAAGAGCGCGGCGACGTTGACCTCGCTCACCTTCGACTGGGCGGCCGGCGCAGCCTGCGCCGGCTTCGACTCAGCCGGCTTGGCGGCCTCGGCCGGCTTCGATTCTGCGGGCTTGGAAGCTTCGGCCGGCTTGGCCGGCGCGGCGGTCGGGGCCGCGGCCGGGGCGCCGGCCGACCCGCAGGCGGCGAGAAGCGGCAAGGCGGCCGCTCCGAGGGTGGCGCCGAGCCCCAGGCGCAGGGCCCTCCGTCGGCTCAACAGCGGCGAGCGAGCGGCATCGTCCATAATCGGATCCTCCCCTATCGGCGCGACAGGACTGTGCAGGGCGCCGCGATTCGGTGCGCGGTCGCAGTATAGCCTGGGGTCGAGGCGGTGTCGACACCGCCGACCCGCTCCAGTGATCTCAGCTTCTGTACCATCGTCGATAGTCTCGGAGGCGGACCCTACGACGGGGCCTCGCGTCGCACTGCCCTGACCGCGACGAAGTAGCCCGTAAGGAAACGGGTCGGGAGCGCCCCGAGCCGCTCTGGCACCAGCAACCACTGCAAGAAACGTCGCCGCGGGCCCGGCCCGGCGTGCCGATCCAGGAGAGCTGCCACGGCCACGGCCAGCACGCGCGGGCTGTGCATGATGGCGGTCAGCTCCACCACCTCGAAGCCGAGCCCCACCAGCAGGCGTCGCAGCGAGCCCGGGCCGCACGTGGCGCCGACGTAGTACGGACGAGCCCGATGCGATGCAGCAGGGAGAACGGCAGCCGGTTGCGCAGGGCAACCACCGAGACGTCCATGCCGACGACCTGCTCCGCTCGCGAGGCCAACAGTGGGTAGAGCCCGTCGCGGCACCCCTCGTCGAACACGTCGGTCTTCAGCAGCCGTCCGACGCGAGCCGATGGCAGCGAAGGCCATGCGGCCGCCAGTATATCGCCCGCCCCCGGTCGCGTGTCAACAGCAGGAGCTCACAGACGACGCCAAGAAGCGGCTCGGCGAGATCAAGCTCACGGCCGCGCCGACCTCACTCGGTCGCGTGGGCCGATCCCGTGCGGGTCGCTGCTCGGCTACTTGATGCGGGAGCTGGACTACCTGACCGCGCCGGTCGTGCTGGCCCTGGTCCTCGGCCCGCTGATGGAGACGGCGTTCCGGCAGAGCCTGATCATCTCGCAGAGCTCCTTCGCAGACGTCCTGACCCGCCCGATCTGCGCCGTCCTCCTGCTCCGCCCGCCCGCCGCCCGCGCCCGCTCGCCGAAGCCGCCCGCGCCGAGAGTTGATGCCGTTTACACCGAGTGGATGGAAGGCTCAGATTGCCGCGTGTGCCTCGGCGTAGATCCAAAGGGCGGCTGACATCTCCTGCTCGCCCTCTTCCCCCCGGGCCCGGAACCAGGCCAGGACATGGGGTTCCACCCGCACGGTGCCATTCACCGGCGCCGGCTGCCGCACGTCGCTCGCTGGAAGAACTCATCCGTGAGAGCCGGAGCGTCCGAGGTGTCGATCTCGTCGTCCTTCAGTGCGTCAACCCGCGCCCAGTCCGTCCTTGGGGTGCTGTTCGAAGCGGTCTCGCTCATGTCACTACACCTTCGTCGCCGATCTGTCGGCTTGGGAGCCGTGACTACTGGCCGTGCTCCTCGTCGGCCAGGATCTCCAGGAATGCCCTTGGGCTGACGATCTGCATGCCCGCGTACTGGGCGAGGGCGAGCAGGCCGGCATTGCCGGTCACGAGGTATCCGGCAGAGGCGAGCCGACCGGTGGCCAACACCAAATCGTCCTCAGGGTCGCCGGTGACGGGGAGGTGTTCCTCCAGCGGGACGGCGATCACCGTCGCTCGGCTTCCGAGCAAGGCAACCGTGCCGAGGGTCACTTCGGGAGTCACACCGTAGCGGCGAGCGATCCGAGGCAAGCCCAGCTTCTCTTCAACCTGGGCGATGATGCCCACGGAGGTGATCATCTCATACCGCTCGGCCAGCCAGGCGCCGACGATTTGGCGCGGGATGCCGAGCGGGGCGATGACCGAGGACAGGATGACGTTGACGTCGAGAACCGTCGCTCGCATCGAGGCTGGCGGCTAGCGAGCCGACGCTCGACGTTCCTCGTCCATGCGTTCGAGCTCCTCGAGCACGTCGTCGGAGCTGAGGCCGGGATTCCGCTTCTCGGCAAAATCCAGCACGCGCCTAAACAACACTTGCCGCGCCTCTTTGGGGATACGGTAGCTCCGGCCAATCTTGGCGGCCGCCAGCTCTTTCCGCCGAATCAGGCGGTAGACGGTGTCCGTGTTCAGTTGGAGGTAGTCGGCCACCTGCTCGGGGGTCATGATCTCGTGCATGCTCGTCCGTCCTCCGCCTTGACGCTCTGCGGCGGCATCGACGCCCTGCCATATTGTAGGCGCGTTTGGTGTCTCCTTATCGACTGGGGTTGCACGCCGCCTCCGGCGTCGACGCTCGGCACAAGGTGCGCCGTGGCTCGCGTCGGTCACCCGGACGGGCGGGCCATGGGCCCGCGCTGCCAGGAGACGCTCCGCGATGGCCGAGTTGGTCGGTGGCGCTGGCGGTCTACTCGGCGTGCCCTATCCGCTGGGGGTGCCGACGCGCGAGAGGCGCGCCGCGGCGGATGATCCGGATGACCGCGTACGCCGCCGTCGCGACCAGCACGGCGGCGAGGGCGAACGCCAGCGCGGGCGACAGGAGCGCGGCGACGGCCAGGGCCAGCGCCCCGGCGTCTTCGGCGAGCGAGACGGCCCCGTTGCCCAGGCCGAAGGTGGTGGCGCTGACCAGCGGGCGGACGGCCGCGCGGGCGGCGTGGACCGTGCCGGCGGTGAGCAGGCCCACGAGGATGGCGACCTCGGGCGCGACCCAACTGATCGCCGCCGTCTGGCTGGCGAAGAGGATCCCGCCCGCGGCGGCTGCCAGCGGCAACTGGACCGCGTGGGCGAAGGTGTCCCAGCCGGGGACCTTGTCGCCGACCAGTTCGAGCACGGCGAGAACGGCGAGCCCACCGAGGGCCACGTCCGACGCGAGCGCGTCGTAGGGCGCGGCCAGGCCCAGCAGACTGGCCCGGGCCAGCAGCCCAACGATGAGCAAGGGCACGGTGGTGTTCAGGCCGGCCGATGTCGCCAGGCCGAACGCCCCCGCCATCCCGAGCAGGTGCGGATCCACTACAGCATCTCCGGAGGCGACGGCCGGTCGGTCCGCTCGAGCGTCGACGGCGCCCATCGCGCCGGCAGGGCGGCGTCGGTAGGGCGGGCCACGCTGATGGGGGCGTTCGGCGGCGGCTCTTCGGCGCGAGCGCGGTCGCGGTTGCGGACGGCGACGGCGCCGCCGATCACGGCGCCAAGCAGGAGGGCCGCGTGCTCGGCCAGCAGCCAGATCAGCGCAATGCCGGCGATGGCGGAGCCGAGCAGGGGGAGCCCGACGCCGAAGCCGAGGCCGGCCACCAACACGGCAAGCACGATCGGCGGCAGCAGGGCCAGCAGCGCTGCCCGACCTGGCCGGCCGGCCAGGTAGCCGCCCAGCCCACCGGCCAGCAGGCCCGGCAAGCCCGGTATCGGCAGCACCGGCATCAAGAGCGGGAGGGCGAACATCACCAGGAGCGCGAGGAAGGTCCGCATGTCCGGTCACCTCTTCGATGGGCCGCCGCGCCGCGACGACACCCGAGTGTGTGCCGCGATGCGATCGGTCCCTCTATTGTGACGTCTTCGGTGCCGCGGGAGTTCCAGTGGGGCTGAATCGCGCGACTGTCTATGCGGCCCTCGGCAAGTCCCCGGAACGGCCCGCGTACCACTGACGTGCTGGGCCGTGCCGCGGATCGGTATAGTGCCACGCATCGCGTAACGGCATGTACCGGCGTGGCGAGCTTGTTGGGTGTGGGTGGTGGTAGCAACGGCAGAGGGGTGGGCCGCGGAGGGTATTGAAGAACTGGACCAAGAGGGTGGGCTCGCCGCCCTCGATACTCGTCCGAGTTGGCCGTCCGAACGAGCTCGACCGACAGCCCCTGCCGGGCGAAGTAGCCCCGCGTCTCCGCCACGACCAGCGGCAGGGTGCTGGCGCCCACGAAAGTGTTGACCACGAGCGACGCGCGAGATGGCATCGATGACTCCCTTGTAGCACCAGGTAGGATGGCCTGTCCCTACGACATCGACGTTCGAGGATCAGTCGCGTCGCGGAGTCCGTCGCCGACGAAGTTGACCGCGAGGACGGCGCCGAGGATCAGGACGTACCCGCCGGGGTAGACGCGCCGTTGCGGGTCGACGGTCACCACGTGACCGCCGCTGACGAGCAGGGTGCGCTCGGCCAGCACCTACTTAGCCGTGCTGGCGATGCTGCGTGGTGGGCAGGCACTGAGCTACCGCTGGGATGCGACCGCCGACGCCTACCTGGACGGGGTCGGGCTGTCGGCCACCGTCCGGCGGCGCCTCGGCGTGGTGCCACGGGACCAGGAGCTGGACGAGGCCACGCTGACCGCGTGGCTGGACCCGCCGCGGCCCTGGATCGGCCCGCGGCAGCGGACCTGGTTCCGGGCGGCGCTGGCGCTGGCCGCCTCCCGAGCGCAGGGTGCCTGGCCGCCCGACGGCGGGTCCGCAAGCGCGACGTCAGCTTCGGCCCGCGCAGTCCGACGGGCGCGGCCGCCTGGGACACCATGATGACCCAGGCGGCCACCACCCAGCAGCTCGGGGTCAGCTGCATCGCCTACCTGCACGACCGCTTCCGCCAGGCCGCCCAGATCCCACCGCTGGCGGACCTCCTCCGCGCCCGTGCGGTTACGCTCAGCCTGGGCCGCTCCTGGGCACCATGGCTCGCTGATCGACGAGGAGCCGGTCGATCGGGTGGTGCTGGTGACGCCGTCGGCGTGTCGGGGTTGTGGGACCGGGCTGGGGGCCGATGTCGACGAGGCGTTCGCCGCCTGGCGCGCGGTCTCGGGAGCCGTCTGACGGCTCGACACGAACCTGCTAGGCTGCTCTCGACGGTCGAGCAGGAGGCAAGCATGGCGACTGAGCGGCGGACCGGGCATCCTTTCTACATGTACGACGCTATCCTCGGAGAGCCGGGGGTCTTTCCACGGGTGATCCGGGCGAACGAGACCGCTGTCGACCACTTCGCGGCGGGGATTGCCGACTCTGAGCGGCTCTTCCTGGTCGGGATCGGCACGTCCCACCACGCCGCCGAGGTGGGCGAGCATTTCGTGCGGGTGTATGGCGGGGGCCTGCGCGCTCAGGCCGCGCACTCGTTCGACTTCGCGCTCTACGGCCCGGAGCTCGACGAGCGGGACTGTGTGGTGGTTCTGAGTCACCGCGGGGGCAAGCGCTTCAGCCTGGAGGCGCTCCGACGTGCCCGCGAGGCCGGGTGTCGGACGGCCCTGATCGCCGGCGAGGGCGAGGTGGCCGGGGCTGCCCACGCCGACGCCACCTTTCAGACTGTTGGCCAGGACCGATCGTCGGCGCACACCATCAGCTACGTCGGGGCGCTCGCCGTCCTGGCGTTGCTGGCGGAGCGCGTCGGTCGGCATCGTACGGGATCGCGCCTGCTCGAGCGCGACTTCCTAACCGACGCGCTGCCCGAAGCGCTGCGCGCGTGCCTGGCGACCGAGGCGGAGATGGGGCAGCTCGCCCGCGAGCATCGGGACCACCGGCGCTACTGGCTCGCCGGCGGCGGCCCGAACGCGATCACGGCCAGGGAGATCGCGCTGAAGATCAAGGAGACGTCTTATCTGCAGGCCGAGGGCATGTCGACCGAGGCGATGCTCCACGGCCCCTTCCAGTGCGTCGAACCGGACGACCTATTCATCCTGATCGCGCCGGCTGGAGCGGCCCAGGCGCGCACCGTGGAGCTGGCGAGGCTCGTGCGGGAGATCGGCGCGCCCTACCTGATCGTCGGCGACGGCACGGCGGAGGAGCTACGGGAAGGTGCGAGCGGGTGGTGCGTCGTCCCCACGGTCCCGGAGCCGTTCACCGGCTTGACCTGCCTGCTCCCGCTCCAGTTCCTGGCCTATCACCTGGCGCTCACGCGCGGCACCGACCCGGACGGCTTCCGGCTCGAGGATCCGCGGTTCGCCCGAGCGAGCAAGCTGGTCCGGCTCTAGCTGAGTGGGCGGGCCAGCTCCGGGCCGTCGTTGGCGACCGCGTTGACGGCCGGTGACACCGGATAGCCTTCCATCATCTCGGCGGGGAAGGGTCGCAGGCATCCGAGGACCGCGCTCGGACCCTCTCCGATATCGAGCCAGTCGCCTTCGTCATCGGGCGCGAGGATGACCGGCATCCGGTCGTGGACCTGACCGACCAGCTCGTTGGCCGACGTCGTGATGATCGCGGCCGTGTCCTGACCATCCGGCCCCGGCGTCCACAACCCAGCGAAGCCGAACGGCTCCCCGCCTGTGAGCCGGAAATGCCAGGGCTGTTTGCCCCGCTGCCCGACCGCCGATTGCCACTCGTAGAAACCGCTCGCCGGGATCACGCAGCGGCCCTTGGCGACGGCGCCCCGGAACATCGGGCGCTCGACCAGCGTTTCCGCCCTGGCGTTGATCGGCGCGGGCCGGCCCTTGTCCTTGGACCAGCTCGGCTTGAAGCCCCAGCGCATCGCCCGCACGGATCGCCCCTCGTCACTCGCGACGACGACCGGAATCGCCCGGCCGGGGCCGACGTTGAACAGGGGGAGCGGGATTGGGAAGACGGGCGGGCGTCGCTGGTCAATCTCCGCGATGCCGAAGCGCATCTCGATCTCCCTGGACGTCAGGCCCAGCGCGTATCTGCCGCACACATAGTGAGTGTAGCAGCCGCCCCTGGTTCCGGACCTGTCGGCCCGGCCCGCGCGAGCCCCGATGCCCGGCGGGCCGGTCAGTGTGAGCGCGTCTTCTCCTACCATTTCCTTCCCCGAGCTCGGGGAAGGAGGGGGGGCGGACTCGCCGCAACAACTCCAAGGATGCATGTAGATGATCCGCTCGAGAATGACTCGGGGCAGGCCTCGTCAGCGCAGGAGGCCGAGGGCGTACCAGTATGGGACGCTCACGGCCAGGCCGAGGATGGTCAGGGCCGCGAAGGCGAAGGCGGCGGGGCGGACCTGCGAATGCACGAAGGCCCGCTCTTCTGTCGCGGTGTACAGGCTCAGGTAAACCAGGTTCTGCCGAGGGTACAACCACTGGTTGGCGGCCGTAATGATCGTCAGCCCGACCAGCCAGGGGCCGAACGCCGCGACAGCGCCGTAGAGGGCATCCGCGGTCGCTACCCCGAGCCCCGAGAGCACGCCGGCGGAGAATCCACCGACGAGGGTCCGTCGGATGCACAGCAGGCTCATCGGCCCAACCGGTGCGGCGACGGCGAAGCCGAGGGCGAGTCCCCGAGCGAACGAGGCGATGTCCATGTTGCCGTCCTTTCCCCCGGGGATGCCGGACAACAACAAACACCCTCAGGTTTACTGGGGGTGTATCCGCCTGATCGACGCTGCGCCGGCGCCGGCCTATCAGCCCCCTACGAAGGGCTGCTGCTGCAGGCCACAAACGGTGCAGGTCGCGTCGAGTCGTGCGGAAGCCATCAGACGCAGTGTACGCGATGGTCGATCCGATTGCTAGGTGTAGGTGGTATCATGGTCCGACGTTGAGGACTCGAGTGCGGATCTCCCGGTGAGTGGACGAGCCCCGGTCGGGCAGCGCGGCAAGTGGGAGACCTTCTGGCAAGATCCCACGATCGTCGCCGAGGCCACCCACCTGCTGTCGGTCGACCTGGCGCTCAGGCTGCTCCGCGTCGAGGGCTATCCGGGACGGCCGCTCCGCGTGCTCGACCTCGGCTGTGGCGCCGGGCGGGTGATGGCGCTGCTCGACGCGGCCGGCTGCCGGGCGGTCGGGGTTGACCTCGCCACCGGCGCGCTCCGGGTGGCCCGCCAGCACCTGGGGCCCGGAGCCCGGCTCGTCCAGGCGGATGCCTTCCACCTCGGCCTGGCGACGGGCAGCTTCGACGTGGTCCTGAGCCTCGGCTACGCCAGCGTCGGCTCGTACGTCGGTGTCCAGGACGAGATCGCGCGGGTGCTGCGGCCACACGGGGTCGCGCTGATCGACTTCCGCCGCGTCAGCCTCTACTACCTGCCGGTCCTGCCCTGGCGCGGGCGGCGCCTGCTCGCCGCCTGGCGCCGCGGGGAGGTCGCCCTGCCGCCGCTGGGGCTGCGGCTGACCCCGACCTGGGCCGCCGCCGGCCTGCGCCTCGTCGCCGCACCGCGGTTCAATGCCTTCCCGCCGCTCGGCGACCGCCTCCCCCCGCGGGCCGCCCTCGCTTTCGAGCGGCGCATCGGTCGACCGCTCTCCCCGCTGCTGGCCCGGACCGTGCTCGCCAAGTTCCGCAAGGTCGGCTAGGCGTGAAGTCGGTCAGGCCGCTCCTGCTGGCGCTGACGGCGGCCGGCGCGGCGTGGAGGCTGGCTGCCTTTAACTTCAACGTCTGGCCCCACGGCGATGTCGTCCTGGACGCCGCCGTCGCCGAGTCCATCGCGACGCGCGGGGCGCTCCTGGTCCCGATCGTCGACGTCCGCTACTACCCGATCGACCGCTTCGGCTTCGGCTACCCGATGGATCAGCACCCACCCCTCTGGCCGCTCCTGGGCGCCCCGCTAGCGCTCCTCACCGGCGACGGCTACCTTGCCCTCAAGCTCCTTAGCCTGCTGGCGGGCGCGGCCCTCGTCCCGCTGGCCTACCTGGCGTGCTGTCCGCTCCTGGGGCGAGGGCCGGCCTTGCTGACGGCCGGCCTGGTCGCCTGCTCCTACCCGCTGGTCGACTTCTCCGGCAACGGCTCCCTCTGGATCTTGATGGCCGCCTTCTATCTCCTCTTCACCTGGCGGGTCGGCGCCTGGGGCCTTGACGACCGCCGAAATGCCGCGCTGGTGGGGCTGCTGATGGGGCTGGCCTACCTGACCAACTACCCGGCCGTGACGCTCCCGTCCAGCCTGATCTTGCTCCATCTGCTGCGCCACGGCCGGGGGGCATTGAGGCGCCAGGCGCTGGCTGGCCCGACCGTGAGCCTGCTGGTGATGCTTGCCGTCGTTGCCCCGTGGCTGGTCCACAACGTGGTCCTCTTCGGCAACCCGTTCTGGAGCCAGCCGCTCGAGCGGTCGCTGGCCGGTGGCAGCAGGCAGGTCGAGTACGTCGTGGTCGGCGACGACGTGCTCAAGCGCAACCTGCCGGCGGCCGAAGGCGGGGCATCCATCCTGCGCGGGTGGGCGATCAACCTCTACGGCAACGTCGGCTTCGTGGCCCGTCAGCTCCTGATCCTGACGCCGGTGCTGGTGGGCTTCTTCCTGGCGGGCCTGCTGAGTTTAGGGCTCAGCGGTCAGGGGTCAGGAACAGGTGCGCTTCCCCCCATCCCTGGTCCCTGGCCTCTGGCGGTGCTGGCGCTCGTGCACCTGGCGCTCATCCTCTGGTGGCCGACGACCAAGTTCCGCTATCTCGTCCCGCTCCTGCCGCTCGTCTTCGCGCTCGGGAGCTGGTTCCTCTGGGAGCTGAAGCTGTCGGCCCAACGGGCGCCGCTCGTGGCTGTGACGGTCGCGCTCTGCCTCTTCACCAACGCCTGGACGTTCCTGAAGATCCCGAGCCACACGTACTACTACGACGGCGGGCTGGTTCCGGACAACTTCGGCGGTCAGGGCGAGACCGAGTTCGTCGAGGAGGCTCGGCGGCTCCGCGCCGCTGGCGACGCCATCCTGGCCCGCGGCCCCGGCCCGATCCTGGGTGACCATATCCTCTACAGCTTCACCCACCAGCCGCTCGTCGTGAGCTCGACCGCCTATCCTCCGGAGGTCGTGGCGCATCTCATCCGCAAATACGGCATCCGCTACGTCGTCGCCGAGCGCACGCGGGCCTCCGCCTACGGCTTCCTCGGCCCGACCGAGCTGTGGGCCGACGACCGCTACGTCGTGCTCGAGCTTGCGAGCTGAGGCCCGGCCAGGCGCCGCCG
>Ga0136617_10005177_pt1 | contig 11653 bp, 10 predicted proteins | sample AntDrymUQ3222106_2_FD_129672 | JGI IMG/M metagenome (GOLD analysis project Ga0136617, IMG submission 129672) | Polar desert sand microbial communities from Dry Valleys, Antarctica - metaG UQ322 (21.06) | ecosystem: Environmental > Terrestrial > Soil > Desert | place: Antarctica: Dry Valley...
ACGGGCTGCTTCATCGTCAGCAGCCGGCCCTGGCCGTTCGGTGCGGTGGAGAAGCGGCCCTCGATGCGGACCGCTGCTTCGGCGAACCAGCGGAAGAACTCAGAGGCGTAGGCGATCTCCGCCTTGGACTCGTGCAGGGGCTTGCCCATCTCGAGGGTCATCAGCACGGCAAGCTCGTCGGAGCGCTCCGAGATCAGCTCGAACGCCCTGCGCAGGATCTCCCCGCGCTCGCGCGGTGGATGGTGCTTCCACTCCTCTTGGACCGCGACACAGGCATCCAGCGCCGCGACGGCGTCCTCCGGAGTTCCGTCGGCGACCTCCGTCAGCGCTTCCCCCGTAGCCGGATCCTCCACGTCGAAGGTCTCGCCGCCGGCGGCGTCGCGCCACTCGCCGCCGATGTAGAGCCCCCGGGGCACGCCCTGGACGACGGCCCGCTCATCCTGCGCTGCAGTGGCCATGGCCGGCGCCTACCCGCCGTCGGCCACCCGGCCCACGAGGAACTCGTCCTCGTCGGTCCGTGGCTCGATGCCGATCGCCCGCAGCATCGCCTGGCGCGAGTGCAGCTGGTGGGGCCTGACGTGCAGCGCGGGCTCGCGCGTCACTCCGCCGTTGCCGCCGACGCTCCAGCTGACGTACTTCGCCAGCGGCCAGTGCGGCATCCCGTCGAGCTCTGAGTCCAGCAGGCCTGCGCCATGCGCGATTCCTCGCGCCGGCGCCAGGCGCCAATGGATGTCGAGCGCTTCCTGCTTGCGACCGGCCACCGTGTGCTCGAGGAAGCGCACGATGTACGGCTCGTCGGGCGACTGCCACATCTCCCACTGTGCGGCGCTCAGCCAGCGAACGCCGTACTCCCGCGCGAGCAGCGGCATCGCGCCCAGCAGCGCGGGCGTTCCGATCCCGATCTCGAGGCGACCGTGGAACATCTGCAGCGCCGCGAACAGGATTTGCGGCATCCAGCTGGTGACGTGCACGCCGCGGACGACGTCGAGCTCGGCGAGCCTTGTCCATGCACCCCAGGGGACGCCGCCCCCGATGTGCTCGGGAAAGCCGACCTGTCCGACGGGCAGCACGAGTCGGAGTGGACTGGCGTCCGCCAACTCCGTGTAAGCCGCCACGATCTCATCCTCCCCGGCCGGCTGCCAGCCCTGCGGCACGCCGAGGACGGCGTGGGTGGCGCCGGCGCGGTCGGCGGCGGTCAAGACGTCGCGGGCAGTCGCGAAGGAGTCGATCGGCATCTCGATGCCGATCTGGAGAGCATCAGAGGCTTCCTCGACCGCCACCTCGACGAAGCGCTGCATCTCCGCGGGCGCCAAGCCGGCGTTGAGTGCCAGCAGCGTCGCCGAGAAGCCGTGCGCGATCGCCTGGCGGACGTCCCAGCGGATTCCGTCCTCGTCAAGGCGTCGCAGCGTGGGTTCGAAGGACGGGACCGTGATGTTCTGGACGCCGGAGAGGCTCAACCGACCACCGCCTCGCTGCGACCCGAGCTGCGACCGGCGGCGAACTGCTCGTCGGACCCGTCGGCCGGCTGCAGCCCGCAGGCCTCGAAAGCGCCCCGGATCTCGGCCATATCCCCCCGGGTCAGGCGCATCGCGGGCGCGCGCGTCACCCCGCCGTTCCCGCCGCTGAGGTACTGCAGGTACTTGAAGAACGTCCAGTGGTAGGTCCCGCTGGGCATCATGCGTGCCAGGCGCGGACCGAAGGCGCCGAACAGCGGACCCAATCGAGCGAAGATCCCGAGCGCCTGGCCGCGTCTGCCGGCGCGCAGGGCGTCGAGCAGCTCGATGATCAACGGCTGCTCGGGCGTCTGAAAGGCCTCGATCGTCCAGGCGCCCGTCCACTGCATGTCGTAGTGGGTCATCGCCAGCGGAAGCTGCAACACGGTCGGAGTCGATACCAGCATCGTGCCGGCGTAGCGCTCGAAGCAGAGATCGAGCGTCGCAAGGTCCATGACGCTGACCTTGACGGCGACGACCGTGTCGCGCTCGGCGATCCGGTCATAGACGCCGACCGGCAGGCCGCTCGGATGCAAGTGGTGCAGGCCGAACTTGTCGTTGTGGAACAGCACGATCGCGAGGTCGCTCGCCTCGATGATCTGCTCGTGGTAGCGAACGAGCGCGTCCTCGTCGGTCAGCCGGAGATTCTGCGGATAGCTGACCATCGCGTGGCTGGCGCCGATCGCATCGGCGTGCTGCACGAGCTCGAGGTTCTCCGCGACGGAGTCGCCCTGCAGCGGGAAGCCGACACAGACCCTCCCTCCGGCCTCGTCGACAGCTATCTCGAGGAAGCGCTTCTTCTCGTCGTGGCTGAGACCGGTCTCGATCGCGCAGAAGAGCGAGAAGACGCCGTGCCGGATGCTCTGGCGGACGTCGAGGCGAATGCCCGCTTCGTCGAGCGACCTGAGATCGGGCGTGAACGACGGCATGACGATGTTCTCGGCTCCCACGAAGTGCTCGCGAGCCCACGCCTTGAGTTCGGCTCTCGGGACGTGCATTGCGCTAAGTGTATACTGAATCCTCGCTGAGAGGCCTACCGGGAGGGGTTGTTTTGAGCACGGTGGTCGGGTCCCGACTGTTCGACGCCGAGGAAGCGCACGGGAAGCTCTGGGGCGGGGAGTGGCGTCCCGCGTCGAAGACGATGGCGGTCCGCGAACCCGCTACCGGCGCAACACTCGCGGAGGTCGGCGAGGCGTCAGCTGCCGACGTACTGCGCGCCGCCAGCGAAGCGGCCTCGTCCCAGGCCGACTGGGCCGGGCGCCCCGCAGCCGAGCGCGGGCGGGTGATGCAGCGCGCGGCCGCGTTGCTGGAGGAGCACCGCGAGGAGGCCGAGATGTGGCTGGTCCGCGAGGCCGGCTCGATCCGTCCCAAGGCAGGCTTCGAGGTCATGCAGCTCGTGCTCGGCGAGCTCAAGGCCGCTGCGGCTGTCACCGCCGAGCCACTTGAACACGAGATCCCCGATCCCACCGGTCGCCGCAGCGTGATGCGCCGCGTGCCGATCGGCGTCGTCGGCGTACTGGCGCCCTGGAACTTCCCGATGATCCTGGCGATCCGCTCGGTCGCCCCCGCGCTCGCCCTCGGCAACGCCGTCGTCCTCAAGGCCGATCCGCACACGCCGGTTTCCGGTGGGTACTTCCTGTCGTCGCTGCTGCACGCGGCCGGGCTGCCCGCAGGGTTGCTCCATGTGATGCCCGGCGGGGCCGAAGCTGGGGGCGCCATCTGCGAGGCGCCCGAGATCGGCATGGTGTCGTTCACCGGCTCGACGGCGGTCGGCCGTCTCGTGGGCGAGGCGTGCGGGCGCAATCTCAAGCGCGTTGCGCTCGAGCTGGGCGGCAACAACGCCTTCATCGTGCTCGAGGATGCGGACGTCGAGGCGGCCAGCTCGGCGGGCGCCTGGGGCTCGTTCCTGCATCAGGGCCAGATCTGCATGACCGCCGGCCGCCACCTGGTGCACGAGAGCCTTGCGGAGGACTATCTCGAGGCGCTGAGCGCCCGCGCCGGCCACCTCCCGGTGGGTGACCCCAATCTCCACGAGGCGGCGATCGGGCCACTCATCGATCCAGAACACGTGGAGCGGGTCGACGAGCTCGTTCGCGACGCGCGCGACGCCGGCGCCCGGGTGCTGACCGGCGGCGAAGCCGCCTCCCCCTTCTACCCCCCCACGGTCCTGGCGGCAGTCACGCCAGAGATGCGGGCATGGAGCGAGGAGATCTTCGGTCCGGTCGCGCCCGTGATGACCTTCGCGTCCGACGACGAGGCCGTCGAGCTGGCCAACGCCAGCGAGTACGGCCTGAGCACCGGCATCTACACGTCCAACCTCGAGCACGGCCGCCGGCTCGCCGACCGGGTGCGCACGGGCCTCGTGCACATCGGGGACCAGACGGTCAACGACGACCCGGCCGCGCCCTTCGGCGGCATGGGGGCCTCCGGGAACGGCGCGCGCTTCGGCGGCCCGGCCAATCTCGAGGAGTTCCTCCAGTGGCAGTGGCGAACCGAACGCGACGTGCCGGCCACCTACCCCTTCTGAGGTCCGGCGGAGCGCCTCGGATGGCGATCAAGTCGAGCGCGCCCCGCCGGCAGCGGCTTGAGCCGTCGAAGTTCCGCGACGTGATCGGGCGCTTCGCCAGCGGCGTCACCGTCGTCACGACCCTGCACGAAGGAGTCGCCTTCGGCACGACGGCGAGCGCGTTGTCCTCGCTGTCGCTCGAGCCGCCGATGCTCCTGATCTGCATGAACCAGGCGTCCTCGACCGGTCGGGCGATCACGGCCGCCGGCAGCTTCGCCGTCAACGTCCTGAGCGAGGACCAGGCCGACCTTGCCATGCGGTTCGCCACCAAGGCCGGTGACAAGTTCGACGGAATCGCGCTCAGCAGCGCCCACAACGGCGTTCCGCTGCTGGCCGAGGCGCTCGCGACGCTCGAGTGCCGCGTCGTGGAGGCGGTCACGGCCGGCACACATCGCGTGTTCATCGCCGAAGTCGAGCGGGCGGCGGCCCGCAGCGGCTCGCCGCTCGCCTACTTCCGGGGCGCATTCGGCCGGTTGCACCTGGGCGACGGGCTCCCAGCGGAGGTCGGTACGCCGCGAAACTCGCCCGAAGCGCCGGGCGTCGAGCGCATCCGCAGCGCATCGCTGGAGATGATCGGCGCCTACGAGCGAGCGGACTATCCGGCGCTGCAGCGCATCGTGGTGGGACTGCTCGCCTTCTGCGAAGAGCTTTCCGCCACCGACGGACGGCCGCGGAGCGGATAGCCCTCAACTGACGCTGAAGCCCGCGTCGACCCGGATCTCCGCACCGGTCACGAAGGCAGCGGCGTCCGAGGCCAGCCAGAGCACCGCGTGGCTTACCACGGCGGGCTCGAGGGGCACGACATCGTCGGTGAACAGGCTGACCTGCCCGCCGACCCGCAGCAGTCGATCGAAAAAGTCCTCGGGGACATGCGGCGCCTCGGCGCACGCGAGCAGCGCGGTGTTCACCAGGCCCGGGCTGACCAGGTTGACGTTGATGGCATGGGGCGCCAGATCGATGGCCATCGCCCGCGTCAGCCCCAGAACTCCGTGCTTGGCCGCGGTGTACGCAGCGTTCATCGGCATGCTCAGCGCGGTGTTGACGGAGCCGGTGGAGATGATGCGCCCGCCACCCGCCGTCTTCATCGCGCGCGCTGCGTGGCGCGAGCAGTGATAGACGCCGGAGAGGTTGATGGCCAGCACGTCGTTCCACACCTCGAGCGGCATCTCCTCGACGCTGTGGATGGCGTTGACGCCCGCGTTGTTGACGAGCACGTCGAGCCGTCCCAGCTCGGAGACGACGTCGTCGGTCAGCGCGCCGACGGCCGCGTCGTCGCGCACGTCGGCCGCCACGGCCAGGCACCGCACGCCATGTCCCCGGATCTCGTCGGCCGTCGTCTCGAGCTCCTCGGCTGAGGCGAGGGGGTAGTCGATGCTGTGCACCTGCTCCGCGATGTCGCAGATGGCGACGTCGGCTCCCGACCGTGCGAAGGCCAGAGCGTGAGCACGACCCTGGCCGCGCGCCGCACCGGTGACGAGCACGACCTTGCCGGAGAAGTCGTAGGTGACGTTGTCGGGCATCAGGTCTCCAGGGTCGAGTGGAACCAGGCGGCCACCTCGTCGCTAGTGGTGATCCAGACGCCCTCGTGCCCGATGATGTGGTCGAGGGCGCGTTCCAGCGCGCCGATGCGGCCAGGTTGACCGATCAGGAACGGATGCACTCCGAGCCCCATCACAGACGGGCGCACAGCGCCCTCGGCGTAGAGCCGGTCGAAGTGATCGCACACCGCGCGCGTGAAGTCCTCGGGCGAGCCGCCGTGCATGTGGAAGATGGTGATGTCACTCAGCTCGCCGAGGTAGGGGATCGCGACCATCCCGGGCACATCGAGCGCGAACGGCTCATCGTCGTTGCTCCAGTCGAGCACATAGCTGAGCCCCTGCTCGGCGAGCAGCCTGGGAGTGTTGAACGTCTCCGTCAGCGCCGGTCCGAGCCAGCCCTGCGGGCGTCGACCGGTGGCCCGCTCGATGCTTCCGAGCACGCCGGCGAGGAACTCACGCTCCTCCTCCTCGTCCATGCCGGCCTGGAAGGTGGCGTTGTCGCGCCCGTGACAGACCCATGTCCAGCCTGCCTTGAGGCCTTCCTCGACCACTTCGGGGTAGAGGTCGCAGACAGCCGAGTTGACGGCGACGCTCGCGGGAACCCTGCGCTCGGCGAGCGCGTCGGCCACACGCCACAGGCCGACACGCAGACCGTAGTCGCGCCAACCGTAGTTGAGCGGGTCGGGCGGGCAGCCCAGCGTGGCGGGGAAGAGGCTGATGGCCGGCCGCCCCACTGGAAAGTGCTCCACGTTCGGCGCCACGTAGAACGCGACGCGAGCGTCACCGGGCAACTTGAGCGGCCGGCGGCGCGGCCGCGCCGAGTAGCGGAACGGGAGTCCGGTCATGCCGTCACCTCCTGCAGCAGCTGCTCCACCACGTCGAGCAGCCGCTCGCTGTTGTCCTCGAAGAACGGGAAGTGCCCGTTGCCCTCGATGCCGAGATCAGGCAGCCAGGTCAAGCTGGCGTCTGCACCCCATTCGCGCAGCTGGGCGACGGTGCGCGCTTCGATCGCGCGCGTGTGAGCCGGATCCTCAGGCCCGGCAACGAGCCGGACCCGCATGCCGGCGAAACCTGTGGAGTCGTCAACGGTGGGCATTCCCGCGATCACCCCGAGTCGCTGCAGGAGCACCCGGGGAGGGATGCCCACGAAGCCGGCACGCAGCCGCGGAATGTCCTCGGCCCGGAAGCGCGTGCTGGTGGCCACCGCCTGCTGACTCACGTAGGCGTCCTCGTAGAGATACGGGCGGCTGCGATCGACGACGAACCTGACGCCGGTGTCGGCGAAGACCACTTCCAGCACGTCACCATCGTCGGCGACGACCTCCGATCGCGGCGCCAGGTTGCCCGGATACGCACCGGCAATGGAGACCACCCCGGCGACCAGCTCGGGCTCGTGAGCCACGAGCTGCCACGCGATCGCCCCGCCCATCGAGTGGCACAGCACCGTCGCCGGCCTGTGGAGCACATCGCGCAGCAGCGAGCGATAGCCGGCGACCAGGTCGCAATAGGCGATGTCGAGCACGTCGCGCCCGCCGGAGCGGCCGGTGCCGGGCCAGTCGGTCACCCAGCACTCGCGGCTCCGGTCGGCCAGGAGGTCGGCCCAGCCGGCTCGGTCGTCCGGAGTCGCGCGCCAGCAAGCTCCTGTGGCTCCCGCTCCATGGATGAACAGCACGGGCGGACGGTCGTCATCGAGCCGTCCGAGCACCTCGTAGAACATGCCCGAAGTCGGCTCGTGTCCGCATCGAGCTGCGCTCATCGTGGTTCGACAACGGCGGCGAACGGCTTCAGTCTGGTCAAGACCCCGAGCTCGCGGCCCACGTCCAGATCCACCGCCGCGGCGCAGAGCGCACCGGCCAGCGCGAGGTCCTGTACCGCCGTCCCCACAGACTTGAAGGTCAGCACGTCTCGCTCACCGTCGGGCAAAAGCCTCTGGCCCGCCGCGAGCGCCGATCCCATCGAGATCAGGTGACGCGGCGCGAGCGCGTTGCTCGACAGGGCGTCCATCACATCGCCCGACTCGAGCGTCACCTGCGCCGCGTCATCGACGAGCAGGACGGCGCTGCGTGCCAGCGTCGCTCGATCGAGCTCTCGGAGATCGGGACGGGTCGAGCCGATCGACAGCACAACGCTGCCGGCCGGCAGGTCCCGACCGTCGAGCACCGGCTGCCTGGACTTGGTCGCGAGGACCAGCGTCGCCGATGCCATGCATGCCTCCGCGGAGGTCGCGACCGGGCGTACCTCGATGCCCAGTTCCTCGCTCAGCTGCTCGGCGAATGCCTCGCGTCGCTCGGCCGAGGGACTGTGGACCGACACCCGTTCGAGCGGCCAGATCTGGGCCAGCGTGCGCAGGTGCCCGGTGGCCTCGAAGCCGGAGCCGATCAGCCCGATCTCGGACTGGGGCTCCGGCTGGAGGATCTGAGCCGCGACCGCGGTCGTCGCCGCGGTCCGCAGGCGCGTGATCTCGTCGGCATCGAGGAGCGCCAGCAGCTCGCCGTCGCCGCGCCGGTACACCAGCAGCAGATAGCGGTTGCCGAGGCCCGCGACGTTGACCATGACCTTGAGCCCCATCACGTCGTCGACGGCACCGGGCATCACCCGCAGGAACCCGCCCGGCAGCTCCACGTCGAGCCGCGGCGGGGCAACAGCGCGCCCGGATCCCTCGGCCATCGCGGCGGCCATCGCGGCGGCCATCGCCACCTCGTGCGTCGCCAGGCGCGTGATGTCCTCCGGCGCGAGGAACAGGGTCACGATCGCAAAGCCCGTACCGGCGGGTGACGCGCGACTGCGGCGGCGGCTGCCATCTCAGGAGCTACTGTATCCAGTTGACATACCAGGTCAAGCGACCCTACGCTCCTGCTCATGGCGACCCAGCGCGCGCGCTTCGAAGGACGGGTGGCGGTCGTCACCGGGGCTGCCGAAGGTCTCGGTCGCGCGTACGCGGCCCGGTTGGCGAGCGAGGGAGCGGCGGTGTGGATCGCCGACCTGGCCGAGTCAGGCGCGGCATGCCAGGACATCGAGGAGTCCGGCGGCACTGCGCTCGCGCAACTCTGCGACATCACGTCTCCCGACAGCGTCCGGGAGTTCGCCGCAGCCGTGCATGAGCAGAGCGGCCGCTGCGACATCCTGGTCAACAACGCCGGCATCTATCCGCTGCAGCCGTTCGAGGAGACGAGCTTCGAGTTGTGGCGCAAGGTGATGTCGGTGAACCTCGATGGCATGTTCCACATGTGCCAGGCGTTCCTGCCCGGTATGCGCGAGCGCCGCTACGGGCGGGTGGTCAACATCACCACGACCGTGCCGTGGCTCTCGGTGCCGGACTTCACGGCATATGCCGCAAGCAAGATGGGCGTGATCGGGCTGACGCGCGGTCTCGCCAGCGAATACGGCCAGCACGGGATCACGATCAACGCAGCGGCGCCGAGCCTGGTCCGCACCGCGACCACTGAAGCCGGCCCGCAGGCCGAGATGTTCGACGGCGTCGCCTCGATGCAGGCGATCAAGCGGGTTCAGCAACCCGAGGACATGGTCGGTACGGTCGCGTTCCTGGCTTCGGACGACGCCGCCTTCATGACCGGTCAGACGCTGATCTGCGACGGGGGGTCGACGCGGCTCTGAGGACGGGCTCCCGTTGACGATACGACGGTGCATGTATACAGTCGCCACATCAGGCCGCCGCCGAGAGCGGCGGCCCCGAGCACTGGAGGGGATCTGAATGCACTCATCGAGAAAGCGAGCCATGCGCACGCTGCCCGCCGCTGTCTGCGTGCTGGCGCTCACCGCCGGGCTCGCCGCTTGCGGCTCTGACGACGAAGGGGACACCGCCGCTTCCGGGGAGAGCGGCGACAAGCCGGTGCGGATCGCATATCTGCTGGCCACCCAGGCGGCCGGGTATCCGCAGGGCATGCTCGCCGCGGCCAAGCCGACGGCGGAGAAGCTGGGCGCCACGTTGCAGGTCTTCGATGCCCAGTTCGATCCTGGCAGGCAGGTCTCGCAATGCCAGGACGCTGTGTCCAGCAAGAAGTTCGACGTGATCATCGCGCTGCCGGCGGCATCGCCGCCGATGACAGTCTGCGCAAAGGCCGCGAAGGCGGCCGGGATCCCGTTGATCGCCACGAACACACCGGTCGGAAGCGACCTGGCGTCGGGCCCGCCGACCGTCGAAGGCGTCGTCGCGCAGGTGCTGAACCCCGCCGAGACGTCCTACGGCGCGGAACCGGGCAAGGGCTCGCACGACCTGCTGGTGCCGATGTGCAAGGAGGTCAAGGGCACGTGCACGATCGCTTACATCCAGGGAGTCCGTGCGCTCGCGCTGACCGCGGCTGCAGACGCCTCGATCAAGCAGCTCGTGGCGGACAACGGCTGGAAGCTGGCCGGCTCGTGCGAGGGCGGCTACCAACGCCAGGGCGGCCTCAAGTGCATGCAGGACCTGCTGCAGAAGAATCCCGACATCAACGTGCTCTTCTCACAGTCCGACGACATGGCCAACGGCGCCGAGCAGGCGATGAAGGCGGCCGGCAAGGTTCCGGGCGAGGACATCGTGATCGGCACCCAGGGAGCGAGCGACAAGGGCATAGCGAACATCCGCAGCGGCCAATGGTTCGGCTCGATCCTGTCGCTGGCCGAGCCCGAGGGCCGGATTCCCGTCGAGCTGGCTGTCAAGGTCGCGCGCGGCGAGAAGATCCCGGACTACGTCGACCCGAACGAGGCCACGGGGGCCCCGCAGGTGCTCGATCAGAACAACAAGGACGAGTTCCCCGATCTCGAGGGGCAGTTCAAGTCCTGAGCCCGGGCCGGTCGTGGTGACCCCACACGTCACGCTGCGAGAGATAAGCAAGCGGTTCGGCGGCGCGCATGCCCTGCGCGCCGTCGACCTCGAGGTGGCCCGTGGCTCGATCCACGGGCTCGTCGGGGAAAACGGCGCGGGGAAGTCGACGCTGGGAAAGATCATCACGGGCGTCCACCCGCCTGACGAGGGGGTCATGGAGGTCGACGGCCGCCCGGTCCACTACCACGCGCCGCGCGACGCGCTGGCAGACGGCTTGGCCATCATCGCGCAGGAGCTTTCACTGGTGCCGCAGCTGTCGGTCCTGGAGAACGTGCTGCTCGCACAGGAACCGCGGCGAGCCGGCATCCTGAGCGCGCCGGCGCTCCGCCGGCGCTTCGAGGAGCGGCTGGAGGGCATGGAGTTCGACGTGCCCCTCGACGCGCCGGTAGGAAGCTTGCGCATCGCGGATCAGCAGAAGGTCGAGATCATGCGTGCGGTGGCTCGCCAGGCGCAGCTGATCGTGATGGACGAGCCGACCGCCAGCCTCACGCCCGACGAGCGCGATCGCCTGTTCGAGACGGTGCGCCGGCTGCGCTCGCAGGGCACCACGATCGTCTACGTCTCCCACGCGCTGCACGACGTGCTCGATCTGGCCGACACCGTCACGGTGCTCCGTGATGGCCGGCTTGTGCAGACGACCGCGGTCGAGTCCGAGACGGTCGAGTCGCTGGTCAACGCGATGATCGGCCGTTCCTTCGATGCGTCGTTCCCGGCCAAGCGGTTTCCCCCGGCAGACGCGCCGGTGGTTTTCGAGGCCGAGGGGCTCTGCGCAGGCCGGCTCGTGCGCGACGTGTCGCTGTCCGTCCGCGCCGGCGAGATCGTCGGTCTCGCCGGGCTGATCGGCAGCGGCCGCTCCGAGCTGGCGCGGGCCATCTTCGGGGCCGATCGGCTCGCCTCCGGCGTGCTGCGTCTCGACGGCAAGGAGGTCCGGCTGCACTCACCCCGGGAGGCGGTGCGCTGCGGCGTGGCAATGCTGCCCGAGAGCCGTAAGGATCAGGGCCTGATGATGATGAGCCCCGTGTCCGACAATGTCTCGCTGCCGCATCTGACAACGCTGCAGCGGTGGGGGGTCGTGCGGCGCCGCGAGGAGGTCCGCGAGGTCACGGCGCACGTGGAGCGCGTCGACGTGCGCGGGGCGGGCGTCGGCACCGCGGTGGGCAACCTGTCGGGCGGCAATCAGCAGAAGGTCATGTTCGCGAAGTGGCTGCTCCGCCGGCCTCGCCTGCTGATC
>Ga0136617_10005178_pt1 | contig 11653 bp, 9 predicted proteins | sample AntDrymUQ3222106_2_FD_129672 | JGI IMG/M metagenome (GOLD analysis project Ga0136617, IMG submission 129672) | Polar desert sand microbial communities from Dry Valleys, Antarctica - metaG UQ322 (21.06) | ecosystem: Environmental > Terrestrial > Soil > Desert | place: Antarctica: Dry Valley...
GGAAGCCGAAATATCTCTCCTACGGCATCTCCGATGACGAGGCGTTCGGGGTGGGGCTGACGTGTGGTGGGATCATCCACATCTTCGTCGAGCGGGTGGACTGGTAGCCGTGGGGGAGCTTCTGTCGCGCTGGCATGCGGCCCTCGCGGAACAATCGCCGGTCGCCATCGCCACGGTCATCGATGGGCCGGAGGGTTCGATGGGAAGCAAGCTGCTCGTCGCGCCCGAAGATCACATCGGGACGGCTGGTAACGAGGAATTGGACAAGGCCGTGGTCGAGGCGGCCCGCGGCCTGCTCGAAGGCGGTCGCACCGAGACGCGCCACTTCGGTCCCAGGGGACAGCGCCGCATGGAGGACGTGGCGGTCTTCGTGCAGGCGTTCGCCCCGCCGCCGAAGATGTACGTGTTCGGGGCCATAGACTTCGCGAGCGCGGTAGCCCGAATCGGCAAGTTCATGGGCTACAGGGTGATCGTCTGCGACGCGCGGCCCGTGTTCGCCACCCGTGAGCGGTTCCCGAGCGCCGACGAGGTCATCGTCGCCTGGCCTGACGAGTTCCTGAAGACGGCGGAGGTAGATAAGCGAACCGTGATCTGCGTCCTAACCCACGACCCGAAGTTCGACGTTCCGGTGCTGAAGGCGGCGCTTGCGACGGAGGCCGGCTACATCGGGGCGATGGGGAGCCGCCGGACCCACGACAACCGCACCGCCAGGCTGAAGGAAGAGGGTGTCACCGACGAGAACCTGGCGCGCATCTCCAGTCCCATCGGTCTCGACATTGGGTCGCGCACCCCCGAGGAGACGGCGGTGGCTATAGAGGGTGAGATCATCGCGCTGAGGACTGGACATTCGGGAGGACGGTTGGCCGGGAAGGCCGGGCCGATCCACGTCCCCGAGCCCGATACGGTCAGGTCGCCGGATGCACAAGAGGCGGTTCGCAACCCCTCCCGGTAGGGAGGTTCACATCAAAAAGAGCTGTCTGCTCACATCTCATTCGTGTCGGACAGCCTGATCTCGACCTGACACGCGCCGGGGGCCACGGGCAGAATCACCTGTCCTTTGGATAGCTTCAGGTCGAATTGCCTGGTCTCGTCGCCCTGGCGCACGTACACGAGCCCGGCGAGACCTTCGGAGTCTCCCTCCGGCGTGACCTTGTGCGCCCACACTTTCAGGGTGGTCGCGCCCGAGTCCCATCCGGATCCAAAGGTCGCCTGGCGCAGTGAGGAGAAGGCGGGGACTTCGCCGGTCGCCGCTTCGCGTCGTTGTTCCCTTTCCGGGTATTGCAGCCGCACGTCAGCCACGGCGGGTCGGCCGGCTGAAGTTACCGAGAAGAAAGCCTGCCCACCCTCACCCCCCTCTTCCTCCCGTAGTTCGACGATCGTGCGCCGGTCAAAAGCCCCGCGCATGGCGAGGGTCAACGCCACGACCATCACGCCCACCGCCAGGGCGACACCGCGTTGTATCGGATCCGACCATATCAAAAGGCCGTGGATGAAGATGCTGGCGAGGAAAAGGACGTAGATGCCTACAAGGAGCGCCGGGTTGCTCAAGAAGCGGTAGACCCCATCTGGGACGCGCTCGCCTTTGCGCCGGCTCGCGGCCAGCATCAGCACGGGGAAGACGCCGCCCAGAAGCGGGACGACGAGCACGCCGATCAAGCTAAGCAACCCGGTGAAGGACCCCGAGCCCGTCAGCAACAACCACTCCGCTATCAGGAAGGCCGCCGCTCCGGGGATGACTCCCAGCAGGAAGCTACCGTACTTGCTGGACGAGATCCGGCGCAACAACATGGAGATACCAGAAGCATGGGATGACCTTGACGTTTCGGCGCCGGGTGGTGGGTCTCGTTCCTTGCTCAGAGCCTGCCAGAGTTGTCCGGCGCCCTGGCGTCCGCGTCTGGTGGCAAGGCGGGCCTCGTAGCGCGGCTCACCGTCGAGGTTCGTCCGCTCCGCGACGAAGCCTCTCTCCACCAGATCCTCCAGAAGTGACCGGGCTGAGTCCTCATCCTGCTTCGTATACTCCGCCGCATCCGCAAGGCTCACCGCACCCTGACGCATCATCCATCCGATCAGCCCGGCCTGGGAGTCGGAGAGATCGAAGACCCCGGCCATATCCAGACCGGCGATATCCCGAGCGCCTTCGTACGCCAGACGCAGAGAAGTGGTCACCTGAACACGAGCGAGTCGCTGGTCGGCGTCCATGATCTCCAGCGACAGATGGCCGCCGCGAGCGCCCACGAGATCCCGCAGCTCAGGGAGCCGGTCGAGGAGCGCCGGGTCGCCGTTCTCGCCCAGGACCTCCCAGTGACCGGACGCCGCAGCGGTCGTCTCCACGCGGCGCAGCTTGCCGTCCAGCTCGGTGTCCAGTCGGAACCGCGCCTTGCCACCGCTCAGTCCCAGGTAGACCAGCCCCAGGCGCAGGCCGGATGCGCCGGCGATACCGCGGCCGCGCTCGTGGAAGAGCAATACGCCCTGCCGTCGTGGCAGCACCACGACCGGTTGGGACAGCGAGGGTAGACGCTCGCGGACGAGGTTAAAGAGGACGAGCGTGTACTGGATCGAGCCCATACCCATGCCGAGGACGACGAACACCGATCCTAGCAGATAGACGACGGGGCCGACCTCGGCCGCCAGCGGGTCCAGGGCCGTGCCCGCCTCGTTCGCCAGGACCTGCGGGGCTATGGCTCCGTTGACCCCAAGCACGAAGAGGCAATACAAAATCACGGCGGTCACCTGCGCCGCAGCGGTGCCCCATATCAGGGAACGTCCGCCAGGGTCCCGCTTCAGCACGGTTCGGGCGCATGTGCCTACTGAAAGGTGCCCGAAGTAGGCCGTGAGGATGACGCCGAAGACCAGACCCAGGATCGCGGGGTCGAGCGGACGACCGCCGATAAACGGCACCTCAACGTAGAACAGGTTCGCCGGTTGCACGTGGAAGAACGCGACCAGCGAGAGGATCACGACCAGAACGACGTTGGTCGCACCCACCACCAGCGCGGAAGCCACTGTGGCGCCGAGCGATTGGCGCCGCAGGAAGTAGAGTCCGGCGAGGAACAGCAACGCGGCCCAGACCACGGCCGGCACGCGCGTGGCGCCCTCCAGGGTGCTGGCGAAGCCCACGTAGAAGACCTGGAGAACCAGGAAACAGAGGACGAAGATCCCCAATGAGAGGACGAGGGAGCCAGCGCGTCCCAGGTAATCGTCCACCAACTTCCCGATAAAGCCGCTACCGTAGCGGATGGCGCCGCTACGCGCGACTGCCTCGGACAGATATGTGATGGTCAGCACGTTGATTATGCCCAGCGCCGCCATTATCGCCACTCCGGCCACTGCGATGGGCAACGCCAGGATGGTTACGCCGACGGTCTCGGTGAGGGTCAGGGAGTAGGCTGTCCAGAAGGGCGGCAGGTTCTCCAGCCATCCGGCGAGTCCGGACCACGCCCAGCGAAGCCGTTCACCCGGCGTGGCGCGGGCCGCGAAGATGCTCTCCAGAGGCTGGCTGTACATGCGCCGGTAAGCCTGCTGTACTTCCGCTTCATCGAGTCCCAACGCCGCTCGGATGCCTGGCGCCGCACCGTGGGCAAACTCGTATTTCTCGCCCAGACGCCGGGCGATGGCCGCCTGTATCCTCGGGTTCCTGGGCACCAGGGACGCCCACTGCGGGGCGTAGCGTTCCAGGTCCCGGATCGTCGGTCGCAGGGGTGGGTCTTTGCCCAGGGAGAAGGCTTCGAGGAACGCGAGCTCCCGGTTATCCGCGGCCTCCTGCGTGAGGAAAGGCTCCACCGTCCGCCGCGACTGCGCCATCAGGTGGGCGGTGCGGTTTTCGATCAGGAACAGCACGGCGCCGGCGCGACGGGCCGGCACGCCACCAGCCAGCGCCGATTCTCGGTCGAGTAGCCCGCCGAACTCGTCGTCTCCGAAGGACATGCGAAGCAGCTCCTTTACGCCATCAGGCGTGTCGCGACTTTTCTATACAACCCGGTCATCTCATGGTCCGGGTAGCGTACCGAGAAGACTCCCGCGCTGGAGAGAACCATCAACTCATCCGAGTGGGGCATCACAGCGGCTACCTCGCAGTCGTAGGTCTGCTCGACGCGCTTCTCCACCTCGCCGAAGTCGAAGACCAGAGGCGTTTTGTTGACGACCAGCACCATGCGCGGCACCCTCAGCTTGCGCGCCACGGAGACGGTGACGCTCGTTCCCTCGTAGTCCTGCTGGTCGGGGCGCATGACGATCGCCAGCGCGTTGGACATGGCGAGCGAGAGCAGCGTCTCCTCGTTCAGACCGGGGTGAGTGTCGAGTAGTAGCGCGTCGAGGTCCAGCCTCTCGATCAGGTCGTGGAAACCTTCGTTGAGCAGGCCCACATCGTAGCCGTCATGCATCACCCTGGCGATGTCCGTGGGCTTGATGCTCGACGGAATGAGGAAGACGCGCCCCGCGAGGTCCGCGCCCAGGGACGGCGTCACGTCGTGGGCGGCCTCCTCGATCCGGCACCTGCCCCACAGGTAGTCGTTTAGAGAGTGGCTCAGCGTCTCCTGATCCAGGCCGAACAGGACGTGGATGCCGGGCGACTGGATATCGGTGTCAACGACGCCGACGCGCCGCCCCTCGGCGGCCAGCAGCGCGGCGACGTTCGCCGTCGTATTGGATTTGCCCGTCCCGCCCCGGAACGAGTGGATGGAGATGATCCTGGACATGCTCGGCCCCTTTCATCCGACACGTATCATGGGTTTGCGCGGGAGCGTAACCGATCCGCCTTCTTCTGCAGGTCTCGAAAGTAGTCGGTCTCGGTGATCTCGGCTACCTGCCGGGCGGTCCTGGTCTCGTCTATCTCGATGCGGAGTTGGCGCACCTCCTGTTTCAGACGCTGCTCACGGGCGCGCACCTCTCGCGCCATCCGCCGGAAGACCCGTGCCAGTTGCCCCAACTCGTCGGGGCGCTGTGCTACCTGCTCAATCGCTTCGGGGTCGAACTCACCGGCCTCGACCGCCGCCGCCGCCGCCGTGACCCGGTCCACGTTGCGCAGGTACTCGACCTCCGCGTCGCGCAGGCGTTTCTTCTCCAGGCAGGCTCCTATACGGGCGCGGAGCAAGACGGGGTCGAAGGGTTTGGGCAGGTAGTCTTCGGCCCCCAGCTCTATGCACCGCACGACCGTTTCTATCTCGTCGAGGGCGGAGATCATGATGACCGGGATGTCCTGTAGCCCGGCGTCGGACTTGAGCCGCCTCAGCACCTCGTATCCGTTCATCTCAGGCATCATGATGTCGAGGAGCAACAGATCGAATTTTTGAGCCTGAACCATCTCCAACGCCCGGCGTCCGTTCTCCGCGACGGCGGTGGCGTGTCCCTGGCGTTGCAGTTGGCGCGCCAGCACGTCGCGGTTGATCTCGTTGTCGTCCACGATGAGCAAGGGGTTGTGATAGCCCGCCGGAACCTCTCGGGAGGATTTCTCGACCACCATCGCGTCCCTGACCATTTCGGAAACATCTTCCAGATGCGAGGCTGCTTCGCCCGCTTCTATTTTGGAGAAATCCGCGACGTCTTCTATGAGGTAGAGGAAACGTTCGGCTGAGGCTTGGATCTTTTTCAGGTCAGGGACGAACTCCCCGGCTCCGAGGTCTTCAGCCTCCTCCAGCAGCATTTCGCTGTATCCGGCGACGGTGGTGATGGGTGTGCGAAGCTCGTGGCGCAGCCTGACCCCGAGGCTCTCCAGGTCCGCGACGCCCCGGACGGCGGCTACCCTGTCGGCGTCAAGTGCGTCGTTGACGAGCGCGAGAAGCTGGACGCCAGCCATGTTTATCTTCTCGAGGTCGGGCAATAGCTCCTCCGGCCCGCCGTCCGCAACGTCCTCGAGCAGCATCTCGCTATAGCCGACGACCGCGTTCAGGGGCGTCCTTAGCTCGTGGCGCAGGTTGGCGAGAAAGGCTCTCCGGGTCCGATCAGCCTCGTCCGGGGAGCGGTTCATGGCGCGGGGCTCCTCTTCTCTCCGAGAAACGCCTCCATCTTGCCGAGCAGGCGGGGGAGTTCGATGGGCTTGGTGTCGTAATCGTCGCAGCCGGCCTCCAGGGCTTTCTCCCGGTCGCCTGACATTGCGTGGGCCGTCAAAGCGATGATGGGGATGATCCGCGTCTCCGGGCTCGCCTTGAGTTGCCGCGTCGCCTCCCAGCCGTCAATCACCGGCAGGCTCATGTCCATCAGGATCAGGTCGGGCGCCTCGGAGTGGGCCATCGCCACGCCCTCTCCGCCGTCAACGGCCAGGAGCACCTCGTACTTCTTGCGGATGAGGCGCCGCGAGAGCATGTCCCGGTTCATCTCGTTGTCTTCGACCAGGAGTATCGTTGGCATTGATCTCTCCGTTTCTAGGGTCGGCTACCGGGTTTCTCATTCATTGGGATTCCCGTTCTACGCAGGTCCGGATAAGGTCTCGGACCTCGGCGAGCAAGGCTTCGCTGCCGTGCTCGTCCTTCTGGATGACCTGCGCCACGTATCCGTCGAGTCGCAGCCGGTCCTGGCGCGTGATGTCCTTCGCCGTCAGGACGACGACGGGGATACCGCGCCACTCTTTGCGCCCACGCAACTTGGCGACGAACTCGAACCCGTCCATCTCTGGCATCATCAGGTCCAGCAGTATCACCGAAGGCGGACTCTGGGCCACGCTCTCCAACGCCACGCGCCCGTTTTCAGCCTCCGCCACCTCGAAGCCCTCCTTCTCCAGCATGCCGCGCAACGCCTGGCGGTTCGCGGGTTCGTCGTCCACGATCAGGACGTTGGAAGGCGCCTGGTCTTGCCTGTACTTCTCGAGGATCGCCACGAGACGTTGGCGGTCTATGGGCTTGGTCAGGTACTCTGCGGCGCCCAGGGCGTAACCCAGGCTCTTGTCGTCCACCATGGTGAGCATGACGACGGGGATGCCGGAGACGCCGGGGTTCGCCTTGAGTTTCGAGAGGACGGCCCATCCGTCCATCCCCGGCATCATGGCGTCGAGTGTGATCACATCCGGCCGCAACTCTCCGGCGAGACGCAACCCCTCCTCTCCCCCTTCGGCGCTCACCACCCGGAACCCTTCCCTGCCCAGAAAACGCTCCAGCAGGTCGCGCGCTGCGGCATCGTCGTCTATGACCAGCACCGTGTTCGCGCCTTCCGCCACCTCGTTCTCTTGTGAATCTCGCGGTTGCGGGACTCTCGATTCGATAGGTTCCGACGTGGGATCTCGCACCTCGGCGGGAAGCTGGATCGTGAATGTGGAGCCTTCTCCGGCCTCGCTCTCGACGGTGATGTCCCCGCCCATGATACGGCACAGGCGGCGGCTGAGCGCCAACCCCAGCCCGGTCCCGCCGTAGTTGCGCGTGGTTGAGGCATCCGCCTGCGAGAATTCTTCGAACAGCTTACCCATCTGCTCGGCGGTCATGCCGATGCCCGTGTCGCTCACGGCGAAGGTGATGAGGTCCTCCTCGCGGGCCACGTCCAGACCGATGGTTCCATCCTGCGTGAACTTGGAGGCGTTGCTGAGGAGGTTGAAGATCGCCTGGCGCACCTTGGTCAGGTCGGCGCGCATCGAGCCGATGGTTTCCGGGCATTGGATGCGCAGTTCGTTGCGGTTCTTGTGTACCAGCGGTTGGATGACGGCCGCCGTGTCTTCGACCATCTTCGCCACGTCGAAGGTCTCGAGGTAGAGGTCCATCTTTCCGGCTTCTATCTTGGAGAGGTCGAGGACGGCGTTGATGAGGCCGAGCAGGTGTTTGCCTGCGCTGTTGATCTTCTCCAGGTCGGGGATGAAGTCGTCTTGCTCCAGGTCCTCGGCCTCTTCTTGCAGCATCTCGCTGTAGCCAATAATGGCGTTGAGCGGGGTCCGCAGTTCGTGGCTCATGTTAGCCAGGAACGCGCTCTTGGACCGGTTGGCCGCCTCGGCTTGCTGGCGGGCGCCCTCGAGCTCGGTGATGTCGTGGTACATAGCCAGATAGGTTGTCGCCTGATCCTCGCCCACGGTCACCGGGACGCTTAGAAGGTCCACGTCCACGAGCGTTCCGTCCTTGCGATTGCGCCGGGTGACGGCGCCAACGTACCCTTCGCTATCGATCCGTTGCATGAAGCCGGCGCCCTCGTCCTGCATCTCCGGCGCGGTGGAGATCAAATCGTATATCCCGCTCCCCACGGCTTCATCCCGCGTGTAGCCGAATAACTCTTCGGCCGCCGGGTTCCACGAAAGCACCTTCCTATCGGAGTCCATGGTCACTATCGCCACCGGGCTGTTGAGCACCAGCGCCTCCGAGTATTCCTTCTGACGGCTCAGCTCGCCTTGCGAGCGCACCAACTCGGCATTCTTCTGTTCCATCTGCAGGTACGTGGCTTGCAGCCGGTTGTAGAGCCGCGCGTTCTCCACGATGGTGAGTACCTGCCGCAAGAGAACCAGGAGGATCAGGACGCCGCCCCCGGCGTAGACCCCGGTCGTCAGGCCGCCGCTTCCGGCGGACGTGCGCCAGGCATAGACGGCGAGGATCCCCACGGCCGGGACGAGCGCGTACGGCACCAACGAGCGCCACGCACCCTGTACGGCCAGAGGCGATGAGCCGCTGCCGGACGCCTCATCCGTGAGTGTCGCTGCCGGAGTCAACCGCAAGACAAAGGCTCCCAGCCCTATGAGGGCGTATCCGACAGGCCATCCCACGTCGAGGATCGTGCCCGTGACGTAGATGTCGTTGATCCTCTCGTACCCGTAGACGCCGTCAGTGACCACCACGAAGATCAAACCCGCCACCAGGAGGCCCACGGCTGGTCTGAGCGCACGCTCGCCGGGCCGCAGCGCGAGTATCAGAAGGGACGCTATCAGCACGATGTCGGCTAGCGGGTAGGCCGTAGCCAGGACCTTCGCAAGTATAGTCTCGCCCCCCGCTGGACTACCGGCCCCAGGACGAAGTACCAGCTGAAGGTGACGGCGGCGGTCATGATCACAACCCGTCGAGCGCGCCGCGCGTGCGGGAAGCGACAGGGGTCGCACGGGCCGGCAGCAGCAGGATGCCAAGCAGCAAGAACGGATACTGTCCCAAAAAACCGATGGTGGCGAAGGAGGGCATCGGGGGCGGTCGGTTCAGCGCCAGAACGTACCAGGTGAAGGCCACCTGCCCGAGAGCGTAAGTAAGTATGCCAATGCCAAGCAAGGTAGCGGGCCAACGCCGGGGTGTTGTCTCCGTCCCCCGGTCGCCTGCGCGGGAAGCCCCTCGCGCCCACCTGAGTCCACCGAAGCACAGGGGCAACACGAGCAGCGGCCCGACGAACCCTCCTATGTTGCTCACGATGGGGGACACGCGAGGACCGGCCGGTTGGAGAAGCACCCACGCGACGAGCAGGAGGTTGAACACGGCGAGCACGCCGACGGCGCGCCAGAAAGCGCGCGCCTCGGGGCTATTTCGGGACAGTCGTCCCTCCCGCCTGATGGCCGCCTTCAAGGCTTCCCTCCGCTGGCGCTGCAAACGCGACAAGCCTCACGAACACGGGTACTCACCCGGCCATCTCCAGCAGGTCTTTTATGTGGCCCGGCATCGGACGCTCGTTTTCCCCTTGCCCTCTGGTTGCAACCACGCCTACTTGCAGCTTCATCTTAAACGGTATGGCGGTACGGAGGCAATCATCCTCGTGGTGGAGAGGTCTACGAAGATGGCGCCGGGTGGGGACATCGTAGGCGGACTCGCCACCATTTGCACAGACCACTCCGGCGCCATCTTCGCCTCGGAGGCTGGCAACCTTCCTGGTGGATTTGTGCTTTTGTTATACTTCTGAACGGATATAAGGTGGTAGGGGAAAACGGAGAATAGCTCGGCGGTAGCTCCGAGGAAGGAGGCGGCGTTGCAAGTACCGGCGCGGTTCGAGTATGAGGTGGCGACCTCGGTCGAGGAGGCCATAGAACTTCTGGAGCGGCACGGGCCTGAGGCCCGGCTACTGGCGGGGGGACACAGCCTGATCCCGATGATGAAGCTCCGGCTGGCCTTTCCCGAGATGCTCATAGACATCCACGAGCTGGACAGCGAACTACGTTACATCAGGGAAGAAAACGGCGCGCTCGAGATAGGAGCCCTCGCCCGGCATCAGGACGTGCTGGACTCAGAAGTCGTGAGGGAACGGTACCCGATCCTCTGGGACGCGGAGACCATGATCGCCGACCCTCTGGTCCGAAACATGGGTACCGTCGGCGGCTCCCTGGCCCACGGAGACCCGGCCGAAGACCTCCCCGCCGCGTTTATCGCCCTGGGCTGCGAGGTCGTGGCGCGCGGACCAGGCGGCGAGCGAACCGTCGCCATTGACGAACTGCAGACCGGCCCCTTCGAGACGGTCCTCGACCCAGCCGAGATCATCGTCGGAGCCCGCATCCTCCGCGCCCCGCAGGGGAGCGCATACACCAAAGTAAAACGCCGAACCGGCGACTACGCCTCTGCGGCCATCGGCGTCGCGCTGGACGTGAACGATGGAAAGATAGAAAACGTCCGCATCGGGATGTGCGCCGTGGGCGGCAAGACGCTGAGGGCGCGCGGCGCGGAAGAGGTCCTGGAAGGTCAACGACCAGACACTGATCTGTACAAACGAGCCGGGGATCTGGCGGCCGAGGAGAGCGAGCCTTCCGAGGACGCCCGCGGCCCCGTCGAGTACAAGCGGGACCTGGTGAAGGTTTTGCTGGTCAGGGCGCTGGAGAAGGCCGTCGAACGGGCGAGAGGAGCGTAATGCGCATAAGCATAAACGTCAACGGTGAGGCGTGCGAAGCGGACGTCGAGCCGCGGTTGCTTCTGGTCCACTTCATCAGGGATGTGCTGGGGCTTACGGGGACGCATTGGTCGTGCGACACCTCCAATTGCGGGGCGTGTACGGTGCGGTTGGATGGCAAGCCGGTCAAGTCGTGTACCGTGCTGGCGGTTCGGGCCAACGAGCACGAGGTCACGACCATCGAGGGGATCTGGAGCGGCACGGAGCTGACGCCGATGCAGGAAGGGTTCTACCAGGAGCATGGTCTGCAGTGCGGGTTCTGCACGCCAGGCATGATCCTGACGGCGACCGCGTTCCTGGAGAACAACCCTGACCCGACGGAAGCGGAGATCCGGGAGGCCATCTCCGGCAACCTCTGCCGCTGCACCGGCTACGAGAACATCATCAAGTCAGTTCAATGGGCGGCGAAGAACAGGGAAGGGGTGAGCGCGTAATGGAGACGGCACCCGGACACACCATGGGCGACCGGATGTTGCGCAAGGAGGACGGGCGATTCATCCGGGGCAAGGGAAACTACGTGGACGACGTGCGGCTTCCTGGGATGCTGCACTCCGCCATCCTGCGCAGCCCATTCGCCCACGCGAAGATAAACAACATAGACACCTCCGCCGCCCTGGAACTCGAAGGGGTACACGCCGTCATCACGGGCGAGGACCTCGCCGCGCAGGGTCTCGCCTGGATGCCGACCCTCGCCGGCGATACCCAGGCCGTGCTCGCCACGGACAAGGTGCGTTTCCAGGGACAGGAAGTCGCCTTCGTCGTCGCCGACGATAAATACGTCGCTCAAGACGCCCTGGAACTCATAGACGTGGACTACGAGCCGCTCGGGGTCATAGTGGATTCCCGCAAGGCGCTCGACGAGGACGCCCCCATCATCCGGGACGACAAGGAAGGCAAGGAAGACAAC
>Ga0136617_10005179_pt1 | contig 11652 bp, 10 predicted proteins | sample AntDrymUQ3222106_2_FD_129672 | JGI IMG/M metagenome (GOLD analysis project Ga0136617, IMG submission 129672) | Polar desert sand microbial communities from Dry Valleys, Antarctica - metaG UQ322 (21.06) | ecosystem: Environmental > Terrestrial > Soil > Desert | place: Antarctica: Dry Valley...
CCCGATCGTCTCGTTCGGGATCTGGGCCGAGCAGCTCGTCGCGGAGTCGACGGGCAAGCAGGGCAAAGGCGTACTGCCGATCGCCGGGGAGCCCGTCGGCGCGTCCGACGTCTACGGTGAAGACCGCATCTTCGCCTACCTGCGCGACGCCGAGAACCCCGATGAGCGACTCGACGAGGCGATCCGGGCGCTTGCCGACAGCGACGAGCCGACGCTGACGCTGACGGCCGCCGGGCCCGAGGCTCTCGGGCGGATCTTCTTCTTCGCCGAGTTCGCGACCGCGGTCGCGGGCTGGGCGCTGGGCAGCAACCCGTTCGACCAGCCCGACGTCCAGGAGGCCAAGATCGCGACCGCGCGCGTGCTCGACGCGATCGGCGACGGTGCCGCCGCGGTCGAGCCCGACGACGCCGACGACAACGCGCTATGCGCCCTGCTTTCGGTGCAGCCGCCCGCATACGTCGCGATCCTGGCCTACATCACGCCGAGCGACCGCGTCGACAAAGCCGTCGCCGAGCTGCGGGTCGCCATCCGCGACGCGACAAGGGCCGCCACGACCTTCGGCTACGGCCCGCGCTACCTGCACACGACCGGGCAGTACCACAAGGGCGGACCGAAGACCGGCAGCTTCCTCGTCCTCATCCATGACGGGCCCGACGAGGTCGACATCCCGAGCCGGCCCTTCGGCTTCAACGCGCTGAAGAACGCCCAAGCGTTCGGCGACCTCGAGATGCTGCGCTCGCACGGGCTGCCGGCACAGAAGCTGCGCCTGAGCCGCGACGCCCATCCGGCGGACGCGATCCAGGCGCTGACGGCGAGGGTACGGGGTCTGCTGGCCGGCGGGTGAGGCGGGTTCGGCCTCGCGCCAGCGTGTCCGTCGGGGCGCCAAGTCGCAAGCGCCAAAGTGGTTTTGGCGCCCCGTCGATGGTCCGATCTGATTGAGAGCCCAGTGGTGCGGAGGGCGGTGACGACCGACCGTTGGATCCGTTGCCGGCGGACGGTTGCGAGGTCGATCTCGTCGGCGGGAACGGGCCCCCGGTTCAAGGTATCCAGCGGCGCCGCTCAGCCATCGGCGATCGCGTCAGCTCGCCGGCGCCGCGACCGGACGCAGCCCGCGCCGCGTCGGCCCGCCCTGCGCCGCGGCGGGGGAACGGCGTGAGAGCTCGACGAGATCCGCGAGGTACTCCGCGTCGCGGGCGACGCCGGAGAAGCGGCCCGAACCCCACGTGTACAGCCACGGCAGCCCGACGACGTACAGCCCCGCCACGTCGGTCTCGCCGCGCACGTGACAGGCCCGCCCGCGCCCGTCGAAGATGCCGCGATACGCGGTGTCGGGGAAGCGCGCGATCAGCGCTGCGCTGCGCTCCGCGTCGACCTTCGCCCCGGGCGCGGCCACGAGCGCCGGCTCGTCGAGTCCGAATGCGGCCGCGACGGCGCGTCGCAGTCCGGGGACGCTGCCGCTGCCGTGGCGCCCGATCGCGGCGACGAGGCCGCGCAGGTACGGGCCCTCGGGCACGACGCCGAGCACGTGCAGGCCATCCTTGATCTGAACGTCCTTGACCTCGCACAGGTAGCCGTCGAGGTGCTCGACGAGTTCGCCGGCGTCGCCGGGCCTGCCGGTGATCCCGAGGTCGTCCTGCAGGTTGGCCCTCTCGATCGCCTCCCAGATCTGGGCGCCGAGGCCGGGGAGCTTGGACGGGTCGAGCACCTCCAGGCGGGCGTACTCGTCCATCAGTGCCTCTAGGTCGGCCAGTTCGTCGTAGCTCTCGGCCCGCATCATCGGCGGCACGAGGTGGTCGACGATCACGGCATGGGCGCGGCGCTTGGCCTGCGCGCCCTCGCCGGGGTCGTTGACGACGAACGGGTAGACGAGCGGCATCGAGCCGAGCGCGGCATCCGGGGCGCACGAGGCGCTGAGCGCGAGCATCTTGCCCGGCAGCCACTCGAGCGTTCCGTGCTTGCCGAGGTGCACGATCGCGTCGGCGCCCCAGTGGTGATCCAGCCAACGGTAGGCGGCCATGTAGTGGTGAGCCGGCGCGAGCTCGGGGTCGTGATAGATGCCGACCTGGTCGTCGCCGTAGCCCCGCGGCGGCTGGATGAGCACGACGGCGTCGCCGAACTGCAGGCCTGCGACGATCAGGTCGCCGCCGGGCGACGCGGTCGCACTGGCGTCGCGGTAGCGGTCCCCGGGCGCGTCGCCCCACTGCGCGACCATCGCGTCGGTGAGCTTCGGCGCGAGCGTCTCGTACCAGTCGAGGTAGTCGGCGACGGGGATGCGCAGCGGCGCGGCGGCCAGCAGCTCGTCGGTCAAGAACTCCGGGTCGTGGCCGCCGGCGGCGATCAGCGCGTGCATCAGCGCGTCGCCGTCGGCCGGGATGTCGCGCACGTCGATCCCGTCGGCCTGCAGGCGGTGCAGCAGCCCGATCGCGCTCGCCGGGGTGTCGAGTCCGACTGCCATGCCGATCCGCGCGTGCTTGGTCGGAAAGGCGGTGAGCACGATCGCGATCCTGCGCCGGGTGCCGGGATCGCGCAGGCGCGCGTGGCGCAGCCCGAGGCCGGCGAGGCGGTCGCAGCGCTCGGCGTCGGCGACGTAGCGCGGCACGGCCACGCCGACGGGCGAGTCCTCGGGCTCGCGCTCCTTGAAGGAGATCGGCCCGCCGATGATGCGTCCGTCGAACTCGGGGATCGCGACCTGCGTCGCGGCGTCGACGGGCAGCAGGCCCTCCCCGCCCTGCTCCCAGCGCTCGCGCGACATCGTCACGCACAACGCCTGGATCACGGGCACGCCGAGCGCCTCCAAGGCGCTTGCGTCCCACGCCATCTGCTCCTCGGCGCCGCCGTTGTCGGGATCGGCGTCGCCGGCCGCGTCGCCGCGGTTGGAGCCGCCGGTGGCGAGCATCGTCGTGACGAGGCCGTCGACGTGGCCGTGCAGCAGCTCGAGCGCCGCGACGCGGCCGTTGTGGTGCGCGCGACGCAGCGTGTAGCTCCAGACGGCCACCGGATGGCCGCCGGCGCGCGACACGGCGGCGCACAGGCCGTCGACGAAGTCCGTGTTGCCCGTCAGGCGATGGGAACGGTAGAACGTGATCCCCACGACCGGCGCGGCCGGGCCGCGGCCGGCCAGCGCCTGCTCGAGGGTCACGTCGCCGCGGCCCGGGACGTAGACGCCGAGCTCCGCGACGCCCTTGGGCGCGTCGAAGCCGAAGCCCTCCATGAGGAAGGTGTCTGCGAGGAAGCGCAGCATCTGCTCGACGTTGTCCACGTCGCCGGACTGCAGGTACTCGCCGACCTGCGCAACCGCGGCCGATGGCACGGTCGACAGTGCCGTCATCTCGGCGTCGGGGCGCGCCTCGCCGCCCAGGCCGATCAGCGCGATGGCGCCTGCGCGGCAGCGCTCGGCCAGGCGGTCGACGCCGCCCTGCCAGCCGCGCCGGCCGCCGAGCACGCGGATGACGACGACGCGGGCGCCGTCGAGCACATGGTCGAGGAAGGGGTCCAGGTCGCGCGTGCCCTGCGGGTTGGCGCAGCGCACCTGCGGAAAGTCCGCGGGCAGGCGGCGCACGGCGGCGGCCGTCGCGAGGATCTCGGTGTCGGCGGTCGTGATGAATCTCAGCACGGGGCACACTCCAGCAGCAGGTCGGGAAGGTCGGTCGGGACGCCGCGCTCGATCAGCGCGCGCAGGCCGTCGGTGTCGAGGTACTGCTCGACGAGGTCGCCGAGGATGTCGAGCTGGCGCTCGCGCTCGGCGGAGAAGCTGACCGCGGGCGCTGGGACGAAATCCAGGTTCCGGCGCGCAGCCACCCACCGCAGTAGGGCACGGCGCGCTTCGTCGTGCTCGAGCAGGCCGTGCCACGACGTGCCAAGCGTGCCCGCCACGACACAGCCCTCCGCCGCGCCGGCGGTGTCCGTGATGAGCGGCGTGCCGCCATGGACCGCAGGGCGGCCGTGGCGGATCTCGTATCCACCGACCGCACTGCCCAGCAGCGGGCTGTGGCCGCCGACGGTGCGCAGCACCTTGTCGGCTGCGAACGTCGTGTCGACGGGCAGCACGCCGAGGGCGGCGACGTCGCCCGCGCCGGACTCGACCTCGTCGACGATCGTCTCGCCCAGCAGCTGGTAGCCGCCGCAGATGCCGAGGATCGGGTCGCCCGCGGCCGCGCGTGCGAGCAGCGCGACGTCGAGGCCGTCGGCGCGCAGCCGGGCGAGATCCTCGACTGTCGCCTTGGTGCCCGGCAGCACGACGACGTCGGCACGGGCAACGTCCACCGGCGAGCGCGTGAAGCGCACCCGGACCCCGGGCTCGCGGGCGAGCGCGTCGAGGTCGGTGAAGTTGCTCATCCAGCGCAGCCGCACGACGGCCACGTCGAGGGTCCCGCTAGCACCGGCGGCGTCGGGACGCGGGGTCTGGATCGCGAGCGAGTCCTCCGCATCGATGCCGAGACCCTCGACGTAGGGCAGCACACCGAGCGTCGGGCGCCCGGTCAGCGTCGTGATCTGCTCGAGACCGGGGGCGAGGATCGCGCAGTCGCCGCGGAACTTGTTGATGACGAACCCGGCGATGTGGCGCTGGTCGGCGGGCTCGAGCGCTACGAGCGTCCCCAGCAGCGACGCGAAGACGCCCCCGCGGTCGATGTCGGCGACGAGGATCACGGGGAGGTCCGCGGCCCGCGCCAGTCCCATGTTCGTGAGGTCAGCCGCGCGCAGGTTGATCTCGGCGGGGCTGCCCGCGCCCTCGCAGATCACGACGTCGTAGCGGCTGCGCAGATCGGCGAGCGCCTCCGCGACGATCGGGCGCAGCCCGTCCTTGAGCTCCTGGTAGCCGCGGGCGCCGACGCTGGCGTACGGCCGCCCCATGACGATGACCTGGCTGCGGCGCTCACCGGAGGGCTTGATGAGGATCGGGTTCATCGCCACCTCGGGCTCCACGCGGGCGGCGGCGGCCTGCATCGCCTGCGCGCGCCCGATCTCGAAGCCGCCCTTCGCGACGACCGAGTTCAGCGCCATGTTCTGGGCCTTGAACGGCGCGACGCTGACGCCCTTGCGCGCCAGCCAGCGACACAGCCCGGCGGTCACGAGCGACTTGCCGGCATCGGAGTGCGTGCCGACCACGAGCAGCGCGCCCCTCATCCGCGCCGCCTCCACGGCTCGCCGGCGATCGCGGCGCACGCGAGCGTCGCGGCGATGCCGACGGCCCGCGACAGGCGCGTCGCGCGGCGCACGTCGTCGGCGCTCGGTGCCGGGCCGTCGCCTATGGGCGGGCGCGTCTCGGTCACGCCGGCGTAGCTCAGTGGCCCGCCGAGCCGGACGCCGAGCGCGCCGGCGAACGCGGCCTCGGCGCGGCCGGCGTTCGGGCTGGGGTGCCCGGCGCCGTCGCGGCGCACGACGCGCCAGGTAGCCGTCGGCGTCCCGTCGACGACCGGCGCGCACAGCGCGGTGAGTCCCACCGCGAGCCGCGCCGCGGGCCAGTTGACGAGATCGTCCAAGCGCGCCGCGGCCCAGCCGAAGTCGCGGTAGCGCTCGGTGCGGTGCCCGACCATCGCGTCCAGCGTGTTGGCCGCGCGATAGCCCATGACGCCGCCCGGTCCGGCGAGCGCACCCCACAGCAGCGCGCCGACGACGGCGTCGCTCGTGTTCTCAGCCACGGACTCCACCGCGGCGCGCAGGAGCGAGCCGGCGTCGAGGTCCGACGCGTCGCGGCCGCAGAGCCACGGCAGCGTTGCGCGCGCTGCGTCGAGTTCCCCCGCCTGGACCTGGCCGGCGAGGCGGTCGGCCGCGCGCGTGAGGGAGCGCCCGCCGAGCGCAGCCCAGGTCACCACGCCCAGGACGAGGGCACGGCTCGCGCCGGCCCGCGCCGCCGCCCGCGCCGCAAGCTCGCCAGTCAGCGCGGCCGACGCGACGAGCAGCGCCGTGTACGCCGCGCCGCGCGCGCGTGTGGGGGCATAGGCGACGGACTCGGCCCGCTGGGCGAGGGCGCCGAATCCAGCCACCGGGTGCAGGCGCCGCGGGTCACCGAAGACGATGTCGGCGACGTAGCCGCCGACCAGCGAGGTCGCGCTCACACCGGGACCTCGACGGGCGCTCCGGATGCGGCGTTGACCCTCGTCACGGTCCAGTGCCCGTGGTGGGCGTGCAGCTCGGTGACGGCGAGCGGGGACGCATCGACGCGCCAGAAGGACGCGACAGGCGCCTCGAGCGCGGCGATGACGGCCGCCTTGACGACCCCGCCGTGCGTGATCGCCACGGCGCTGCCGTCCAGGCGCGCCTGCTCTGCAAGCCACCCGCCGACGCGCTCGGCGAACGCGGCGAGGCTCTCGCCGCCGTGCGGACGGGCCTCGGGATCGGTCATCCAGCCCGAGACGCCCTCCGGGTCCTCGGCCGAGATCGCATCGAGGCGGCGTCCCGCCCAACTGCCGAAATCGCACTCGGCCAGCCGCGGATCGACGCTCGGCGCGCCCAGTCGAGCGGCCTCGGCCGTCTGCACGCAGCGCGCCGCGGGGCTGCAGAGCACGTCGTGACCGCTCGGAAGCGACAGGCGCAGCTCGGCGGCCGCGGCATGCCCCCGGACATCGAGCGGCTCGTCATCGGGAAACGCGAACGCGCGGGTGGCGGCCGTCGAGGCGTGACGTAGGAGGACCAGCCTTCTCACGCTGCGACCGCCGGATGCAATGGTTCCTCCACGGGATCGGGCGTCCCGCAACCTGGAAGGGCCGTGGCGGAGAGTTCCTGACTTCCGGGCTTACGTGAAGCCCGGTCACAGTGGCGCGACCGTCCCGGATTCTCACCGGGTTCCTCGCCGCCGCGCTGACGTGACCACTCTACTGTTCGCGGCGGTGCCAGCCCGCGATCGACTCGTCCGTCCGACCACGCCTGCAGGCTTCGATGTCTCACGCGCCGCGCAACGGTCCGCCGATCCCGCGGGGTGGCGCTACCCCGACGAGGCGCGCGAGGTCGTGCACCGCGTCATCGCGGAGCGCCGCGACATCCGCCGCTTCCGTCCCGACGCCGTGCCCGCCGACACGCTGGAGCGCATCCTCACCGCGGCCCATCGCGCACCGTCGGTGGGTCTCATGCAGCCGTGGCGGCTGATCGTCATCGCGCAGGAGCAGACGCGCCTGGAGATTCGCCGCCTCGCCCAGCGCGAGCGCCTGCGCCAGGCCGACCGCTTCGACGAGCGCGCCGGCCAGTTCCTCGACCAGAAGATCGAGGGCGTGATCGAGGCGCCGCTGGGCATCGTCGTCTGCTGCGACCACGGCCCGCCCGACGCCGAAGTGCTCGGGCGCGGCACGATCCCCGAAACCGATGTCTACAGCACGGCCTGCGCGATCGAGAACCTGTGGCTGGCGGCACGCGCGGAGGGGCTCGGCGTCGGGTGGGTGAGCTTCTACCGACCCGACGACCTGCGCGGGCTGCTCGGCATACCGGCGACCGTCGACCCGCTGGCCTACCTGTGCGTGGGCTGGCCGGACGAGCGCCCGGTGCGCCCCGGTCTCGAGTCGGCGGGATGGGCCGCGCGCCTGCCGCTCGACGAGGTCGTCATGGCGGAGCACTGGCGCCCCTCGCCTGCCGACGAGGCCGCGGCGACGACCGCGGTCGTCGACCGCGAGGCCGCGATCGCGGCCCGTGACCGCCTCGACGCGCTCGTCAAGCCGGCCGGAAGCCTCGGGGCGCTCGAGATGCTCATCGAGCGCTGGGCCTCGATCACCGGTGCTGCGCCCCCGGCGAGCCTGCGCGCGGGCGTGCTCGTCATCGCCGCCGACCACGGGCATGTCGTCCACGGCACGAGCCTCTTTGACGCCGAAGTCTCGGGCCAGGTGACCGCGGCCGCCGCGCGCGGTGACAGCGCCGTCGGGGTCCTCGCGCGCGCTGGGGGCCATGAGCTGCTCGTGGCCGACGTCGGCCTGACCGGCGCGACGCCTCCCGGCGTGCGCGACGCGAAGGTCGCGCTGGGCACCGCCGACCTGCTGTGCGGTCCGGCGATGACCGCGGCGCAGCTGGATGCGGCGCTCGCCGCCGGTGCCACGCTGGCAGGGGAGCTGGCCGAGCGAGGCGTCGACTGCCTCGTGCTCGGCGAGATTGGCATCGGCAACAGGATGCCGCGGGCCTGGAGCGAAAGCGCGGCGTGGTGACGACGGCGATAGCGCGCCACGGGGCGCCGCTGCCGGTTCGCGAGGCGCTGCTGCGCGTCGGCGGGCTCGAGCTGGCGGCGCTCGCCGGCGCCGTCATCGAGGCGGGACGCCGGCACCTGCCCGTCGTGCTCGACGGCTATGCGACGGCCGCCGCGGCGCTCGCCGCCGTCCTGCTGAAGCCAAGCGTCGGAGCAGTCCTCGTCGCAGGGCACCGGTCGGCCGAGCTGGGCCATGACCTCGTGCTCTCCGAGCTCGGCCTGGAGGCACTACTGGACCTCCGCCTGCGCCTCGGCGAGGCCTCGGGAGCGTTGCTCGCGCTGCCCGTGATCGCAGCGGCCGGCGCTCTGCACCGCGAGATGGCGACCTTCGAGGAAGCCGGCTTGACGCGCCGACCCTGAGGAGACGCCATCGCCGCCCTGCGCCTCGCCGTCGCGTTCCTGACGATCCTGCCTGTTCGCCCGCACGACCCCGCGGCGCCGCTGGGCGCTGCCGCGGCGTGGTTCGCGGTCATCGGCGCCGCCGTCGGCGCCCTCGCCTACCTCACGGCACCGCAGCTCGGCGCCGACATCGCGGCGATCCTCGCCGTGGCCGTGCTCGTCGCCGTCACCGGCGCGCTGCATGCCGACGGCCTGGCCGACTGCGCGGACGCGCTCGGGGTACGCGGCGACCGCGCCCGGCGCCTCGTGGTCATGCGCGAATCGGCGATCGGGACGTTCGGCGCGCTCACCCTGCTGCTGTGGGCGATGTTGCTGGTCGCGGCGCTGGGCCGCCTGGATCGAGGCGACGCGCTGCGCGCGCTCGTCGTGGCCGCGGCCGTCGGGCGCTGGGCCGCGCTCGTGCACGCCGCGATCACGACGCCCGCCCGCGCCGACGGCCTCGGGATGGGCTTCGCTCCGCGCGCCCCCGCGCTCGCCATCGCCAGCCTGACGGCGGCAGCATGCGCGCTCGCGCTGACCGGAATCGTCCACGGCGTGGTCGTGCTCGTGCTCGCCGCGCTGGTCGCGGTACTGATCGCCGGCTGGGCGCGCGCGGCCCTGGGCGGGCGCACCGGGGACACGCTCGGCGCGACGGTCGCGCTCGCCGAGGTCACCGTGGTCGCGGCGCTGTTGTGGCTCTCGTAACCGGTGGGTTGTTCCGGTCCCCAGAGCGGCCGGATGAGCGGGATGGGAGCGGGCTGGGGCACGGACACGCCTAAACTTCGCGGCGATGAGTCCTAACCACGGCGGGCTGCGGTGTCGATACGCCGACGGATGTGGACAACTAGTAGATGGTTGATTCCACGGGACGCCCCGTGTTTGTCGAGGATTTGAGAGCAGCGGGGGTCGAAGTCGGCGGTGCGTAGACGCATCGCCGACCTTTGGGGGCCTCGATGGACGCCGACCTCGACCTGCTGCTCACGACGGTGTTCTGCACCGCCGACGATCTCCTGCCTGACCGGCAACACGACGAGTTGCCCTAGATTCGCCCACGGTAGTCGTGTAACCGTGGTTGCACAACTCGGTTAGGATACTGGGAATGGCTGTCGGTAATTGGGTGCTGTTGGCGTACCGCCTTCCGCGGGAGCCCTCGACTCCGCGGATCGCGCTGTGGCGCGCGCTGCGACGCCTCGGTGCGGCGCAGTTGCTTGATGGCCTCGTCGCGCTGCCGGCCGACAACCGTACGCGTGAGCAGCTCGAATGGCTGGCCGAGACCGTCCTCGAGGCCGGCGGGGAGGCGACGGTCTGGATTGCCAAGCCCGGCTCGGCGGGCCAGGAACGCGCGATCGCCGAGCGCATGCAGGCCGATGTGAACGCCGAGTACCGCGCGCTCATCGAGCAGGCCGATCGGGCGCGCGACACTCCGGTTGGTGCTCGCAAGCGCACGCTGAGCCGGCTGCGCCGCGAGCTTCGCCGTGTACGCCGCCGCGACTACTTTCCCGCACGCGACCGCGGACTGGCGACCCGGGCGGTCGACGCGCTGGCCGACAGCATCGAGCAGGTACCGGCGTGAAGTGGGCGACGCGCAGCGCGCCGCACGTCGACCGCACCGCGTGCGCGTGGCTGATCGCGCGCTTCATCGATCCCGACGCACGGTTCGTGCTCGTCGACGACGCCGACGAGGTGCCCGCTGACGCGACCGCGTTTGACATGCGCGGAGCCGAGCTGTCACATCACGACGGCGACTGCTCGTTTGAGACGTTCCTGCGCCGCTATGACCTCGACGACCCGGCGTTGTGGGCGATCGCGCGGATCGTCCACAACGCCGACCTCGACGACGAGCGCTACGACGCCCCGGAGGCGCCCGGCCTGGACGTCCTCATGCGGGGCCTGTCGATGGTCCGCGACGACGCCGACGTGCTCACGCTCAGCGCCCCGATGTATGACGGCCTGTACGAGTACCTCAAGCGCGCCGCCTTGCTGGGCCGCGAACCCGCATGAGCGGCCCGGCCGCGCAACCTGCGCCGGCAGCACCCGCAGCAGTGCCTGCGCAGGGTGCGGGCGAGCCGCGGACGTTGCGTGGCCTCGTACGCTACTTCCTGATGCTCGGCAGCTCGGGCTTCGGCGGCCCGATCGCGCTCGTCGGCTACATGCAGCGTGACCTCATCGAAGAACGCCGCTGGTTCACCGAGGAGGAGTTCCAGCAGAGCCTCGCGGTCGGCCAGACGATGCCCGGCCCGCTCGCCGCCCAGGTCGCGATGTGGCTCGGCTACCTCCACGCGGGCGCCAAGGGCGCGACCGCGGTCGCGATCCCGTTCGTGCTGCCACCGTTCCTCATCGTCACCGTGATCGCGGTGCTGTACGCCGAGTACCAGGGTCTGGCGTGGGTGCACGCCTTGTTTCTCGGGGTCGGCCCGGCCGTCCTGTCGATCATCGCGATCGCCGCGACCAAACTCGCGCGCTCCACCAACAAGACCGACCCCGTGCTTTGGGCCATCGCCGGCGTGCTGTGCGCGGTCACCGCGATCGCCGGCAGCGAGATCGTGTGGCTGTTCTTGGCGGCAGGCGCGTTCGGCGCGATCTACTACGGCGGCGGACTACCCACCCGCACGCGCGGCGCCGCGAGCTTCTCCCCGCTGCCAGTCCTGGCCGCGGTCAAGGGACTGGCTTGGACGGGCTCGGGCACGTCACTCGGCGCGCTGGGCTGGTTTTTCTTCAAGGCCGGCGCCTTCACATTCGGCTCGGGGCTGGCGATCGTGCCATTCCTGCACCAAGGACTCGTCGAGGACAGCGGGCTGCTGACCGAGCAGCAGTTCGTCGACGCCGTCGCGATGGGACTCATCAGCCCCGGCCCGGTCGTCATCATGGCCACCTTCGCGGGCTACCTCGTCTACGGCCTGGTTGGAGCGATCGTCGCAACGCTGTGCGTGTTCCTGCCGGCGCTGCTGCTCGTCATCCTCCCCGGCCGCCTGATCCGCCGCCACGAAAAGCGAACCTACTGCCGCTTCCGTGGGTCCGTTCACCGTCCCGGTAGGGGTGGGCAGAGGCCGCCGAGGCTGAGCATCGCCAGCGCGATGACGGCTTGTTGTGAGTGGTAGCCGAAGCCGCGGCGA
>Ga0136617_10005180_pt1 | contig 11652 bp, 10 predicted proteins | sample AntDrymUQ3222106_2_FD_129672 | JGI IMG/M metagenome (GOLD analysis project Ga0136617, IMG submission 129672) | Polar desert sand microbial communities from Dry Valleys, Antarctica - metaG UQ322 (21.06) | ecosystem: Environmental > Terrestrial > Soil > Desert | place: Antarctica: Dry Valley...
AAGAACGGGAAGGCGAAGAGCAGCGAGAAGACCGCGCCGAAGAGATACACCGGCCGCCGCCCGAAGCGGTCCGAGAGCGCCCCGAAGAAAGGCGTGGTAAAGAGACCGATGGTAGCGGCGATCAAGACGCCGTACAGACCTACGTTCCGGTCCAGCGCCAGCTCGCCTGCCACATAGGTCAACACGAAGACCGTCAGCACGTAGAATGTTCCGTTCTCGGCAACGCGCATGCCCATCGCCAGGAGCACATTCTTCGGGTAGGTGCGGAGCACGTCGAGTATCGGCATGTTTGCCTCGGTCCCCGACTCCTGCACCTGCGAGAACGCCGGGCTCTCCACGAGCTTGAGCCGGATGAACATCCCGACGCCGACGAGCAGGATGCTCACCAGGAATGGTATCCGCCAGCCCCACGCGAGGAACTGCTCGTTGGGGATGAACGACGAAGAGGCGAGAAAGACCAGGTTCGCGAGCAGAAGTCCCGCCGGGACCCCCATCTGCGGCCAGCTCCCGTAGAAGCCCCGCCGGCCCGGGGGTGAATGCTCGACCGCCATCAACACGGCCCCGCCCCACTCACCGCCGATCCCGATACCCTGGACAAAGCGGAGCACGACGAGCAGTATCGGGGCGAGAATGCCCACCGACTCGTAGGTCGGCAAGAGCCCTATCAGGAACGTCGCGACACCCATGATAATGAGCGACAACACGAGCATCGCTTTGCGCCCGATCTTATCCCCGTAGTGCCCGAAGACTATCCCGCCTAAAGGACGCGCCGCGAAACCCACCGCATACGTAGCAAAAGCGGCCAGAGTACCCGCGAGCGGATCGAACTGTGGGAAGAACAACTGGTTGAAGACCAGCGCCGCCGCCGTCCCATACAAGAAGAAGTCATACCACTCGATAGTCGTCCCGATAAAGCTGGAGACTATAACCGGCCTGATAGACTGCGCCTGCCCCCGATCCTGCCCATTAGCGTTATCCACCTCTGCCACCCAAAGTCCCGAACGCACGCCACATAACGCCGCACCTCCCTTTTCCTGAACTCCATTTCCCTACGGGAAGGTTACGGGAGGCGCAAGCGCGGGTCAAATGCGGTAGCTGCGAGCGATCAGCTCTCGGCTCTCTTGCCAACTGCCAATCGCCATGCGTATGCCGGCTACCCGACTAAAAGATGCGGCTGTTAGCCGCCGCTCTCCAGGGGACGCTCCACCGCGGGTGACGGCCCCGGCTCCGAGAACCACCGTGTGATCTCGACTTTATTCTCCGTAAAGAACCTGACCCCATCCTTGCCAGTGGCGTGCAGGTCTCCATAGAAAGAGTCCTTTACGCCGTTGAACGGAAAGAACGCCATAGGCGCGGCGACTCCAACGTTTACTCCAAGCATCCCGGCCTCTACGTTCTCGCGCCAGTGCCTCACGGCCGCGCCGTTCTCGGTAAAGATGGAGCAGGCGTTCCCGAATGGGGAGCCGTTGGTGAACTCTATGGCTTCATCGAGACTGTTCACGCGCACCACCGAGAGCACGGGGCCGAAGATCTCCTCGCGCCCCACCCGCATCTCTCCGGTCACGCGGTCCAGGAGCGTGGGTCCCATGAAGAAGCCCTCGTCCAGAGGCGGCTCGCGGCCATCGAGGACGACCTCGGCGCCTTCTTCCTCGCCCACGTCCACGTACTGGCGGACCTTCTCGCGGTGGGAGTCTCGGATCACCGGCGTAAGCTCACTGCCTTCTTCCTTACCCGGCCCGACCTTCATCGCGGACGCCTTCTCCTTCAGCGCCGCCACTAGCGGGTCGGCAACCTCTCCAACCGCCACCAGCACGCTACCAGCCAGACACCGCTCCCCGGCATTGCCGTAAGCCGAGGCAACGATATTATCCACCGCCTTATCCATGACGACGTCGGGCAGCACGATCATGGAGTTCTTCGCCCCAGCCAACGCCTGCACCCTCTTGCCATGCGCCGTCCCGCCCTTATACACGTGCTCCGCAACAGGCTTCGACCCGACGAACGAGACAGCCCTTATACCAGGATGCTCCAGGATGGCGTCCACCGCCTCCCGCGCCCCATTGACGATGTTAAAAACCCCATCCGGCAACCCCGCCTCCTGCAACAGCTCCCCGAGCCGTACCGCCGAGAGGGGCGTGCGCTCCGAGGGCTTTAGGATATACGTGTTACCGGCGCCGATGGCGACGGGGAGCGTCCATAGCGGCACCATGCAAGGAAAGTTGAACGGCGTGATCGCCGCGACCACCCCAAGCGGATAGCGATACGAGACGTTATCCACCCCGCGAGCCACGTCACGCACCGTCTCGCCCATCATAAGCGTAGGCATCCCGCAGGCGAACTCCACCACCTCGATGCCGCGCCGCACCTCGCCCCCAGCGTCCTTCTTATCCTTACCATTCTCCAGAGTAACCAGGTCCCGCAGCTCCTCGAAGTGCTCCTCGAGCAGCATCTTGAAGCGGAACAGAACCTGCGTCCGCCCGATGACCGGCGTCGCCGCCCAGCCCCGGAAGGCCTCCTCGGCCTTCTCGACCGCCCGGTCGAGGTCCTCCGCCGTGCTCAGGGGAGTTTCGGCTACTACCTCGCCGGTGGCCGGGTCGTAGACCGGTTCGGTGGCGCGTCCGTTGGCCTCTTCCCAGGTCCCTCCAATAAAGTTCCTGACCTCCCGGCCCTTCCGCCTGGTCTCCTGCATAAGACACAACCTCCTCTGCGCGGCCGTCCGAACTATCTCTCCCACCAAAACGTACCGGCAGCATATCACCGGCGCGCGGTGATCGGGGAGTCCGTTTGTCGTGGCGGGTGGTGTGTCGTAGAGTAGGAGACACGTTTCCAGCGGAGAAAGGAACTCTCATGCGAGCCATGGTCACACCGAAGTTCGGAGGCCCCGACCTCTTCGAGGAGCAGGGCGTAGAGAGACCATCCCCCGGTCCCGGCCAGGTACTGGTGCGGGTCGTAGCCGCCGGAACCAACCCCGTGGACACCAAGCTCCGCGCCGACGGCTCCTTCGCCGGCCTAGAACCGCCGGTCATCCTCGGTGCCGACGTCTCGGGAGTAATAGAGGAAGCAGGCCCGGGCGTCACCGACCTCGCACCGGGAGACGAGGTGTATTACACACCGGAGATCTTCGGCCCCGGCTCCAACGGCGCCTACGCCGAATACAACGTCGCCGCCGCCAACATAGTCGCCAGAAAGCCCGCCTCCCTCTCCCACGAAGAAGCCGCCGCCGTCCCCCTCGCGGGCGGCACCGCATACGAAGCTATCGTACGCCGCCTCGCCGTCCGGCCCGGAGAGACCGTGCTTATACACGGCGGAGCGGGCGGCGTGGGCTCATTCGCCATCCAGATCGCCAAAGCCGCCGGAGCCCGCGTCCTCGCCACCGCCGGCACCGAGAACCAGGAGACCCTCAAAGCCCTGGGCGCCGACATAGCTCTCGACTACACGAGCGACGATATAACCGAAACAGCCCTCGACGACACCGCTGGCGCGGGCGTGGACGCCGTCTTGGACACCGTCGGCGGCGATACAGCAGTCAGCAGCATCGCGGCGGTGGGTACCTTCGGACGCATCGCCACCATCCTCGGTGGGCAGGGGGACTTCACGCCGCTCTACGTAAAGAACCAGACTCTCCACGGCGTCCTGCTCCTGCGCGAGCGGGCGCGGCTGAACGAGATGACCCGTCTCATCGAGCGTGGCCAGATCAGGCCACTGGTGGACGAGGTCCTACAGCTCAACGAGGTTGGTAAGGCTCACGAACGGCTCGAGTCGGGGCATGGTCGCGGCAAGGTGGTGTTGCGGGTGGGAGAGGGATAAAGAGATCGGGCGGCGGGAAGAAGAGCCTTCGTAACATGCTGTCAGCCGCTCAGGGGCTGTCCGGCTTGCGCGTAGCGGCGGTGGTGGTCAGCGCGATAGGGGCACTGATAGGGATGCTGAAGGGCTTGTTGTCGTCTTTGCTATGGGGGAACGTGGGCGTAAGGTCGGACACCCTGTTCGTCAGCGACTACCTGCACATTATATTTTTGTCCAACGGAGTGATAGTCCTCTCCTGCGTACTTGGTCTAGTCGGCGCCCTGTTCGCAAGCCGTGGGAGGTCCGGCGTTGGGGCCGCGCTATTTATTGCCAACGTCGTGGGCATAGTAGCCGCCGTGGTCCTTTTCGTAATCCTGCTCGAAGCCATAATGTCCCCCATACAAGAGATAGACCCGGGGGTCTCGACTTCCCCGGACGAGTTCTTTTACGTAGCCTCACTGGCCCCCGTGCCGCTGCTGCTGGTCGCTACGGCACTTTCGATACTCGCCCGCCGAGCGGAAGGTCGAACCGAGCCCGGCGGCGGCTAGCCCTGGCTGTCTTCGCGCTTCGACTTGTACCCGCTTGTATTTTTGGTTCAAAGTTGACTTTAGACGCAAGTCCTACAGCGCCCGCAAAGCCGCGTCACTCTACACGTCTGATCTAGCCTTGACGTAAAAGGCTCGGCGTCTAACATTAGATGTTATGGAAACTCGCAGCGCGGTATCCAAGGACGTTTTTGCAGGACAACTAGAAGAAACGAGGGAGAGGACACGGTTCCTACTTGGGCCGGTCTCGGAGGAAGACCTGGCGAAACAACACGACCCCGTAATGAGTCCCCTGATCTGGGACTACGGTCACATCGGCAACTACGAGGAACTCTGGCTACTCCAGAAAGCTCACGGCAAGGTCCTCTCCAGGCGAAAGCTCTACGACATGTATGATGCCTCCCTGCACCCGCGCGAGGAGCGCCCTTCCCTGAATCTGCTCGGCCGCGAGGATGCCGACCTCTACCTCGACGCCGTCCGCAAAGCAGTCCTCGAAACCCTCCAAGATGCGGACCTCGACGCAGACGATCCGCTCCTAAAAGACGGCTTCGTATACAACATGATCCTCCAGCACGAAGCCCAGCACAACGAAACCATGCTCCAAACCCTTCAACTCAAAAGAAGCGAAGGCTACGAGCCGCAGGCCAGAATACAGCTTCCGAAAGCTGTGACAACCAGGGACGAGATGGTCCCCGTACCGGGCGGCGAGTTCATCATGGGCACCGACGACCACGCCGCGTCCCTGGACAATGAGCGGGACGCCCACGTCGTACATCTCCCCAGCTTCCTCATAGATGCGACCGCCGTCACCAACGAAGCCTACGCGCGGTTCGTCGAGGACGGCGGCTACGAGAGGCGGGAGCTCTGGGACCCGGATGGATGGAGGTACATCAAGCAAGAGTACATAACCGCGCCGAAGCACTGGTACCAGACCGAGCCGCACAGTTGGTGGACGGAGCGCTTCGGCTTCGATGAGCCTCTGAACCCCGCGGCGCCGGTGGTACACGTCTCGTGGTACGAGGCGGACGCCTTCGCCCGTTGGAACGGCAAGCGTCTCCCGACGGAGGCGGAGTGGGAGAAAGCGGCCTCTTGGGACCCCGAAACGGGTGCCAAGAGGCTTTATCCGTGGGGCGACGACGCACCGATTCCCGCACATGCCAACCTCGACCAACTAGCGTTTTCGGTAGCGGAGGCCGGAGCGTATCCGGAAGGGGCGAGCGCGTATGGCGTCCTGGGTATGATCGGGGACGTCTGGGAGTGGACCGCGAGCGACTTCCACGCCTATCCCGGATTCGAGGCCTTCCCGTACAGGGAATACTCAGAGGTCTTCTTCGGCCCCGGCTCCAAGGTCTTGCGCGGCGGCTCCTGGGCCACCCGCTCCGGCGCCATCCGTAACACCTTCCGCAACTGGGACTACCCAATAAGGCGGCAACTCTTCTGCGGATTCCGCTGCGCGAGATAGCGAATTAGCAGTCAGTCATCAGCTTGTCAGCAACAACAAAAAAGTGGGCATCCGGAGGCCAGACCAGCTCCGAGCCTGCCTCCACCGTATCCTATTCACCACGGAGAAGAGGTTCTACTTCATGGATAAGCGTATCGTCAGCAAAGAACTGATAGCTGAGAGCTAACAATGTGCCGCATCGTCGCATACCTCGGAAGAGAGCCAGTATCGCTCTCTTCGGTCGTCCTGGAGCCGGATCACTCCCTGCTCGTCCAGAGCTACGCCCCAAAGGAGATGATGAGCGGGGTAGTCAACGCGGACGGCTTCGGAACGGGCTGGTACGCCCCGGAGATAGACGGCGAGCCCGCGGTCTACCGGTCCAACGCCCCCATCTGGGCCGACCGCAGCTTCGCCAGCATAGCGCCCAAAGTACGCTCCGCCACCATCCTCGCCGCCGTCCGCAGCGCGACGCCTGGCCTCCCCGCGGAGGAGAGCGGCGTCCCCCCATTCGCCTCCGGCCCCTACCTCTTCGCCCACAACGGCGCCATAAAGGACTTCCGCGCTACCGCCATGCGTCCCCTGCGCGACTCCTTGAGCGACACCTCGTACTCCGGCCTCCTCGGCGTGACGGACTCCGAGACCATCATCGCCCTTCTCCTGGACCAACTACGCGAAGCAGAGGCCCACGCCGGCTCTTTAGCCGAAGCGACCGCCGAAACCGTCCAGCTCGTCTCGAAGGTCTGTGTAAAGCTCGGGGTCTACGCCTCTCTCAACATCGGCGTAACGGACGGCGAGGCGATGGTCTTCGTCCGCTACTCCACGGAAGGGCCAGGCAACTCGCTGTACTTCGCCGAAAGCGGCGAGACTTCTCCGAACGCCGTCGTGGTCGCCTCCGAGCGCCTTGATGGTGACGAGAGTTGGCGGCAGGTCCCCGACCGGCATTTGCTGGTGGCGGATCGAAAAGGCGTGAGGACTCTCCCACTGTAGCTTCGTGCCTTTGACTTCTCAGGCTTGGCGGGAGCTTCTCACGCTCCGAGCCTGTCCGGGAGTTGCCAGGCCAGCAGCACCCAGGCTATTACCAGCAGCAGGATCAGCCAGTCGGAGATAGTGGCGTGTAGGCGGCGGAACTTGGTGCGGCGCCGTCCGCCGCGGTAGCTCCGCGTGTTCATCGCGGTGGTGAGGAGATCGGCGCGGGCGAAGCCGCTGATGAAGATCGGGACTAGGAGACGTCCTATGCGCCTCGCTCGCGTGAGGGCGCCGCCCTCGTCGAAGGGTACTCCGCGGGCAGTCTGGGCGCGGGCGAGGCGCTCGACCTCGCCGACGAAGATGGGGACGAACTTTATCGCGATCACGAACACCAGCACTAGCTCGTTTACGGGGACCCGCAGCTTCTGCAGCGGCCTGAAGATAAGCTCCAGGCCATTGGTCAGGTCCACGAGCGAGGTCGTCAGCATAAGCATGGTCGTCACGTAGTAGAGGAAGATGACGCGCAGGCCCAGGATGCCTGCCGTGTACAGCCCGACCGTCGAGATGGAGAGAAAGCCCCAGCGCCACAGGTAGCTGGACTCCGGCGCCTCCCCGGGGTAGAAGAGGACTTGAAAGAAGAGGATAAAGGCCAGAAAGCCCAGGAACAGGCGCGAGCCGCGTAGCACGTAGCCTAGAGGCACGCGTGCGATCAAGTGGATCAGGACGAGCAGCGGGAATATAAGGGCGAAGCCAACGAAGCTGTCTATCAGGAACGAGGCGACGGTCAACACGAACGTAATCGTCAGCTTGATCCTGGCATCCATGCGGTGGATCCAGGACCCGGTATCTATGAACTGCCCGAAGATAACGTTCCGCTGAAGCTCCAGCACTACACAACCTCCAACCGCTTCAGCACCTCGGCCTCCAACTCATCCTCCGTCAACACCGCGGTCGGCAGGTCCGGGAACAGCTTGCGAAGCTCGCGTGCGCAGAGGACCGGCTCGGGCAGGGTTATGTCCAACTCCGCGAGACGGCCAGCCTCGCGCAACACCTCGCGCACCGGACCATCCACGACGACCTTGCCCGCGTCGAGGACGATGAACCGGTCGCACAGCAGGCTCGCGTCGCTCACAGACGCCGAGCACACTATGAGGGTCAAGTCGCGGTCTTTTTGCAGCCGGATCAGCAACTCCATCAACTCGCGCCTACCCCGGGGGTCCAACCCCGCCATCGGCTCATCGAGAACCAAAACCGGCGTGTGCATCGCCAGAACGCCCGCTATCGCAACCCTGCGCCGCTGCCCTCCGGAGAGCGCATGGATATACCGCAGCCGATACTTAGGATACGGGAGCCCCAGCGCATCCAAGCTCTCCTCGACACGCCAGCGCGTCTCCTCCACGGACAGCCCGGCGGCGGTCGGCCCAAATGCCACATCCGCGCCAACGACGTCCTCCACGAGCTGCGAATCGGGCTGCTGAAAGACGATTCCGACCCGCCGGCGCAAGGCCCCGCGGTCGTAGCCCGGCGTGGCCACGTCCTCGCCGTCGTGGAAGACCTGGCCGGGCTTCAGGCGCAGGAGGTGGGCGAAGGAGTCAACGACGGTCGATTTGCCGGACTGGGTAGGACCGACTATCCCGACGCGCTCGCCGCGCCGGATGCTGAACGAGACGTCTCGTATAGCCTCGCTCGCCCGCGGCGTTCCTTCGAGGTAGGTGTAGCGGAAGTTCCTGAGCTCGATGATAGGAGGAGCTGCCGCGTAGTCTATCTGGTCCGTCAAGACAACTCGGTGGTAGCCGGAGAACCGAGCGCGGCGGACAGCGCAGTTCGCAGGTCGGCCTCATTCAAAACGTCGCCTTCGAGCGGGACGCCGCGGGCGCGCAGCCGGTGGGCGAGGCTCGCGGCGAGTGGCACGTCCAGCCCGATGGAGCGCAGCTTCTCGACGTGGTGGAAGACCTCCGCCGGCTCCCCGTCCAGGACTATGCGCCCTGCGTCCATGACCACGACCCGGTCGAAGAGGGTCGCCTCGGACATGGAGTGGGTGACGTGGAGGACGCCCATCCCCTCACGGCGGTTCAGATCCCTGACCGTGGAGATAAGACGCGTCGCGGCCGGGACCGGCAAGAGTGAGGTCGGCTCGTCCAGGATCAAGACCCGGGGCCGCATCGCTAAAGCGCCGGCGATAGCTACCCGCTGCTTCTGCCCCGGTGAGAGGTCTTCGATCAGACGCCCGCCGATCGCGCTCAACCCCAACGCCCCCAGAGACGTCTCGACCCTCTCCGAGATCTCCTCGCGCGGCAACCCCAAATTCTCCGGACCAAAGGCCACGTCATCGGCGACCCGGTTCATCACGAGCTGATCGTCCGGGTCCTGAAAGACCACCGACACCCTGCGGCGCACCTCCCACTGCTTCTCCTCCCGAACAGGAATGCCATCAATGCGGATCACACCCTCCGTCGGGTACAACACAGCGGTCAGGAGCTTGACGAGCGTACTCTTCCCCGAGCCGTTGTGACCGATAATCGCGACGAACTGGCCCGGCTCGATCCGCAAGTCAAGTCCGCGCAGCGCATGAACGGCATCAGCCTCACCCGTCCGATAAGCGAACGAGACCCCATCGAGCTCGATCATCGCACTCGCATGCGCGTCCGCGCTCGCGCTCGCGCTGCCTGCTGGCTAATACCGCCGCTCTTCGTCGGACTTCACCTCCGGCGCGGTGGTGCGTCCGCTGCGATACAAGAGGACTCCCCTGACCACGACGACCGTGACCACGGCCGCGATGACCGCCTCGGCTATGGCTTGCGGCACTATCGGCACGAGGGCGGCCAGCGGCAGGTAGCCCAGGAGCACGGCCATCGTGAGCACCCCGACGGTGTTGGCCAGCGAGCCCAGGACGCCCGCGGCGGCCGATGCAACGTCTATGCTCCAGTTACGCAGGCTTACGAACACGGCCCACGCCACGCCACCGACCAGGAGCCGCGGCAGGATCGAGACCAGTGGGTCCCTAAAGAAAGGTACTTCGGCCTGGATAAAGGAGAAAATCCCGAAGATACCGCCTACGATCGTGCCCACAATGGGGCCTTCCAACGCGCCACCGAGGATGGCGGGGACGTGCATGATCGTCGCGTTACCCGCGAGGTTCGGCACCGGGATAAACCCGAGGCGAGTGTAACCGAGGAAGATCGCGATCCCTCCCAGGATACCGGCTATTACGATCTGCCGGACGTTGAAGCTGAACACCGAGCCGCGTCCCTCACTACCCGAACCCGTCGTCATCGCAGACCCTCCTAGTCTCTTCCGCTCTCCGGTTGCCCTGTATGCTCTACCAACAGAGTATCGACACTGGCGCACGCGCTGTCAAACCGCTACAACGGCGGCGTAAAGCGCCCATCGGCCGCCGTCCAGCCACCATCCACCAGCATAAAGGAACCCGTCACGTAGGAGCTTGCCCCGGATGCGAGAAAGACGACCGCTCCCACCATCTCGGACGGTTGCGCCCAGCGTCCGAGGATGCTCTTGTCGGCGTAAGCCTCGTACCATTCTGGCTGCTCTTTGATCTGGGCGGTCAACGGCGTCTCCACTACCCCGGGAGCCACCACGTTGACCCGCACGCCCCGGCCTCCAAGCTCCGCGGCCAGAGCCCGGAACATCTGCAACGTCCCCGCCTTCGTCGCGGCATACACGCCCTGCCCCGGCTCCACGACCTGCGCCCGAATGCTCGAAAAAGCGATAATGCTCCCCGACCCTCTCTCCGCCATGCTCCGGCCGAACTCGCGCACAAGCCGGAAAGTCCCCTTCAAGTTCAGGTCCACCACCCGGTCGAACTCCTCGTCCGTGACCTCCAACAACGGCTTGCGCACGTTCATGCTCGGCGTGCTCACCAACACATCCGGCACCCCGACCTGTCCGGCCGCGGCCTTCACGCTTTCGGTGTGGCGCACGTCCAACTCCAGGGCCTCTCCGTCCCCGCCCTGGTCCCGTATCTCCCGAACCGTCTCCTCCGCGCTCGCGGCGTCGAGGTCCGCGCAGAAGACCCTCGCCCCGAAGGCGGCCATCCCGTGCGCGCTCGCCGCCCCGATACCGCTACCCGCACCCACTACTAACGCGGTCTTGCCGGAGAGATCGAACATCGAGCGGTAGTCAAACATGCGCATCCTCCTCGTAGCAAAAGTACATGGCGGTCGCGGCGTAGAGCCGACAGGTCGTAAGAAGCTCATCCACGTCCACCCATTCGTCCTTGTGGTGCGGGATCGTACGGTCTCCGGCCCCCGTGGTGATGATCGGTATGCCGGCCCAGGCGTGCAGGAACGTGCCGTCCGTCGCCCCGGGCACCCCGTTGTAGCGCGGCGGCTGGCCGGTCGTTCGCGTGTAGGCCGCGGTCATGGCGCGCACCAGAGCATCATCCATGTTCGTCCGCGTCGGCGGCCTCTCCTCGACGACCTCTATGTTAGCCTCGAAGTCAGGGTCTTTGGTCTTGAGGTCGGATAGGATTTCTTCGAGATGTTCGGCAATTCTCGCGTGAGATTGGTTGGGGAGGGTGCGAATATCCAGGGCGACGTAGGCGCTCGATGGGATCACGTTTATCTGCGGCTCGCCGGTCTCCGGGCCGAGCATGATGGTCGGGGTGATGCTCGGGTAGCCCAGGTAAGGGTCTTTGCCGTGACGTGAGACCTCTGCCTTCTCCAACTCCTCGACGGCCACGATAAACCGCGCCGCCCGCGTGACGGGATTGACACCACTCAGCGGCATGGCCCCGTGCGCCATCTTGCCGCGCACCGTTACCTCCACGCGCATGGCGCCCTTCTGGGCCACGCACAGCTGGTTCTCCTCGGGTTCGCAGATTACGGCTCCGTCCACCCCTTCCGCATGCCCCTCCCGAATGAAATGCTTGATGCCCAGCATCATCCCCTCCTCGTCGAC
>Ga0136617_10005181_pt1 | contig 11651 bp, 11 predicted proteins | sample AntDrymUQ3222106_2_FD_129672 | JGI IMG/M metagenome (GOLD analysis project Ga0136617, IMG submission 129672) | Polar desert sand microbial communities from Dry Valleys, Antarctica - metaG UQ322 (21.06) | ecosystem: Environmental > Terrestrial > Soil > Desert | place: Antarctica: Dry Valley...
CCCTGCCCGACGTATACCTTCGCGCCGATCTTCAGCACGTCGCCGCCATCGAGGGTGCCAGGCTCCTGGATGTGGCCGATGGGGTGGCCCTGCGCCGCGACTGCCTGCGCCGCTGCCGTCGTCTCCGGGCGGCGTGACGCGGCGCCCGGCCGGGCGATGACCGCCAGATCCCTGAACACCACCATGGTGTCCTCGACGAACACGCTGTCCGGGCACTCATCGGCGGGCGGAACCTCGATGGTGCTCCAGCCGTTGGCTCGCAGGGCCGCAACGTAGCCGACCCACTGACGTTCGGCGAGCGGCACGTCCACTGGGGTGCGCTTGGTGTGGGTGACCAGCCCCTCCGCGAGGCGCGGACCGGGGCGCCGTACCAATGCCTTGTTCAGGGGAGCCGCATCCCGATCAGCTCTTCTTACGGCGCGGACGGGGGTTGGGGCGTACGACGAGCACAGGGCAGGGCGCGTAGTGCTGAACCCGCTGGGCGGTGCTCCCGACCAGCACGGTGTCGCTCAGGCCTCGGCCCCCGCTGGCAACGACGACCAGCCCGGCTCCCAGCTGCTGGGCGGCCTTGATGATCTCGTTGGCGGGGGACCCGGAGCGCAACCGCTGGTGCACCTTCGGTCCCCAGCCCTCGAACTCCGCGGCGATCACCGCGGCCGCGGACTCCGCTGCCTTCTTGAAGCCACCTGCCTCCAGGTCGGCTTTGCGGCGATCCTTCGGCGACAGCTCGTCGGCGAAGGCGACCGCGGCCAGCGGCCTGGTCACGGCTATCACCGAGACATCGGTGATCTTCTTCGGGTCGGCGAACGACTTCAGGTGGCGGGCCGCCCGTAGCGACTGCCGGCTCCCGTCCGTAGCGACAATGACGTGCATCAGCTCACTCCCCTCGTCTCCGGAGTCGCCTCTCCTCGCTCCTGGCCTGGAGGCCGGCTCCTCTTGCCGAAGAGGTACTCAACGAGGAACAGCACCACTCCGACGGCGAGCAGACCAGCGCACCAGATCAGCGACGTGGGGTCGTCGTACACCGACCATCCGAAGATCGCGAGGTTGCCCACGAGGCCGACGAGGAGCAGCGGGGTGTTGGCGCGGTAGGTCTTCTCGGACTCGTCCCGGCCGCGGAGCTTCAGGCACGAAACGATGACCAGGGCGTAGATGAACAGCAGGAACAGCACAGTCACCAGGGACAGCCGCTCGATCAGGGTTGCTCCCTCGACCTTGGGCACCAGGGTGCCCACCACGAGCAGCGCGGCCACGACGACGGCGCTGAAGAGCAGGCCGACCCAGGGGCTGCGCCGCGTCGCGTGGATCTTGGAGAACATGCCAGGCACGACGTCCTCGTTGGCCATGCCATAGAGGATCCGCGGCTGGGTGACCACGGCCACCAGCGTCGTGTTGGTGATCGCGATCATCGCGATCACCGAGAACAGCGTGGTCATGAAGGGGGTCGAGATCGGCAGGATCCCGGTCTGGACCACCTCGAGGAGGGCGGCTTCGGAACCAGCCAACTTGTCGGTCGACACCGTCAGCGCCGCAGCCATCGAAACCAGCACATAGATCACGCCCGCCACCACCATGCCGCCGATCAGCGACCGGGGGAAGGAGCGGTGGGGGTCGATCGTCTCCTCCGCGACGTTCGCGGTGTTCTCGAAGCCGGTCATCGCGAAGAACGAGAGCGCGACGCCGGCGAGGATCGCGACCGCCGGGCTGGTGCCATCGCCTGTCTCGAACTCGGTCAGCGTCGCGAACTCCGCGTTGCCCTGGGCGATGTACCAGATGCCGATGATCATCACGATGATCAGGCCCGCGATCTCGATGAAGGCCATCACCATGTTGATGACGACCGACTCGGTGATGCCGATGAAGTTGATGATGGTCAGGACGAGGATGAAGAGCAGGGTTACTAGCAGGGCCGGCGGACCTGCCCAGAGGGTAGCGAAGTACGACGAGAAACCATCCGCCAAGGCGCCGGCGGCCGCGAAGCTGGCGGAGAGGAAGGAGACGGTGATCAGGAACGTCAGCACCTTGTTTCCGAAAGCCTTGCTCACGTAGAGCGCGGCGCCAGCTGCCTGCGGGTACTTGGTGACCAGCTCCGCGTACGCCGTGCCGGTGATCGCGGCGACCGTGACGCCGACGCCGAACGCGATCCAGAACGCACCACCGACCGCGGCGGCGACCAGTCCGATCAGGACGTAGATGCCCGACCCGAGCACGTCCCCGAGGGTGTAGAAGAACAGCTGTCTCCCGGTGATGGACCTCCTGAGACCACCAGTGTCTTGATCGTCTTCGGCTGTGGTGCTGGTCTCGGCCATCAGGCCCGCCTTCCCGGAGGGATTCTCACGGTCACCACATCGGACTCCGCAACAATTGTCAAACATCATCCTTGATGCGAAGAACCTCCAGTCAGCGACTCCGATAGCATGCAGCGACCGCTGCCGACGAGGGGGATGCGACATGACCGAGCAGGGCCAGACTCCAGCCGGGTGGTTTCCTCAGCCTGACGGGCGCCAGCGCTACTGGGACGGGTCGGCGTGGACTGAGCACTATGCCGCGGGGCAAGCAGCGCAGAGTCAAGCGGGACCCGCGGCTCCGGCGGCCTCCGGGCCGCCGGCGAGGAAGAAGCCGCGCATCTTCTTGTGGGTGTTCTTGGTGGTCCAGGTGCTCTTCATCATCTGGATCGTCGTGGGAGTCAGCGGCAACAGTAGCGATGCCATCGACTGCGGCACGCTGAGCCAACAGGCCTGCAACGACGTCCGTGATGTCGGCACCGGCATCGGCGTGTTCATCATCGTGGTCGTGTGGATCATCGTCGACTTCCTGATGGGTCTTGTCTACGGCATCTACCGGCTCGCCAAGCGCACCTGAGCCGGTCTGGGCAGCTTCGCGCGAAAAGAGGTCGCGTTTCGGTGTGCTGTGGAGCACCCTGATCCCATGGAGATCCGCCGCTTCACCGCCGACGACACGGACACCCTGTCCGCGGTCGTCGACCTCGTCAACGCCGCCGACGAGGTCGACGCGCCCTTCGCCCACCCGAACACGCTCACCACGTTCGGCGCGTGGATGCGATACGGCTGGGACGGTGAGACCCCGGAGAACTACGCGGCGTGGGACGACGGCATGCTCGTGGGCACGTTGGCACTGTCGGTGAGCGACTGGGACAACACGCACCTGGCCTGGGGCTCCCCGGTCGTGGCTCCGGAATATCGCCGCCGGGGTTACGGGACGCAGCTGCTCGAGTTCGCACACGCACGGACACGGGAGCTGGGCAGGCGCAGCTTCGCAGGCGGCGGCTGGGCCAGCGACGCGACGACCGGCTTCGCGGCCAGGCACGACTTCCCGCAGAAGAGCTCGGACATCAACCGGCGACAGTTCCTCGACCGGGTCGACCCCACAGCGCTCTCCGAGCTCGCCGAGAATGCCGCGGCAGCGGCGAGGTCCTACGAGCTGGTCCGCTTGGTCGGCCGTACGCCGCCGGAGATGCTCGACGCCGTGGCAGAGATGTCCGCCTCGATCAACGACGCACCCACCGACGACCTCGACATCGAGGACGAGGTGTTCCCCGCGGAGCGGATCGCGTCATATGAAGAGTCCCAGCTCGCCGGCGGTCACCGGTTCTACCGGGTCGTGGCACGCCACCGCGACACCGGTGCTCTCGCCGGGCACTCGGTGGTCGTGGTCGAGATCGAGCGGCCAGAGATCGGCGACCAGCACGACACCAGCGTGCTCCAGGCGCACCGCGGTCACCGGCTTGGCCTGCTCGTCAAGATCGACATGCTCCGCTGGCTGGCGGAGGAGGAGCCGCAGCTCCAGACGATCGACACCTGGAACGCGGAGTCGAACGATCACATGGTCGAGGTGAACGAGAGGCTCGGCTACGAGGTCATGGGTCGGGAGCTCGCCTTTCAGCGAGACATCTGAGCTGCCCGTTCGATCTGCCTCGCCGCGACGGTCACCACCCGGTCGATCAGCTCCTCGCAGGTGGGGAGGTCGTCGATGACGCCGACTACCTGGCCGGACGCGAGCACTCCCGCGTCGGTGCGTCCCTCGACGAGACCGGCTTTGAGCATCATCGGGGTGTTCGCGGCCAGCACCATCTGCGACCAGGACCGCTCGCTGCCTCTCTTCATCGACCGGCCGTCGACCGCGAGCTCGCGCCAGGTCATCCCACTCATCTTCTTGAAGGCCGCGGTGCGTCGCGCCGTGGGCATCGCACGACGCAAGGCGTTGGACTCCTCGAGCTCCTCAACGAGCTCGGTGCGCAGCATCCGGTGCGGCATCCCGTCGACCTTCGTGGTGACGATCGTGCCGTTCAGGTCACGGCGCAGGTACTCCTGTTTCACCGTGTCGGGCACCGTGCTCTCCCGGGTGAGCAAGAATCGGGTGCCCATGCCGATGCCCGCTGCCCCGTAGGACAGCGCCGCGGCTAGTCCTCGGCCGTCGAAGAAGCCCCCGGCGGCGACCACCGGAATGTCGACCGCGTCGAGCACGGTTGGCAGGAGCAGCGTGGTGGGCACGGAGCCGGTGTGACCCCCGCCCTCGCCACCTTGCACCAGCACGGCGTCCGCGCCCCAGGCCGCCACCTTCTCAGCGTGACGAGCTGCACCCACCGACGGTATGACGACCACGCCCGCGTCCTTTAGCTCCGCGATCATCCGCTGCTTCGGCGCCAGCGCGAAGGAGGCAACCTTCACTTGCTCGCGGATGAGCAGCGCGATGCGTTCGGGTGCATCACCGGCGTCCGCACGCAGGTTCACCCCGAAGGGCGCATCGGTCCTCTCCTTGACCTCCGCGATCGCGGCCGCGAGCTCGTCGTACGTCATGGTCGCCGCTGCCAGGATGCCGAGACCGCCGGCGCGCGCCGTGGCGGAGACGAGTCGGGGTCCTGCCACCCAGCCCATCCCCGTCTGGACGACGGGGTGGCGGACTCCGGTCAGCTCGGTCAGCGGTGTGCGCAGCACCTGCGGAGTACTCACGTGGGCGGGACCTCCCGGTCGCGCAGGCTGCGTGGGTCGAGCACCTCGCGGATCAAGATCAGCTCCTGCATCGACGGCTCTCGCGTCTGCGCAACCTCCCCGTCGGTGTGAATCTCGCAGCCGCTCGCGTCCCGGATCTCCGCCACGGTGACGCCGGGATGCGTCGACAGCAGGCGCAAGGTGTCGCCGGGTCCGCCGATGTCCAGGACGCCGAGGTTGGTGACGACGCGATAGATGTCATGGTGCTCGGAGGCAGCTGGTCCGGCCTCGCGTGCGCGCGTCGGCCCGACCCCGGAGACCATGTCCACCTGCTCCACGAAGACACGCGGAGCGTGCTTCGGGACCCAGTAGCTGGTGCGGTTGTTGACCGTGTTCCCCGGCGCACCGCGGGCACCCAGCAGCTGCCGCTTCGGCTTCGCGAAGTCACCGATGCACGAGATGTTCTGGTTGCCATGCCGGTCGATCTGCGTGGCACCCATCACCACGTGCCGGTGTCCGTAGGCGACCACGTCGAACACGGCCCGGAACGGCATCCACCCCTCGACCACGTCGGCCGCCTGTCCCAGGGGCGGCACCCCGCCGAGCAGCAGCGCCTCGCCGTCGGAGATCACCAGGTCGGGGGAGTGGGTGAGCTTGGCCAACCGTGCGCCGAGAGTGGGCAGCAGGCCCATCGGGCTGGCCATGATCTCGCCTTCCTCGGCGAAGAGATCGGCGAGTGCGGCTGCGCAGACCTCCGCCCTGGTCGCGTCCATCACACCTTCTCCCGCCGGTCGGCGTGGAAGGCATCGACGGCGTCGTGGTAGTCCTGCTCGCTGCCGTCCAGGAACCGCTCACTGAACTCCGCCCAGGTGTCGGGGTCGGCCGCTGCGTCGGCGTAGACCTTCTGAAACGCCTCGTCGCGCTCGTAGTCGGGAGTGCAGCTGGTGAAGTGGGCGCCGCGAGGCGTCTCGACCACGCCGTCGACCATCAGCCGGTTCAGCAGCAGCGTCTGCACGGGAGCATCGACGGTCAGGCCGGCGGTGTCGATGACCTTCTCGACGCTGACAAAGGCGCGGTCGGCGGCCATGCAGAACAGGTCGTCGAAGTAGGGCTCCGGTCCCAGGTACTGCGCGTTGCCGTGCGCGTCGGACCGGTTCATGTGCACGAGTGCGATGTCGAGCCGGAGGGCGGGCATGGCGACCAGCTCCTCGCGGTCGCCGTACGGCGAGGTGACGGTGGCGATCTGCGGGTTGTGGGTGAGTACGTCGGAGCCGAGACCGGCGCGCGTCGGCAGGAAAGGGAGTCGTTGCGCGGCCGCGCGGAGCCCTGTCTGCAGCATCCCCTCGTCGAGCTCACTGACCTCGACCGCCGCCTCCTCGCGCGCCCGGCGGAAGTGCGGCTCGAGCGGGATCGAGTCGAGCGAGACAAACCCGTAGACCAGCTTGCGCACCTTGCCGGCCGCGCACAGCAGGCCCACGTCGGGGCCACCGTAGGAAACCACCGTGAGGTCACGCAGATCCGACCTGAGGATGCCGCGGACCAGCGCCATCGGTTTGCGACGCGACCCCCAGCCGCCGATGCCGACGGTCATCCCGTCCTCGAGCTCGCCGACGACCTGGTCGACGCTCATCCGCTTCTCGCGCATCTTCCTCTCAGCCAGCGCTCTCACCTGCTCTCGGGGGAGAAGCCGGAGCGCAGCTCGTCGGAGACGCCGCTCAGGTTGAGCTCGAAGGTGAAGCCCTGCTCGAAGCGGTAGCTGCGGTTGACGTCGACCGGATCGATGCCGTTGAGCGCCTGCTTGGCTGCCCGGATCACCCGGGGGTCCTTCGCGGTGATCTCGCCGGCGACCGCCAGCGCAGCGTCGTCGAGCCGGTCGCGAGTCACCACCTCGAGCACTGAACCATGGCCGACCAGCTGTTGGGCGGTGATCGTGCGGCCGGTGTAGTAGAGCGTGCGCATCAGGTGCTGCGGGACCAGCCGGGCGAGGTGCGTTGCCGCACCGAGCGCGCCCCGGTCGACCTCGGGGACCCCGAAGTAGGCGTCCTCGCTGGCCACGACGGTGTCCGCGTTGCCGACGAGGCCGACGCCGCCGCCGAGGCAGAAGCCGTGGACCGCTGCCACCACGGGCACTGGGCACTCGTAGACCGCCTTGAAGGCGGCGAAGCAGCCCCGGTTGGCCCCGATCAGCGCGTCGAACCCGGTGGTGCGCTGCATCTGCTTGATGTCGACGCCGGCGTTGAAGCCCTTGCCCTCCGCGCGGAGGATGACGACGTGGGTCGCCTCGTCTCGGCCGGCCTCGTCCAGCGCCGCAGCAAGGTCGAACCACCCCTCGACCGGGAGCGCGTTGACCGGGGGGACGTCGACGGTGAGCACGACGACGCCGTCCTCGCGCCGGGTCGAGCTGATCCCCATCGACCTGCCTCCGTTTCCAACCTAGCACTTGCTTGGTACCCTAACAGTTGCTTGGTTCGCAGCGGAACACGTCGGGAGGCATGGGTGAGCGTCACGCTGGACCTGTCCGGCCAGGTCGTCCTGGTCACCGGCGGGGTGCGCGGCGTGGGGCTGGGCATCACCCGGACCTTTGTGCGGGCCGACGCGCGCGTCGTCACCTGCTCGCGCACGCGCCCGGAGGCCCCGTCGGTGGTCGAGGGGTCGAGCCACGTCGTCGCCGACGTGCGGGACCCGGAGGCCGTCGCGCGGTTGGTCGAGGGGATCGTCGCCGAGCACGGGCGGCTCGACGTGCTGGTGAACAACGCAGGCGGGGCGCCGTACTCCCTGGCTGCCGACGGCTCACCGAGCTTCCACACCAAGGTCGTCGACCTGAACCTCCTCTCGCCGCTGCTCGTGTCGCAGGCGGCCAACGAGGTCATGCAGACCCAAGACGAGGGCGGCTCGATCGTGATGATCTCCAGCATCAGTGCCACCAGGCCCTCGCCGGGCACCGCGGCGTACGGCGCCGCGAAGGCCGGAGTCGACAGCCTGGTGAGGAGCCTCGCCGTGGAGTGGGCCCCTCGGGTCAGGGTCAACTCGATCGATGTCGGGTTGGTCCGCACCGAGCGCAGCGACCTGCACTACGGCGGGGCCGAAGGTGCCGCGGCGATCGAGGCGACCATTCCGCTGGGTCGGTTCGCCTCGCCCGACGAGATCGGAGCCGTGGCGCTCTTCCTCGCCTCACCGCTGGCGTCGTACGTGAGCGGTGCCACCCTCGCCGCACACGGTGGCGGCGAGCCGCCGCCCTTCCTCGCCGCCGCGAAGGAGCACCCATGAGCCAGATCTGCGCGGGACGCATCGCCGTGGTGACCGGCGCCGGGCGAGGTCTCGGCCGCGAGCACGCGCTCGAGCTCGCGCGCCAGGGCGCGAAGGTGGTCGTCAACGACCTTGGCGCAGCAGCGGACGGTGTCGGGTCGTCTGGCGATCCCGCCAACGAGGTGGTCGCCCTGATCCGCTCGGAGGGCGGCAAAGCTGTCGCTAACGGGGACGACGTCGCGGACTTCGCCGGTGCTCGCCAGTTGGTGGAGCAGGCGATCGGCGAGTTCGGGGGGCTGGACGTCCTGGTCAACAACGCCGGCTTCCTGCGCGACCGGATGCTCGTGAACACCGCAGAGGACGAGTGGGATGCGGTGATCCGGGTGCACCTGAAAGGGCACTTCGCCCCGCTGCGTCATGCAGCGGCCTACTGGCGCTCCGAGGCAAAGGAGGGCCGCCAGCGCGAGGCGCGGGTGATCAACACGAGCTCCGGAGCGGGTCTGCAGGGCAGCGTCGGGCAGGCGACGTACTCCGCGGCCAAGGCCGGGATCGCCGGGCTGACCCTGGTCGCTGCTCAGGAGCTGGGAAGGTACGGCGTGCGGGTCAACGCGATCGCGCCGGCTGCCCGGACCAGGATGACCGAGACCGCCTTCGCGGACACGATGGCTGCTCCCGAGTCGGGGTTCGACGCGATGTCGCCGTCGAACGTCGCGCCGGTCGTGGCCTGGCTGGCCAGCACCGACTCCGGTGACGTGACGGGTCGGTTGATCGAGGTCGAGGGCGGCAGGATCTGCATCGAGGAGGGTTGGCGTCACGGGCCGGTGCTCGACATCGGCCGGCGCTGGGACCCCGCCGACGTCGGGGGCGCCGTCCGCGACCTCCTGACGCAGGCCGCCACCCCCGAGCCGGTCTACGGCGCCTGACAAGTCGAGGGGTTAGAGGCGCTCGATGATGGTGCCGGTGGACATCGCGCCGCCGGCACACATGGAGATCAGCGCGCTCGAGGCATCGCGGCGCTCGAGCTCGTGCAGGGCGGTGGTGAGCAGCCGGGTGCCGGTGCTACCGACCGGATGACCGAGCGCTATCGCGCCGCCGTTCACGTTGACCCGGTCCGGGTCCGGCTCGTGCACGCTGGCCCACGACATGACGACGGCGGCGAACGCCTCGTTCACCTCGAACAGGTCGAAGTCGCCGATCTCGCGGCCGCTGCGCTCGAGCAGTCGCTGCGTCGCCTGGACCGGCCCGTCGAGGTGGTAGTAGGGGTCAGACCCGACCAGGCACTGGCTCACGATCCTCGCGCGCGGCGTGAGGCCGAGAGACCGAGCCTTGGCATCGTCCATGATCAGCACCGCCGAGGAGCCGTCAGAGATCTGTGACGACGTCCCCGCGGTGTGTACGCCGCCCTCCATCACCGGCTTGAGCGCGGCCAGCGCCTCGAGCGAGGTGTCGCGCAGCCCCTGGTCCGTCTCGACCGTGTGCGTCTCCCCGGTGGGCGCACCACCCTCGTCGAGCACCGGCGCGTCGACCGGGATGATCTCGCGCTTGAAGCGACCCTCGTCGACGGCGACGTGCGCCTTCTGCTGTGACCCGACGCCGAACCGGTCCACCTCCTCGCGATCGAACCCCCGGTCCCTCGCGATCCGGTCCGCGCCCTCGAACTGGTTGGGCAGGTCGATCGTCCACGACTCCGGGCGCGGCGACCCGGTCTCCGGCGTGATGTTCGCGCCCAGACCGACCCGGCTCATCGACTCGATGCCACAGGCGATCCCGACGTCGATGACCCCGGCGCTGATCAAGGCCGCAATCAGATGGGCGGACTGCTGCGCCGATCCGCACTGCGCGTCGATCGTGGTGCCGCCGGTCGCCTGGGGAAGTCCGGCGTGCAACCAGGCACGGCGTACGACGTCACTTGACTGCTCACCTGCCTGGGTGACGCACCCGCCGATCACCTGCTCGACGAGCGCCGGGTCGATTCCGGAGCGGTCGAGCAGCGCGAGCTGAGCGACACCGAGGAGCTCGGCCGCATGCAGCCCGGAGAGCCACCCGCGCCGACGCCCGATCGGCGTGCGCACGGCCTCGACGATGACCGGATCACCCATGGGCCAAAACTAGAACAGGTTCTCGCGATCGACAAGGCACGCCGACCGCGACACACGGCACCCAGGAGAGGGTTTCCGGGATACCGGGAGTATGGAACACTGAACTAGAACGTGTTCCATATTTCTGGAGGTTCTCCGCGGTGACCAGTCCGGCGATACCCACGAGCTTCGACCCGACCGACCCGGACGTCTATGTCGCGGGCGTGCCGCACGACGAGTTCCTGGCGATGCGCCAGAGCGCCCCGGTGAGCTGGGTCGAGCAGGCCCCGGAGGCGCGCGCGGGCCAGGAAGGCGGCAGCGGCTACTGGGCCGTGAGCAAGCACGCCGACGTGTCCGCGGTGTCGAAGAACAGCAACGACTTCTCCTCCTACGAGAACGGCGCGATCATCCGCTTCGCGCCCGACATCACCCGCGAAGCCGTCGAGGTGCAGCGGGTGATGCTGATCAACCAGGACCCACCCGACCACACCAAGCTCCGACAGATCATCTCCCGCGGGTTCACGCCGCGCGCGATCAACGGGCTGCACGACCACCTCGCGGAGCGGTCGCACCGCATCGTCAAGGACGTCGCGGCGGGAGCCGGCACCGGCAACTTCGTCGAGGACATCGCCGCGGAGCTCCCGCTGCAGGCCATCGCGGAGCTGCTCGGGGTGCCCCTCGACGACCGCAAGAAGCTCTTCGACTGGTCCAACCAGATGATGTCGTTCGACGACCCCGACTTCGAGGGGCAGGCCGAGGCCGCCTCCATCGAGATCCTCGGCTACTTCATGGCGGTGGCCGAGGAACGCAAGGCGAACCCCCGCGACGACATCGTCACCAAGCTGATCCAGTCCGACCGGGCCGGTGAGGGCACGCTGTCCGGCGACGAGTTCGGCTACTTCACGATCATGCTGACCGTCGCGGGCAACGAGACCACGCGCAACGCGATCACCCACGGCATGAACGCCTTCATGGACAACCCGGGGCAGTGGGAGCTCTACAAGAAGGAGCGACCGGCGACCGCCGTCGACGAGATCGTGCGCTGGGCGACGCCGGTGACGGTGTTCCAGCGTACGGCGCTGCGCGATGTCGAGGTGGGCGACCAGCTGGTGCAGGAGGGTCAGCGGGTCGGGCTGTTCTACGCCTCGGCCAACCACGACACCGACGTCTTCACCGACCCCGGCGTCTTCGACATCACCCGCAACCCCAACCCGCACGTCTCCTTCGGCGGCCACGGCGCGCACTTCTGCATCGGCGCGAACCTCGCCCGGCTCGAGATCGACCTGATCTTCAACGCGATCGCAGACCACGTCCCGGACATCACCAAGGTGGCCGAGCCACGCCGGCTGCGGCACGGCTGGATCAACGGCATCAAGGA
>Ga0136617_10005183_pt1 | contig 11648 bp, 9 predicted proteins | sample AntDrymUQ3222106_2_FD_129672 | JGI IMG/M metagenome (GOLD analysis project Ga0136617, IMG submission 129672) | Polar desert sand microbial communities from Dry Valleys, Antarctica - metaG UQ322 (21.06) | ecosystem: Environmental > Terrestrial > Soil > Desert | place: Antarctica: Dry Valley...
CCGGCGGTTCGACCGGGTTGTCGGATACGATGGCGCCGGGCAGCATGAGCCAGCTAAGCCTGTCGCGGGCGACCGCGTTTCGGGCGAAGTTCGAGACAGCGCCGCCGGCGCAATATGCGCTGTATTGGCGCGGACCGGTGTTATGGGATTTCGATGGCCGCACCTGGTCGGGCAACGCGCGGCAAGAGAGCGTTGCCGATAGAAGTTACGTCGCAAAGTCCGTGCCGCTGCGCTACGCCGTCACGCTTGAGCCGCACGGCAAAACCTCGATGCTCGCGCTCGATCTGCCCATTGAGCGCCCGCGGGACAGCAAGCTGACCCCCGATTTTCAGATTATTGCCAGCGCGCCTGTCACGACGCGCATGCGCTATGAGATGGCTTCGGTTCTCGACTATCATGCCAATGTCGACGCGAGCGACGACGAGTTGCGGCGCGCCCTGCGGCTGCCGGACAATTCGAACCCGCGCGCGCGCGCGCTGGCGAAAACGCTGCGCTCGGACAGCGACAGCGATCGCGACATCGTCGACGCGGCGCTCGCGCTATTCCGCCAGCAGCCGTTTTTCTACACCTTGTCGCCGCCGCTCCTCGGCGCGCAAGCTGTCGATGAATTTCTGTTCGACAAGCGTCGCGGCTTCTGCGAGCACTATGCTTCGAGCTTCACTTTCCTGATGCGCGCCGCCGGCGTGCCGGCGCGCGTCGTGACTGGCTATCAGGGCGGCGAGATCAATCCGCTCGACGATTACATGGTTGTGCGTCAGGCCGATGCCCACGCGTGGGCGGAAGTCTGGCTGCTCGACCGCGGCTGGGTGCGCATCGATCCTACCGCGGCGGTCGCGCCTTCGCGCGTCGAGCAAGGCGTCACGGCAGCGCTGCCCGCCGAAGAAGCGTTTGTGCTTGCCAACTTCAGCGAGCAGAACTGGCTGCGGCCGGCGCGCCTGACCTGGGATGCGGCGGCGAATAGCTGGAATCAATGGGTCCTCGGCTACGATCCGTCGCGTCAGTTGCAAGTCCTGTCGAACATCGGTTTGCGAGGCGCTTCATGGCGGACCATGGCGGTCGTGCTGATCGTCGTGGTTTCAATTATTGTTCTGGCAATGGCCGCGATGCTGCTCAGACAACATCGCGCCGCGCCGCGAGATCCGGTCGTTTCGGCCTACCGGACGTTTTGCGCGAAGCTTGCGAAAGGCGGTTTTTCGCGGCAGCCCGCGGAAGGCCCACGCGACTTCGCCGCGCGTGTCGCCGAGGCGAAACCCGAGCACGCCGCGGCGATCGCTGCGATCAGCCGGCTCTACATCGACTTGCGCTACGGCGTGCTCGCGGAGCGCGCCGCGGCCGAACGCCTTGCAAGGCTCGTCAAACAGCTGAAGATTTAGCAAGCGGTTGCAAACATACTGCGCTTGCTTATGTCCCGGGCCGTCAGGCGATCGCTGCCCGGCTATTCCGGAGCCTCGGGATTGCTCCCTAAAGCCTTGGCCTGTTCCTTCAATCGAATGCCGCTCAGCTTGAGGCGGCGCGATTCGCACATCAAATAGTTCAACTTGTTGGCCGCTTCGGCGTAGCTCAATCCGCCGCCGCGAATATTCGAAATGCAGTTGCGTTCGGCATCGACGCGGCCGACGCGCGGCTCGTAGGTCAGGTAGATTCCCATGCTGTCGGGCGAACTCAAGCCGGGACGTTCACCGATCAGGATCGCCACCATGCGGCTGCGCAATGCCTGCCCGATTTCATCAGCCAGCGCAACGCGAGCCTGGCTTGCGATTACGATCGGCGCAAGCTTCCAATCCTCCAGCAGCGGTAGCAGGGCTGCCAGTAACGGCATTGCGTGCTTGTGCAATGCCAGCGGCGACAAGCCGTCGCCTAGTACCAATGTCATACCACAGCCAGCGGCACTATCGAGATCGGCAAGCGCGGCGCGCGATTCGTCGTTGAGCTTGCGGCCGAGATCGGGGCGCTTCAAATAGATTTTGCGATCCACCGCAGCACTGGCAACGCATATGGCGCCCAGTCCGAATTGCGCAACGTCGTGCGTCAGCGCCTCGACATCGAACGAAATATGAACCGCGGTTTGCGCCTGCGCATGGGCGACGCCGAAGCGCAGCACTTCGGCCGTCGGCAGACTGTTGCCGGTACGGCCGAGCGCGATGCGCGCGTCGGTAAATCGCCGGAGCTGATGCCAGGGATCTTCGATGACCGGCGCTTGAATATCCAAGGCATCGCGAACGACTGCGACGATCTCGGGCGATTTATCCTGCATGTCAGCCGCCGGCCAGCCGCGCCACCGATTTCATCAACGGCGTTTTGATCGAAGGCAGACTCAGCGCGCCGTACCCATCCGTGACCTGCATTTTTTCCAGCCACGCCTCGAATTCCGGCGCGCGCTTGAGGCCGAACAAAGCACGCAAATACAGTGCGTCGTGAAACGATGTGCTCTGGTAATTCAGCATGATGTCGTCGGCGCCGGGCACGCCCATGATGAAGGTCACGCCGGCCGCGCCAAGCAGGGTCAGCAAATTGTCCATATCGTTCTGATCGGCATCGGCGTGATTCGTGTAGCAGACGTCACAGCCGATCGGCAAGCCGAGCAGCTTGCCGCAGAAATGATCTTCGAGACCGGCGCGCGTGATCTGTTTGCCGTCGTACAAATACTCGGGGCCGATGAAGCCGACCACGGTATTGCTGAGCAGCGGTTTGAATTTACGCGCGACCGCATAGGCGCGCGCCTCGCAAGTTTGCTGGTCGACGCCGTGATGCGCATTGGCCGACAGCGCGCTGCCCTGCCCGGTTTCGAAATACATGACGTTGTCGCCAATGGTGCCGCGGGCGAGCGATTGCGCGGCGTCATGCGCTTCGCGCAGCAGATTCAAATCGATGCCGAAACTTTTATTCGCGGCTTCCGTTCCCGCAATCGACTGAAACACAAGATCGACCGGCGCCCCGCGTTCGATGGCCGCGATCTGGTTGGTGACGTGAGTCAGCACGCAGGATTGCGTCGGTATCTCGTAACGGCAGCGCACCTCATCGATCATCTTCAGCAGATCGACGATGGCGGCGATGCTGTCACTGGCCGGATTGATCCCTATGACTGCATCGCCGCAGCCGTACAGCAGGCCGTCGAGCATCGATGCTGCGATGCCTTTCGGGTCATCGGTCGGATGATTCGGCTGCAGCCGGACCGAGAGCCTCCCGGGCAAACCGATCGTGTTGCGAAAGCGCGTGACGACGCGGCATTTACGCGCAATCAAAATCAGATCCTGATTGCGCATCAGCTTGGACACGGCCGCCGCCATTTCCGGCGTGATCCCGGGCGCAATTCGCGTCAATGTCGCGTGATCGACAGCATCCGACAAAAGCCAGTCGCGAAAGTCGCCGACCGTCAGATGGACAATTTCAGCGAACGCCGCGGCATCGTGCTCATCGATGATCAGGCGCGTGATTTCGTCAGCTTCGTACGGGATCAGCGCGGCATGCAGGAACGTTTTCAACGGAACGGCTGCCAGCGCCAGCCGCGCTGCCGCGCGCTCTTCGGCATGGGCCGCGGCGATGCCGGCCAACTCGTCTCCCGACCGCGCCGGCGACGCCTTCGCCAGCAGCGTGACGAGGTCGGGAAATACGTAGCGCGCGACGCCTATTGTTTCCGCATACATGATTTCAATTCGGCACGCATTCGTTGCCGCGGTTCACAAGCGGCGCCGGGTCGGGCCGCGACAGCTAAGGCTTCTGATAAGCGACGACGCGCGCCCTCATCACGTTCCTGCTCGGATCGTTGACAAAGCTCACCCACGCCTCGCGCTTCGATCGGCTCGGCAGGAAATCGAGTTCGAACATCGCGGTTTCGAGCAGCAAGCCGGCGACGAAGACCTGGACTTCGATTTGAACGCGCTCGGCGGTCTGACCGCCGTCGTTGGCCACCGTGACCGGCACCACATAGCTTCCCGCCTGCTGGCGCGGCGCGCCGGTTTCGGTGCTGATGATCGGCGGCCTTCTTTCGAGCGTCAATGCGTCCCGCACCAGATAACCCAGAATGCCGGCAACGAGCACAAGGCCGAGCGCGAACACACTCCATTCGAGCCAGTTTTTCGGCGGCTTATTCATGTTGCAGCAGCAGCAGACGGCCGGCCGATGCGCCGAGACTGGCGGCGACGGCGAGCACCACGGTCTGGGCGATACAGATGCCTATCGCGTTATGTTCGAAACGGTCGAAAAACCACAGTATGGCTGCCGAAGTCGCAAGAGCAATCGCGTAGGTCAACACTGCGCCGGTTGTAATACTCAACCAAGTTCGATCGCTGCTCAAATGTTTCGAGCCGCGAAATTCGCTGAAATACAGGATGCTTGTTGCGATCGCAACCGACAGCGCGGCCAGCCCCAGAATGCGCCACGGCGAACTCGCGATCGCGATGATCATGATTTCGTCCGTCGGCGCGACGTTACCGGCAATCAGGACTGCCCCACAAGTCGCGATCACCACCTGCGCGCGAAAACCGGGAGCAACCTGGCGTTCGCGCAACGGCGTTTCGGCTGCGCTGGCCGGATCCCGTTTCTCGCCCTGCGCCTCGCCTTTTTTCTGGACGTTTTCCTTGCCGTCTTCGCTTTTTCCAGCGCGCCCGCCATCCCGCCTGGCTTGCAAGCTACCGCCGCCGAGTTGCGCCGTGCCGATCGAAACACCGATTGCGACCTGCATGGCCTGCATCACCACCTGCCCTGTCGCTTCGAAGATCTCGCTGTCCAGCGTAATGCGGCCGATCAGCCACAGGATCAATGCCGCGATCAGCACACCCAGGCCCATTTCCTCGACCGAATCGATAGCGATTTCGGCGAAGGTCGCATCGCCGTGCAGGCCGGCATAGCGGTTATAACCGAGCAGCAACACAAACGTGGCGGCGACATAGAGAATCAGCTTCGCTGGGTGCCAGCTGAATCCGGCGTGCCACATTTCCTGGGTATACAGCAAAGGCAGGCTGACCAGCAGCCCGCCGGCAATGCCGCGGCCATATTCGCGCAGCGATTGCGCGATCGAGAGGTTGCTGCTGTGGAAGCTGGGGTGGCTCAAAGCGCAACGTTACGATTTTCTGTCAGGCACGACCGTGATGCTGCCGCCGGGTTTCCAGCACCGCTTATGTGCGGCGCCCGACCAGCCACTCGCGTGGCGATGCGGCAAATCTTTCAGTATTTCAAGATCACCGATGCGCTTCATGTAAGGCGATCCCGAAAGGCGCATTGGATTTGTTGGAAGCATCGGCCGAACCTCTGGGATGATCTAACAGATTATAGGCGGCAGCGAGGCGCCTTGAGCATGAAGTGTATGTTCGCGCCTGCCGCGGCGACTATTGGAATCACGGCTTTTGCTACTCCTGACGCAAACGCCGCACGCACAACACGGTCTTACGCTTCCAACTAACTGGAGAAATGATGAGAACGAAAATATTCGTCGCCCTCGTAGCGCTTGCCGGATTTTGGTCGGCGCTGATGCTGGCGCCGGCGCAGGGCGGAAACCAGAACCCGGCGTCGCCAGACGGCCTGGCCAGGGCAACCTTCGCCGGCGGTTGTTTCTGGTGTATGGAACCGCCGTTCGACAAGCTCGACGGCGTAGTCTCGACGACATCAGGCTACACCGGCGGCCAAACCAGGAACCCGACCTACGAATCGACATCGAGCGGGCGGACCGGGCATGCCGAAGCCGTGCAAATCGTTTACGACCCGAAGAAAATCGGCTACGAAAAGTTGCTCGATGTATTCTGGCGCAACGTCGATCCGCTGACCGCGAACGCGCAGTTCTGCGATCACGGCAGCCAGTACCGGACCGCGATTTTTTTCCATGGCGAGGAACAAAAGCGGCTCGCCGGGGAATCGAAACAGGCGCTGGAAAAATCGGAAAAATTCAAGAAACCGATCGTGACTGAAATCGCCCCGGTAACTGAATTCTACCCGGCCGAGGATTATCATCAGGATTACTACATCAAGAATCCGCTACGCTATAAATACTATCGCTTTAGCTGCGGGCGCGATCAGAGGCTCGAAGAGTTGTGGGGTAAACCCGTCTCGTAGCGCGAAAACCAAGAGCTCGTTTGCGAAGACGAGCAACACGGACAGCGATTCTCGGGAGCGTAGCCTTGGCTCCCAATGCAGCCGCGGGAATGCAGAAGCTTTGCAGAATCCCGGTCCAGGCCTGGACGCAGCTCAACCGCCTCGTCAGCAACGGCGGCGCTCGACCGGCGGCTACAGCAGCGCGTCGCGCGACAAGCCGTTGCGCTTCAAAATCCGCCGCAGGCTGGCTAGCGCTTCCATCTGGATCTGGCGTACGCGCTCGCGCGTCACGCTCAGATATTCGGCGAGCTGCTCAAGCGTGCAGATTTCGCAGCCGTTCAGGCCATAGCGGCGCTCGATCACGCCGCGCTGCTTGTCGGAAAGTTGATTCAGCCAGTTGGCGACGTAGGTTTCCATCTGGCTTTGCTCGAGCTGCGTATCCGGCCTCGCCGCATTGTCGTCTGGTATCGAATCGCCGACCGACATCGCGGATTCAACATCGAGCGGCGAATCGAGCGACATCATGCGCTCGTTCAATCCGAGCAGCTGCCGCACATCAGCCGCGGCGCAACCCAGTTCGCGCGCGATTTCCTGAGCGCTCGGCTCGCGATCCGATCTGGTTTCGAGCCCTCGTCGCGCGCGCAGAATAGTGTTCAGCTCCTTGATGACGTGGACCGGCAGCCGGATGGTGCGCGATTGCGCCATGATGGCGCGCTCGATATTCTGGCGTATCCACCACGACGCATAAGTCGAAAAGCGGAAGCCGCGCGCAGGATCGAATTTTTCCAGTGCATGAATCAGGCCGAGATTGCCTTCCTCGATCAGATCGAGCAGCGCTACGCCGCGGTTGCGGTAATGCTTGGCGATGTTGACCACCAGCCGCAGATTGCGCTCGATCATTTTTTGACGCGCGCAAAAATCGCCGGACTTTGCAAGCTGCGCGACCAGCAGTTCCTCGTCGGCCGACAGCAAAGCGTTGCGGCCGATTTCATTCAGATACATCTGCATCGTGTCCGGGCAAGGATCGCCGGCATTCATGGCCGCCTTCGGCTCGTCGTCCTGCGCGAGGCCGAATGCTTGCAGCAATTCGTCGTCCGGAAAATCGTTCACGATTTGGCGTCTGGCAGGTATTTGACAGGATCTACGGGTTTGCCTAGCCGGCGGATTTCGAAATGCAGCTTTACCCGATCCGCGTCGGAATTTCCCATCTCGGCGATCTTCTGGCCCTTCGCGACCGACTGCCCTTCCTTGACCAGAATTTCGCTGTTGTGCGCATAGGCCGACAAGTAGGTTTTGTTGTGGCGGATGATGACAAGCTTGCCATAGCCGCGCAGACCGGCGCCGCTATATACAACGCGCCCGGGCGCGCTGGCGATGACAGGCTGGCCAAGCTTGCCGGCGATATCGACACCTTTCAGATTGTCGCCTTCGCTGAAACCGGCGACGATCTTGCCCTCGGCGGGCCAGCCCCAGTCGATGCGTTCTTCGTCCGTCCCAGCGGCGGCCTCGGGAGCGGCAGCCTCGCCCAGCGCTTTAGGGGTTGGCGGAAGTGGCGCAATCGATGGCTCGGCCTTCGCCGTAATCGACTCGGCTCTGTTCGCCAGCGCTGGCTTCGCGTTCGGCGATTCGGTCATGAGACGGGCGAGCGCCTGATCGGAATACGGGAGTTTGCTGGCTTTCGGTTGAACCTTGACCGCAGTGCTCGCTGCGTTAGCGGATATGGCGGGCGCTGTTCCCGGATCGCGCTGCGGTGCAACAGGCGCCGATCGATTGGCGTCCGCATTCGCTGCCGGCGAACCGGCTGCCGGCGTAGATTGTAAAGGCGCGGTCACGGCCGCATCGTCCGGCGGCGAGGTGCGCAACTGCTGACCGATCCGGATGACCTGGGTCTGGTCGATGTTGTTCCAATCGGCGAGATCGCGGTAATCGACGTTGTGCTCCATCGCAACGCTATACAGGGTGTCGCCTTTCTTGACGACGTAAAAACCGGGTTTCTCCAGCAGAGCCGATTGCGGATCGGACTTTGGCCTGGCAGCGGGCTGACCGGCGGACGGAAAGCGATCGACTACCGGCGCCGGCCGCCTCGTCTGCGCACACCCGGTCTGGGTCAACAGTAAAGCTGTACATATAACCGCGAATAGCGGCGCAAAAGCGAGCCTGCCGTTCCACCGAACGAAAAGCTGGGACAGCGGCTTGGGGAGATTGCTCATGTCGTGTTTGTTTGCCCACCCGCTGCGAAAAATTGCGCCCGCATTTCAGGTTGTTCCCGGCAACAGCGGAACGAATTTGACCGCGTCGAAAACGGTTTCGGTAAATCCTCGCGCTTTTCGTTCGATCACAACCAGAAACTGTTCGTTGCTGCCGCGCGGCAAAACCAGTCTGCCGCCGATCGCGAGTTGTTCGCACAAGGCTGCCGGCGCCGCGCGCGTCGCCGCAGCCATGATGATCGCATCGAACGGCGCTGCATCCGGCAAGCCGAGCGTTCCGTCGGCGTGCTTGAGCTTGACGTTGACGATACGCTGGTTGCGCAGCCGCAGACGCGCCTGGTTCAGCAAGCCGGCGATTCGCTCGACCGAATAAACCGCGCCCGCCAGGCGCGCCAGCACCGCCGTCTGATAGCCACAACCGGTGCCGATTTCGAGCACCTTGTCGAGCTTTTTTCCGGCGCGTGCAAACTGCGCCATGCGCGCGACGATCAGTGGACTCGAAATCGTCTGACCGAAGCCTAGCGGCAGCGGCACGTCGTCATAGGCGCGACTGGCGAGCGCTTCGTCGATGAACAAATGGCGCGGCGCCTGCGCCATCGCCGCCAGCACGGTTTCATCCGTGATGCCGGCTGCGCGCAAGCGTTCGATCATACGAGCGCGCGTGCGTTCCGATGTCATGCCGATGCCGTTATGGTTGGTCTTTATAGTCGTCATCGCCTTATGCACAACGTCTCCCTGCCGGTTCGCGGAATATACGCCATTTTGCGTCGACTGAAACAGATCCCAGGCGCCCTCCCCGGCGTTGAACAATGCGGGTGGCCAGATCGCAACTGAGGTACGGTGATGTTGGTTCCGAGCGCGCCGGGCGGCTCCGAATGGGCATACCCTGAATATACGCAGGCCGCATACGCGCAGATTCGCCAAAAAATCGGCGGCGCCGCGGCGCTTCAAACGATGACCGGCTCCAGCCATTGTTTCAAGCCGCTCAATTGCGAGAATTGCGTAAGGTCCATCTGCAGCGGCGTAACCGATACGGCATTGCGCGCAACCGCGAAAAAATCAGTGCCTTCGCCGGCGTCCTGCGCTGTGCCGGCGGCGCCAATCCAATAAACGGTGTCACCGCGCGGACTCCTGGTCTTGATGACCGGCTCGGCTTTGTGGCGCTTGCCGAGGCGCACAACTTCGATGCTCCGCAGCGCCTCATAAGCAACATCGGGAATATTGATGTTGAGCAGGGCCGCGTACTGCAGCGGTCGTTCGGAAAAACGTTTGACCATTTCCAGCGCGACGCGTGCCGCCGTTCGGTAATTGCCGCGGCCTTCATTGACCAGCGACACCGCGAACGACGGTATGCCGAGCAGAAAACCCTCAGTCGCCGCGGCGACGGTGCCCGAATAGATGGTGTCGTCGCCCATGTTGGCGCCGTGATTGATGCCGGAAATCACCATATCCGGCAAATCGTCGAGCAGGCCGGTGACGGCGAGATGAACGCAATCGGTCGGCGTACCGTTGACGAACAGAAACCCGTTATGCGATTTGCGCACGGTCAGCGGCCGATCGAGGGTCAGCGAGTTGCTGGCGCCGCTGCGATCGCGCTCGGGCGCGACCACGGTAATGTCGGCGACCTCGGCGAGCGTTTCCGCCAGCATCGCGAGCCCAGGCGCGAAGTAGACGTCGTCGTTACTGAGCAGGATGCGCATTCGGCAGCATAGATTGGGTCAGCCAACGCAAGCGCGGCGCGAACGCCAGAAGCACGCAAGCTCAACAAAGGGGCACGGAACCGCGGAAGCCGAACAAGGATAGACAGTATAAATCAGCGATAGACGCTCGGGCACGCCGCGGGCGGTGATGCAGCGATCGATGCAATCATGGCGCTTTACCATCCCGCCCGATGTTCACCCGATTGTTCACCCCGATTGCTCACCCGATTTCCCAGACGTGACGCCAAGCCTGAATAGCGCTGTGTGCGCCGCTCTATGGCTGCCTTGACGACTTCAGCCGGCGCCCACAATCGCACTTGGGTGCGGGCGCGGGTCAACGCTGTATACAGCAGTTCACGCGTCAGCAGCCGATTGTCGCGCACGGGCAGGACAATATCGATGCCATCGAATTCCGAGCCTTGCGCCTTGTGTATGGTCATCGCAAAAGCGGTTTCGCAATCGGGAAGCCGCGCCGGGGCGACGGTGCGCGTGCCGCCATCGCTGGTCCGGAAATGGACGAGCAGATCATTGCCCGGCGTCGGCAAGGCGACCCCGACGTCGCCATTGAATACCTGGACGACATAGTCGTTGCGCGTGACAAGCACGGGTCGCCCGGGAAACCATTGCGACGCGCCGCGATCCTGCGCCAGCGCCGCGCGAAAACGTTCGCCGATGCAGGCATTCAGTTCGGCAGTGCCCTGCTCGCCTTCGCGCACGGCGCACAGCACGCGATAGCGCTCGAATGCGGCGAGAACGGCAGCCGGCGCCGTCTCGCCGCGCCCGGCATCGCCGTGAATCGCATCGATACAGGCATCGATATAGTCTTGGTAGCCTTCGATCAGGACGCGGGCGAGCGCGGATGCCTTGGGAACCGCTTCCTCCCAATGCAGACCGGAAGGCGACGCCGCGAGATAAGCAAGCGCCGCTCCGGCATCGCCGTCGTTGACGCAGCGCGCGAGCTTGCCGATGGCGCCTGCGGCGCTGAATCGGTAGCTGTGCGTGAGCCGGATCACGCTGTCCGCGAGGCCGCGATCGTGCGCCGGTGTATCGATGGATTCGTGCGACGCTTTGGGCGCGCCGGTCGATTCTCGCGCCGCGCAGATTTCGGCGAAAACAGCGCCGGTTTCGACCGACGCAAGCTGGTCCTTGTCGCCGAGCATTATCAGGCGGCCCTGCTCGGGCAGCGCATCGAGCAGCTTGGCGGCAAGCGCCAGATCGAGCATTGAAGCTTCATCGACAACGACGACATCGAAGTTCAGTGGCCGTTCGCGATGATGCCAAAACTGCGCTTTGCCGGGACGATAGCCGAGCAGCCGGTGCACGGTAAACGCCTCGTTCGGCAGGCGCGTCCTGACCTCGTCAGGGACGCGCGAATTGGCGAGCTGATCGCGGATCGATTCCTGCATTCGCGCCGCCGCTTTGCCCGTCGGCGCGGCCAGGGCGACGCGCAGTTCGGGCGCCAGCATCAACAACGCGCAGAGAATCTTGACGACTGTCGCCGTCTTGCCGGTTCCGGGCCCGCCGGAAATCACGCACAACCGTCGCGCCAGAGCGGTAGCGGCGGCGATACGCTGCTGATCCGGATGCGCGCCGCTGCCCGGCGAATCGTTGCGCTCGGCGGACGCCGCCGGCGCTTCCCCGAAAAGCTGCCGCAGAAGCTGGGCACGCGCTTCATCGCTGCCAAGGTGCGCCGCGCGATCGAGCGCGAGGAGCCGCG
>Ga0136617_10005184_pt1 | contig 11648 bp, 7 predicted proteins | sample AntDrymUQ3222106_2_FD_129672 | JGI IMG/M metagenome (GOLD analysis project Ga0136617, IMG submission 129672) | Polar desert sand microbial communities from Dry Valleys, Antarctica - metaG UQ322 (21.06) | ecosystem: Environmental > Terrestrial > Soil > Desert | place: Antarctica: Dry Valley...
AAATTTGAGCAGGCGATTTGGGATGAAACGAAACAAAAAGAAGGCAAACTCGAAAAACGCGATTTGATTATCGAAGACATCGAAGCCCTGCATCCGTTTCATTGGGGATTTGAATTTGACGAAATTCTCAACAAGAAAGGTGGCTTCGATGCGATTATTACCAATCCGCCTTGGGAAGTTTTTCAGACAGACGAAAAAGAATTTTTTGAAGAAATTTTGCCGAAAGAGCAAAGAGAGGAAATCTATAAGAAAAAGATACGGATTGAAGATTGGAAAAAACAGTTTGTCGAATTGATGAAAGATGAAGACCTGCAAAACGCTTGGCTTAATTATTCAAGTAAATTTCCGCACGTTTCAAGATTCTTCAAAACTGCTTTGCAATACAAAAGCCAAATTTCAATTATCAATGGTAAAAACGCAGGTTCAAAAATCAATCTTTATAATCTTTTCATTGAGCAATGTTTTAATCTACTTCGTAAAAACGGACGTTGCGGAATCATTGTCCAAAGCGGTATCTACACTGATTTAGGCACAAAACAATTGCGCGAAATGCTTTTCACACATGGGAAAATTGATACGTTGTTCGGCTTCTCCAACGAAAAATTTATTTTTGAAAATGTTCATCACGCGCAAAAGTTTTGCATTCTTGTTTTTGAAAAAGACAGGAAAACAAAGGACTTCTACGCCGCTTTTCGTATCAATCCGCGTGAAGCCGTTACACACGAACATCTTGAGCGGTTTTTAAACTCACGGAAAGAGCATATTAAAATTTCAGTTGCATTAGTGAAACGACTTTCACCCGATTCATTTTCGATAATGGAATTTAAGAATCAGACCGATATAAATATTGCCCAAAAGATGCTTAACTTTCCACTACTTGGCGAAAAACTTGATAATAAGTGGAATTTTATTTTGTCTTCTGAATTTAATATGACAACAGATAGTGATTTGTTTGAAAACTCGCCTTGCGATGGCAGATTGCCGCTTTATGAAGGTAAAATGATTCATCAATTCACACATCTTTGGGGCGAGCCGAAATATTGGGTTAATGAAGAAAAAGGTAGAAAAGCAATTCTCGGACGAACCGAAGATAAAGGTCAGCAGTTAAATTATCAAAATTTCCGAATCGGACATCGAGCAATCGCTTCTAACACAAACGAAAGAACGATGATTGCTTCTGTTTTGCCGAAGAATGTTTTTTATGGACATTCATTAAATGCCAGTAAAAACGAGTTAAGTTCAGCCGAATTACTTTACATAACATCACTACTAAATAGTTTCGCTGTTGATTTCTCCCTCCGCCAAAGAGTTTCACAGAATCTGACAATGTTCTATATTTATCAGCTTCCCGTGCCGCGATTAACAGAAAGCGACAAAGAGTTTGCGCCGATTGTCGAACGCGCCGCCAAGCTGATTTGCACAACACCGGAATTTGACGATTTGGCAAAAGAAGTCGGACTCGGAAGCTACAAAAACGGCGTAACCGACGACGCGACGCGCCAAAAACTTCGCGCCGAACTCGACGGCTTGATTGCTCATCTCTACGGGTTAACCGAAGAAGAATTCGCCTACATTTTGACGACTTTCCCGCTCGTCTCCGATGTCGTCAAAGTCGCCACGCAAACCTCTTTCCGCGATGCCGAAAGAGGTTTAATCAAGTAGATAGTTTGGAAAGCCGGAAAAAAAGTTGTATTTTTCACGCGAGCCTTTATAAAAAAGAACAAGACGCATTTTCGCAACTTTTTGTTGGCAATTAAAATCAGATTGGGCAATCTAATCTGAACACATAACCTTCAAAGGTTTACAGCGTCCTCTGATAATATAATCGTTCGCGCCTGCCAGCACATAAGCAATTTTGTCCGGTATGCCGGAGCGCGAAAAACCGGGCTGGACGACGACTATCTCGAAAAAAATCGGAATTTTTCTGGATTTGGCGAATATTTGACTTAACTCGGTTTTTTCTCCCTTGAGAAAACTCGATTCGGTTCGCGTTCTGTTTCGGTAGATGATTCTATCGTGGAGTTTGCGTTCGTCCGTCCAAATAAGCGATTTCAAAACCTGTCCGCAAACTTCATACGCATCGTCAACTCTCGCGCCCGGCGAACTTCCGCCCGAACCTTTGCAATGATAAAAGCCTACGGTTATTTCATCTTCGCTCATCGCGAAAGTAACAAAGTCTGCAATTTCGCCCGTGCCGTGGTCAAAAAATACGACTTGGGCATCCGTTTGAGGAAGTCGGTTTTTTAGAAAATCCTGAATTGAAAGTTTTCCGCCGACGCACGGACCGCATTCTTTTTCAATGTCCACGCCTTCATCTTTCCAACGTTCGGTTACGGTTTGTGATTCGACATCGAAAGGCTCGACTTCGCCCATTTTGAAGTATTGATAGCCGCACAAAAACGAAAAATCGGCAAAGTAAAATTTCAAAGGTCGGGCGTTCAGATAATCCAGTAGCGGATACCGATTGTTTCCTCTGACGATGGCAACGGCATCGTAGTTTTCGCCGGCAACGGGCGTGAATAAATTGTCGGTTTGAAGCGAGAAATTTACGGGAACGGTTATTTCATCATTGTTTAGGCATACTCTGATAATTTCTTCGCTGCTGTTTTGGCGGTCTATTGATAAATCGAAATCCAATAATTGTTTTTCTCTCCTTCTATCGCCGTCGCCGGTGTAAGCGATAAGCGGTGTTTTATTATAAACATCAATATCCCATCCAGCGGCAATAACTCCTTCGGGGATTCGTCTTATTGCCTTTCCGACGGAAAGCCAGTCGAGACCGGAAGATGTAACCACTTCACGATTACTGTAAATTCTTTCCGCGAGCGCTTTACTCCATTTTAAGAACTGCGGAATCCGTCCGCTATTATTGCTCCAAACTTTGGATGAACTGCTGTATCCGATAGTCACAGAATCGGTCTTATCTTTTGCCCGACCGAAAATATGTCCCTGATTATAAAGACGACCGTCGTTTCTGGTAACGGATTTCTGGGTGCTTGCGCCTGAAATCATTTTGTAAGACTCGATATTGTCTTTTAAAAGATTGCTTCGCATACCGATACTGAAAAAATCGAAATCTTCGAGATCTATTAAAACCTTGTTGATTTTATCCAGAGAAAGAGAGTGCGGTATTCCACGCGCATAACTTAAGGCGATTGCTTCGTAAATTGTTTCGTTTCGGGCGGATGAATTGATAAACAGCAAGTTTGTAACGGCATCAAAGTAAACGATAAACAAATGATGTTCCGCTCCGATAAATTGGTCGGAAGACGACCACTTCGGTTTGACAAGACTTTTAGTGATAAACAAATCCATCGAATGCGTGTGATTTGTTTGCCGAAAGTCAATTTTAAATCCTGACGGTAAATCACATTCCAAATCCGCTCCTTTGCCGTCCAATTGAAATATCTTGACGTGGCTGTATGGACGCAGTGAATAAAGAGAAAGATTTTTCGTCTCGGGTGTTAGTTTTGTGGGATTTTCAAAAGTATCAATTACTTCTCTGGTTTCGACTTCTTCGATAATTTTTGTTTCACTTAATTCGATAACCAGCTTTTGCAAGTCTGCTCCTTCAACATACAATCGGTCCAGTGTGCCTTTAACAGTTGACGGAACAGCCAAAAACTTAGCGGTATCAATGTTATCAGCATTGGTTCTCGCAAATCTTCCGATAAACTGAAGCGTGATTGCCAGCGACTTGTGCGGGGCGTGGATAGCGGCGATTTTCAGTTGCGGAAGGTCGAAGCCTTCGCCAAGCATATCTACGCAAATAATTCCGTCAATTTCCTGACGGCGCAGCTTTTCAATGATTCTCTTGATATGCGGATAGGAATGGTCGCTGTCAATTAGCTGGACATTGAGGTCGGTGTTTTCCTGGTAAATTTTCTTTAATTCACGGGCGCGTTTTTTTGAATCAGTCCGCACCATCAAAAGGTGATGCAATCCCTTATTCTTGTCTTCTCGGAAAACTGTCGCCGCTTGACGGGCAATTCTTACATCATCGTCCGCGCTGTCGCCGGTTTCTTCGACGGGCAAGTATTCGATTTTTCCGAAAATCTCGTCTTCGACCGCCAAACTAACCGGATAGCTGTAAATCAATTTGCCTTTTAGTTCTCTCTGATCACGGCGGAACGGCGTGGCGGTGAAAAGTATTTTCTTAGCTGCCGGAAAACTGTCTATCAAAGCCTCCCAAGTTTTCGCACGGCTGTGATGCGCTTCGTCAACTAAAATCAAATCGAACAAATCTTCCGCCGGTTGCGCCACGCCTTCGATAATAGGACTGCTGCTGTTCGGCGCCACCACCGCCACATCGTATTTTTCAATTTCCTTCCACTGCTTGTCGTCGGATATTTTAGAAGTAACCTCACAGACTTTCGGCGAAGCCGCGTCCCCGCTCAAAACTCCTGCTTTTTTAAGAGTTGTTAATTCTTCAAATTCCTTTTTGATTTGGTAACGCACCAAACGGCTTGGAGTAATTACGAGAACGCGCTTCGCGTGCAACACAAAAGCTGAAATCATCAGAACGGCTGTTTTACCGGAGCCGGTCGGCATCACGACAATCGCAGGTTCGTTTTCGGTAGTAAAATACGAAGCGATTCTATGAATCGCGCCTATCTGCGCGCGACGAAGACCGGGTTCATTTGGCTTTCTAATCGGATAGCGAACTTTATCGTAATTGTTCTCAAAATAAGTCATATTAGTAAGCTGTCGAATTTGACTGAATTGATTTCCATTTCTGGGATACTGCCGAGCTTTTCAAATTACTAAAACTAAACACTTCACGCTTTAATACCTTAGCAATGCCATTTTATAATTCCGTATTTTATAAAGTAATGACTCCCGCAGCCTTTCCTGCTCCAAACCGAAGGGGAAAGCGAGACAGTGCCGTCAAAATGTTCTTCAACGCGCCAGCACGGTTCGGTATCGGGCAGCAGGTTAAGCTGAATTAGCGAGTTGCATCCGCACGGACAAAGCAGAGCAGCCGACCATAAATACTCATTTTCGCCAATCAGATAAATTTGTTCGCTTTTAAGATCGTCCGGCAATTCCGATATGAAAACCGTCTGGAAAGGTATCGGCTGTTTTGATACGGATTTTTTAAGTTTATACCACAGCCGCCACAATTTTAGTCGAAAACGTTTCACGCCGATGCCTCCATTTTCTCACCATCATTAAATCGAAGTACGCTCAATTCCGGCATTTCGAGAAGCGGCGAAACGTCGCCGCGTCCGGCGTGTTGCGCGAACATTCGGCACGGCTCCCCGTCCGGCTCGTAATAAGTTTGTGCCTGCGTCAGGCTGACGCGCGTCGCGGCGTAATTTTCGTTTTCATCGTCGCGGAAGCGATGAATGCGGGCGAGCAATTCATTCACCGCAAGGCTGGCAATCAGCACATTCACCGAAATCACGGCAGGGCGTTCTTCCTGCACACCGACGATATATTTTTCCTCGCGCTGTTTTTCGTATTCTTTTGGATTGGCTCGTTTCAAAGAAGCTGCTGCGAATTGTTCAAGCGTGTATGTGCGTCGGCTAAGAAGGCTTGAGCGATCAGGCTGCAAATAATGAACCGTCCCGCAAATCTGTTCGACTCCGCTTTCGCCGTCTGCTACGAGTTTAACGCCCGAATCGAAATAAGGAATCGAGTAGAAAACCGCAATTTTATTTAAAAGATGTCGCCCGTCAACGCTGTCCATACAGCCAAACAAAACGTCGCACTCGGCGACGGCTTTGACCGTTTCTATGTCGAAAAGATTTCCTGCAATCGGCATTACTTCCGTCCCCGTTCCCATTTTGCGGACGGCGTGAGCCAAAGCAGCAACCTTAAATTCGCCGCGCCGTGCGTCGTCAATCGTCGTGTTCAAAATACGGTTCAGGTTTTTCTCCTCAATGCGGTCCGGGTCAACGATAACGAGCCGCCCTACTCCGAGCCGTGCCAGCATTTCGATTGTCGGGCTACCCGTGCCTGAGCAGCCGACGACAGCGACAGACAGGCGGCGTAAAATGTCGAAAGTTCCCGCGCCGAAGGCTTGGGCGTGACGGCGGGCGAATTCCGGCACTTCCTTGCCCGAATTTCCATCCGAATGCCAAAAATGTAAATCGTCGCCGGCAACGGCAATTGTCGCAAGCGACTCAAACTCGCCGCTCGGTTTGATAATACGCCCAAACATTTGTCCGTCCGGCAGCATCACGCAGCTCGCGTGCGGCGCGTTGCTTTCCGTCCAGCCGTAAACAGACGCGAAAAGTTCGCTGTCAGCTTCGTCGTCGGTTTCGGAAAACTTTGGAAACCAACCGGGATGACTGTGTATTTTGAGAATTGCGCTGTCGGTTTCTGCCGCTCGGACGAGCAGCGGAACGAGCGATTCGGTTGACCAGGTGACGCGCAACGGTGTCCTAGCGGAACATTCTTCGTAAGGAATGAGTTTGATTTCCCGCACGGTTAAAACGTGCTTATCCTTACCTGCACGTCGACCGCAAAGCGCGACCGCCACTGCTTCGCATCCATCGCCGGGGAAAAGATGGCGGCGAAGCTGTTGGTGTTGAAGTCCGGTCATTCGTAAAATTATTTTCATAATTTCTCCTCTGACTTTTGAAGAATGATTTTAATTGTTTGTTAGCGCGTCAGCTCTTTTTCAAGCCAGCCCGCAACGAGCGTGAGATGTGTCGAAACATCGTCCTCGCCCGGCATCCAGGGATTTTGCGCGGTGCGATGCCGCGACCAGCGTTGAAAAATTTTACTGTCGAGCTGCTGCGCGGAGGGCGCGTTAATAGCTTTCCCATCCGTGCGGGCGAGCGGCGGGTAAAAATAAACCATATCAATCTGCGCGTCGGGATAGCCGGGCGCAATCATCAAGGCAACGATGACTTTTTCCATGTTGTAACCCGCAGGCACGGGAAAGTCGTGAACGAGCAGCCACTGACCACCCGCGTCCGCGATTGTCTCCCAGGCAAAACCGCAAGCCTCTAAAAACTCGCGGTCTCGCTGGGGCAGGATAAATTGCCGACGCATCAGCCTCGTCCTCCGTCCGTCTGGTCAAGTGGCAGCGTCATAAAGCGTTCGATGCCCGGTTGGGTGAAATCTGCCTTTTCGTCGTAGCCGAGCTTCTTGGCTTCGCCGCCCTGAAATTTCTGAGAAATCATAAAATTCGTGGCGGGCGTTTTCCCGGCGAGATTTAAAAGCTCGCGTCCGGTCATCGCTGGAACTTCAACGACATAGTAGTTTTTGTCAATGCGAATGCGATAGCGTTTTGCCTTGGGCGGCTTCCGACCGGTTTTCGCATATTCTTCGAGGTCAATAACTTCTTCATTTTCTTTATTCATTTTGTTTCTCCGAGCGATTGATTTTTATAAACAGATACGAATTATTTCGCTCAATAAGTAGTATGCAAAACCGTGACAAACCGTCCGAGTTTTACAATTGTCACGGTTTTGCATACTAATAAGTGGAGAAAGCTAGGGGAGTTAATTTCATGAAAATTATTGAAAATGCAGAAGAGGATGATTTAGAAAACTTAAAAGATGGAGAATTACTAAAAATAACAAGTCAGGACAGTGAACTGTCAGAAAAAGCTTTTACCGCTTTTTATGATCGCTACAAGGATGATTTTTACAAAATAGTTTGCAGAATTAGCTCGGATGAAAATATGGCGAAAGAATTGTTTGCCGAAACTATGGAGCAGGCGTATTTCAAGGCTGAAAAATTTAACGCCGAAGAGAATTTAAGTTCACAGTCCGAAAGAGGGAGAACTTTAACTTGGCTTAAAACAATTGCAACACGAATTTTTGCCCAAAAGTTTAGAGATAAGGAAAAAATGCCTAAAACCGTCTCATTTGTTTCGGATAATTCCGAAGGCGAAATAACGAATTTGATAGAAAAGTTAAGCGAAAACGGGTCAGTGACAAAAGCGAATATGAATCATATAAATCGTGAAGTCGAAGACAAATCTTTGAAATTATTAGGCTCAAAAGAAGAATATATCTCGAAAGAAAGAGCCATACTGCGAAATGTTTTATCTAATCTTTCCGACAGAGACAGAGATATTCTTTTTGCTTACCTTATAGAAATTGATCCGAGTATAAAAAACCAAAAACTTTCCAGAAAAACATTAGAAGAATTAAGAGAAAAATATAAAGTTACCTCTGGCTATATAAGGACGCTAAAAGAACGAATATTTAATAAAGTCCGTCATGAGTGCTTAAATCAGATAACAACAGTGGAGTCAAAAATATGAACGAGAAAAATGTCCATGAAGCAAAACAACCTGAATTTGATGAGCAGGATAAAAAAATCTTTAATGCTTTTGTTGATCTTGGTTGGCTCGATTCTAAAAACGAGGAAAAAGACAGGAAAACTAAAAGTAAAGAAGAAAAATGTCCGTCATTGCCGCCTGAGTTATCAGATTCATCATTAGTTTTGGAAAGAATCAGAAACCGAAAAAATAAGAACCAGATAAATTCTGATGAAGTTGGAGAATTGAACGAGACAATGGCAGTTACTGCAAATTCGCAAATTACAATTTTGGATAATCGGGGTGATGTTTTACTCGGCTTAACTCCAACATTGCTTAGTTTAATTCGTCAAGCCACCAAGGATTTTCCCAGCAGTATTGCTCAAAAATTAGGCATTACGGTCGCGTTTATGCGAGGATGCAGCGACCACAGCGAGTCCGTCCCGAAAAATTGTAAGAAAGAGTTAGTTGATAGAACTTGCAGCGCGTTTCATTTCCTTGATAGAGAAAAGGTCAGACAGGTCGTAGAAAATCCTAAATTAATTGCAACTGCCGGATTTAGAGATACGCCCTATTCAGGCAATCAAATGAGTTTTGAGGAAATTGTCGAGAAATCCGGTATGAACGAAAAAGCGCAAAGATTTTGGTTGGAACTAGCCAGGGAGAAAAACGATGAAGTTTCTAAATAACGCTCATATTAAAGCAAATCAATGCCGACAAAAAATAGGTATATCATCCGAAAATTTGTTGGATAGAGTTGAGAGCTATATTGGAGAAATTCATCAAATCGAATTATCTCCTTGCCACAAGGATTTTATTGACGGCGGAAAGGCAGAAATCCGCCCTCTCGAAGGATGTCTTTATTATGATGAAGAATTAAATTCAAATCCCGAAGAAAAGCTATCGGTTATTATTCACGAGTTAGGGCATTTGGAGCTGCATTCTGCCAGATTAACAAAATTTAACTGCAAACCGGACCCGATTTACAGCTCGATGTATAGTTTTGCCGGGACAAATTCTTTAACTCGCTATAATCCTCGCTCACTTGAAGAAGTTGAAGCTAACGCTTTTGCCGCCGAGTTTCTGTGTCCCAGCGACGAAGCCTTCCGACTTTGGTGCTCAAACTCGAATATTACAGTGAAGGAAGTAGCCGATAGATTTGGGTCGCCGCTTTTTAACGTTCGTTCACAATTAGCGGATGCTCTATATCGAAAAGCATTTGGGACAAATACTGAGGAAACAGAACTGACAAAAGAAGAGTTTGACTTTAATCAAAGCCAGATAGATGCCTCGGAAGAAATAGGCGTTCCTGTTTTGGTTGATGCCGGTCCCGGAACCGGTAAAACCGCTACATTGGTAAGACGAATCGAATTCTTGTTGTCAGAAAAACAAATAGAACCGTCAAATATTTTAGTTCTAACCTTCAGTAACGAGGCTTGTAACGAATTATATGAAAGAATCGCTTCAAAGTTCGATGAAATGACCGCCTCTCAAATAAGAATTGCTACGTTTCACGGTTTCGGTTTATCCCTGGTTCAGCTTCATGGGCATTTTAAGAATTTAGATGTTAACACCTGCGTTATTGATGAAGTTGGGCAGCGTGAACTTGTAAATGTAATTTTGGGTAAATTACATAATTTAAAGATTCTGAAGGTAAGCAAGCCCGAAGAAACAGTAAAAGAAATCATTCGTCACATTACATTTCTTAAAGAACGAATGATTATGCCGGAACAATTCAAAAAAGAAATCAGTCTTATTTCTGCTGAAGAAACAAATCAAAAAGTAAAAGCCGAAAATTTATTAGAAGTATTTGAGCAATACGAAAAACTAAAATTTGATGACCGCAAACTTGATTTTGCCGATTTGATACAAAAGTCAATCGAGATTTTCGACAGTAAACCGGAAGTTCTCGAAATCAATCGTCAACAATATCAGTGGATTTTGGTTGATGAATATCAAGACGTGAGCCGGGCAACCGCAATTTTCCTGCAAAAATTATGCGGAGAGAAAAATCCGCCTTGGGTTGTCGGCGATAAACGGCAATCCATTTTTCGATTTTGCGGAGCGCATCCAGAAAATATGGATAGCTTTGAAGTGGATTTTGCAAACGCCAAAAAATTTACCCTGGAAATTAATTATCGTTCTTCCAAGCCCTTGATAAAAAATAAAAACGACTTTGCTCTTTTGATGAACGGTGAATCAAGTACTGGAAAGGAAATTTGGCAGCCAGGTTCAAATAATCCTAACTCAGAGATAGAGCCGACAATTACATTTGCCGCTGCAGAGTCCGATGAAGCCGAACGAAACGGAATTTTAGAGCAAATTCAATCGTGGCTTAAAAAAGGAATTCAAGTTAAAGATGTTGCAGTTTTAACTCGCCGGAATGTTGATGTTCGCAATATAGTTTTAACCTTAAATAAAAATCATATTCCCGCAGTTGCAAGCGGTGTCGTAACTGCTGAAGGAGCGGCGGGTGATCTGGCAAATGTCATAACTCTTGCTGACAGTCCGATAGCTTCCATCCCGCGATTGGTTTACTGCCTAGGAAGAGGCAGATATGAAAAATCTGAATTAGACGATTTGATAGCACAACTTTTGGAAAGTTACGCCAAAAACAAAACATTTCAAATTGATGAAACAAGTAAGTATTCAGAAGTGTTTAATGAAGTTGTCAAAACCTATAAATCCTTATCCGATGAAAAATTTAATAGCGATGCGTTTTCGACACTATGTATTTTTCTTTTTGAGTCAAGCAATTATTTAAGACAGCTCTTAAATACACCTAATGAAATTGAAAAGTCCCTGGCTTTAAATGAGGTCGCTACCATTTTGTTACAATCTTTAGCTTTAAATGAGATTGTAACAACTCTCACCGAAGCCGCATCTTACAGATTTTCACATCAAGAACTCGATGCACATATTTCTCGGAAGAATTTTGCTAAATATTTTCGTGAATCTTTAAGCCAGTCAACGACACCGACAACTTCACCGCCGAGCCAGTTAAATGCAAATGCAGTTAAAGTGATGACCTGTCACGCTGCAAAAGGATTAGAATTTCCATTTGTGGTTGTTGCCGGACAGACATTATCTGAAATAGGTAAAAGAGGCGAATATCAATGGCTTCCGGCTTCTTTATGTCCGAAAAAGGAGGATGATTTGGAACAAGCGGATTCAACTTTATTTGTTGGTGTTTCAAGAGCAAAGCGAGGATTAGTGATTTCTTATTCAAAAACTTCGAGCGGACTTCCAAATTCAAGAAAAAGAAAGATAGTGCCTCTACTGCAAAAATGGAGTGAAACGACCGCTATCAACAAAAAGGAATGGAATTCTTTTGATTTAGTGGCGAAGGAAACTTTTGAAACTGAAAAAATATGGGGCGGAAAACTCAAATACCCAATTTCTTCTCGAAAACTTGATAAATCAG
>Ga0136617_10005185_pt1 | contig 11648 bp, 13 predicted proteins | sample AntDrymUQ3222106_2_FD_129672 | JGI IMG/M metagenome (GOLD analysis project Ga0136617, IMG submission 129672) | Polar desert sand microbial communities from Dry Valleys, Antarctica - metaG UQ322 (21.06) | ecosystem: Environmental > Terrestrial > Soil > Desert | place: Antarctica: Dry Valley...
GACGTTCTCGTCGCTCGCACCTGGCTCAGGGGTCCTGGTCCTCCAGATGAGCCTGACCCTCGGCGCAGGCGTCCAGGGCTCGGCACCACGAGCACACCGCTGACGGCCGGCGGGCGGCCTCGTCTCCCGCATGGCGGATGGCGACGATGCGCTCCACACCATCGGCGGTGCGGGCCACCGCGGCGTCCAGCACGGCTTCGGTGACGGATTCGACCTGGAGCCGTCCGGAGTCGAGGTAGGCGGTGGCCAGGGCGCGTGGCGGCACACCGGTGCGGAGAGTCTCGATGAGGGCGTAGAAGCGCAGGTCGTCGGCATGGTGGGCCACCCGGTTGCCGGTCTTGAAGTCGACGATCACCTTCCCGGCCCGGGTCCCCTCCGTGCGCCCCACGACGAGGTCGACCTTTCCCTGCAGCACGACGCGGTCGCCGGCCAGCTCGGCCCGCAGGCTCTGCTCGGTGACCGGGTGCCACGCCGCCTTGAGCGGCGGGAACACATCCCCGAAGGAGCTGACCCGGGCGACCGCTGCGCTACGGACCTCGGCCCGGTCGTCCTCGTCGCACCTGGCCAACCACTCGCCCGCCCAGCGGTCGGAGTCGGTCAGGCGATCGAGGGCGGCGTCGACCAGCTCGGGCGGCGTCGAGGGGGACCGTCGGTTGAGCGTCAGCTCGATCGCCTTGTGGGCGACGACGCCGGCGATGACCGGCACCGACGGCTCGAAGGTCTCATCGAGGTCGTCGGCCTGCCATCGGGCCTCGCACTGGTGGACGGTGGCCAGGTCGTGCTTCTTGACGAACACTCGGGTGCCGTCGGGCACCACGGTCAAGGGGCCTTGGAGCTGCCCCTCGAGGTCGGCTCGGAGCCGGTCGCGCAGGTCCGAAGCGAAGGTCGGGCGGTCGTCGGGCCTGGCGCCGAGGCGCTCGAGGGTGGCCAGCTGGGCGGGGGTTCGCTCCGGCTCGGCCGTGTCGTCCGCCATCGACCGAGACTACGACTGCCCATTTCGGTGGGGTTGGCCTTGGACCGGGCCTCGCTGTCGTAGGGGGGTCTCATACTGGCGGTCATGGATGCCTCCTCCGTGCGCTTCGCCCACACCGCTCGCCTGATCGGCGACGCGGCTCGGGGCCGGGGCCTGATCGTGCCGGCGTTTCGCAGCCCGCCGCGGTTGGTCGGGGCGTCGCGCACGGTGCGACGGTGGCGGGGGGGAGGAGCCACCGTCTCGGTCGAGGTGACCGGCCGGCCCCACGAGGCGGTGGTGGCCGACATGGTCGAGGGCGTGGTAGTGGCCAACGAGGTCGTAGGTCGCGATGCCACCCGGCTTCGCACCGCCTTGTGGGAGGCCGTGCTGGTCGAGGCGAGGAGGGAGGCCGACGCCGCCTGACCACGACGACCGGGCTCCCGGGTAACGTCCCGCGCCCCATGGCCGAGCCCCGCCCTGCGCCCATGGGCGAGGGACGCGACCAGCCGCTGCGGGGACCCGGGACCCGGGTCGCCGTCATCGTCGCTTGCGTGCCCGGGCTGGAGGAGATCGTGGCCGGGGAGCTCGACGGCCTCGGGATCGCCAGTCGCTCCGCCGGGCCCGGCGCCCTCTCGGCCCGGGTGACCGTGCGACAGCTCTACCTGGTCAACGTGGCCACGGCCTCGGCCACGCGGGTCCTGGTCGACGCCGGGATGTTCGCGGCCCGAAGCTTCTCCGAGCTCGAGGCGCGCGCCGCGAGCCTCGACCTGGGCCCGTGGCTCGAGACCGGTCGGCGGGTCCGGTTCCGGATCACCGCCCACCGCTCCCGGCTTCACCACACCGGCGCCATCGAGGAGCGACTCCGCCGGGTCCTCGACCTCGGCCCGGCGTCGGCCGCCGACGATCCCGATGCCGCGCTCGTCGTCGTCCGGGTGGCGCGCGACCGGGTGGCGGTGCGGGTCGACTCGTCGGGCGCCCCGTTGCACCATCGCGGCTGGCGTGGTCTGGCCGCCAAGGCACCCCTGAGGGAAACCCTGGCCGCAGCCACGCTCACGGCGTCGGGGTGGCGGCCGGGCCTGGCCCTCGTCGATCCGCTGTGCGGCTCGGGCACCATCGCCATCGAGGCCGCCCGGCGCGCTGCGGGCATCGCCCCCGGCGCGGACCGTTCCTTCGCCTTCCAGCATTGGCCATCGTTCGCCCCTGGGACGTGGGCGTCGGTGCAGGCCCAGGTGCGCCAGCCGCCCGAGCCGGTCCCGGATGCAGCGCCGATCGTCGGCCGGGACCGCGACGCCGGAGCAGTGGCGGCCGCCCGGGAGAACGCGGAGTGGGCCGGGGTGGGCGACGCCGTGCGCATCGAGCACGGTTCGGTGTCCGACGCCAGCGCGCCTCGGGGCGCAGGTCCGGGCTGGATCGTGACCAACCCGCCGTGGGGCGGGCGCTTGGCCGGTGGTGGTGACCTCCGCAACCTCTACGCCCGCCTGGGCCAGGTCAGCTCCGGCGCCTTCGAGGGCTGGGGCCTGGCCGTCCTCACCGGCGACCTGGCCCTGGCTCGCTCCCTGGGCCGCAAGGGCGAGGTCCGGCTTCGAGCCCGGGCCGGCCCCCGCCCCGTCAGCCTCGTGGTCACCGACCGGTCGGCGTGAGCACCCAGATGTCTCGAACTGGGTGCCGTTCTGCACCCCCTGGCATGCGGGACTGCACCCAGTACGTCCGAATGATTCAGCCGTAGGTTGAGCGCCGATGGCTGACCCCGCGCCGGCGGCGTTCATCGGACACGGCAACCCGATGAACGCGCTGGAGCGGAACCGCTACACCGAGGCGTGGCGATCGTTCGGGGCGGCCGCGCCGAAGCCGAAGGCGGTGCTCGTGGTTTCGGCCCACTGGTACATCAACGCCGCCGCGGTCACGGCCATGGACCGGCCCCGGACGATCCACGACTTCTACGGGTTTCCCGACGAGCTGTTCGCCGTCCAGTACCCGGCGCCTGGCGCACCAGACGTAGCCGCCGAGGTGGTCGAGGTGGCCGACCCGGTGTGGGTCGGCCTCGACCACGACAGCTGGGGCCTCGACCACGGAACCTGGTCGGTGCTGGCCCACGTGTTCCCCGACGCGGATGTGCCGGTCGTCCAGCTCGCCCTCGACGCGGGCAAGTCCTACGACGAGCACCTGGCCCTGGGGGCTGCCCTCGCCCCGCTACGGGAGCGCGGCGTGATGATCATGGGCAGCGGCAACGTGGTCCACAACCTGGGCCGCATCGACTGGCAGCGTCCCGACGCCGGGTTCGACTGGGCCCGACGCTTCGATGACTCGGCGCGGGAGATCCTCACCTCCAACGCGAGCAACCTCCCTCGGCTGGCCGATCACCCCGACCACGCCCTCGCCGTGCCCACGCCCGACCACTTCCTGCCGCTGCTCTACCTGGCCGGGGTGGCCGCGGCTTCAGGCGTCACGCCCGAGGTACTCGTCGACGGGTGCGCGATGGGTTCGCTGTCGATGACCAGCTACACCGCCGGGGCCGCCGTCGCCGCCACCCGCGACGGCGGCCCGGCTCCGCTGCTCCCGGACGGTGACGAGGTCGCACCCGAGCACACCAACACCTGACCCTGTTGCTGGGGACGGCAGTAGCCTCCGCGCCACGACGCCTGCCCGCCCGGGTGGCGAAATCGGCAGACGCTGAGGGCTTAAACCCCTCTGGAGCCCCGGCTCCGTGCGGGTTCGACCCCCGCCCCGGGCACCGCATCGTGAGGGATCGGGGATGACCAGCCTCGGCGACGGATCGGGCGGCGCTATGGACGGGTGAGGCGGACCAGTAGGTGGCGGATGCCGGTGTGGCGGTTGCTCCTCGTCCACTCGACCGGCTGCACCAGCTGGTAGCCGGTGAAGCGGGGGAGGAGCTCGTCGAACAGCACCCGGATCTCAAGGCGGGCCAGGCTGGCGCCGAGGCAGTGGTGGACGCCGTGGCCGAAGGTCAGGTGCGGGTTGGGATCGCGCCGCAGGTCGAACGCCTCCGGATGGTCGAACACCCGCTCGTCCCGGTTGGCCGAGCCCTCCCACACCATCACCTTGTCGCCAGGCTGGATGACCTGGCCGCCGAGGGTCGTGACGGCGGTGGCGGTGCGCCGCTGTCCAGGCGACGGTGCGGTCCACCGCAGGACCTCCTCGACGAACGACGGGAGCAGGGCGCGGTCGTCGCGGAGCGCGGCCAGCTGCTCGGGCTGCGCGAGCAGCGCCAGCAGGCCGCCAGCGATGGCATTGCGGGTCGTCTCCGAGCCAGCCGAGAACAGCAGGAAGAAGAACGAGAACAGCTCGAGGTCCGACAGGTGCGGAGGCTCGACGCCGGCCAGCGATGCGTGGATGACCACCGACAGCATGTCGTCGGTCGGCCGCTCACGCTTCTCGGCGATGAGCGCACCGGCGAACTCGACGGTCTTGACCTGGGTGACAGCGGCGCCAGCCAGCCGGGCACCCGAGTCGCCGTCGGGGACGTCGAACGCCGGATCGACCGCCTCGACCAGCTCGTGGCGGTCCTCCTCGGGGATTCCGAGCAGCGTGCAGATCACCTGCATCGGCAGCTCTGCCGCCACCTGCTCGACGAAGTCGATCGGCCGGCCCTCCTCGATGCCGTCGACCAGGGCCCTGGTCCGCCGTCGTAGGTCGTCCTCGAGGAGAGCGACCCGACGCGGCGTGAGCCCCGTACTCACCAGCCGCCGGATCCGGGCGTGGCGGGGGTCGTCCATCATCGTCAGCACCGACCCGGCGACGTCCATGTCCTGCAGGAGCGTTCCTCCGTGACGCCGGGCTCCGCCCCGCTCCGAGGAGAAGGTGGCCGCATCGCTCAGGACGCGTAGGACCTCGTCGTAGGTCGCCACCGACCAGAACCCCTCCCCCTGGGGCGAGTGCTCCGTCGGCCGGTGCCACCAGACCGGAGCTTGCCGACGATGGAGCTCGAACAGGTCGTGCGGGAAGCCGTCGGCGAAGCTGTCGAGGTCGGTCAGGTCGACCTCGGCGAGGTCGGTGGCGCCCCGCACCTGGCGATCGTAGGACGGTCGGTTGGTCGGCGGACCCGAGCAGGTCAGCGGACGGTGAGGACGATCTTGCCCTGCACCCGTCGGGCGGCGAGCTCGCCGACGGCGGCGGCGGCGTCGGCCAGCGGGTACTCGCTGGCGATGGGCGGGTCGAGGGCGCCGGAGGCGACGTGGGGCTCGATGCGTTCCCACTGGCGCTGGAGGTAGCCCGCGTGGTTGAGGGCGTACTCACCCCATGCCACGCCGACGACCTCGACGTTGTTGAGCAGCAACCGGTTGACCTTCACCGTCGGGATCTCGCCGCCGGCGAAGCCGACCACCAGCAGTCGGCCCTCGGGGGCGAGGCTCCGTAGCGAGTCGGTGAAGCGGTCGCCGCCCACCGGGTCGAGCACGACGTCGACGCCCCGTCCGTTGGTCAGCTCCTTCGCCGCATCCTTGAACCCGTCGGCCAGCACCACGTTGTCGGCGCCCGCGGCGCGGGCGACGTCGACCTTGTCGTCGGTCGACACGACGGCGATCACACGGGCTCCGAGGGCCTTGGCCAGCTGGATCCCCGCAGTTCCGACCCCGCCTGCGGCGCCGTGGATCAGCACCGTCTCGTCTGCGATCAGCCGGCCTCGGTGGGAGTAGGCGAAGTCGACGGTCAGGTAGTTCATCGGGATGGCCGCGCCGGCCACGAACGACATCGAGTCCGGCAGCGGAAACACCCCGTCGGCGTCGGCGGCCACCACCTCGGCGAACCCGGCCAGCCCGGTGATCGCCAACACCCGATCGCCGGCTGCGACATGCGCCCCCTCTGGCGCCGACCGCACGATTCCTGCGACCTCGGCGCCGGGGGTGAACGGCGGGTTCGGCTTGAGCTGGTACTCGCCTCGGCTGAGCAGCAGGTCGGGGAAGCTGACCCCGGCGGCGTGGACGTCGATCAGCACCTCGCCGTCACGTGGCTCCGGCTCGTCGACCTCGACCAGCTCGAGGCTCTCGGGCCCCCCCAGCTTCGTCACCTGAACAGCACGCATGGCCACCTCCTGCGGAACATCCGCCGCCGGAGGGTACGCGCGCCGGATCGGGTCGGCCGCCCTCGGCGGCTAGGGCTCGGACCTCGTCGCGGCTGCGACGGCGAGATCTCTCAGGCGCCGATCACCACGACCGGCGGATCGGTGACGCCGAACTGCTCGACGCACATCTCGCGGTAGTAGGGGAGGAGGCCGTGGGCGTCGACGACCAGCTCGACGTTGCCGTCGGCGTCGAGGTTGAGGTTGGCGCCGTGGATCGTGAACCACACGTCGGTGACGCCGTCGTTGTCCTCGGGGACGTGGAGGGTGTGGACCGATCCTGCCGGCTCGTAGAGGTAGGAGCCGGCCTCGTTCACGTCGTCGGGGTACTCGAGGTAATGCCACCGCCCCTTCTGGGTGAACGCGAACACCGGGCCGGTGTGCTTGTGCTTCTGGACGGTCATCCCCGGGGCGAAGTGGTTGCGGACCACCCAGATCCCGCTGGCCAGGTCGACCTGGAGCAGTTGCAGCGTCGATCCGTCGCCGATGTCGATGAAGGGCAGCTCGTCCTCCCTGCGGAGGATGGCAGCGGGAGCGGTCTCGGTCATGGCCATGGCGGCCTCCTTCGGACGAAGGAGCCAACGGTAAACCCTGGGTCACGCCCGGGCTCGGAAGGCGATCGCTCAGCGGGCGAAGAGGTGGGCCAGGTCGATCTCCCAGCCGGGCACGAGGGGTGTGGTGAGGGTGTCGTCGGTGGTGAGCTCGAGGGCGACATCGAAGGTCGGCCCGTCGGCGGCCGATCGCCGGAACACGAGGACGACGTCGGCCGCGGTGTCGACCGGCCACCAACCGCGCCGGGGACGAGCCCAAGCGCGGCGAACTCGGCACCGCAGCACGCGCACCGGCGGACCTACAGTGCCGAGAACGGGGACACAGGCCAGGAGACCTACAGGGAGAGGTGAGCGGCCCCGATGCTCGTTGACCTGAGCGAAATCTGGCAGGTCTGGCTGTCATTTGCCGTCGCAGGCTGGGCGTCACTCGCGGCGGGCTGGTGGGCGACGGGATGGTCGGTCGACAGGGTCGCCCAGGACGGCCCGCTCACGCGCCTTCGGCCCTGGGAGCGCAGCGGCGCGTGGTGGATCCGCCACGTCGCCGTGCTGCGATGGAAGGACCATCTACCCGAGGCCGGGGCCCTGTTCGGCGGTTACGCCAAGAGCCACATCCGATCCCGAACGACATCGGACCTGGCCCGGTTCCGAGCCGAGACCATCCGGGCCGAACGGGTCCACTGGCTCTCCGCCGCCACCGCACCGGTCCACCTCCTCTGGTGCCCCCCGACGCTGGCCGTGACCCTGGCCGCCGTCGGCCTGCTCCTCAACTTGCCGTTCATCGTCATCCAGCGCACCAACCGGGGCCGCCTCGAGCGCGTCCTCGGTCGGCGCGTTTCGTCGTCCCGCCCGAGCGTGGTGCAGCCCCCAGGTTGGTTCTAGACCGCAGGGGTGCTGTTCCCCCGGCCCGCCCTGTTCGTTCAGCGTTGGAACGGGCTGGCGTCAGGCCTTCTTGGCGAAGGTGATCTCGACGCGGCGGTTGCGGGCCCGGCCATCGGGGTTGTCGCCTCCACCCTCGGCCTCGTTGGGGGCGACGGGCTCTGCCTCACCTCGGCCGCTGGCCTGGTAGGTGAAGTCCGGCGCCAGCTGGGCTAGGGCGTCGCGCACGGCGGCGGCCCGTCGCTGTGACAGGTCGTTGTTGTAGGCGTCGGTGCCCATCGAGTCGGTGTGGCCCACGACCTCGACCGGTCCCTCGCCCTCGGCGTCGAGGGTGGCGGCGACCTCGGCCAGGCGGGCCTGGGCGGCCGGGGCCAGGTCGGCGGAGTCGAAGGCGAACAGGACGTCGGTGGCCAGAGCCACCTGCACCTGCTCAGGCGTCTCGGCCGTGCGCACATCGCCGCTGATCGACTCGACCCGGCGCACGATGTCGGTGCGGCGGGCGACGATGTCCCGGACACGAGGATCGTCGCCGTCGTCCTGCGCCTGAACCGGGGTCGCGGCCGCGATTGCGAAGGCGGCGATCAGGGCCGCCAGGAGGATGGCGGCGACGCGTCGCCCGCTCACGAGATCTCCAGCCCGTTAACCGGCGTGAAGCCGGGCAGGGTGAACCCGATCGCGGTCACGTCCTCGGGAGGAGCCGGGAACTGGGCGAAAAGCTCCGCGGGGGTGTCCGGCGCGATCCCGAAGTCGTCGAGCTCGTCGCTGCACAGGCAGACCGCCTCGGTGTCGGCCAGCACCAGGTACCGCTTGTCGCCCTCCAGGTCGACGAGGGCGGCGCCCGATACGTCGGAGCCGAACGCAGCGTTGCGCGAGTCCGACAACGTGCTCCACGGCTCGTAGACCACGCCGGAGCCCTCGTTGGTCAGCGTGAACCTCACCTCCACGGCGTCGCCGGGGATCCGCTCGATCGACACGACGTCGAGGCGGAGGGCCACGGGCGTGTCGTCGTTCGGGGTGGCCGGCTGGCGGCCGGTCGCAGAGCCGAGGCTCTCAGTTGGAGGCCCAGTGGCGGGAGGCCCAGTGGCGTCAGGCTCGGACTCGTCGGTCGGGGTCGACTCGGTGGCGTCGGACTCGACGTCGCCGTCATCGGCGGTGGTGGTGGCCTGCTCGCCGGAGTCGGACTCCGCCGAGCTCTGGACCTCGGCCTGCTCGGGCGGGTCGTCGCTGCAGGCCAGCAGGGCCAACGGTGCGGCGACGACCAGGCCTACCGCCGCCGCCCGCCGCCGGATGCTGGTTCTTTGGATGACGATGTCCATCGGGATGTCCTCCTGGGTTGCGTACCTCGTATGTCGCGGCCCGGCGGCGATCGGTTTCACTATCCGCGGGAAATCTCGATCCTGTGTTCGACGGTCACGACGGTGCCGTCGGCGGCGGTGCCGATCAGGGCGACGCGAGCTGACCCAGGCGAGGTCGGCCGCAGGTCCACCGTCGGAGCGTCGACGTAGGTCTGGCCGTCGGGAGCGATCCACACCCACCGGACTGCCCCGTCCACCTCAGCGGAGAAGGTCGCCGTCTCGTCCACGGCGGCCCGCTCGGGGCCGACCAGGGCGACCCGCAGCGGGCCGTCGGACGACGCCACCCGCACCCGACCCTCCGACAGGTCCTCAGTCGAGATCTCCGGCCCGTCCGGGCCCGAGGTCGCCCGTCCCGCCCACCAGCCGACACCGATCAGGGCGACGACGATGACCAGCGCCGCCGCAAGGGTCGCCAGCCGCCGTCTAGGCCGCACCGGCGCCCCCTCGGGCGCCGTCGCCTCGGGCGCCGCCGCTTCGGGCACCGGTGCCGGCAGGGGAGGCGGTTCGGTGGCGGTCTGCAGCGCCCCCATCCACGACTCGGCGTCAGGGTGGCGATGATCGGCCTCGATCGCCAGCCCCCGGCGCAGCTCGGCGAGCGCCGGGGTGGGCCAGCCCAGACCGGCGAGCTGCTCGGCCCATCGGGGGTCCTCGTCGGGGTGGCGGCCGAGGACCAGCCACACCAGCAGGGCGCTGGCCGACCAGATGTCGGCCCGGGGGTCGATCCACGCTCCGCCGCGCTGCTCGGGCGGGGCGAAGCCCACCGTTCCGGCGCCGAGGGTCAACCCCGACGCCCGGGCCAGGTCCTTGGACAAGCCGAGGTCGGCCAGCAGAAGCCGTTCGCCGGGGCCGAGCAGCGACCCGGATCTCGCTCGGCCGGCCGGCGGCGGGCCCGATGACCGGATCAGCAGGTTCCCCGGCGTGACGTCGCGGTGGACGACTCGCTCGGCGTGCAGCGCGCCGAGCGCGGCGGCGACCTGCTCCGCCACCCCGAGCACGTCGTCGAGGCCGACCCGGTCGGCGGGCATCGAGCGCCGCCGGGCGCCGAGGTCCCCGCCGCCCGCCAAGTCGAGGACCAGAAAGGGCTGGCCGGCATCGGTCTCGCCCAGGTCGAACACCTTGACCACGTGGGGGCTGTCGACTCGACGCAGGAGGTGGCCCTCGGTGATGAACCGCTCCCGCAGATCGGCGTCGAAGCTGTGGTTCTCGGCTAGCACCTTCACCGCCACCTCGGCATCGAGGCGTTCGTCGCGGGCCCGGTAAACGCTGGCAAAGGCGCCGGTGCCGATGAGGTCGAGCACCTCGTAGCGCCCGATCCGGGGCGGCAGCTGGCGGGTCACCGGATGCCGCGCAGGTGGGCGGCGGCCAGGGCCCGTCCTCGGGCTACCCGGGTCTTGGCCGTGTTCACGTTGATGCCGAGGACCTCCGCGACCTCGACGTAGGGCAACCGCTCCACGTCGCGCCGCACCACCGCGACTCGGTACATCTCCGGCAGCCGTCCGATGGCGTCATCGAGGGCGGTGCGGGTGGCGATGATCGACGATATTCGGGCGGCGTCGCCGACGTCGTCGAGCGAGGCGGTCGGGCGCCGTCGCCGCAGCAGGGCGATGGCCTTGTTCCGGGCCACCTGGTGCAGCCAGGTGGTGAAACGGGCGTCGCCCCGGAACCCCGAGATGGTCTCGGCCACGGCGACGAGCACGTCCTGCTCGACCTCCTCGGCGTCGGCCTCGTCGACGACCAGGCGCCGAACTGCAGGGCGGGCCAGCCGCAGCGCGTCTACCGCCCACAGCAGATCCTCGAGCGCGTCCAGGTCACCTTGGGCCGCCCTCGCGGCCACCGGGTCGAGGAGCTCGGCCCGTTGCTCGCCACCGCCTGCCGCGGCGAGCACCTGCTGGCGCCACTGCCTGGGGGTCACGGTCTCAGATGTAGCCGCGCAGGCGGGCGGCGTCGGCGACGCGGCGGATGCCGATGGCGAAGGCGGCGTGGCGCAGCGACGCCCCCGTCTGCTCGGCCATGTCGGCGGTCTCTCGGTAGGCCACGGTCATGCGGTCCTTCAGCTCCTCGTTGAAGCGCTCCTCCTTCCACGTGAACTGCTGGATGTTCTGGCTCCACTCGAAGTACGACCCGAGCACCCCGCCAGCGTTGGCCAGCACGTCGGGGATCACCGTCACCCCCCGGTCGGCCAGCAGCTTGTCGGCGTCGGGCGTCACCGGATAGTTGGCCGCCTCGAGGACGATCGAGGCCCGGACGGCCTCGGCGTTGGCTCCGGTGATGACCTCGCCGAGGGCGGCCGGGACGAGGACGTCGCACTCGCAGGCCAGCAGGTCATCGTTGGAGATGCGATCCACGTCCCGGGCCTCCGACAGCGGCTTCATCTCCGAGGCGAGCGCCCTGAGAGCCGGCACATCGAGCCCGTCGGCGCGGTGGATCCCACCCTGGACGTCGGAGGCGGCCACGACCTTCGCTCCTCGCTCGTGCAGCTCCTGGGCCAACCACGACCCGACGTTGCCAAAGCCCTGCACGGCCACCCTCATGCCCGCCAGCGGCTCGCCCGCGTCTCGGAGGTGGGCCTCGAGCACGTACACGCAGCCTCGGCCGGTGGCCGCCTCGCGGCCCGGCGCCCCGCCCAGGTCGAGGGGCTTGCCGGTGACGATGGCCGGCGTGTAGCCGTGCATGTTGGAGTAGGCATCCATCATCCAGGCCATCACCTGGGCGTTGGTGCCCACGTCGGGGGCGGGGATGTCCCGGTACACGCCGAGGACGTGGTGGACCGCTCCGGTGAAGCGACGGGTCAGACGCTCCAGCTCCGATCGGCTGAGTTGGTTGGGGTCGACCTCGACGCC
>Ga0136617_10005187_pt1 | contig 11646 bp, 8 predicted proteins | sample AntDrymUQ3222106_2_FD_129672 | JGI IMG/M metagenome (GOLD analysis project Ga0136617, IMG submission 129672) | Polar desert sand microbial communities from Dry Valleys, Antarctica - metaG UQ322 (21.06) | ecosystem: Environmental > Terrestrial > Soil > Desert | place: Antarctica: Dry Valley...
GCCACCGACCTGCACGTAGCGGAGACGGTGCCAGGCTGCGTGCCCCTCGCAGTCGGGGCGGACCGAATCGCTGCGGTCGCCATGCGAGCCGCCGGGCTCCTCGCAGCGCTCGCGGACGCCGGGAGGCCGGTCGATCGCATCGGCGCCGGGTTGCTCGTTGAGGTGTACCCAGCCGCTGCCCTCAGGATCTGGGGTCTCGCCAGCCGGTCCTACAAGGGGACCAACAACAAGGCAGCCTTGGGTCTGCTCGTCGGCGAGCTGCGGATAGGCCTCCTTGAGGCGCTCCTCCATCCACGGGATCAGCTCGGCGTCCGTCCCAGTCGGCGCCGCGTCCGCCTTGACGTAGACGGCGACGTCCATGTCGGAGGTGGTGCGCAGCGCCGTGCCCTTGCGGACGCTGCCGAAGTGCACCATCTTCACGAGGCCGTAGTCGGGGTCGAGGACGATCTTCTTCTCAAGCTGCCCTCGCAGATTCCGGACCTGTTTGCGGTAGCTCTGCGCGTCGGCGCTCGGCAGGTTCACTCGGTCGCGCGCGAAGGTGGCGACGACGTCGTGTCTGACGAATTGCCGCTCGATCAGCACCGGCTGACTTCCGACTGTCGGCACAGGAACACGTGTTCGACCGTGGCGGACCGCAACGGACAGTAGGGACGCTCGAAGGTGGGTACGTCGTTCAGCATGTGCACGCCGTGATCGTACACAAACGATCATCCACTAACACTCAGAGTCCAAGACGCGAAGCCAAGGACGCCCGTCGCGCTCGTATCTCTCGAGCCGGCCGGCTTTCCGCTCGTAGTAAATGCTCTTGAGGACGATTCGCTTCTGCCCTGTACGGATGATGCTCAGCTCGTTCAGGTCGGGCAGCTCGTCCGCACCGCCCCGGTAGCGAGAGTCCGTCTTCCGCTTCGCGTTCCCCTCACGCCAGGCGGGGCCTGGCGGCACCCGAGCGGCGGCCACCTCCGCAACTTGGCGCAGCGGTGCCGCTCCGTTCCGGGCAGCCAGGAACTCGTAGACGGCGTCTACCCACGCGGGGCGCGCGACCATCACAGCACCTCGCGCGCCGCGCTCAGTTTCTCGATCGCGTCTCGGACGCGGCTCGCCAAGCGCTCGCGCTCCTCGTGTGTGAGGCCGCTGCGCAGCGTCTCCACCTCGAAGCGGAGGATCGTGCCGAGCGCGGAGTCGAGCTTTCGGAGCTCAGGGCCGTTCCCTTCCTCGCGTGGCGGCCGGCCGCGGCGCGACGGGGTCGGGGTACGTGCCTTCAGCGCCTCTGCATACTCCGCGACCACGGCGAGCTGCGCCTCCTCGCTGCGCTCAGCGTTGACCGCCTTGACGAGCTCGTTGACCTCCTGCGTCTTCTTGTCCATCAGCGGCACAACCTCCGCGATCGCCTTGGCGATTGCGTCGTTGCGCACGTTCACGATCCGGCGCTGTGCCGAGATGGGAATTGCGGTCGTGTCCACCTCGAGATCGACCTCGAGTCTGCGGGTCGCGCGGGCCGCATCGTAGTGATCGCGGAGTCGGGTCTCGGGGATGCCGACTGAGGCTGCAGCAGCGCGGACGTTGTAGCCGTGTTCGATCAGCGCCATTGCCTGATGGACCCGATGGTCGAGAGACACGGGGAGGCCGTGGCCGTGGTTCGCCTCGTAGATAAGGCTGAGCACGCGCGGGTCTTCCTTTCGGAGGCCGGCGAGCCCGGAGGCTTCGTAGGCCGGGATCTCCTCACGCCCCACGCGGGCGTAGGCCTCCCGGCGATGGTTGCCGCTGAGGACAGCGGCTTTGCCCACATCGTCTCGATAGAAAATGATCGGCGGGAAGTCGACCCCGCGCTCGAGCTCCGCGACGAGTTCCTCCACATGATCAGCGTCGACCGGATCCCCGAGCCGCGCTTGATTCCAGACAGCGCGCGAGGCGTCAGTGTCAAGTTCCCGCAACGGCAACGCGGGCAGGAACTCGTACCGGATGCCGAGCCGGTCGAGGGCCGCACGATCCAGGTCGCCAGGGGCGCTCTCCTGGAGATCTTCGATCTCGGTTGTCGCCACGGTGGTCCTCCTCCGTTAGTAAATGACTAACGCCAGCATAAAGTCGCCAAACGTTTCTTGTCAATAGCGGAAAGGTCCAACTCCCGTGGCCCGCCGACCGAGCAAAGCGAGCAGCCGGTTAGCGGCTCGCACACGGGCGGTTCGCGTAGCCTGCGCCGTCGCGTCCGACCCGGCGAGTTACAAGCTGCCCGCGGATCGACACGCGCACGGGACCGATGGCGGGGCCGAGCGAGGCGACGACCTTCGTTCGACCACTGCTTGTGGCTGTCCTATGCTCGGCTCGTGCAGGTCCGCGAGACGAACCTGAAGCAGCTCGTTCAAGGGGAGAAGCAGTTCCGCGTCCCGCTCTGGCAACGCCAGTACACGTGGCGGCTCCCCGATCACCGGCTGCTCTGGCGAGACATCCTTGAGCAGTACTCGCGCTCGACAGACGGCGGCGGAGAGGCCGAGTCGGGACACTTCCTCGGCAGCATCGTCCTTTCGCCAGTGCCTTCGGCTGCGAGCGGAGTCGCCTCCTACCTCATCGTCGACGGTCAGCAGCGCCTGACCACCTTGATGCTGATTCTTTGCGCCATTCGCGATGCGGCGGCGAAGACGGATGCCCAAGCCGTCGAGCGCTACGACGAGCTGTACCTGATCAACAAGTTCCAAGAGGGCGAGGGTCGGTTCCGGCTGATGCCGACCCAGGCCGATCGCGGCTCTTTCTCGGCGTGCGTCACGCGTGGCGCTGGCGCGGGCGGCCAGGACCCGATTGGGCAGGCGTACCGCTTCTTCCGTAGCCATGTCGAGTTACTCGACCCGGACGAGGAGCCGCTTGACCTCGACCGACTGACATCGGTTGTCGTCGAGCGACTTGCCGTCGTCGACATCACCACCGGCTCGGGCGACAACGCGCACCGGATCTTCCAGTCGCTGAACGCGACGGGCGTCAACCTGACCCAGGCGGACCTGCTGCGGAACCTGATCTTCATGCTGCTGCCGACGCAGGCGGGCGCGGTCTACGAGCAGGTCTGGCAGCCGATGGAGCGGCTGATCGGCTTCGAGAACCTCGAAGGGCTCGCGCGTGCTGACCTGCAACGGCGCGGGATCGACGTTGCGGTCGATGACGTCTTCCGGCGCCATCAAGACCGGCTCGAAGCGATGGGCGGCGGCGAGGCCGAGGTCGAAGCTGCCGTTAACGACCTCGCTCTCCGTGCCCGCCACTTCAAGCGGCTGGTCGATCCGACTGTCGAGGAGGACCCGGAGATCCGAGCGGCGCTCCTACGTCTCCGACGCTGGGGCGCGCAGACGAGCTACCCGGTGCTGATGGTCGCCTACGATCTGCGCGAGCGCGGCCTGCTCACCGTCGAGGGCATGCAGGAGGTCGTCGCCTACGTCGAATCCTTCCTTGTCCGCCGCCAGCTTGCGGGCATCCCGACGAACGCCCTCAACCGCCTCTTCGTTCAGCTCGTCGAGCACCTGCCGGAGAGCGAGGAGTTCCCGCAGGCTCTGCGCCAGGAGCTCTCGCGGCAGCGTCGCTACTGGCCGAGCGACGATCAGCTCCGGGAGGCGATCCGGACGCGTCCTTTCTACTTCAGCGGCCGTGGGCAGCAGCGGAAGATCATCCTCGAACGGCTGGAGGAGAGCTACGGGCACCCGGAACCGGTCGACTTCGAGGCGGCCGACCTGACGATTGAGCACGTGCTGCCCCAGACGCTCAGCGACGAGTGGCGTGCCCATCTCGCCGAGCTCGGCCAGGACGCAGACGACGTCCAGCAGACGCTTGTCCATACCCTCGGCAATCTGACGCTCACAGCGTTCAACGGCACGCTCTCGAACAACCCGTTCGAGCGCAAGAAGCAAATCTTCAGCGGCAGTCACCTCGAACTGAACCGTGCGCTCGCCGAGAACGAGGCATGGGGACGCGACGAGATCCTCGGCCGCGCCGACGAGGTCGCAGAGCAGGCGATCGCGATCTGGCCGAGCCCGCTGCCGGGCGTGGCTGAGCCGTCGACCGGGTTCGACTGGAGCCGGATCAACGCCGCGGTCGCCGCCATCCCGCGCGGCCGCTGGACGACTTACGGCGATCTCGCCCAGCTCGGCGGTACTGCGGCGATGCCGGTCGGGCAGCACATTGCGAATACGCCCGGTCTCGATAACGCCTACCGCGTCCTCGGCTCCGACGGCAAGCCCCGCCCCGACTTCCACTGGGACGACGCAAATGACAGCCGGAGCGTCGTCGACGTCCTCAAGGCGGACGGGGTGCGCTTCGACAGCAACGGCGCTGCCGAGCCGTCGCAGCGGATCAGCGCGAGCGAACTGGTCTCGCTGATCACCGTCCTCGACGAGGACGAACGCGCGAGCGAGCTGGCAGAGCTCGCCACCAACCAGGAGTGGGCCTGGGACCGCTACGCCACCGAGCTCGGCATCCCAGACGAGCGGCTTGGTGTCGCTCGCGAGCTCGTGAACCTGCTCTCAGAAGCGATCGCCGAGCGCGACCTACTCTGGCAACCAGTCTTCCGGAAGGGATATATCGCCTTTCAGCGGAGCGGCGGCTACAACACGCTCATCGTCGACGTCTGGTGGAGGAAGACTCCCAGGCTTGCGGTCAAGATCCCAGACGAGCCTACTGCGCTCTCCCTCGTCAATCCGTACCCTGGACTGGAGGAGAGCTGGTACCCCGACGAGCACGAGTGGGGGTGGACGCTCGATCTGTTCGATCCCGTCCCGGACGTGCGAGTCGCGGTCGAGATCGCGGAGCGTTTCAGCCCGGCCACCGGGCCGACAGACAGTGGCGTCAACCGCGACGAGATCCGCGAGCGGCTCAGGTCTGGGATGACCCCCGACTAGATCTACAACACCGTGGGTGGCGCGAAGCGCGCGTACTGGGTTGCCGCGATCGAGGAGGAAGCACGGCTAGAAGCCGAACTCGGCGCGTTCGCTCCGAGCTCCGAAGACGTCGTGATGCTTCGTGACGAGCGTCACCTCCGCTGGGAGCGGATCGCCGCACGCGTGTACGGTGACGCAGGACGGGTCGCGGATGTTCGCGAGCTCTACGACCAAGCGCAGGGACCGGGAGCAGCCTCGCGCTCCTACACCGGCCGCGGCCGCCGCTTCGGCAGCATGGATGAGTGACGAACATCTGCTGATCCCGAGGCCCTGACCCGGCCGTGGAAGTGGCGCGCGACAAGCTCGTCGCATTTCGATGCGACGAATCAACGAACTACGATCAGCGCCCATGTCCGTGCTCGGCCCTCTCGAAGCGGAAACCTGCCGTGATTACGTGGTGCCACGGCTGCACGACGCGGGTTGGTCCGCGGATCAGATCATCGAGCAGTACCCGATTACGGACGGGCGCATCGTTGTGGTCCGCGGCAAGCACCGGCGCGGCGATCCGCTTCGGGCGGACTACCTCCTCGAAGTCGCTCCCGGCTTCCCGGTCGCAGTCGTCGAGGCCAAGCGCGAGTACCGGCTTCCGTCCGACGGTCTTCAGCAGGGCATGCGGTATGCGGAACTCCTGGACCTGCCGCTGGCGTACGCGACGAACGGCAAAGGGATCGTCGAACACGATTTCGATACCGGCGGTCAGACGGAACTCGCTACCTTCCCGACCCCATCCGAAGCGTGGGCGCGCTTCCGGGCATGGAAGGGCATCCAAGACGATGGCGCGGCCGAGCTCGTTCTCCGCCCGTTCACCCGGGACCTTCGGAATCCGGATGGCACCGTCAAGGAGCCGCGCTACTACCAGCGCGTCGCGATTGAGCGCGCTATCGAGGCCGTTCTCGCCGGGCGCAAGCGCGTCCTGCTCACGCTCGCGACCGGGACCGGAAAGACATTCGTCTCGCTCCAACTGATCTGGAAGCTGACCGCCGGGCAGTGGCCGGCGGCAGGCCGGAAGCCCCGCATCCTCTACCTCGTCGACCGCAACATCCTTGTTGACCAGCCGATTAGTCGCGAGTTCCGGCCAGTCTTCGGTGACGCGATTTGGAAGATCCAGGGCGACATCAAGACCGGCCGCGAGATCTACTTCGCGCTCTACCAGGCGCTGGCGGACACCGGTGACAGTCTCGGGATCTTCCGCGACTACCCGCCCGACTACTTCGACCTGATCGTCGTCGACGAATGCCATCGCGGGAGCGCGCGCGACGACTCGAGCTGGCGCGCGATCCTGGAGCACTTCTCAGACGCGACACAGCTCGGCATGACCGCCACGCCTCTTCGGGAGGACAACCGCGACACCTACGCCTACTTTGGACAGCCGGTCTACGAGTACTCGCTCAAGCAGGGGATCGACGACGGCTTCCTCGCTCCCTACCGAGTGCGGCGTGTCGTGCTCAGTCCCGACGCCTACGGCTGGCAGCCGGGCCAGGGCCAGCTCGACCTCTTCGGTCGCGAGATCCCGCCGGACCTCTATGAGACGAAGCACTTCGAGCGCGTCGTCTCTCTGCTCGCAAGGACGGAGGTGGCGGCGAAGCATCTCACCGAGTATCTGAAGCGAACGGATCGTATGGCGAAAACGATCGTGTTCTGCGTCGATTCCGAGCACGCCGATCAAATGCGGGCAGCTCTCCACCGAGCGAACGCCGACCTCACTCGCCAGTACCCGCACTACGTAGCTCGCATCGTCTCCCTCGAAGGCGACGTCGGGAAGGAACACCTCGGCAACTTCGCCGACGTCGAGTCGGAGACACCCGTGATCGCCACAACGTCGAAGCTACTCTCGACTGGAGTCGATCTTCCGACGGTGAAGAACATCGTGCTCTTCAAGCCAGTCGGGTCGATGGTCGACTTCAAGCAGATCATCGGGCGAGGCACTCGCCTGTACCCCGACGCGGACAAGCTCAGCTTCGAAATCATCGACTACTCCGGAGCGACGGCGCTCTTCGAGGATCCGGACTTCGACGGACCGCCGGAGCAGATCGTCGACGAGGAGATCGATGACCAGGGCGAGGTGGTCGAGCCGACCGAGGTTCACGAGCCTGAGCCCGAGTACGCCGACACCGACGCGGAAGTCGATGAGGACGAGCTCGAGGACCGAGGTGGACGCAAGCTCTACGTCGATGAATCGGACGTGTGGATCACGGCCGAGGGCTTCTATCTACCTGACTCCGAGACTGGGAAGCTCAAGCTCGTCGATTACGCCGACTATGTCTCCGGGCACGTTCGGCGCCTCTTCGCGAACCCTGGCGACCTGCGCGAGCGTTGGCGCGACCGGGAGGGTCGCCGACAGATCGAGGAGCTGTTCGCCGTGCGAGGCATCTCGTTCGAGGAGCTCGCGGAGCGTCTCCGGCACCCCGAGGCTGACCCGGTGGATCTGCTCGTGTTTGTCGCCTGGAACGGGCCGGCCGTCAGTCGCAGGGACAGGGCGAACCGACTTCGTCGCGAAGATGCCGCGTTCCTCGAGGGATTCGTCCCTGAGGCGCGGGCGATTCTCGAGGAGCTGTTGGAGAAGTACGCCGAGCACGGCATTGGCCAGCTCGATGACCTTCGTATCCTCGAGGTGCCCCCGCTGAACGAGTTCGGGACACCGGTCGAGATCGCCCAGCGGTTCGGCGGGGCCGACGAGCTCCGACAGGCGGTGGTAGGCCTGGAGGAGCTCCTTTATTCGACGTGATCCTGTACGGAATTTTAAGTTTAGCGCTCCATCCGAACGCTAAACTATAATTTCGATAAAGGATCATGCCTGTTCAAGACCGTACCGATCTCCGCCGCCGCCTGCTCGCCATCGCCGCGAGGCAGTCCGGCTACTTCACGGCGGCACAAGCGCTTGACGCGGGCTACTCCTATCCCGCCCAGGGCTACCACGCCAAGCGCGGTAACTGGCTCCGCGTTGACCGCGGGATCTACAGGCTCCCCGAATGGCCGACCGGCCCTCGAGATGACCTTGTGCGATGGTCGCTCTGGAGTCGCGGCCGAGCCGTCGTGTCTCACGAGACAGCGCTGTCCGTGCACGAACTGGGAGACGTCGACCCCGCCCGCGTCCACCTGACCGTGCCGCCGAACTTCCGCCAGAAGAATCCCGGCGTCGTCATTCATCGAGCGGACCTGGCGCGCCGTGACGTTGAAGAGCACGAGGGCTTCCGCGTGACAACGCCGCTCCGGTCGCTGCTCGACGTCGCAGCGGGGGAGCTCGACCTCGATCAGCTTGGGCAGGCGATCGCAGAGGCCCTCGCACGCGGCATGACCACTCGCCGGGCGCTGCTCGACCGAGCGGACGAGTTCGGCGCGAACGCCGCGCTGAGAATCGAACGCGCCCTTCAGGGGGTCGAACGCGATGGCGTATGAGTCGCCGGCAGCGCTCCGGCAGGCACTCGAGACCCGACTTGGCAACCGGTCGCGGGAGACCGGGACCGACCTCGAGCGTCTCCGCCGCCGCGCTGCGTTCGAACGCCTGCTCGTGCGCCTCGAGCTCGGTGCACCTCACCGTTGGGTCGTCAAGGGAGGCATGGCTCTCGAGATACGGCTCGGAGATCGTGCTCGGAGCACGCGCGACCTCGACCTCGCCCTTCGCGATGCGCAAGGCGACGGGTCCTCGGTCCGCGAGCTGCTGATCGATTGCCTAGCCGTTGCTCGAGAGGAAGACGGTTTCGAATTTCTGGTCGGCGAGCCGACAACGATCACCCTCGATGAAGCGGGCCGGCCCGGATGGCGCTTCCCGGTCGAGTCGCGTATGGCAGGCCGCAAGTTCGCGAACGTGCGGCTCGACGTCGTCGCTCGCGACGACGAGATCTCGAAGACCCAGCGAGTCGAGCTGCCCGGAGTACTCGACTTCGCCGGTCTCGCGCGGCACGACGTGGAGGCGGTCCATCCCGCACAGCATTTCGCCGAGAAGGTCCACGCGTTCACGCGCACCTACGGCGAGCGTCCCAATACGCGCGTGCGCGATCTCCCCGACATGGTGCTTCTAATCGACGACGGCCTCGAGCCGACAGCCGAGCTGTTCTCGATCGTCTCTCGTCTGTTCGACGCGAGAGCGAACGCGACAGTGCCCGCTCAACTGCCAGACGCGCCGTCGTTCTGGCACGAGAACTATCCGGCGCTGGCCGCTGACCTCGACGTTTCTGCGAAGACACTTGACGAGGCGATGACGCTTGTTCGAGCTTTCTGGGCGGCGCTGCTTCGCCACAAGGAGAAGGATTAGGAGTGCCGAGAGCGAGACGAACCGAGCCGACGACGCCGCAGGCGAAGCTCAACGCCGCGATCAAGAGCGCGCGCGACATCATGCGCAAGGACGCCGGTCTCAACGGCGATCTCGACCGCATTCCTCAGCTCGCCTGGCTGCTCTTCCTGCGAGCGTTCGATGCTCTCGAGCAACGACGCGAGCTCACCGAGCGGGAGTACCGCCCGGCGATCGAGGAGCCGTATCGGTGGCGCGACTGGGCCGCCGATCCGGTCTCGGGTCGCACCGGGACCGAGCTGCTCGATTTCGTCAACGGCAAGCTCCTGCCGTACCTCCGCGAGCTGACCGGAACTGGCCAGCACGATCCTCGAGACACGCTCGCCGCGGTGTTCAAGGAGACGTACAACCGGATGCTCTCCGGCTACCTCCTCCGCGATGTCGTCAACAAGGTCAACGAGGTCAACTTCAACTCGTCCGACGACATCCACACGATGGCGCACCTCTACGAGTCGATGCTGCGTGAGGTACGCGACGCGGCCGGCGACTCCGGGGAGTTCTATACCCCCCGACCAGTGATCCGGTTCGTCGCGCAGCAGGTTGACCCGCGCCTCGGAGAGACCGCACTCGACCCGGCTTGCGGAACGGGAGGCTTCCTCGTGGAGGCTTACGAGCACATTGCGCCAGGCGTCGAGACCGTGGAGCAGCGCCGCGAGCTCCAGGCCAATCTCCGTGGGATCGAGAAGAAGCCGCTGCCGTATCTACTCGGGATGATGAATCTCGTTCTCCATGGCATCGAGCAGCCCTCGATCGTGCGCGACAACGCCCTCGCTCATCCCGTAACACAGATTCGCGCCGCTGACCGCGTGGACGTTGTCCTGACCAACCCGCCCTTCGGTGGTGAGGAGGAGAAGGCGATCCAGACGAACTTCCCCGAGGCGACCAGAACGGCGGAGACCGCCCTGCTGTTTCTCCAGGTCATCGAACGCATCCTCAGGCCAGGTGGCCGATGCGGCATGGTTGTGCCGAACGGGCTTCTCTTTGGTGACGGGGTGGCGGCGAGGGTGAAGGAACGACTTCTTCGTGAGTGCGATCTTCACACGATCGTGCGGCTTCCCGAGGGCGTCTTCGCCCCTTACACGGACATCCCAACCAACCTCCTGTTCTTCGAAAAGACTGGGCGTACTCGAGAGATCTGGTTCTACGAGATCAGCCCCCCAGAGGAACGTAAGAAGTACTCGAAGACGAAGCCGATGCGCTTCGAGGAGTTTGCGGATTGCGCTGCGTGGTGGGGTGGGACATCGCGCGAGGGCCGAGTCGAGAACGTGCGTGCATGGCGGGTTTCAATCGGCGAGATCGAGGCCGATGGTTTCAACCTCGACCGGCGGAACCCTCATCGCGAGGATCTTGCACACCGTCCTCCGGAGGAGCTTGCCCGTGAGCTAATTGAGACGGAGCGCGAGATCCTTCGACTGCTCAACGACATTCAGGCGGAGCTGGTGAGGTGAAGAAGACGCGGGTTAAGGACGTACTTCGCCTGAACCGTCGCGCGGTTGAGATCGAGTCAACAGACGATTATGTGACGATCGGGATTCGGTCCTTTGGCAGAGGCATCTTTCACTATCCCCCTGCCAAGGGCTCGGAACTGAGCAAGCTTCGTTTCTTCGAGATCCATCCCGAAGAGCTCGTCGTCAGCAACATAAAGGCCTGGGAGGGAGCCATTGCTGTTTCGTCGCCGGGCGACGCGGGCTGCATCGGCTCCAATCGTTTTCTTAGCTATGCGCCGATCGATGACGCCATTGACGTGCGCTACGCGTGCTACTTCTTCCTTAGCGAGGCTGGCCTACCACTGATCCAGCGTGCGTCCCCCGGGTCTGCGGATCGTAATCGAACGCTTGCAATCGAGCGCTTCGAGAACCTCGTCATCCCGCTCCCAGACCCTCGGGAACAGCGCCGCATCGTGGATCGGCTTGGGGTAATTCGCGGCAACGCGGACGGAGTCGCAAAGCTCGCGAGTCATGCTGACGATCTCGACCGCGCGCTGGCTGCGAGCGCAAGTCGTTCTGATGCACAGAGGGTCGAGGTTGGGGAGGTCGTCGAGCAGATACGCCGCCAAGAGAACATCGATCCGACCCGCGAGTACGCGCTACTCGGTGTGCGGTGGTACGCCGAGGGTCTCTTCGGCCGCGAACGGCGTCTTGGTGTGGACATCGCCGCGAGCAAGCTGTTCCGCGTGGAAGCTGGCGACTTCGTCTACAACCGCCTCTTTGCTTGGAAGGGTGCGTTCGCGGTTGCTGGAGAAGCCGAAGAGGGCTGCCACGTGTCCAACGAGTTTCCGTGCTTTCGCATCGATGAGCAACGGGTCGACGGCCGCTATCTCCTAGCAGTCTTCTCCGATCCCGCGACGTGGGACGCCGCAAGCGTTCGAAGCGCGGGGGGAACGCCTACCAGTCGGAACCGGCTTCCCGAGAGCAAGTTTCTCGGCCTTGAGATTCCGCTTCCGCCGCTTGA
>Ga0136617_10005189_pt1 | contig 11643 bp, 14 predicted proteins | sample AntDrymUQ3222106_2_FD_129672 | JGI IMG/M metagenome (GOLD analysis project Ga0136617, IMG submission 129672) | Polar desert sand microbial communities from Dry Valleys, Antarctica - metaG UQ322 (21.06) | ecosystem: Environmental > Terrestrial > Soil > Desert | place: Antarctica: Dry Valley...
CTCGGCGGCCGCGCGGCCGAGGAGATCGTCTTCGGCGAGATCACGACGGGCGCCGCGAACGACCTCGAGAAGGTCACGGCGACGGCGAAGAACATGGTCATGCGCTACGGCATGAGCGAGCGCCTCGGGCCGCGCGTCTTCGGCCATGACCACAGCCAGCCGTTCCTCGGCCGCGAGTTCTCCTCCGAGCCCGACTACTCCGACGAGATCGCGCGCGAGATCGACGACGAGATCCGCCGCGTCGTCGAGTCCGCCCACCAGCGCGCCAAGGACCTGCTCACCGAGCACCGCGAGACGCTGGAGACGATCTCCGAGATCCTCGTCCGCCGTGAGACGATCGAGAAGACCGAGTTCGAGGCGCTCATCGCCGGCACGCCGGAGTCCGAGGTCTTCCCCGACGACGTCAGCACCCCGCAGATCCCGCCGCCCACGACCCCGGCCGACAAGCCCGGCCGCAAGGCGCCGAGCGCGCTGCCGCGCCCCGGCCTCGCCGGCGGCAGCGTCGAGGCTCGCGGGCTGGACCCGCAGAAGCCCCGGCTGTAGCGCGCCGCGCCGCGCTCTCGGTCAGGCCGCGGTCGCGTCGGCGACAGTCCGCGTCCAGATCGCGCCTTGTCCTGAGCCCTCGACCTTGACGTCCTCGGACTGCTTGAGTTCCCGAAGGACGATGCGGAACGTTGGATCACTGATGCCAGGCAGTGCAGCACGCAGGTCGCGAACCCGGAACTCGCGGCCCACCGGCAGCGTCATGATGTACCGGCGGACGTCTGCTGCTTGCTCATGCCGTCCGTGCTGCGCGCGGCGGCGATCTTGGCCTCGAAGGCGTCGTACGACTGGGCCAGCACGCTGACGAGGAACTCGATCCATGGCCAGATGTCATGGCCGGCGTCGTGCCACCCGAGCTGGCTCTGGCGCAGCGTCTCGTAATAGGAGTTCTTGCTCTCGTAGATGCGTTGCTCGACGCTGACGTAGCGAGCGACCCCGTAGCCATTGCGCAGCAGCTCGTGGGTGGTCAGCAGTCGTGCCAGACGGCCGTTGCCGTCGGCGACCGGATGGATCGCCAGGAAGTCGAGGACGAAGGCGCCAAGGAGCACGTCGGATGGGTCCCGCCTGACATGTGCGGCCGCGGGCGGCCTGATCTCTCGGTCAGCCGCCCGACGGAGCCGCCACACACGGCTCCATCCTGTCTACGGAGCTGATATGGAGGGCGTGATGTCAAGTCGGGGTCGGTTGAGTTGGCGCGTTAGCGCTCGGTTGGGGAGTGTGGTCGACTGGGTGGGTGGCGGTCCGGCAGGCTGTGCGCGACGCGCGGTCAGGCTGATATACGCGGGTTGGCTACCGCAGGACCATGGTTCGTCGTGGGGAGCCGCTGTCTAGGATCGGGCGTGGCCGGCCCCGACTGCCCGGGGCGGGTTGCTCATAGCTCAGTCGCGGGTTCCCCGCGCGTTGCCGGGCCGCCACCGACCCAGCCGACGGGAGATGTGTGCTGTCGGTGCTGCAGTTCTCACTCGATGCGGGCGATCGCCCAGCAGAAGCCGGTCAGTTCGCGGGCCGCGGCGACGGCGATGATCGTGCGGCGCTTGGCGCGCTGCTCCAAGCGTGCCCAGGTGCGGTGCAGGCGTCGCTGCGCGCTCCAGGCGATCGCGACCGCTTCGGCGCGCTGGCCGTCTTGGCGCTCAGCGAGCGCCTTGCCGACCTGGGGACGCTTGCGGTAGTGCCACGCCGCTTCGACGAGGAGCCGGCGGGCGTGACTGGAGCCGGTCTTGGTGATCGACCCGAGGCGGCGCTGCTGGCCGGTCGTGCTCTCGCACGGGACGAGCCCGAGATAGCTCATCAGCTGCTCGGCGTGGGCGAAGCGCTCGAAGTCGCCGATCTCGGCGCACAGCCCGACGGCGCTCAGCGTGTCGATGCCGCGCAGGCAGCGCAGCCGCCCGACCTCGACCTGCCACGGACTGCCGGGCAGCATCGCCACGATCTCGCGCTGCAGGCCGTCGCGGCGATGGGCGAGCGCGTCGATCGCGCCACTGGCGTCCAGCAGCGTGGCCTGCGCCGCCGCGTAGGGCAGCGTCACGCCGGCCAGCCAGGCGCGATGGCGCGGCGTCCACGCCGACCCGTCGTCGAAGCGCACGCCGTGGCGCAGCAGCAGCTTGGACAGCCTGTGGCGGGCGCGCATCAGGTCCACACGGACCGCCTCACGCGCCCTGACGAGGTCGCGCAGCGCCTCCTCCTCGGGGCCCGGGACCCGGACCGCGTGCAGCTTGCCGGCCAGCAGCAGCCTGACCAGCAGCTCGGCGTCACGACGATCGGTCTTGACCCGGTCGCCCGCCACTCGCGGGATCTTGCTCGGCGCCGCGACCACGCACTGCACGCCGCGCCGGGCGAGCTCGCGCGCCAGCCCGTACCCCGTCGGCCCGGCCTCATACGCCACCCTGACCGGCCGCGGCAGCCCGGCGCACAACCCGGCCGCCTCAGCGACATCGCCGCCCAGCGTGAACCACCGCAGCTCACCTGTCGGGTCATCGAGCACCGCCGCCACGATCTTCGTCGCGTGCACGTCAAGACCAACGAGGCTTCTAGCCTTCGCCATGGCCGGATCCTCCTCTGCGATTGTGGAGCGTCGCGCGGTTGCCGCCGCGCGACAAGAACATCACCCCACGACCGTCGTGGGGGAACCGGCCCCTTCTACCTCCCGAGCCGGACAGACCGACACTCCATATTGTCTAGCCTGCGAGCGGTGGACGAGCCGAGCGCAGGCGCGGGACCGATGCGGACGGTAGACGTTCCCGAGCCGCTCGTGATGGGCGTCGTGAACGTGACACCGGACTCCTTCTCCGACGGCGGCGCGTGGCTGGATCCCGGCGCCGCCGTGGCCCACGGGCACGACCTCGCCCGCCAGGGCGCGGACATCCTCGACATCGGCGGCGAGTCGACCCGGCCGGGCGCCGAGCCGGTGCCCGAGGACGAGGAGCTGCGGCGCGTCGTGCCGGTCCTCGAAGGGCTCGCGGGCGCCGGTCCGCGCCTGTCGATCGACACCTCCAAGGCGGCGGTCGCGGCGGCTGCGCTGCAGGCCGGCGCGACGATCGTCAACGACGTCACCGCGCTGCGCGGCGACCCGGCGATGGCCGACCTGCTCGCCCAGCACGACTGCGACGTGTGCCTCATGCACATGCTGGGCGAGCCGCGCACGATGCAGCGCGACCCCCGCTACGACGACGTCGTCGCCGACGTCAAGGCCTTCCTCTCCGAGCGGCTGGCGTTCGCCGTAGCGCAGGGGATCGCCGAGGAGCGCGTCTGGCTCGATCCCGGGATCGGCTTCGGCAAGACGATCGAGCACAACCTCGAGCTCCTGCGGCGCCTGCACGAGCTCGCCGCGCTCGGCCGGCCGCTGGTCGTCGGGACGTCGCGCAAGTCGTTTCTCGGCACGATGACCGGTCGCGGCCCGCACGAGCGGGTGCCGGCCACGATCGCGACGAACGTCCTCGCGCTCGCTGCCGGCGCGCGCATCTTCCGCGTCCACGACGTCGCCGAGGCGCGCGATGCCCTCCTCGTGGCGGCTGCTACCTTGCGCGGGCGATGGCGCCCGGGGACGACGACGAAGCGCTAGACGACGACGAGTACGACGAGGACGACGAGGGCGTCCAGACGGTCGTCACGGTCGAGGTCAACGGGCTGTCGCTCTACACCCATCACGGCGTGACGGCGGCCGAGCGCGAGGTCGGCCAGCGGCTCATCCTCGACATCCGGCTGGAGCTCGGCGAGGCCGACGCGACGGTGACCGATCGTCTCGAGGACACCGTCGACTACACGCGCGTCTGCGAGGTCGCGGCGCTCGTAGCGACGCAGCGCTCGGACAAGACGCTCGAGCGCCTGTGCGCCGCGATCGCCGACCGGCTCCTGCGCGACTTCGACGCCCAGGCCGTGTCCGTCAAGGTCGCCAAGCCGGAGCCGCCGATCCCGCTGCCGGTCGACGACGTCTCGGTCGAGATCTGGCGCGAGCTCGGTGAGGAGTGAGCCCGGCCGAGATCGGCTACCTCGGGCTGGGCTCCAACGTCGGCGATCGCCGGGCCCACCTGCAGGCGGCCGTCGACGCGCTGCCGGCCTACGGCATCGACGTGCTCGCCAGCTCCTCGACCTACGACACCGATCCCGTCGGCGAGCTCCTCGACCAGGCCGCCTTCCTCAACGCCTGCCTGCGCGTCCGGACGGAGGTCGGTCCGGAGGCGCTGCTGCGCGCCGCCAAGGCCGTCGAGCGCGAGCTCGGCCGCCGCCCGGGCGGCCCGCGCCACGGCCCGCGTCCGATCGACGTCGACGTGCTGCTGCTTGGCGACCTCGAGCACGCCTCCGAGCGCCTGCGCCTCCCGCACGAGCAGGTGCTCGCGCGGCGCTTCGTCCTCATCCCCCTGCTGGAGCTCGACTTCGACCTCCAGACGCCGTCGGGAGAGCGCCTCGCCGACGCGCTCGCCGCGCTGACGGTCGACGAGGGCGTGCGGCGGGCCGGGCCGCCGCTTCAGATCCCCTGGTACACGCGGCCGGAAGTTCTGCGTGGAATTCCGGGATGCCCGGCCGTCAGGCACGGATCGGGCGCCCGGAAAACGCGCAGAACTTGCGGACGCGTGTACTAGCGTTCACTCCATGAGCTCACAGTCCACCCACACCGCGCCGGGCGGCGGTTCCGATGACACCGAGCCGGGCCGGCGCCGTAGCCCCGCCGAGGAGGCGCGCACCCTCGTCTCGTCGATGAGCGTCGGCTACCTGGCGACGGTCGGCGACGCGGGCGATCCCTGGTGCTCGCTCGTGGTCTACGGGCCGATGACGGATGGCAATCCCGTGCTGCTCGTCTCGACGATGGCCGAGCACGGCCGCAACCTCATGCGCGACCAGCGCGCCAGCCTCGCGATCAACGACCCGTCCGCTCCGGGCGACCCGCTCGACCGCCCCCGCATCACGCTCGCCGGGCGGGCCGTGCAGCCGGAGGGCGAGCTGGCGGAGGCGGCGCTCGACGCCCACGTCGCGGCTGTCCCGGGCGCCAGGCTCTACGCCGGCTGGGACGACTTCACCGTCTGGATCCTCGAGGTCGAGCGCGTGCGCTGGGTCGGCGGCTTCGCGCAGATGGACTCCGTCAGCCGCGAGGACTATGTCGCCGCCGAGCCGGATCCGACCGCTCCGGCCGCCGTCGCGGCCGTCGCGCGCCTGAACAAGGAGCACGCCGACGGGCTGCTCGCGATCGCGCGCGAGCTCGCCGGCGCGCGCGGCGCCGTCTCGGCGCTCGCCACCGGCCTCGATCGCCACGGCCTCGACCTCAGCGTCACCGGCGCCGGGCAGGCCGCTGCCGTGCGGGTGGCGTTCGAGCCGCGGCTGGACGACGTCAAGGGGATCCGCCCGGCGACGCTCGAGCTCGTGCGCCGCGCGTACGCGGCTCAGGCGCGGGCGGGCAGCCAGCCTGACGGGTAGGCGCCGGCCGGCACCTCGCCAGGGAAGTCGGCGAACAGCCGCAGCGCGAGCTCCTCGGCCGGGCGGCCCGCCAGCAGGGGTCGCACGTCGCCGAGCGCCAGCAGCCGCAGCGAGGCGCCGATCTGCAGATCGGCGGCGTTCGGCGCGGGGGCGCCCATGATGCCCTCGCCGATCCACTGATCGACGCGGTCGAGATGACCGGGCAGCGCGCGCAGGTCGGCGCGGACCGTCTCGTCGGACGCGTGGTTGATCGCGCTCTCGATGCGAACGACGGCCGGCGCGACGGCGCGCACGACCGGCCGCGGCAGCCGCGGCAGCTGCGAGGCCTCCTGGTAGCTCGGGATCGCGTCCGGCCGGTGCTTCAGCGCGGCCCACACCACCCGGCGCGCGAGCGGCTGCAGGACCTCGTCGCCCCAGCGTTCGACGTCGAGCACGGCCGTTCGCGCCGCGAGGTCGTGGGGCAGCAGCGGCGGATCTGCAACGAGCTCGTCGAGGCGGCGCAGGATCGCGCGCGAGCCCTGGACCTTCTCGCCGCCGTCGAGTCTCAGCGCCGGGACGGTGTGGCCGGGGAAGCGCAGCCGGGTGATGAGCGCCTGCGTCGGGATGAGCATCTCGATGAGCTTGTAGGGGATGGCCTTGAGCTCGAGCGCCTTCTTCACCGTCTCGCTCGGATGCGACGAGTGGACGACGTAGAGCTTGTTCACGACCGAAGCATCATGGCAGCAGCAAGCGCTCCAACGCGGCGAGCATCGCCTCGCGCTCGGCGTCTCGATCCTCGGCGCGGGCGACGACGAGCGCCGCCTCGTCGAGCGCGCCGAGGACGATGTGCGCGAGCGGCCGCACGGGCTGCATCGGAATCTCGCCCGCGTCGATCGCGGCCTGCAGCGCGGCGGTGATGACGCCGAGGCCGTGGGCCTGGCCGATCTCGCGCCAGCGCTCCCAACCGAGAACGCCGGGGGCGTCGAGCAGCAGGATCCGCTCGACCTCGGGCTCCGCGCAGACCTCGAGGAACGCGCGCGCGCCGGCCCGCAGCGCGGCCGCGGGCGAGCCAGCCCCGGTCAGCGCGCCTTCGACGATCCGCTTCGTGACGTCGCGCTCGAGCGCGACCACGACCGCGTCGAACAACTCGGCCTTGTCACGGAACTGGTGGTACAGCGCGCCGCGCGTCACTCCCGCTGCGCGGACGATCTCCTCGGTGCCGACGGCGGCATAGCCGCGCTCGGCGAAGAGCGCGCGGGCGGCGGCCACGAGCGCGTCGCGCGTGGCCTTGGAGCGGATGACGTGCTTGCTTTCCATACAGTCGGTATGTAATTTACGTGCAGACTGTACGCAATCTACGCTCTCTCCCAGGAGGCCGCAGTGCCCGAGCTTCAGCTCCCGCAGGGAACCATCACCTACCGCGAGGCCGGCCAGGGCGAGCCGCTCGTCTTCCTGCACGGCTATCTCATGGACGGCCGGCTGTGGGACGGCGTCATCGAGCGCCTCGCCCCGGATCTGCGCTGCATCGCCCTCGATCTGCCGTTCGGCGCACATCGCCACCCGCTGCGTCGCGACGCGGACCTCTCGGCCCGTGGCGTCGCACGGCTCGTCGCCGACGCACTCGCGGCACTGGAGCTCGAGGACGTCACGCTCGTCGGCAACGACAGCGGCGGCGCGATCGCGCAGGTCGTCGCCGCCGAGCACCCCGAGCGCCTCGCACGGCTCGTGCTGACGCCGTGCGACTGCTTCGACAACTTCCCGCCGAAGTTCTTCGTCTCGCTCGTCTGGGCGGCGCACGTGCCCGGCGCGCTGACCGCGGCGTTCCTGCCGCTGAGGATGAAGGCTCCGCGCGCGTTGCCGATCGCCTACGGCTGGGTGACCAAGCGCCGGCCGCTCCCGCACGCGCTCATCGCCGACTGGGTACGCGCCTACTTCGCCGACCGCGGCGTGCGCCGCGACGTCGCAAAGGTCACGCGGGGCCTCGACCGCCGCGTGACCGAGCAGGCGGCGCGGGCGCTCGCGCACTTCGACCGCCCGGCGCTGCTGGCGTTCGCGCCCGACGACAAGCTCTTCCCCATGGAGCACGCGTGGCGTCTGGCGGGGCTCATGCCGGACGCGCGCGTCGCGACGATCGACGACAGCCGAACGTGGGTGATGATCGACCAGCCGGAGCGGACGGCAGAGGTCATCCGCGAGTTCGTCCGCGCGACAGGCGGCCGTCGGGAGGCGATCGCGACGACATAGAGTCGTATGGATGCTCCTCGCCGTCGACGTCGGCAACACCCAGACGCACTTCGGCACGTTCCGCGACGGCGAGGTCTTCGAGCACTGGCGCTTCGCGACGATCGCCGAATCGACGGCCGACGAGCTCGGCGCCGCGCTGCGCGCGCTGCTCGAGCTGCGCGGCGTCGGCCTCGCCGACATCAGCGCGTCGATCGTCTCCTCGACGGTGCCGTCGCTCGAGCCCGAGTGGCTCGCGATGGCCCAGCGCTACCTCGGCCACACGATGCTGAGCGTCGGACCGGGGCTGAAGACGGGGATGGCGCTGCGCTACGACAACCCGCGCGAGATCGGCGCCGACCGGCTCGCCAACGCCGTCGCGATCCGCGAGCGCTTCGGCGGCCCCGCGATCTGCGTCGACTTCGGCACGTCGGTGAACTTCGACATCGTCTGGCCCAAGGGGGACTTCCTCGGCGGCGTGCTCGTGCCGGGCGTCGAGATCTCGCTCGCCGCGCTGACCTCGCGCGGCGCGAAGCTGCCCGCGATCGACCTGCTGCCGCCGCGCACGGTCATCGGCAAGAGCACCGTCGACGCGATTCGCTCCGGCGTGATCTACGGCTTCGCGGGTGCGATCGACGGCATCCTGCGGCGGCTGCTCGACGAGCTCGGCGACGAGACCGACGTCATCGCGACAGGCGGCCTGGCGGACGCGATCGTCCCGTTCACCGAGCACATCGACGAGGTCGACGACCTGCTCACGCTCACCGGGCTACGGTTGTTGTATGAGCGCAACGCCTAGCGCCCGCAGCCTCACCGACGCCTGGATGCTCGGTCCGCTGCGCGTTCCCAACCGCGTCGTGCTCGCCCCGCTGGCCGGGATCGGCAACTGGTTCGTGCGACTGCAGGCCAAGCGCTACGGCGCCGGGATGGCCGTCTCGGAGATGGTCTCGAGCTTCGCCGTGCACCACGGCAACGAGAAGACGTGCACGGAGCTGCTGCGCATCGAGCCCGCAGAGCGCGCCGGCGGCCCGGTGGCGATCCAGCTCTTCGGCCAGGAGCCCGATGTCATGCGCTCGGCTGCCGCGCTCGTCGCCGCGGCGGGCGCGGACCTCATCGACCTCAACATGGGCTGCCCGGTCCCGAAGGTCTGCAGGACCGGCGCCGGCGCCGCGCTCCTCGACGATCCCGACACCGCCGTCGCGGTCGCGCACGCGGCGCGCGCGGGCTCCGGGCTGCCGGTGACCGTCAAGCTGCGCTCCGGCCGGCGCGCGGGGGAGACCGACGGCTTCGAGCTCGCCCACCGGCTCGTGGCCGAGGCCGGCGTCGCCGCGATCGGCTTTCATCCGCGCTCGGCGCAGGTCCACCACAAGGGCTCGCCCGACCTCGACCTCGCCCGCGATCTCGTGGCGTCGCTGCCGGCACCGGTGATCCTCAGCGGCGGCATGAACGATCCCGACTCGATCCGCCACGCGTTCGAGCACACGGGCTGCGAGGCGGTCATGCTCGCCCGCGGCGCGCTCGGCAACCCATGGCTCTTCGCGCGGCTGCTCGGCACCCGCGCCTCGGAGCCGAGCGCGGCCGAGGTGCTCGACGAGCTCGACTGGGTCATGCGGCGCGCCGTCGAGCATCTCGGAGAGCGGCGTGGGGGGCGCTACCTGCGCAAGTACTACCCCTGGTACGTCGACCGTCTCGGCGGCTGCAAGACGCTGCAGGCGGCGCTGCAGGCCACCGACAGCGTCGACGCGGCGCGGGCGGTGCTCGCCGGGTTCGACGAGCTCTCGGCAGCGGCTTGACGCGCTGCTATCCTCTCGCACCGCCCGCGGCCGGGGGTCGCCCGAACGGGTGGTTCGTGTCGGTCTTCCAATCCACCGGAGCCATGCCCAAGGACGTCATCCTCACCGCCGACGGACTCGAGAAGCTCAAGCAGGAGCTCGCGTATCTCCAGGGCGAGAAGCGCCGCGAGGTCGCGCAGCGAATCAAGGAGGCACGCGAGTTCGGCGACATCTCGGAGAACTCCGAGTACGACGACGCCAAGAACGAGCAGGCGATGGTCGAGTCGCGGATCGCGCAGGTGGAGGAGCGGCTGCGCTCGGCCACGGTCGTCGACGCCAAGGACGTCTCGACCGAGACCGTGCAGGTCGGCTCGATCGTCAACGTCAAGGACGAGCAGACCGGCAAGATGCAGAAGTTCACGATCGTCGGCTCCCCGGAGGCCAAGCCGCCGGAGCGGCTGTCCTACGAGTCGCCGGTCGGCAAGGCGCTGCTCGGCCACAGGCGCAACGACGTCGTCGACGTGCCGCTGCCAAACGGCAAGACGCTCAAGCTCAAGATCACGAAGATCGACGTCGGGCTGTAGGCGGCGCCATGGCCGATGAGCTGCTCGCCGTCAGGCGCGCGAAGCTCGACAAGCTGCGCGCCGACGGGATCGATCCCTACCCGCACGAATTCCCCGGCGTCGAGCCGGTTGCGGACGTGCTCGCCGCCCACGCCGACCTTGGCGATGGCGAGGAGACCGAGATCCGCCACCGCGTCGCCGGCCGCCTGGCGGCTCGCCGCGGCCAGGGCAGGATGGCGTTCCTCGACCTCGTCGACCGCTCCGGCCGCCTCCAGCTGCAGGCGCGCGTCGACGTGCTCGGCGAGGAGGCGCACGAGCGCCTGCTGGCGCTCGACCTCGGTGACATCGTGGGGATCGACGGCACGGCGATGCGCACCCGCCGCGGCGAGCTGACGCTGAAGGTCGACGACTTCACCGTGCTCGCGAAGTCGCTGCGCCCGCCGCCCTCCAAGCACCATGGCCTGCAGGACGTCGAGACGCGCTATCGCCGACGCGAGCTCGACCTCATGTCCAGCGAGGAGACGCGCGAGCTCTTCGTCGCCCGCGCCAAGACGATCACCGCGGTTCGCCGCTTCCTCGACGACGCCGGCTTCATCGAGGTGGAGACGCCCGTCCTGCAGCCGCTCTACGGCGGGGCGCTCGCGCGCCCGTTCACGACGCATCACAATGCGCTGGACCGCACGCTCTACCTGCGCATCGCCACCGAGCTCTACCTCAAGCGCTGCATCGTCGGGGGCCTGGAGCGGGTCTACGAGCTCGGCAAGGACTTCCGCAACGAGGGGCTGTCGACGAAGCACAACCCCGAGTTCACGATGCTCGAGTTCTACGAGGCATATGCCGACTACCTCGACGTGGCCGACAGGCTCGAGGCCCTCGTGACGTCCGTCGTGGAGCAGGTCGGCTCGGCCTCCCAGATCGATTTCAGCTCGCCGTGGACGCGCATCACGCTGCGCGACGCGATCCTCGACGCGACCGGCATCGACTTTCGCGAGCACGCTGACCGCGATGCGCTCGTCGCCGCGATCGGCGATCGCGTGCCGACCGCCGACCGCACCTGGCCGCAGCTCGTCGACGACCTCCTGAGCAAGTGCGTCGAGCCCACGCTCCAGCAGCCGACCTTCCTCATGGACTATCCCGTCGAGCTCTCGCCGTTCGCCAAGGCGCATCGGTCGGAGCCGGGGCTCGTCGAGCGCTGGGAGGCGTTCTGCGGCGGCATCGAGATCGCCAACGCCTTCACCGAGCTCAACGATCCCGACGAGCAGCGTGCGCGCTTCGAGGCCCAGGCGCGGCTGGCCGCCGAGGGCGACGACGAGGCGGCGCCCTACGACGAGGTCTTCGTCGAGGCACTCGAGCAGGGGATGCCGCCGACCGGGGGCGTCGGACTCGGAATCGACCGCCTCGTCATGGCGCTCACCGACCGCCCGTCGATCCGCGAGGTCGTGCTGTTTCCGGCCATGCGTGACTGTTGAGTGCGCTATGCAACATTTGGGCAGAGACCGCGTTGATAGACTGCGCCATGCCCGCCTTTCGTTCACGACCCTTCATCCATTTCGCTTGCGGTGCCGAAAGGATGGACATGTCGGGCTGTTTGCCGTCCCACCGAACGTCATCCGGACCACGCATGAACCGAGGCTAGAGGCCCCGCCCCAGCAGGAAGGATC
>Ga0136617_10005190_pt1 | contig 11643 bp, 12 predicted proteins | sample AntDrymUQ3222106_2_FD_129672 | JGI IMG/M metagenome (GOLD analysis project Ga0136617, IMG submission 129672) | Polar desert sand microbial communities from Dry Valleys, Antarctica - metaG UQ322 (21.06) | ecosystem: Environmental > Terrestrial > Soil > Desert | place: Antarctica: Dry Valley...
CGACCGCTCGGCCGGACGCGTTGGTGAGGACCTGGTCGACCGGCGTCCCCTCGAGAACCTGCACCCCGAGCGACTCGGCCCGCCGGGTGAGCGCGGCCGGGAGCTCCCCCGCGCCGCCGGTCGGGACCGGGTAGCCGACGTCCTGCCCGAGCATCGACAGCAGCCACCCGAACATGCCGCTGCCGGGGGCGGTCGGCGGGATGTCCGCGTGCAGCGCGTTGCCCATGATCAGCAGGCGACCGTGCTGGCCGCCGAAGTGCTCCTCGCCCATCCGATGGGCCGGGAGCAGGAGCGTACGAGCGGTCCGGATCGCCTCGGAACCGAGTGCGCGGGCCAGCCGGATGCCAGGTGCAACGGGTGGGAACGGGGAGAAGAGCGCGTCGAGCAGCGGCGCGCGGATCGCCTGGTACTGCGCGACCAGCTCGCGCCACGCGTCCCCGTCGCCCCGGTGGTCGTGGTCGAGGCCGCGGGCGGTGGTCTCGATGTCTCGATGGAGGGAAGCGGCGACCCCCGCCATCGCGTCAGCGGGATGTGCGACGACGACGGGGGCATGGGACCACGAGAGCCCGTGCTGCTCGAGCTCCATCGCCTTGATCACCGGGGACGCCGCGGCGAGAGGGTAGAACGCGCTGAACAGATCAGTGACGGTCTCCGGCCGGCGCCGTTCCGAGCGGACCGCACCGCCGAGCCGGTGGCCCTCCACGAGCACGACGTCCCAACCCGCGTCGGCGAGCGCGTTGGCCGCCACCAGACCGTTCGGTCCGCCGCCGATCACGCATGCATCGGCGTCGAGGGCCGGCGCCGGTAGACGGCGGGTCGAGGGCACGCCTGCCCGGTACCCACGGACCAGGAAAGCGCCCCTCCGGCACCGTTCGAAGGGTGCCGGAGGGGCGGATGCGCGGCGGGCGCTGCGCGTCGCGGGTCAGTAGCTGGTCGACCGACCAGCGGTCGGGCTGTCGCTCCAGCTCTCGCCCGAGACCGAGGTGGTCGAGCTGCTGTCGTGCTGCTCGCCGGAACCGAGGTCCTCAGAACCCGAGCCGGTGGACCCGCCGACCTGCTCGGCCGCGGTGTCCTTGAGCTCGGCCGCATGCTCCTGGCCGCTCTCCTGCGCCGTCTCCTTCGCCGCCTGGGCGACGTCGGTGGCGACCTGCTTGCCGTGCTCGAGTGCGTCCTGGCCGAGGTCCATGGCCTTGGCCTTCAGCTCGTCGGCAGCCGGCCCGAGCCGCTCGTTCTCGATCCGGGTGGCCGGCACGGCGAGACCGGCCAGGAAGCCGATGGCCACTGCCCCGATCGCCAGACCGAGCGGGTTGGTCTCGGCCATCCCCTTGGCACGGCGAGCTGACCCGGTGATGTCGTCCTTGTCGGGGGTGGCTCCGGACACCGTGGACTTGAGGTCCTGGGCCCGGCCGGTCACTGCTGACATGAGGTTGTCCTTCGTCTCGCGAACCCGGTCCTTCGTCCTGGCCGGCACATCGGCCTTGTACGCCAGCGCGTCGGCGCGCTCGCTCATCCGCTCCCGGGTCAGCTCGATGTCGTGTCGGATTGCATCTGCGTCTTGGCCCATTGCACGTCCTCCTTGATCGTCTCGATGGTCTGCTCCGGCTTCGGCGGCAGGGCTTCCTTGAGCTGCTTGCGTCCGGCCTGGACAAGGACGAAGGCGACGATCGCCCACACGATCGTCACGATCAGTGCGGCCAGCCACACATCCATCACCTTCGCCAGCAAGGCGATGAGGAAGGTGGTGAACGCGCCGAGCACTGCGAGGCCGACGACGCCGGCACCGGCGAGCATGCCCGCGCCCTTCCCGGCGACCTTGCCCTTCGCGGTCATCTCGACCCTGGCCAGCTCGATCTCCTGCCGGACCAGCGTCGAGAGATCCGACGACAGGTCGCTGAGCAGCTCGCCGACCGACTCCGTGCGAGGGTCCGGGTTCACTGCGTGGGATGCCACACGGTCACCGTCCGTCGACACTGCTCGCCCCCGGTCCCAGTCGCCCGGAACTCGTGGCGAGCGGGTCGGCGGCCGACGCGTACGGGTCGTCTCGCAGGTCGGGTGCGACGGTCGGTGTCGACAGCGGCAGCTGGCCCGGGCTCGGCATCGCGTAGGTCCCGGTCGATCCGTTGCCGGACGTGCTGGATCCGGATCCACCGCTCGACGTCGTGGAGTCCGCGGAGGCGCGCAGCACCCGAGACGCCGCGAAACCGAGCAGCAGTCCGCCGGCGGCGACCGCCCACGGCTGGCGTCGCGCGAACGCTGCGACGTCGTTGAGGATCTGGTCCGAGTTCGAGCCGCGCAGGTAGTCCGAGAACTGCTGCGCGTAGTCCGCGCCCTGCTCGACGACGCGTGCGGCAGCATCCTGCCCGCGGTCCTGCAGCGAATCGCTGACCGCCCGGACGTCGCCGGCGACAGACTCGATCTTGTCCGCGGCTTGGTCCGACCGCTCGTCGACCTGGCCCTCGACGACGTCGCGTACCTTCTCCTGCGCTTGGCCCTTGACCTCGGCGGCGCGTTGCTTCGCTTGCTCGGTCGTCGACTGATCGCCGACGCTGGTCCCCGCACCGGCACTACCGGTCGCGTCGTACGTCATGGTGCTGCTCCTGTCGTTGGTGTGTCGGTCATCCGCAGACGTCAGGCTCTCGCGAGGTTTCCGCTGCGACGCCGCCTCTCACCAGTGCCCATCGCTGGCGATCGAACCCTGGCGTCACCGCATTTCCCGCTGCGGGTCTTACCGCTCCGGTCAGTCCCGAGCGCCACCTCCCGGTCCGGATCCGAGGTTGCATCGGGAGGTGCACCCATCCGAGGCCGCCCGACGCGGCCGGGTCGGTCCGGATCGGGGGGGTACTCCGAACAGGGGCGAAGCACGTGTCGACGACGTAACCCGGAGGACGGCTGATGAAGGCACTGACGTGGCAGGGGAAGCGCTCCGTCGAGCTCACCGAGGTCCCGGACCCGGTGATCAAGGAACCGACTGACGCGATCGTGCGCATCACCTCGACCGGGTTGTGCGGCTCCGATCTTCATCTGTACGAGGTGATGGCGCCGTTCATGACCGAAGGCGACGTGCTCGGCCACGAGCCGATGGGCATCGTCGAAGCAGTGGGTGCCGCCGTCAGGCACATCGCTCCAGGTGATCGGGTGGTCGTGCCGTTCGGTATCGCCTGCGGGAACTGCTTCATGTGCGGTCAGGGCCTGCAGTCGCAGTGCGAGACCACGCAGAACCGTGAGCAGGGCATGGGCGCGTCGCTGTTCGGCTACACGAAGCTCTACGGCCAGGTGCCCGGTGGGCAGGCCGAGTTCCTGCGGGTTCCGCAGGCGCACTACGGCCCGGTCAAGGTGCCGCACGGCCCGCCCGACGACCGCTTCGTCTACCTCTCCGACGTCCTGCCGACCGCCTGGCAAGGTGTCGAGTACGCCGCGATCCCTCCAGGCGGGACCCTGCTGGTGCTCGGTCTCGGACCGATCGGCGACATGGCTGCCCGGATCGCGTTGCACCGGGGGCACATCGTGCTCGGCGTCGACCTCGTGCCCGAGCGCCTCGAGCGGGCTCGTTCCCGGGGCGTCGTGACGCTCGACCTCAACGAGCACGACGACCTCCTCGGCTCGATCCGTGAGCTGACGGACGGGCGGGGACCGGACTCCGTGATCGACGCGGTCGGCATGGAGGCACACGGTTCGCCGGCGGCCGGCCTGGCGCAGAAGATGGCCGGTCTGCTGCCTGACGCGTTCCAGGAGCGACTGATGGAGCGGGCCGGCGTCGACCGGCTGGCCGCCGTCTACACCGCGATCGATGCCGTCCGCCGGGGCGGGACGATCTCGCTGAGCGGTGTGTATGGCGGCATGACCGACCCGCTGCCGATGCTGACCTTGTTCGACAAGCAGATCCAGCTGCGCATGGGTCAGGCGAACGTCCGGCACTGGGTGGACGACATCCTCCCGTTGCTGACCGGCGACGACGACCCGCTCGGCGTTGACGACTTCGCGACCCACCGCCTGCCGCTCGCGGCCGGGCCGGAGGCTTACGAGACGTTCCAGAAGAAGCGCGACGGCGCGATCAAGATCGTCTTCCAACCCTGACGTCCGCTCCGCGTGACCAGGTCGGCGGCTCAGCGCATCCGAACGAGGCAGGTACGCCGAATCGACTCGGGTCATCAGCGAGAGCTTCAACTGGAGGTTCGCATGCCGTACGACGACGACGTCGCCAAGGTCGCCGAGCTGGTCAAGGGCAACCGGATGGGGATGCTCACGACGGTGGATCAAGGCGGCGTCTTGATCAGCCGACCGATGGCCGCCCAGGAGGTCGAGTTCGACGGGGACCTCTGGTTCTTCTCCGAGGGCGATTCGCGCAAGGTCTCGCACGTGCGGCTGGTCCCGCAGGTCAACGTCGCGTTCGCGTCTGGGAGCACGTGGGTCTCGATCGCCGGCCACGCACAGGTCGTCGACGACCGGGCGAAGGCGCACGAGCTCTGGAACCCAGTGGTCGAGGCCTGGTTCCCGGACGGCCCCGACGCGCCGAATCTGGTCCTGCTCAAGATCCACGCCGACTCCGCGGAGTACTGGGACACCCCCGGCGGGCGGATCGCCTCGGTGCTCAGTTTCGCCAAGGCCAAGCTGACCGGAGAGCCGTACGACGGCGGCGAGAACAAGACCGTCGACCTACCCTGAGCCGGCCGCCCGCTCGGGTCCAAGATCAGGCCCGGCTCCCGGCCGCGATTCCCTCCGGCATGTGCACGACGACGAGCACGGCCGCGGGGAAGTCCGAGGGCAGCCCAGCCACGAGCGCTCGGAGGGGCTCGATCCCGCCGGCCGACGCCCCGACCACCACGAGGTCTCGTCGGTCCACGGCTGCTCCTCTGGGTACGGTCCCCTACCGAGGCGACGGACGAACCCTAACCGCGCCCAGGTTCGCGGTGAGCCGAGGAAGGTGGGGCGGCCCGGCGGCTGTCTGCTCAACCACCGGACCTGGCCCGGCCGGGAGTACCGGTCGTACCGGCCGTGCTTGCCATTCCGGTACCCACACACCGGAGGTCGGACCGGCATCGGCGCGAAGATCGTGGCGAACGTGCGTCAGCCAGGCTGGTGGGTGGACAGCAGACCAGGATGGGGGCATGGAAGATGTCCAGGTGGGCCCGGCCGGCATCCGTCTTGGCCGGCTGCTGAAGCTTGCCGGACTGGTCGAGTCCGGGGGCTCGGCCAAGGAGGTCCTGGCCGGCGGCACGGTGGTCGTCAACGGTCGCCCGGAGACGCGGCGAGGCGCTCAGCTGAAGCCCGGCGACGTGATCATCTTTGTCGATCGCAAGATCCGGCTCACCTGATCCAACCGCGGAGCGTCCCCCTAAGGTGATCGCCAGATCGACTGGACCCGATGTCGGAGGCGCGCAGGTGGCGATGGAGCGACCGCGGTCCGTACGCCCGAGCCCGCCGACGCTCGAATCGGTCGCGGCGGCCGCCGGGGTCTCCCGCGGGACCGCGAGCCGTGTCCTGTCGGGCTCGCCACACGTGAGCGAGCGGGCGCGGCTCGCGGTGCTCGGAGCTGCCGAGGACCTCGGTTACGTGGCCAACCGCGCCGCCAGGTCGCTGGTCACCCGACGGAGCGACTCAGTGGCGTTCGTCGTCGCCGAGCCCGAGGAGCGGTTCTTCAGCGACCCGTTCTTCGCCACCGTCCTCCGCGGCGCCCACCGGGTCGTGGCCCGTCACCGCATGCAGCTGCTGTTCGTGGTGCTGTCCACGGCCGAGGACCGGGACCAGTTCGAGCGGTTCGCGGTGGGTGGGCACATCGACGGCGCCCTCCTCGTCTCCCTGCATGGCGCCGACCCGTTGCCGGCCAGGCTGGCCGCCCAGGGCGTGCCCGTGGTGCTGGTAGGGCGGCCGTACCGCACCGGCGACGACACGCCGTACGTCGACGCGGACAACGTCGGCGGTGGTCGCCTGGCGACCCGAGCGATGATCGACAGGGGCCGCCGCGACATCGGCACGATCACCGGCCCACCCGACATGCCCGCCGCGCAGGACCGCCTCGACGGCTTCCGCGCGGAGCTCGCCCACCATGGGCGCCGGCCGACCAAGGACTCGATCGTGGTGGGCGACTTCTCGGTCGCCGGCGGGGAGCGGGCGATGAACCAGCTGCTCGACCAGCGACCCGGGCTGGACGGCGTCTTCGCGGCGAACGACCTCATGGCGGTCGGCGCGATGCAGGCGATCGTCGCTCGCGGGTTCGCGGTCCCCGACGACATCGCGGTGGTCGGATTCGACGACGTGCCGGTCGCTGCCGCCCTGCGTCCGCAGCTCACCACCGTGCGCCAGCCGCTCGTCCGCATGGGGGAGGAGATGGCCACCCTGCTCGTGGATGCGCTCGAGGGACGTCCGACCAGGCAGTCGATCGTGCTCCCGACCGAGCTCGTGGAGCGGCAGTCGGTCTGAGTCGACACGCGTCCCACACCATCTGCTCTTGACAACCGCGGCCGGCTGCCCCACCATTTCGCCAACCACTCATGGGAGCGCTCCCACGGACTCCCGTCCCGCACCGAGACGGCGACCCGCCCGTACAGACAGGTTCTGAGGAGGATCGATGAGCATCGTTCGGACGAAAGCGGCCGGTCTGGTCGCCGGCGCACTCAGCGTGGCACTCGCACTGTCGGCCTGCGGCGGCGGGACCGGTGCGGCAAGCGAGGACGGCAACACCGACGAGGGCGGCGACGTCACACTCACGGTGAGCCTGTTCGGCACCTTCGGGTACGAGGAGTCTGGGCTGTTCGACGAGTACGAGGCCAGCCATCCCGGGGTCACGATCACGTACGAGTCCATCCAGCAGGAGGACGAGTACTGGCCGGCGCTGCAGACCCGCCTCAACGCCGGGAGCGGCGTCGCCGACATCCAGGGCATCGAGGTCGGCCGCATCCGCGACGTCGCGAACAACCAGGGTGACAAATGGGTCGACCTCACCACGACCTCCGCCGCCGCCCAGATCGAGAAGTACGTCGACTGGAAGGTCGCCGCGGCCACGACCGACGACGGCAAGGTCCTCGGCATGGGCACGGACATCGGCCCGATGGCGATCTGCTACCGCACCGATCTGCTCGAGGCGGCCGGGCTGCCGTCCGACCCGGACGAGCTGGCGAGCGAGCTGGGCTCCTGGGACGACTACGTCGCGCTGGGCCGGGAGTACATGGCGAACGCTCCCGACGGCACGGCGTGGACCGATGCCGCGAGTGGGTTCTACAACGCGATCATCTCGACGGAGTCGGAGATCTACTACGACGAGGCCGGCGAGCTGGTGTGGGACTCCAACCCGGCAGTGAGGAACGCGTTCGACCTGGCCGCAGAGGCCGGCAGCGAGGGCCTCACGGCGAACGTCCAGCAGTTCTCGCCCGAGTGGAACCAGGGCTTCGTGTCGGGCTCGTTCGCCACCCTCGCGTGCCCCTCCTGGATGATCGGCTACATCAAGGGCCAGGCCGGCGACGCCGGCAGCGGCCAGTGGAACGTGACCGGTCTGCCGGGCGGAACCGGCGGCAACTGGGGTGGCGCGTACCTTGCGATCCCGACGGCGAGCGAGCACCAGGAAGAGGCCGCCGAGCTGCTGGCCTGGCTCACGGCCGGCGAGCAGCAGGCCAAGGTGTTCGCGAACGTCGGCAACTTCCCCTCGAACACCGACGGGATCGCCGCGGTCGGGGACGTGACCGACGACTACTTCAACGGGGCACCGATCGGGGAGATCTTCGGCGCGGTCGCCGAGGCAGCACCGACGCAGATCATCGGCGATGACGACGGCGTGATCAGGAACCAGCTGAGCCGGGCGCTGGACTCCGTGGTCGCCAACGACGTGGATCCCGCCGACGCCTGGGTAGCCGCCGGAGACGGCATCAGAAACGAGATCGGCTGACCGCACGAGGGACCGCGCCCGGGCGACGATCGCCCGGCCGCGGTCCCGTTCTCCGCACCCGTCGTCCGGCCACCAGCGGGAGGGTCTCGAACGTGTCGGTCTTCACCGGGGACAGCGCCCGCGGCGCCGCGAGACGATCGACCGTGCCGGTCGCGTCCCCAGTCCCCGATCCGTCGGTGGACGCTGAAACTGACGCCGGCGCTGACGCTGGTCGCGGGGGCGCGGGCTGGCCGGACGACGACCACCAGTCCGGCGAAGGCGGGTGGCGCAAGCGAGAGATCCGGCTCCGCCTCCTCCGGTGGGAGGCCCGGTTCGCGCCGTACGCGTACGTGGCGCCGTTCTTCGTCGTCTTCGCCGCGTTCGGGATCTTCCCGCTGGGCTACACGGCCTACCTGAGCCTGCACGACTACCGGCTCGGCAGCGAGATGACCTGGATCGGGTGGGGCAACTACGAGTGGCTGTTCGGGAACCCGAAGTTCTACAACGCCCTCTGGAAGACGTTCACCCTCGGTGCGCTCTCCACCATCCCGCAGCTGCTGATCGCGCTCGGGCTCGCCCACCTGCTGAACTACCGCTTGCGGGCCCGCAACTTCTTCCGCGTGTCGATGCTCATGCCGTACGCGACGTCGGTGGCCGCGTCGACGCTGGTGTTCTCGCAGGTGTTCGGCCGCGACAACGGGTTCGTCAACTGGCTCCTCTCCCTGGTCAACATCGATGCGATCGACTGGCGCAACGGCAACTGGCTCGCGCAGATCGCGATCTCCGCGATCGTCATGTGGCGGTGGACGGGCTACAACGCGCTCATCTACCTGGCCGGCATGCAGTCGATTCCCATGGAGCTCTACGAGTCCGCGGCCATCGACGGAGCCGGGAAGTGGAAGCAGTTCATCCACATCACGCTGCCCGGCCTGCGCCCGACGATCTTGTTCACGATCGTTGTGTCGACGATCGGTGCCTCCCAGCTCTTCGGTGAACCGCTGCTGTTCGACTTCGGGAACCCGCGGGGTGGAGCGGTGAGCCAGTACCAGACCATCGGGCTGTTCATGTACGAGCAGGGCTGGTTCTACTTCCAGCTCGGCAAGGCTGCGGCGGTGGCGTGGGTGATGTTCGTGCTGATCCTGGGGCTCGTGCTGATCAACGTCGGGCTGACCCGCTGGCGGACGAGGGAGTCGCGATGACGCAGGTCGCCCTGGCCGCGGTCGCCGCCCCCTCCGCTGGGCCGGGCCGACGCTCGCGGAATCGGCTCAAGGGCGCCGGCTGGCTGACGTACGCGATGCTCGGCCTGACCGCGTTCGTCTTCCTGCTGCCGTTCTACTACATGATCGTCGTCGGCAGCCGGACGATGGCCGAGATCAACCAGACACCGCCGCCGCTCACGCCGGGTGGCAATCTCTGGACGAACATCCGGGCGGCACTGGAGCAGCAGAACATCGGCAAGGCGATCGTCAACTCGTTGCTCGTCTCGGGCAGCGTGACGCTGTGCACCGTGCTGTTCTGCACGCTCAGCGGGTTCGCGTTCGCCAAGCTGCGGTTCCGCGGCCGCAACGCCCTCTTCGCGCTGGCGATCGGGACGATGCTGATCCCACCGAGCCTTGGGGTGGTGCCGCTCTACAAGATCATGGCCGACCTCGGACTGGCCGGTTCCCTGTGGTCGGTGATCCTGCCGACGATCTGCACCGCGTTCGGGGTCTTCTTCATGCGCCAGTACCTCCACCAGGCGCTCCCGGACGAGCTGCTCGAAGCGGCTCGCGTCGACGGCGCGACCACGACGCGCACCTTCTGGAGCATCGTGCTGCCGATCGCCCGTCCGGGCATGGCCGTGCTGGCCATGCTCACGTTCATGGCCTCCTGGAACGACTTCTTCTGGCCGATCATCGCGTTGAACTCGAGCAATCCCACCGTCCAGGTGGCGCTCTACAACCTCGGCGGCGGCTACGTCCCCGACCAGTCGATCATCCTCGCCGGCACGCTCGTGGGCACGCTCCCCGTGATCGTCGTCTTTGTTCTGCTCGGCCGTCAGATCGTCGGTGGGATCATTGCCGGCGCCGTGAAGGGATGACCGCTATGACCACCGACACCAAGCCATCCGGCGACCGCGCGGTCGATCCGGTCCGGCCACCCCGCCGCCTGCAGTTCCCGCCGGCGTTCGTCTGGGGCGTCGCCACCGCCAGCTACCAGATCGAGGGCGCGGCCGACGAGGGCGGGCGGACTCCGTCGATCTGGGACACGTTCGCGGCCACCCCCGGCAAGATCCAGGGTGGCGACACCGGCGCTATTGCCGACGACCACTACCACCGCTACGTCGACGACATCGCGATCATGAAGCAGCTGGGGATCCGGTCCTACCGCTTCTCGATCGCCTGGCCGCGCATCACCCCCCAGGTGACCGCGGACAGCCTCGGGCCGGTCAACGAGGCGGGTGCGCTGTTCTACGCGCACGTCGTTGACGAGCTCCTCGCCGCCGGCATCTCGCCGGCGGTCACGCTTTACCACTGGGATCTGCCCCAGGCGTTGGAGGACGCCGGTGGCTGGACGAACCGCAAGACCGCCGAGCGCTTCGGCGAGTACGCCGGCGTGGTCGCCGCGCTGCTCGGAGCGCGGGTCGGGACCTACATCACGCTGAACGAGCCCTGGTGCTCGGCCTTCCTCGGCTACGCCAGCGGCGTGCACGCGCCGGGGCGGACGGATCCGGCGGCAGCGCTGGCGGCGGTGCACCACCTCAACCTCGGGCACGGGCTGGCCGTCCGGGAGATCCGTGCGGCGACCCGGGTCGCGCAGGTCGGCGTGACGCTCAACCTGGCGTGGGTGCGAGCCGCGACCGAGCGCGCCGCAGACGTGGACGCCGCGCGCCAGGTGGACGGCCTGGCCAACCGCGTGTTCCTGGACCCGATGCTGCGCGGCAGCTACCCGCCCGACGTGCTCGCGGACACCGCGGCGGTGACCGACTGGTCCTTCGTGCAGGACGGCGACCTCGCGCTCGTGAACCAGCCGATCGACCTGGTCGGGCTGAACTACTACTCGCCCACGACGGTCCAGGCCCGTGAGACCGGCGGCGCCGCGCTGCGTGCCGACGGGCACGGCTCGAGCGCCGCCAGCCCCTGGCCGGGTTGTGATGCGATCGACTTCCCGCCGCAGCCCGGCCCGTACACGGAGATGGGTTGGAGCATCGACGCCCGTGGCATGTATGAGCTGCTCATGCGGCTGCACCGGGAGCACCCGACCCTCGGGTTGCTGGTCACCGAGAACGGCGCTGCCTACGCCGACGAGGTCGCGGCCGACGGCTCGGTCATCGACGACGAGCGGATCACCTACCTGGAGCAGCACCTCGCCGCGATCAACGATGCGATCGCCGAGGGCGCCGACGTTCGCGGCTACTACCTGTGGACGCTGCTGGACAACTTCGAGTGGGCGTACGGCTACTCCAAGCGATTCGGGATCGTCCACGTCGACTACGCAACGCTCGATCGGACGATCAAGAGCAGCGGCCTCTGGTACGCGAACGTGATCATCGAGAACGGCTTCCCGCTCGACTGACCGCCTGAAACCGCGTGATCTTGGACTTTGCGTTGGCACAATTCGGTTATTCAACCCGTACCCACCCAGCAAGTCCAAGATCACGGCGTCAGAGCCAGGAGACGTGGGGGGAGATGAGGAGGTAGCCCACGAAGGCGACGATGTCGATCAGCGTGTGCGCGATGATCAACGGCACGACCCGGCCGGTGCGTTGGAAGTACGTCGCGAAGATCGCGCCCATGACGAGGTTCCCG
>Ga0136617_10005191_pt1 | contig 11643 bp, 9 predicted proteins | sample AntDrymUQ3222106_2_FD_129672 | JGI IMG/M metagenome (GOLD analysis project Ga0136617, IMG submission 129672) | Polar desert sand microbial communities from Dry Valleys, Antarctica - metaG UQ322 (21.06) | ecosystem: Environmental > Terrestrial > Soil > Desert | place: Antarctica: Dry Valley...
CCCATGACGTGGTTGGTCGTAAAGCCGTACTTGAGGCAGTGGACGCCGCCTGAGTTCTCGGCGAGGTTGCCGCCGATGGAGGAGACGATCTGGCTGGCCGGATCGGGCGCGTAGTAGTAGCCCTCGTCGGCGACCTCCTGGCTTACCCAGATGTTTATGACGCCGGGCTCGACGACGACCCGCTGGTTGGGGATGTCCACTTCGAGGATCCTGCGCATCCGGGCCATGACGATGAGGATTCCGGCCTCGACGGGCAGCGCCCCGCCCGAAAGACCGGTCCCCGAGCCGCGCGCGACGAACGGGATGCCTTCGTCGTGGCAGAGCTTGACGACCCTCTGGACCTGTTCGGCGGATTCTGGGAGAACGACTAGCTCGGGGATGACACGGTAGTTCATGAGGCCGTCGCACTCGTAGGTGCGGAGTTGCTCGCGTTCGGAGATGACGCCGTCCGCGCCGAGGATCTCCTGCATCGCGCCTATGAGCCGGCTGCGTTCCATTCCTGCCTCCTCTGCGAGGGGCTAGGAGCCCCTGTTCCCTATCTCATGTCCCGACGAGTCCTCTATGAGGGTGAGGATCGCCGAGTGGTCCCGGTCGCCCCGTCCCTTCGCTTTCAAGGTTTCGAGCATCTGATCTACGACGGCCGTGACCGGAAGGGTCACCCCGTACTCCCTGCCCGCCGCGAGCGCTATCCCCAGATCCTTGTGGTGCAATTCTATCCTAAAGCCCGGGTCGAAGGAATGGCCGAGCATCTTCTCGCGCTTGGCCTCCATGACCTTGTTCCCGGCCAACCCGCCCCCGAGCACGTCCAATATCTTCTCGGGATCCACCCCCGCCTTCGACCCGAGCACGAGCGCCTCGCTCACCGCCTCGATGGTCAGCGCCACCACGATCTGGTTGGCGGCCTTGACGACCTGCCCGGCCCCGCTCTCCCCGACGTGCGTGATGGTCTTTCCCATCGCCTCGAAGAGCGGCCTCGCCCTCTCGAAGTCCTCCTCGCTCCCCCCTACCATGATCGAGAGCGTCCCCTCTATCGCCCCAACGTCCCCGCCGGAGACCGGGGCGTCAAGCATCGAAGCGCCCTTCTCTTTGACCCTGGCCGCAAGCTCCTCCGTAACGACGGGCGAGATGGTGCTCATGTCCACGATCAGGGCGCCCTCACGGATGCCTTCGAGCACACCGTCGGGCCCCGCGAGCACCTCTTCGACCTGCGGCGAGTCCGGAAGCATCGTGATCACGACGTCGGACTGCTCCGCCACCTCGCGCGGGCTGCCGGCGACCGTCGCGTTGTCTCCCGCCAGCTCGTCTGCCTTCTCGCTGGTGCGGTTGTACAGGGCCAGATCGTACCCCGCCCCGATGAGGTTCTCCGCCATCGGTTTGCCCATGATACCGAGCCCTATGAAGCCTACCTTTTCGGCCACGGTCCTCCCTCCGTCTGATCGACCTCTACAATTTCAGGTCCGCCACAGCGCCTCCGGCGGCGCGCATCTCTTCGGGGATCCACCCGAAGCTCTCCCCGGTGGTCTCCGTCGTCGGGTTGTACTCCAGGCCGACGAAACCATCGTAACCGAGCCTCTCGAGCTCCGCGAAGACGTAAGGATAGTGGATCTCGCCCGTCCCCGGCTCCCCGCGACCCGGCGAGTCCGCAACCTGGACGTGCCCGATGTGGTCGAAAGACTGGCGCAGGTTCGCGACCAGGTTCCCCTCCATCCGCTGCATGTGGTAGAAGTCGTGCTGTATCTTGACGTTGGGCCGCCCGACGCTCTCCACGAACTCCACAGCCTGCGCCGTCGTGTGGAGCAGGTACGGTCCGTTCTCGAAAGTATTGACCGCCTCTACCATCACCCCGATGCCGTGCTCGGAGGCCCGATCCGCCGCGAACCGCACGTTCTCGCGGGCAATCGATAGCTGCTCCTCCCGCCCCATGCCCCCGATCTCGTGCCCCGCCAACGCGTTCAGCCTGCGACAGCCCAGGGCCCGGGCAAGCTCGAGCGCTACCGGCACGTTTTCCCGGAACTGCTCCTGTCGCCCCGGGTCCGAGACAAGCCCGCGGTCCCCGCCAGGCATGTCGCCAGCGTCGAAGTTGAACAGCGCCACCTCGAGGCCCGCGTCCTTCACGGCACGCTCGACCTCACCGAGGTCCGCCTCGTAACCGGGCCACCAGAACTCCACCGCCGCAAAACCGGCCTCCGCCGCCCGCCCGAAACGATCTAACAACGGGACTTCCTTGAACAAGATGGACAGGTTCGCGCAGAACCTCACCCTCGCTCCTCTCCTCGTACGCGTCTCCCCTTCCATGACACCTTTAGCATAACCGCAAGAGCCGGTAAAGCGTGTTTTTCGTATCGTGAAAACATCGCGTCATGCGGGGTCGAGGGCTTCGGAGAGGGCGCCGGAGATCCTCTTGAGGTGGGGGACGAGAGCTTCCATGCGCGTCTGGTCGAGGCGGCTGGTGGGCCCGGAGACGCTCATGGCGGCGAAGATGTTGCCGTCGGGGCCGAAGACGGGGGCGGCGAGGCAGCGGACGCCCTCTTCCTGCTCCTCGTAATCGGCGGCGTAGCCCTCTTTGCGGATGCGTTGAAGCTCGGCGCGGAGTTGGGAGAGATCGGTGATGGTGCTCACCGTCCGGCGGGAGAGTCCCGACCTGCCGAGGATGAACTCGATCAGGCGCGGCGGCTGGTATGCCAGCAGCACCTTGCCGGTCCCGGTCGCGTGCAGGGGGACCCGGTTGCCCGGGTCGGTGAACATCCGTAAGGTGCGTTTGATCGGGAAAGCCTGCTCTATGTAAAGCGTCGAGCCGTCTTCGAGGACGGCCAGGTTCGCCGTCTCCTGGCTCGCCTCTACGAGCTCTTCGAGGAACGGCAGCGCCAGCGGCCCGATGCGCTCCCTGGCCGTGATCGCCATGGTCAAGGCCCGCAAGCCCAGGCCGTACCGCCGCGTCCTCTGGTTCCTGCGGACGTAACCCCGCGAGACGAGCGTCCCCAACAGACGATGCGCCGTTCCAGCCGAAAGCCCGGTCGCGACCCCGATCTCACTCACCCCGAACTCCTGCTCCGAGCTGCCCAGAAACTCCAGGATGTCCAACGTCCGCCCTACCGACTGAACCCCCCGCTCCCGACCGTCCACCTTCTCCTTCACGTCCCGCTCCTCTCCATAGCCCCGCACCTCGTTTTCGTATTGTGGAAAAACGTGTTGCCCTTTGCAAGTGCCATGCGGCACAATCGAAGAAAGCCGTCGGCCGCGGGGAGGCCGACACTGAGAGGAGGACTCTACCGATGCCCACGATGGACGTTATGGACGCGGTCGTGAAGGTGATGGAAGACGAGGGTGTGGAGGTCGTCTTCGGGGTTCCGGGGGCGGCCATACTGCCTCTTTACAAGGCCATGAGCGGGTCTGATCAGATCCGGCACTACTCGGTGCGCCACGAGGAGGGCGGGACGCACGCGGCGGATGGTTATACTCGTGTTACCGGCAAAGTCGGGATCAACATAGGGACCAGCGGGCCCGCGGGGACGAACATGATCACTGGCCTCTACACCTGCATGGCCGACTCGATACCCCAGATCTGCATAACAGGCCAGGCCCCCACGGACGTCCTGCACAAGGAGGCCTTCCAGGCCGTGGACATCGTCGAGATCGCCAAGCCCGTCACGAAGTGGGCCGTGCAGGTCAGGGAGCCGGCCCAGCTCGTGTGGACGTTCAGGGAGGCGTTCCGCATCGCGCGCGAGGGTAGGCCCGGCCCCGTCCTCATAGACCTGCCGCTCGACGTGCAGACCTCGGGACTCCAGGTGGACTTCGACCCGGAGCGCGGCGGGCCGCTTCCCTTCGAGAGGCCGGCGCCGCGGCCAAACGCCATCAGGCGGGCCGTGGAGATGATCCTGGAGGCCGAACGTCCCGTCCTCATGCCGGGCGGAGGCGCGATCCTCGCCGAGGCCTCGGAGGAGCTGATAGCACTCGCCGAGTACCTGCAAATCCCCGTCAGCCCGACGTACATGGGCAAGGGCATCATCCCCGAGGACCACCCGCTGCACATGGGTACCGTGGGATTGCAGACGCAGCAGCGCTACGCCAACGCACTCTTCCTGGAGAGCGATCTGGTGGTGGGTGTCGGGAACAGGTGGGCCGAGCGGCACACCGGAGAGCTCGACGTCTACAGGGGCGAGAGGAAGTTCGTCCACGTGGACGTGGACGCGCGTCAGATGGGCCGCATCTTCCCCCCGGACCTCGCCATCGTCTCCGACGCGAAGCTCGCGCTTGAGGCCATGCTCGATGTCGCCCGCGGCATGACGGGCGAGCGGGAGCCCGGCCCGTGGGTGGAGCGGGTGGACGAGTTGCGCTCGACGCTGCTGCGCAAGACCGACTTCGACGACTCGCCGGTCAAGCCGCAGCGGGCCTTCCAGGAGATGAACGACTTTTTCGACGAGGACACCACCTTCGTCACGGCCATCGGGCTGTACCAGATCTTCTCCGGCCAGTTCCAGAAGACCTACAAGCCGCGCCACTACCTCTGCTGCGGCCAGGCCGGGCCTTTAGGATGGGAGATCCCGGCCTGCATAGGAGCGAAGCTCGGCAAGCCGGAGGGCCTCGTCGTAGGCGTAGTCGGTGACTACTCGTTCCAGTTCCTGATGGAAGAACTGGCCGTCGCCGTTCAGTACAGGGTTCCGTACGTGCTGGTCATGCTCAACAACGCGTACATGGGTTTGATCCGTCAGGGCGAGATCAAGTACAGTATGAACTTCGCCGTCGACATCGGCTACGAGGGCCCGGCCAACGACTACGGCATAGACAACGTCATGGTCATGGAGGCGATGGGCGCCGTGGGCCGCAGGGTCGAGAGGCCGGAGGAGATAAAGGACGCGCTGGATTGGGCCGTGCGCACCAGCGAGGAGCGGCGGGTGCCGGCGCTCGTGGAGATCATGTGCGAGCGGGAGACGAACGCCGCGATGGGCCTCTCGATAGACAAGATCAACGAGTTCGAGCCCATCCTGGACGGCGGGCTGGAGGCGGCGGGTCAGGTGGTCGGAGGCATCCCGGAACGTGACTGAATTAGAGGCATAAGGCTCTCCGGCAAGGCCCCGCCCCCACGCGGCCTTGCGCCGCCGCCCCATCGTCGGGGAAGATGGGCGCCGTGAGACGGGGCGAAGATAAGGCGAAGAAGGCCGGCGAACGTCATTCGCTCTTATCGGGGCCCGTGGCGCTACTGACGCTGGCGACGTTCGCGATCATCGTGGGCTTCCAGTTGCTGCTCTCGGTAGTGCCGCTCTACGCGGAGGCGACGGGGGGCGGCCCGTCGGGCGCGGGCCTCGCCACGGCCGCCTTCATGCTCTCCACGGTACTCACGCAGGTCAAGATGCCGAAGCTCCTCGAGAGCTTCGGCTACCGGAAGGTGCTGGTTGCGGGCGTCTTGTTTCTCGGGTTGCCCGCGTTTCTCTACCCGCTCGCGGGCGGCGTGCCCGGGATACTCGCCGTCACGCTGGCGCGAGGCGTGGGATTCGGCATCGTCACGGTGGTCTTCATAGCCCTGATAGTGGAGCTCGCGCCGCCGGGGCGCCGGGGCGAGGCGATGGGGCTCTTCGGGGTCGCCATGACCCTCCCGAGCATCTTCTGCAACCCTTTAGGCCTCTGGCTGGTGGACGCCTCCGGCTACGCGACCGTCTTCTTGCTCGGCGGCCTCTCCCCCCTGCTCGGCCTCTTCGCCGTCGTCCGCCTCCGCCTGGATCACGTCGCCCGTCCGGCCGGGGGCGGCGCGGGTTTCCTCGAAGGTCTCAAGCGCGGGCCGCTGCTCAGGCTGGTCCTGATCTTCGCCACCGTCACCTCCGCCGGCGGCGTGGTGGTGACGTTCCTCCCCCTGGCCCTTCCGGCCGCGGGCATCTTCTCCCCCGCAGCGGCGCTTCTCGTCTTCGGCATCACGAGCACCGCCAGCCGCCTGTGGGCCGGCCGCTTCGGGGACCGCCGGTCCCCCCACCTCCTGCTCGTCCCCGGCCTCATCGCCTCGGCCTGCGGCGTGGCCATCCTCCCCGAGGGCGGGCCTGCAACGCTTGCGGGGGCGCTCCTCTTCGGCAGCGGGGCCGGGCTGCTGCAGAACGCGACGCTCATGCTGACCATGAACCGGGTCGCCGAAGACGAGCGCAGCCTGGGCAGCACCCTGTGGAACGTCTCCTTCGACGCCGGCACCGGCGCGGGCGCGCTCTTCTTCGGTTTCCTCGTGGGCTTTACGGGCATCGCTTCGGCCTTCTATCTCTCGGGCGCCGTCCTGCTCGCGGCCGTCGCCCTCGTCGACTTCGACCGGCGCCGGGAGAAGTCCATCCCCCGCCACCCGATCAACCCTTGACACGCCGTTACAGGGCCGGGGATACTTCCCGATTGACCAGAGATCGGGTCCGCGACCCGCGACACGACGCAGAAGAAAGGGGCGCGTCCTGGGCCCATCCGGCCGGCGGAGATCACCCAACCCCACCTTCCACGACGCCGGGAGCGGCGAAGGGAGGTGCGGGTGGAGTTCGTCCAACCCCTGACCCTGACTGAGGCCCTCGAAGCCAAGAACGCGCGCCCCGGTGCGGTGCCGATCCGGGGCGGCACCGACGTCATGGTGGAGCTGAACTTCGCCCGCAGCCGACCGGATGTTGTTCTGGACCTGTCCCGCGTGGAAGAGCTGGAGGAGTGGGGTTCCGAGGACGGCTTCTTGCGCGTGGGGGCCGGGGTGAGTTATACGCGCGTCATCGAGGAGCTCGGGGACAGGTTGCCTGGGCTCGCGATGGCTTCGAGGACGGTTGGTTCGCCCCAGATCCGGAACAGGGGCACCGTCGGCGGCAACCTCGGCACCGCCTCCCCCGCCGGCGATGGCCTGCCTCCTCTGTACGCCTCGGACGCAGAGGTCGAAGTCGCGTCTGTTGGAGGCAGCAGACGGATGCCCGTCGCGGAGTTCATCTCCGGTCCCAAACAGAACGCCCTCGCGCCGGACGAGTTGATCTCGGCCTTCTACATCGCAGAGGCCGACGGCCCTCAACAGTATTCCAAGATCGGGACGAGGAACGCCATGGTGATCGCCGTCTGCGCCTTCGGCCTCGCCCTCCACCCGGAACGGGGCCGCGTTGGAGCGTGCATAGGTTCCGCCGGACCAACGCCCATTCGGGCGACGGAGGCCGAAGACTTTATCCTGGGCGTGCTGGATGAAGGGAACCTCTGGGAATCGCGGGGCAGGATGCCGGACACGGTATTCCGGCATTTCGGAGAGCTCGTGGCGGGCGCGGCGAGGCCCATAGACGACGTGCGCGGGACGGCGGAGTACCGGCGGCATTCGGTCGGGGTGCTGGCGCGGCGCACGCTCGGGTGGGCGTGGGACGAGTACCGGGGGGTGAGGGGTGCGGCTTAGACTGGAGGTCAACGGGGAGACCAGGGAGGTGGACGACGTGCGGGAGGGCGAGAGCCTGCTCTACGTCCTGCGCGAGCGGCTGGAGCTCCCCGGCTCCAAGAACGCCTGCGAGCAGGGCGAGTGCGGGTCGTGCTCCGTTTACCTGGACGATTCGCTCGTCTGCTCGTGCCTGGTATTGGCCGGGCAGGCCGAGGGATGTGAGATCGTGACGGTCGAGGGGATCTCAGATGGGGACGAACTCCATCCTGTCCAACATGCGTTCGTCGATGCCGGGGCGGTGCAGTGCGGGTTCTGCACGCCTGGCTTCGTCGTGGCCGTCCACGACCTGTTGCGGAGAAACCCGGATCCGAACGAGGCGGAGGTCCGGGAGGCGTTGGCGGGCAACCTCTGCCGGTGCACGGGCTACGAGAAGATCCTGGACGCCGTCCGCCTCGCCGCCCGCGGGACGACGGGATGACGACGGGGGTTCGGACGCCTCTGGCGCCGATGCGCCCGGCCGCGCCGGTCCAGAGGCCGGGCAGGATCGGCGAGGAGAGCGCGCGCATCGACGGCGTCCCGAAGGTGAGGGGCGAGTTCGAGTACTCCTCCGACCTGTGGATGGACGGCATGCTCCACGGCGCGACGCTCCGGAGCCCGCACCCGCACGCCAACATCCGGCACCTGGACACTTCCGAGGCCGAGGAGATGGCGGGGGTGTACGCCGTCTTGACCCACGAGGACGTGCCGGGGCGGAAGGTGTACGGAATGGAGATACCGGACCAGCCCGTGCTCGCGTGGGAGAAGGTGCGCTACCAGGGCGAGCCCGTCGCCATCGTCGCCGCCGACCACCCGGAGACTGCCAGGCGGGCGCTGGAGAAGATACGGGTCGAGTACGAGGTCCTGGATCCCGTAACGAGCGCCGAGGCGGCCATGCGCGAGGACGCGCCGAAGCTCCACCTCTCCGGCAACGTGCTCAGGAGCGTCAAGATCCTGCACGGCGAACCAGCGGAGGCCACCGCCGACGTGGTCGTCACCGGCGAGTACGAGGTCGGGATGCAGGACCAGGCGTTCCTCGGTCCCGAGTCCGGGCTCGCGGTGCCGGACGGACAGGGCGGGGTCGAGCTGTACATCTCTACCCAGTGGCTGCACATCGACCGGGATCAAGTCGCCGAGTCTTTGGACCTCGCGCCGGATCAAGTACGGCTCACGCTCTCGGGCGTTGGCGGGGCGTTCGGGGGGCGGGAGGACCTCTCGATGCAGATCCACTCCTGCATGCTCGCCCTCGAAACGGGCCGCCCGGTGCGCATGGTCTACAACCGCGAGGAGTCGTTCTACGGCCACGTCCACCGTCACCCGTGCAAGATGCGCTTCGAACACGGCGCGACCCGCGACGGAAAATTGGTCTAGCGGACGCGGTGGGTTCGCACCAACCAGGCCGTCCGTTCCAAAGAGTCCGTGTGCGCGGTCTCGGCGGGAAGCGCCGGCATGGATTAGAGTGCCGCCATGGACAAAGAACTGAGAGATATCCTGGAGGCAGGCCTCGCCGCGGCAGATCCCCGAGACGCCGTGTTGCGCTCGGTGCGACTAGAAGGTGATGCCGTGCTCGCCGGTAGCGAACGCTTCGAAGCCGGAAGGGTGTTCGTCATGGCGGCCGGCAAGGCCGCGGGGACGATGGCGGAGGCCGCCCACGAGCTGTTCGATGGACGCATCGCGGCCGGGATCGTGGTTACCAAGGAAGGCCACGATCCCGGCCCGGAGGGTTTCGAAACCGTCTTCGCCTCCCACCCGGAACCCGACGATAGGGGCGTGGAGGCGGCGAGGAAGGTGCAGGAACTGGCGGAATCGCTCGAAGAAGGCGACCTGCTCCTCGCCCTGATCTCCGGCGGGGCTTCGGCGCTGCTCGCCGACCCGGCCCCGCCGATAGAGCTTGCCGATCTCAAGAAGCTCACGCGGGACCTTCTGAGGAGCGGGGCGGACATAGCGGAGATAAACACCGTCCGCAAGCACGTCTCCGTCCTCAAGGGTGGCGGCCTCGCCCGCCTGGCCGCCCCGGCGAAGACCCTCGCCCTGCTCCTCTCGGACGTGGTCGGCGACGCACCCTCTTCTATCGCCTCGGGCCCCGCCGCCCCCGACACCACCACCCTCGACGGGACACGGGCGGTGCTGGAACGCTACGGTATAGACCCGCCGCAGAGCATCGCGGAGCATTTGAAGGAGGCGGAGGAGACACCGAAGCCCGGCGACCCCGTCTTCGACAACGTCGCGAACGTCGTCTGCGGGGGTGGCCGGCACGCGGTCGAGGCGGCGGCCGACAAGGCCCGGGATCTCGGCTACGAGCCACTCGTGCTCTCGACCACCATGACCGGTGACGCGCGCGCCATCGCCGCGGTCTGCGCGGCCGTCGTCCGGGAGGCGCTGGAGAGCGGCAACCCCGCCTCTCCCCCCTGCGCCATCATCTCCGGGGGCGAGGCGACGGTCGTCGTCAGGGGTGACGGCACGGGCGGCCCAAACCAAGAGTTCGCCCTCACGCTGGCGATTGAGCTCGACGGGATGGAAGGCTGGGCGGCCTTCGCCGCGGACACCGACGGCAACGACGGCCCGACGGACGCCGCGGGCGGGCTCGTTGACGGCGGGACGGCGGCAAAGATGCGGGAGGCCGGCGTGGACCCGGTCCGGGCGCTCGAAGAGAACGACGCTAGGACGGCGCTGGAGGCGGGTGGGGCGCTGCTCGTCACGGGCCCGACCGGCACCAACGTCAACGACCTGCGGGTGGTCCTGATCTCCGGGTAGGCCCCACCGGTACTTCCGTTCGATGACCGGTGCAAAGGCGGGCCCCGGCCCGATTCGTCCCGCAACCGGTTTCGCGCCCCTCCGTTCGCGGGCGTGGGTTTGCGCGGAGGCGCAGGAGATGCCATGCTGCCGGGATGCCGCGGGAGGTCCGTCGCAAGAAACGGTGTCGGTAGGGTTCATCAGGGAGGTAAGGGACTTTGTTCGAGCAGATCTATGAGCCGATAGGCAACCTGGCGGTCTCGACCCTGATCGCGGCTATTCCCATAATCGTTCTGTTCGTGCTGCTGGCGGGCATCCGGATGGCGGCCCAGTGGGCCTCGCTCATCACGCTCGCCGTCGCGCTGGTTATCGCCGTGCTCGTCTACCAGATGCCGCTGGGGTTGGCGCTCAACTCGACGCTGCTCGGGATCTGCTTCGGCCTCTTCCCCATCGTCTGGATCGTTATAAACGCCATCTTTATCTACAACGTCATCGTTGACACTGGTCTCTTCAACACCATCCGCGACTCGCTGGCCGGCGTGAGCAACGACCGCCGCATACAGGTAGTCCTGATAGCCTTCGTCTTCGGGGCGCTCCTGGAGGCGACGGCGGGCTTCGGGACCCCGGTCGCCATCACGGCCTCCCTCATGGCGGGGCTCGGCTTCCAGGCGCTCTACGCCGCGGCGCTGGCGCTGCTGGCGAACACCGCGCCCGTCGCCTTCGGCGGGTTCGGTATCCCCATCATCACCGGCGCCTCGGTCGCCGACCTCGACGTATTGGAGCTCTCGCAGATGGTCGGCCGCCAGACGCCGGTGCTCGCCGTCATCATCCCCGGGATGCTCGTAACCGTCATGGCCGGCTTCCGCAAGATGCTGGAGGTGTGGCCGCTCGTCGTGGTGAGCGGCGTCGCCTTCGCCGGCACTCAGTTCGTGGTGTCAAACGTTCTCGGGCCAGAGCTCGCCGACCTTCTGGCGGCCATCGTCACGGTCGTCGCCGTCATAGCCCTCCTGTCGTTCTGGCGTCCCTCGACCGAGTGGCACTTCGAGAACGAGCCCGCGGCCTCGGAGAGGGAGTCCTACGACACGCCGCCCCTCGGGCGCACGCTCTACGCGTGGTCGCCTTTCGTCATCATCGTGGCGCTGTTCCTGATCGTCCAGATCCCGCCCATAAAAGCCGCCGTGGGCTCCATCCAGGCGACCATAAACTTCCCGACCGCCGAGGTGAGCGAGACGACCGGGGCCCCGACCATCCCCTGGCCCGGCCTGAACGAGCAGGTAGAGCAGCAGCCCCCCGTCGTCCCCGAGGCCGCCCCCTACGAAGCCACCTACTCGACCAACTGGCTCTCGGCGGCCGGCACCATCATCCTCATAGCCGACATCATCGCCCTCGCCGTGCTCAGGGTAGGACCGGGGCGGGCGTTGCGGATCTACGGCGAGAGCCTGAACCAGCTCAAGTGGGCCATCCTCACGATAGCCTCCATCCTCGGCCTCGCGTACCTCCTGAACTACTCGGGCATGACGTTCACG
>Ga0136617_10005192_pt1 | contig 11642 bp, 8 predicted proteins | sample AntDrymUQ3222106_2_FD_129672 | JGI IMG/M metagenome (GOLD analysis project Ga0136617, IMG submission 129672) | Polar desert sand microbial communities from Dry Valleys, Antarctica - metaG UQ322 (21.06) | ecosystem: Environmental > Terrestrial > Soil > Desert | place: Antarctica: Dry Valley...
GCGCGGGAGCGACAGCCTTGTCCAGCGGATCAACCGCCGTGCAACTCCGCCAATTGCGTCCACAGCTCCCGTTCCCGGTCAGTTATTTTTTTTGGAATGTGGATCGAGATGACGACGTAAAGATCGCCGCGGCTTCCGGAGGCCGTCGGGAGGCCGCGCTCCCTTAGACGAAAACGCTGGCCGCCTTGCGTTCCCGCGGGAATTTTAAGCCGCCGGGCTTCTTCCAGGGTCGGGATTTCCAACTCCGTTCCGAGCACCGACTGCCACGGTCCGATTTCTTCCTCGTGGATAAGATCGTTACCTTCGACCGTAAAATCCGGGTGCCGCGCCAGTCGCACTCTCAGGAAGAGGTCACCGCTTTTCCCGCCTCGCGCGCCTGCTTCGCCCTGGCCCGCGAGACGAATCCGCTGGCCTTCGTGCACCCCGCGCGGAATTTTCACCTGATAGCTTTCCAGCTTGCTCGTTGAGTTACGGCGCAGTGAGACCGTCCGCTTTGAGCCGTGCAACGCCTCTTCCAGCGTCACCATAATGTCGGCCTCGACATCGGTGCCGCGCTCGGCTCCGGCGGCGCGCCGGCCGAATTCGCCCGCGCCGGAACCCGATTGGCCGCGACCTCCGCTAAAAAATGCTTCAAAGAAATCGCTGAAGCCGGTCCCACCAAACTCGAACTCGACGCCGCCGCCGTTGCCGCCGCCAAAAGGATTGGCTCCGCCGCGCTGCTGTCCCCAACCCGGCGGGGGTTGGAAGCCGCCCGGCTGATTCCAGTTCGCGCCGAGCTGGTCGTATTTACTGCGCTTTTCCGGATCGCTCAGGACTTCGTAGGCTTCGTTGATCTGCTTAAACTTCTCCTCCGCGCCCTTTTTGTCCTTGGCGACATCAGGATGATGTTTCCGCGCGAGCCTCCGGAAAGCGGACTTGATTTCGTCGGCCGACGCGGTTTTCGAAACATCCAGCGTCTCGTAATAATCTCGGAACTGAACAGCCATCTCGTGTTGCGGGGAACTTCTCCACATGCCTCGCGTGGCGCAACCAGCTCTTTGTCCCGGTGGGGTGCTCGCGTTTGCCCGAATGATCGCCCTCGGCAAGATGAGGCATGCCGATGATGGGCCGGTTGTTAATCATTTCCACGATCGTCGCCAGTCTGGTCCGACGATAATCAACCGCATTGATGCCCGTAATTTCGCAGCGCCAGAATCGACTTAACCAGCACGTCGCGACTCTGCTGCAATGCCGTCGCTGCCCTCGGATGCTGCCGCCACCCGTTTCTGGCGGACCCGTCCTGAGCCGAGTCATGTTGGTGGGCCAGGCACCGGGTGTGAAGGAACCGGTCCTCGCCCGCCCCTTCGCGTGGACGGCGGGTCGCACCTTGTTCGGCTGGTTCGATGAATTCTGCGGCATGAACGAAGCTGAAACGCGGTCGCAAATCTATTTCGCTGCAGTCTGCCGGTGCTTTCCCGGAAAAACCTCGGCCGGTGGCGACCGCGTTCCTGCGCCCGATGAAATCCGAAACTGCTCTTCGTGGATGAACGACGAACTGGACCTCCTGCGGCCGGACCTCGTGATCCCTGTGGGCAAACTCGCGATCGGTCAATTCATTGTCGTCTCGAAGTTGGACGAAGTGATCGGCCGGGGCTTCACCCTGAGTCGCAACCGCCGCTCCTTTGATCTCATTCCCCTGCCGCATCCCTCGGGCGCTTCGCCGTGGCATCGCATCCCTCCCGGGAAAGCGCTGCTTGGAAAAGCGATGCGCAGGATCGCGCGGCATCCGGCGATGGCAGGCGTGAAGTCTGCGGCCCCCGCCATATAAAGACCGATGCTCGCCAGCTCTTGTCGCGCATTCGTATCCTTCTCAGCATTTGATCGGTGGGCTGGTGGTCAGCGGAGTAACCGCATTTCCGCTCTTACACGAAGTGGATTTGCTTCCTGGATGGCTTGCCGGAAGCTCGTGGCCCGCGCCGATCACGGCGTGGATCGAGCAGGTGCATGATGAGTCGAATCGGGTTGCGACTCCATCCGCGTTGCTTAAATGAACGCATGCCGCGCCGGCTTCGAGTCACGGTCTGGGGAGAAAATGTCCACGAGCGGAAAAATCCGATCGTTCGGCAAATTTACCCGAACGGGATGCACAGCACGATTGCGGAAGCGATCGCGGAGCAACGCGGTTTTGATGTCCGCACCGCCACGTTGCAGGAGCCTCAACACGGCCTAACGAAAAGTGTCCTGGAAGAGACCGATGTCCTTGTTTGGTGGGGCCACGCCGCGCACGGGAAAGTGAACGACCGCGTCGTTGAGCGTGTGCTGGCGCGCGTGTGGGAGGGCATGGGCTTCATCGCCCTGCACTCCGCGCATTATTCGAAGCCCTTCAAACGTCTCATGGGAACTACTTGCTCCCTCACCTGGCGTGAAGCGGGCGAGAAGGAGCGGCTTTGGATTTGCAATCCCGCGCACCCGATCGCGCGCGGGATCGACCGCTCCTTCGAAATCTCGAACACCGAAATGTATGGCGAGCCGTTTGCCATCCCCGCCCCGGACGAGACCGTCTTTATTTCCTGGTTCGAAGGCGGCGAAGTTTTCCGGTCCGGTTGCACCTGGAAACGCGGAAATGGAAAAATCTTTTACTTCCGCCCAGGGCATGAGGTTTATCCTATCTATCATCACCCTACCGTCAGACAGGTCTTGCGAAATGCGGTCCGTTGGGCCGCGGCGGATGGCGCAAAGTGGATCGACACCTGTCCTCAAATCCCGGCAGAGAAAGCGCCCGAGCCGTTGACGGCCAAAGGTCCTCGACTCCATCGAGGAGGCGAAAAAGGCTTCCGATAACCTGACGAAAATGGACGAAACCAAAACCCCGACACGCGCTGAGATTCCGGATTCGGATAAGTGGGACCTGGCGCATTTATTCGCACACGTGGACAAATGGCAGGAGGACTTCGCGTGGATCCAGCAGACGTATCCGCGACTCCCCGTATGGCGAGGCCGCATCGGACAATCAGCCGAAGCGCTCGCGGCCTGCCTCGAGTTCGACAAGTCGCTTGATCAGAAGATCGAACGCGTTTCCCACTTCGCCTCTTTGCAGCTCGCGGAAGATAGCGCGGACCCCGACTACCTCACGCGTATGGGGCAGCTGCAAAATCTGCTCACCAAGATTAGCGAAGCGGCGGCGTTTCTCGTCCCGGAGATTCAGGCGATCAACGACGAACGCTTCGCGCAGTATCTCGAAGATCCGGCTCTGGCCGAGTGGACGATCCGGTTGCGAAAGATTCGTCGCAGCAAGCCGCACGTCCTTTCGGAACCGGAAGAGCGGTTGCTCGCGCTCGGGAGCGCCGCGCTCGACGGCTACGACGACACGTTCTCGCAGCTAACAAACGTCGACATGAAGTTCGGTATGCTCACGGACGCCGATGGCAAAGAGTGGCCACTCACGCAGAACTCCTTCGGTTCTTTCCTGAACAAGCGCGATCACGCTCTTCGCAAACGGTCGTTTCACCAGTTCTACGGAGAGTTTCAAGACCACCAGTTCACGCTCGCGGCGTCGCTCTCCTATTCCGTTAAAGCCGATGTCTTCCGCGCTCGGGTGCGGAATTTCCCGTCCGCTCTCGAAGCCTCACTCTTCCATGATGACGTTGCGCCAGGTGTCTACGATGGATTAATCGCGTCGGCGCGCGCGCACCTCGGTCCGCTCTTTCGCTACTACGATCTGCGGCGGCGCGTTCTCGGTTTGGATGAGCTGCACCAATACGATACCTATGTCCCGTTAGTCCCCGAAATCGAGACACAGGTCAGTTTCGACGAGGCGGTCGAGCGCGTCCTCGAGTCGCTCGAGCCGCTCGGCTCCGAATATGTGGCCACTCTGCGCGGCGGCTTACGGGGACGCTGGTGCGACCGCTACGAAACAAAAGGGAAACGGAGCGGCGCCTTTTCGTCCGGGAGCTACGGCGCGCCGCCGTATATCCTTATGAACTACAAGAGTGACGTCTTCTCGGACGTTTACACGCTCGCGCACGAAGCCGGTCACTCCATGCACACCTGGTTCGCGCAGAAAGCGCAGACTTTTCAGGATTACAACTATCCCATTTTCCTGGCGGAGGTCGCTTCGACCTTCAACGAGGAGTTGCTCACGCATCATCTGCTCGAAAAGACGGACGACCCGAAGATGCGCGCCTATATCATCAACCGGCAGATCGACGACATCCGCGGCACACTCTTTCGGCAGACGATGTTCGCCGAGTTCGAGAAGATCATCCACGCGATCGAGGAACGCGGTGATGCGCTCACGCTCGAGGTCTTCAAGTCCGAGTACCGTGCCTTGCTCCAGGTTTATTTCGGCGCAGCCGTTGTCCTTGATCCGGAACTCGATCTCGAATGCCTGCGCATTCCGCATTTCTACAGCGCGTTCTATGTATATAAGTACGCAACTGGCATCTCCGCGGCGGTCGCCTTGGCGGAACGCGTTTTGAACGGTGAAGCTGGCAGCGTCGAAGCGTACCTGGATTTCCTGCGATCCGGGGGATCGAAGTATCCTCTCGAAACACTGCAAAGGGCCGGCGTTGATATGACAACGTCTGCACCGGTCGAGAGCACCCTGCGCCTTTTTGAGCGGCGCCTGGGAGAGCTGGAAGCGCTCTTGTTGTAGCACCGCGCAGGTTCCTTGGCCCGCTTGCTGCTAAATCCAGTGGCGTGGATTTTGAAAGGCAACTACGAGCAGCCTGCGGATACGCAGAACTCGGGATGTGGCGCGAATCGGTCGCCGAACTCGACGCCATCGACAAGCGCCTCCAAAACCGACCCGAAGTGCTGCACCTGCGCCTGCACCATCTGATGCGCAAGAAGAACTGGGGTAAGGCGCTGCATGTCAGTCAAGCTCTCTGTCGCGCGGCGCCGGATTGTGGAACCGGATTTCTGCATGCGGGCTTTTGTCTACATCAACTGGGAAAGACGGCGGAAGCGAAAAGATTGCTCATCACCGGTCCGATCGCCCTCCTGCAAGAGCCGATCTATTACTACAATCTCGGCTGTTACGAGGCTCTCCTCGGGAACGTACGCGACGCGAAGACAAACCTGCAGATCAGCTTCCGAATGGACGCGAGCTTTCGGGCGCTGGCTCGGAAAGATCCGGATCTGAAGGCACTGCACGCAGTCATCTAGTTGTAGCTGACGTCGGTCCCGGCGGCAGGCCGGGGGACATGCCCACCGAAACGTGGTCCAATCGTAGACCCCGACGACGAGGGAGCCTAAGTTGCGCTTCCTGTGGAATTACGCGCCGCTGAACTGCAAGAACGCATTCGCCCCGTTTTCGAGAAGAACTTCGAAACGGCGGGCGAACTAGGAGCAGCAGTTTCCATCTGGCAGAATGGAAAACCTCTCGTCGATTTTCACGGCGGATTCCGCGACGCGCAGCGCGAGAAACCGTGGAGCGCGGACACACTTGTCTTGATTTGGTCGGCCACGAAAGGGCTGGGAAGCGCCTGCGTTTTGCACCTGCTGCAGGAAGAGGGCATCGAACTCGATCGCATCGTGGCGGAGTTCTGGCCGGAATTCGCGCAAGGCGGGAAGAGTCAGATCACACTCGCGCAATTGCTTTCACATCAAGCAGGATTGTGCGCCTTTGACGAGCGCGTTGATGTGCAGGATTACGCGGCGGTAATTGCGGCGCTCGAGCGACAAACCCCTTGGTGGCCGCCGGGCACGGGCCACGGATACCACGCTCGCACGTTCGGTTTCCTGCTCGACGAATTGGTGCGGCGGATCGCGCAGAAGCCACTGGGAAAATATTGGCGAGACAACTTCGGGGAATCACTCGCGCTCGATATTTGGATTGGCCTCCCGGAATCCGAACATCCCCGCGTCGCCACAATTTACGCGGCGAAAGCCGGGCGCGCGCCGTCGCCCCCTGAATTCTACCGCGACCTGGCCACGCCGGGCACGCTCGTGCGGAAAACATTCACCTCTCCGGCCGGACTCCACGCCGTCAGTGGAATGAATGCTCCCGCCGTGCGTTCCATGTCGATGGTCTCGTTTGGCGGAATCGGGAGCGCTTCATCACTCGCGAAATTTTACGCCATGCTCGCGTGCGGCGGAGAATTCGATGGTCGTCGCTATTTCAGTCCCGAGACGATCGCGAAAATGACCTCGACGCTCTCGTCGGGACCGGATCGCGTTTTTAAAATCCCGACCGCATTCTCCGCCGGCTTCATGAAAGATCCGCCCTCCGGGCCGCGACGCCTGTTTGGCCCCTCGCCGCTCGCCTTCGGCCACCCAGGCGCGGGCGGAAGCCATGCCTTTGCCGACCCGGCGAACGGGATCGCTTTCGCCTACGTGATGAATCAGATGGAACAATCGCTTCTCCCGAACGACAAGTCTCTGACGCTCGTTGAGGCTCTCTACAACGAAGGTACTGCGTAGATCGCCGGATCTTTTCGGCAGGCCTCAATCCCCGGCAATAAACCTGCTGCTTGTTGTGACTCGAAATCGCTTCCTCTCCGAGCGGTCCGCATTCCTGAATCCTATGAGTAATGCCGTTCGCCTCTTCCTGTTTTTCGTGCTTTGTCTCGCGCCGTGTCGCCCGGGCTTTGCCATTCTCGACGTCGACGCCGACGGCATGAGCGATGTGTGGGAGGCGGCGTACGCCGGAATCTCTCTGAGCCCGATGGCCGATGCGGATTCGGATGGGCGGATCAACCGGGAAGAGGCCCAGGCTGGGACGAACCCTCTGTCGTCAACTTCCGTCCTGGCCATGTCCGAGATGAAATGGCTGCCTGGTAACGCCGCGCAGTTGAAATGGCCTACGGTCAAAGGAAAGCGTTATCAGGTTCAGTTTTCATCCTATCTTCAAACTTGGAGCGATGTCGGCACAACCACCGCAGGCGACGGCGCGGAAGCGAGCGTGACGCTTCCTCTCTCTTCCACTTTCCTGACGGGGAGAGCGCTCGCGTCCCGCTGGTTGGGGATGGCGACCAACAGCAATCTCGCCACGGTCCGAAGTTACATTACCGGCAACCTCCCACCCACTGACTCGCCGGTTGCGAGCGCAATCGAGACGCCGCAGACCTCGCCTGACATTCACAACTACGGCCAATGGCTGCGCGGCTGGCTCATCCCGCCCGCGACCGGGGCCTACACATTTTGGATCGCAAGCGACGACGCGAGCGAGCTTTGGCTTTCGACGAATGCTTCCAGCGCCAGCAAGACGCGCATCGCTTTCACGAACAGCTGGACCAGCTTCCGCCAGTGGAACAAATACGCGACGCAGCAGTCGGTCGCGGTCACGCTGAACGCGAATCAGCCGTATTTCTTCGAAGTCGTTCATAAGGAATATACCGGCGGAGATCACGTCTCGGTTTCCTGGAGCGGACCGACTCTCGCGTTGCCGCAGGAGGTGATCGCGGGCCGCTACGTCGCGGCCTCGAGCCAATCGCTCGCGGAGATGTCCGGCAATCTCGGCGCCTATTTTCGCGTCGCCGTTTCGGACGTCGACTCCGATGGCGACGGCATCTCCGATGCAGACGAGATCCTGATCGGATTTAATCCGAATAGCATCAATACCATCCCACGCATCGCGGACGCGGACTCGATTCGCCAGCTCGTCAACGGGAGCAACGTCGTGACGATCGGCGCTCCCGTCAGCCGGGCCTACGAGAGCAACAACCAACCAGGCCGTTTCACGTTCTTCCGTTCTGGAAACATCAATGCTCTCACGATCCAATACACCGTGGCCGGCTCGGCTATGCCCGGCGGCGATTACGTTGTCCTCACCGGCACAACGACTTTAGGCATCGCGCAGAATAGTGTGGACGTGGACGTGACCGCTTTCGCGGACGGACTGCTCGAAACCGCCGAGAGCGTGACCGTGACGGTCGTCGCGACTTCGAGTTACGAAGCTGGCAGTCCAGGCCTGGCGACCGTGACGATTGATGACGCTCCGGATGAATTGTTCGTCGCAACGCTCCGGCCGGACAATGGCGCCGCTTCGGGAGGTTACGGCACGGCGGCGCTCAACGTGGCCGGCAATGATGTCTTTGCGAACTCGAGCGTGAGCTTCGGCAATCTCACCACCCAGCAGTTGCAGACGGAATTCTATATTTCGAGCACCGGTAGCGGCGGACCGGCGGTGCGCACTCTCGCGCCCGGCCAAATCTCGTCGCAGCGCTGGGACTTCGAGCCGGCTGCCGGTTACACGAAAGATCAAATCGTAGCCGCCATGAACAACGGGCAGCTTTATGCGCGGATCGTTTCGAGCCGTTTCCCCGGCGGCGAGATCTTCGGTCAATTCGTGCGCGAACAGGGCTGGCAGAACATGCCCGTTCCTCCGGCTCCGCCACCGAATTCATTGGCCTCCCCCATGAGCTCCGACGCGGCGCGTTTTCTCACCCAGGCGACCTTCGGTCCCACCGGTCCTGAGATCGCTCGTTTCCTAACGATGGGCTACGAAACCTGGCTGCTCGAACAACGCAATCTCGCGATTACCCGTCATCTCCCTTACGTGCAAGCACGACGCGCCGAACTGCTCGCGCGCGATCCAGATGACGATGGCTGGCAAGCTCCGCGACAGGAAGCCTGGTGGCAGACTGCTCTCACCGCCCCCGATCAACTTCGCCAACGAATGGCCTTCGCCTTGAGCGAAATCTTTGTCGTCTCCGACGTGGGCGTGCTCGATGGCTCACACGAGGGCATTACAAATTATTACGACCTCCTCGCGACGCACGCATTTGGGAATTACCGCAACCTCCTCGAAGCCGTCACGCTCAGCCCGATCATGGGTCAATACCTGAGCATGGTGCGAAACCAAAAGCCGGACCCCGTGACCGGCGCGGAGCCGGACGAGAATTACGCTCGCGAAGTGATGCAGTTATTTTCGATCGGGCTGAATCAATTGCACGCAGACGGCAGCATCAGGCTGGGGCCAAATGGCATGCCGCTCCCGACCTACACGCAGGCCGATATCGTAGGGCTGGCGCGCGTCTTCACCGGGTGGGGTTACTATTACCCGTCGGGGACAACGCCACCGCATTACATCTGGGGACCACGACAGGAAATGAACTCGATGGTGCAATACCCGAGTTACCACGACACCGGCGCGAAGCAGATCCTAAACGGCATCACCATCCCCGCAGGCCAAACCGGCGAACAGGATTTGGCCCAGGCACTCGATGTTATTTTCAATCATCCGAATATCGGACCGATGATTGCGCGGCAGCTTATCCAGCGCTTCGTCACGAGTAATCCGAGCCCGGGTTACGTCTACCGCATCGCTTCGGTGTTTAACGACAACGGGGCCGGCGTTCGCGGCGACCTTTGGGCTACGCTCAAGGCGCTTCTGCTCGATTACGAGGCGCGCAGTCCCTTGCTGCTCTCGAACGAGGGGTTCGGGAAGCAACGCGAGCCTGTCCTTCGTATCTCGCACATGTTGCGAAGTCTCAACGCGCGGCCACCGAAACAGACGGACGCACGCTACTTCCTCGATCTGAGTTGGGGCATGCCGCAGCAGGCCGCACTCAAGTCAGGGTCGGTCTTCAATTTTTTTCAACCCGGCTACATCCATCCGGGTCGCATCGCGCAAGCCGGACTTTTCGCGCCGGAGTTTCAGATCACCTCCGAGACCACGACGATCAACCAGATCAATAACCAGCATAACTCCATCTTCTGGGGCATCTGGACGCGCGAAAAAAATGCGCTGAACGAGAACGTTATCATTTACCTCGATCACACGGAGGAGGTGGCGTTGTTAAATCGCGCGGGCTTCACCGCCGTGCAAAATCAACAGGCGCTGCTCGACCTGCTGAATCTGCGGCTCCTCTCCGGCCGAATGTCCGCCGGGTTACGGCAACAAATCACCGAGTGCTTCGCGGAAGTGCCCTCCTGGTTCGACTACACGGACGACCGCCAGAAGCAGCGCGTCCAGGTCACCGCCTATCTCATCCTGGCTTCGCCCGAATACGCCATCCAGAAATAACCGACATGAACCCATCCGTAATCACGCGCCGAAAATTCATCGGCCAATCCGCCTGCGCCGGGCTCGGCCTGACCGGGCTTCTCTCCGCGATGGGAACGCTGCGGCTCTTCAACGCCTCGCTTTCCGCGCAGACGGTTCCCGAGGACCATCGCGCGCTCATCTGTCTCTTCCTTTTTGGCGGCAACGATTCCAACAACATGATCGTCCCGCGGGACACGGATGGTTATGCCTCCTACGCGGCGGCGCGCGGGATTCTGTCGCTGCCGCAAAGCTCACTTCTGCCGATCAACCTGCCGACCGGTGATGGCCGTCTCTTCGGCCTGCATCCCAGCCTCGGGATGCTGCAAAACCTGTTTAACCAACAGAAAATGGCTTTGGTCGGAAACGTCGGAACACTCGTCGCGCCGATCACGAAAGCAGAATACCTCTCCGGTGGCGCGGCCGTTCCTCCTTATCTCTTTTCGCACAACGATCAGCAGGTCCAGTGGCAGACCTCCGTTCCGGATTCGCCCAAGAAAGTCGGCTGGGGCGGACGCCTCGCCGATCTCAAGCAGGCACTCAACACCGGCTCGCAGATTTCGATGAACATCTCGATCGCCGGCAACAATTTCTTCCAGGTCGGCAACGAAGTGTTCCAATACCAGGTCGGCACAGGCGGGAGCATTGGACTGAACGAATACGCCGCCACCTACGCTCCGCGGCAGCAGCAATTCCAGGCCCTGCGCGACACGCTTGGGATGAGCTACTCCCACCTCTTCGAAGCCGAATATGCCGACGTCACGAACCGCGCCATCGCCAATGACTCGCTCCTCAAAGCCACGCTCGCGGGCGTGCCTTCCTACGACGACAAATTTGCGAACGCTGTCGATGGCGGGGGCGCCATCACCCGGCTGGGAGCGCAGCTGAAGATGATCCTGCGCCTGATCGCCTCGCGCCAGTCACTGAGCATGAAGCGTCAGATCTTCTTTTGCTCAGTCGGCGGTTTCGATACGCACGACGATCAACTCAACGATCACGGCGCGCTCTTGGGTCAGCTGAGCAACGCGGTTGCGGATTTCTATCAGGCCACAGTCGATCTCGGCATCGCGAACAACGTCACGCTCTTCACCGCGTCGGACTTCAACCGCACCTATTCCACAAACGGCAAAGGTTCCGATCATGCGTGGGGCGGACATCAATTCGTCGTCGGAGGCGGGGTCCGCGGCGGCCAAATCTACGGCCACATGCCCGTGCTGCAGTCCAGTGGACCCGACGACACGGGCAGCCGCGGCAGTTGGATTCCCACGTCTTCGGTCGATGAATATTCCGCCACGCTGGCGAAGTGGTTCGGGGTGAGCTCCTCCGAAATGCCGATGGTCCTCCCGAACATCGGCCGCTTCGCCCGCCCTGACATGGGCTTCATGGCGTGACGCGCCGCAGCCTTGGCGTCGTCTTCGGCGCAATTCTTCTGCTCGTGCTCATTGGGCTCGTGGGATATTTCTTTCGACGTCCAACTACCGATGTTTCCTCGAAGGCCGAAACGTCGCCCGCTACTTCCTCACCTTTGCCGCTACCCAAACGCCCTGCCGGGCAAGCGGCCCTCGATTTTCGCGTGACCGGGATGCCGGCCCTGGTCGCGGCTACGCCTCTCCCCTTGGCCAATTCCGAAGACCGCTCACCGCTTGCCGATTCCCTCCACGCGCCCGAACAAAGC
>Ga0136617_10005193_pt1 | contig 11642 bp, 9 predicted proteins | sample AntDrymUQ3222106_2_FD_129672 | JGI IMG/M metagenome (GOLD analysis project Ga0136617, IMG submission 129672) | Polar desert sand microbial communities from Dry Valleys, Antarctica - metaG UQ322 (21.06) | ecosystem: Environmental > Terrestrial > Soil > Desert | place: Antarctica: Dry Valley...
AAGCTGCGCCCGCCGTCTCCAAAGTAAAATGCTTTGCTAAGGCCGCGCCCAACAACTCATTCAACCCGACCCGCGATAGCATGGCTCTCAAGATGTTTTCCTTGCAGCGGGTGTTGAATGCTTAGGCGCGGGCGTATTAATTCGGACGTTGGGCATCTTTGTATTCGGAGCGTTGAAATAAAAGATTCAGATGAAGATAAGAATTAAATCAAAGAGCGCGACAAGTAACCACGCCTTTTTCCCAACGGCGATGCCCAGCAAGTCATTGGACGCCCCTGGGGGTAACGTCATGATCGATCCACCCAAGCCAAGTATTTATCGTCTCGCGCTTGAGATTGCCATCTTCGTGGCGGTCGTTGTCGCAGATGCCTATGGACTGGTTCCCATTACACAGACCATATTCTTGCTTCCTTTAATCTGGGTAATGCTCCGACTGAGAGGTGAGCGCTGGGCAGAGATCGGATTCACTCGACCGGATCGCTTTGGGTGGTCAATCGTGGTCGGCGTGCTGGCTGGCGTGCTGATGGAGCTATTTGCTGTGTACTTGACAACGCCATGGATAAGTACGTTTTTTGGTGTAGAACCTGATTACTCAGACCTCAAGGATATTCGCGGCAATTTGACACTGCTGTTTCTCTTCCTTGGATTGTCTTGGACGCTGGCAGCGTTTGGAGAAGAGATTTGCTTTCGAGGCTTCCTAATGAAGAGATTGGCTCAGGTCTTCGGCGAAAGTCGAGCCGCCTGGGTCGCCAGTTTGCTGTTATCCAGTATCCTGTTCGGTTGGGGTCATACTGAGCAAGGCGTGTCTGGCTGGATTCAAGAAGGCTTGAGCGGGCTCTTGCTTGGAATTCTGTTTCTGACCGCCAAAAGGAATCTCGTAGTCCCAATCGTCGCACATGGAGTTTCAAACACGCTCGCCTTTGTTCTTATCTATTTAGGCCGATATCCTGGACTGGGTTAAGCTGCCGGTGCATACAACGGCATGCAGCGGACGAGCATCCAGCATGCCTCTTATCCTTAAAGTTCTGTGCGCGCCGCTGATGCCGAGCGTTAGGGATGGAGTAGAGTTTGAAATTCATTATCATATTTGGTCCGCCTGCCGTCGGTAAGATGACCGTCGGCTACGAGCTTGCGAAACTCACGGGCTTTAGACTTTTTCATAACCACATGACTATAGATTTGGTCTTGAACGTCTTTGATTTCGAGCAGCCTCAATTTCAGACACTGGTCTCAGAGTTTCGGAGGCGGGTTTTTGAAGAAGTCGCCGACAGCGACTTACCCGGGTTAATTTTTACTTTTGTCTGGGCGTTAAACCTCGAAACGGAAAGAGCTTACATAGAGCAGAGCTGCGATGTATTCCGTAAGAAAGGTGCGGACATTTATTTTGTGGAATTAGAAGCAGAATTGTCGGAAAGGCTAAGGCGAAACGAATCCGAATTCAGGTTGTCACAGAAACCGCCCAAACGAGATGTGGAGAAATCCAGGGAGCGATTGCTGGAGGACGATAGGAAATACAAGTTGAATTCGAATGATGATTTCTTTCACGAGGAAAATTATCTCAAAATAAACAACACCAATTTGTCTGCTGATGAAACGGCTCGAATGATCGTTGATAAATTTGGGTATTCCAGCATTGACGACTAGACTCTAAGTTGCGTCTAATCCGGTTTCAGCCCAAAATTAACTCCGTCGTTGGGCGATTTCCAAATACCGAAACGCTGTAGAATGCGCAACAATGATTTACGATGTTTTGAAAAAATTCCTATTTGTTGAAAGAAATTGCTTCTGATAAAAGGAGATGTCCCTGTAATGCCAAAATATGTAATCGAGCGTGAGATTCCCGATGCGGGAAAATTATCCGCGCAAGAACTTCAGGCTGTTTCGCAGACGTCTTGCGGGGTATTAAACCAAATGGGTTCACAGATTCAATGGGTACAAAGTTACGTAACCGATGACAAAATATATTGCGTGTATATCGCACCGAATGAAGAAATGGTGCGGGAACACGCTAGGCGGGGCGAGTTTCCGGCGAATCGGGTATCAGAAGTCAAGACTATCATTGACCCGATAACTGCGGAAGGATAGCGCGTCGTTCCTACAATAAATAGCAAGCCCTATGCGCCGCCCAACATACGTTCGTTCGTCCTGAATTGTGGCCACGTGGAAACGTCTGCGGGCGACTGCAAGATGATTGCAGATTTGCAGTTAACGACGTGAAGATCTCGTTCGAATATCCCATCCGCCGGTTCATAACATTTGGGGCATGCCCTGGCAAAAGCGGGTAAACAGGGGCCGAAGCGCGAGCAGTGTTGGACGAACTTTTGAGATTGCAAAGAAGCGCTACGTTCCGCCGGTATCACTTTGCCTTAATCTATAACGGTCGAGCCGAAATGGATCGATCTGCATTCTGAGCCTCGATTTATCGATTTAATGAAACGTATGAGATTTGAAAAGAAAAATGAGACGTCCGACCTTGTCAAAACAAACAAAAACATCTTTTTCGACTAATGCGGCGTTGCCGCTTGTCATTGTTAATCCAAAATCCGCTTCGGGAACGACCAGAGATAATTGGCCGGGTATTGCGAGCGATCTGCGTGCACATTTCGGCGCTTATAATGTTGCCTTTACCAAGGCTGCCGGCGATGGAGTGGGTTTAGCGAAACATGCTTGCGAATCGGGCAGAAATTTTATCATTGTCTGTGGCGGCGACGGCTCGATCAACGAGGCAGCTAATGGCATTTTGCAAAGCGGCAGAGATGTAGAGCTGGGCGTTATGCCTTCCGGAACTGGCGGCGATTTTCGGCGGAGCTTAGGATTGCCGCAGTCTTCGAGGGACGCCGCACGGGTTTTGCGCGACGGCAGAACGAAAACGATCGATGTCGGGAAAATCACATTTCAGGATTTTCAGGATAAAACCGTGAGCCGGTATTTTTTGAACGTGTCATCGTTCGGACTGGCCGCCTCGATAATTGAGCGCGTGAAATCTTCATCTGCACTCGACTGGCTGCCTTTAGCCGGAGTTCGCGGGCGTGCGAGTTTTGCGCTCTCGACGCTCCAGGAATTGATCGGGCTGGATTTCGTAACGGTGCGGATAAAAATCGACGGCAACGACGAGAAAAACCTGAATACCGTGAACTTCTGCATCGCAAATGCGCGATATTTCGGCGGCGGAATGAAAATCGCCCCCGAAGCGAAGCTTAACGACGGATTTCTCGACGTGGTCAACATCGGCGACATCCGCACGGCTAAAGTCCTGCTCAATGCATACACGCTTTACAACGGCACGCATCTCGAGCTTAAGGAGGTCAAAAGCACGCTCGCCAGAAAGGTTGAAGCTCGTCCCGCCAATAGCGGATCCGAAGTGCATATCGAGGTCGACGGCGAGCTTTTGGGAAAGCTTCCCGCAATTTACGAAATCGTGCCTAAGGTATTGAAGGTGCGCGTTCCGAAATCGGAGGGCCGTGCGTAAGCAAGGCCCGCTGCATTCCGCCTTTGCGCCTAATTATAAGCGTGTTTTTGGTAGCAGAACAGTTTCGAAATCCGCTAACACCAAGGGCTAGCCACGTTTAGCGAATCAGGTAGCAGAAACGTTTATTCGTATTGTTCGTATAAGTTCGGGGTTCCAGATCTTTGCATTTTAAGACTGTAACCACTAAACCACTCGAAAATACACGAACAAATCAAGTATCGTAAAACTGAACAAGACGAAATACTCAAACCCACCTGCTGCCGTGTTATTAAAAGACTTGCATTTTCCATCCCGCTTTTTGTAAACTTACACAAATTTATTTGCCGAAGTTGATTTGCACTGCAAAGCAACGCGGGGGAACCAAAGTTTTGCGATTCGCAAAACACGGGGCGTATCTGAGTATCAGAAGAAGACTTCTTCGCTTCCAGCCCGACAGCTAACCTCGTAGGCGCTAACGAAGAAGGACACGAAACATTTGCCGAGAGGTTGTGAGACTGTGCTTCACAACCTCTTTTTGTCTCTGGCCTTCATTATCTTCAACGACGGAGGATTTTCATTGCTATGAAACACGCAAGATGTTTGTGCATTTTATTTATCGCGTTGTTGTCGACGACGATTGCCAATGCCCAATCCGCAACGCTCGCGGACGAAGAAGACTTTCAGTCCTGGAACGATATTCAATTAACTGTTCCGATCACGAAACATTTCGATTTTCAAACTCAGGTTGCGCTAAGATTCGGCAATAATGTGTCGAGGCTGAATGACGCAAGGTATGCTATCGGGTTCATCTGGAAGCCGAATAAATCTTTATCGTTCAATCCTTCTTATTGGCACATTAGTGCACGTAATTCTTCCGGCCGGTTTAGGACGGAGCACCGGTTAAATCTGCGGGCGGTATACAGGTTTCCGATAAAAAAATTTGGCTTATCGCATCGCAGCACATTCGAATACAGGCTTCGGCGACCGGCAAACAGCTGGCGCTATCGTCCATCACTCACATTCGAAAAAGATTTGCCGAAACGGTTCATTCCGGGAGCAAGGTTTTATGTTACCGAAGAGATATTTTACGATTCGCTGTTAAAGCGTTTTTCGCGAAACCGTTTTACGGTCGGAGTCAGCAAAACATTTTCCAAACAGCTTTCGCTGGATATTTATTATATGCGGCAAAATGACGGCTTTTCGCGGCCGGGCGATCTGAATGTTATAGGAACGTCCTTTAAAATAAGACCTTAACGAAGGAGACAGATATGAAATTCACACGATATTTTTGCATTTGCATTTCGATTTTGGCCGTCGGATGTTTGCCGGGTGCGCCCGACGGCTCGAAAGATGGGCAAACCATTACAGTAAATGGTTTTTCGATAATGAAGGAAGCTCTCGAAAAAGACATCTATCCCGGATTCGCCGCAAAATGGAAAAGCGAGCACGGCCAGGACGTAAGTTTCGTTTCTTCATACGCCGGTTCCGAAACCATTACAAACCAGATTCTTCAGGGAGCGCCAGCGGACGTCGCAATTCTCTCCATCGAGCGCGATGCCGACCGGCTTTTGGAAGGTAAAGCAACTACGACCGATTGGCATTCTTTGCCAAAAGCCGGAATCATCAATACAACGCCTTTCGTTATTTTAGTCCGCACCGGAAATCCAAAGGGCATTCGTGATTTTGCCGATCTGGGAAAGCCGGGCGTGAAAGTCATTCATCCCGATCCGGTCAGCTCGGGCGGAGCGCAGTGGTCGATCCTTTCTATATACGGTTCAGAGTGGAAAAGGGCTGAGACAGAGGGAGGCGAACCTCATGCTGTTGCTTTATTACAGTCTGTCTGGAGAAATGTGATTTCTGCTCCGGGTTCGGCCCGCGAGGCCAGGACACAGTTTGAGCTGGGTCAGGGCGACGCACTGATCACATATGAGCTCGAAGGCCTGCTGATGAAACAGGCGAACGCACCGATCGAGATCGTCGTTCCGAAATCCACGATTTTTAGCGAGCATCCGGCGGTTATAATAGATCGCAACGTGAACGCCGCCGAGCGGCCCGCCGTCGAAGCATTTCTAAACTACCTTTGGACAGACGAAGCGCAAAAAGCTTTTGTCAAATATCATTTCCGTTCGGTTACAAACGAGAGTTTTAATACGGAACACACCGAGTTCGCTGATATCGAACAGCCTTTCACCATCGAAATGTTCGGCGGATGGAAGCGGGCGTATCCCGAAATCATCGAGAAGATTTTTTTAGCGCAGGTTCAGAATAAGTGAGCGCAGAAATCCCCAGGCGAAATGCCCTTACTGCGTGCGGGCTTCGCAAGGTTCAGAATAAGTGAGTGCAGAAACCCGCATATCGCCCTTACTGCGTGCGGGCTTCTGCAAAGAACGATGAGTGCAAATCTTTCAAACGTTCGACACGTCCGCGGTTTCGATGTCATTAAGCCGTTGAGTATAGCGGCAATGATCGCGATTATGCTGCCCCTCGTTTTGCTGCCGCTGGCTTCGATCTTTATATTCGGGACGAGCAGCGGCTTTGCCAGTTTTTGGGCGGCGCTTACCGCTCCTGAGGCCGTCTTTGCCTTGAAGCTTTCAATTGTGACAAGTTTTTGGGCAACGATCTTCAATGTTGTGTTCGGATTGTTCGCGGCCTACGTGCTTTCAAAATACAATTTTTGGGGGCGCAATGCCTTGATTGTCATCATTTCCCTCCCGACCGCGATACCGACAGCCGTCGCCGGTTTCTCGCTCCTTCTTCGGCTCGACGATATTGGTGTCCGGCAATCTATCGTCTAGAACGCAAACGGCGCCGCTTTACATTTTCGCGAAGTTCAACGAAGGGCAGGTCGAAGCCGCAAACGCCATCGCCATCGTATTGGCTCTGTTTTCATTTGCAATTTTCAGTGTATTGTTTTTCGCACGAGAGTGGTTGGAGGCTGAGTAGGAAACGTTGCACATAAATATGCCGGATGTCAAGGAGGAAAACTTTGCCGTCAGCGTACGAAAGGTCAGTAAAACTTTCGGCGCGGCAACGGTACTAGACGATATAAATTTCGACGTTTCGGAAGGCGAAATCATTGTATTGCTTGGCGCCTCGGGAAGCGGGAAAACAACAATCCTCAGGATAGTCGCGGGACTTGAAATACCGGATGCAGGCAGTATTATTCTGCATGGAAAGGATGTTTCCAGCCTTCCGGCGCGAACGCGCGGAACCGGTGTTATTTTCCAGGCTTACGCATTATTTCCGAAAATGAATGTCGAGGAAAATATCGGGTATGGGCTGCGACTTCGGCGAAGCCAAAAAAATGAGATAAAGCAGACTGTTGACCGACTTATCGGGATGGTTCATCTGGAGGAGCATCGCCGGAAGTTTCCGTCGCAGCTTTCCGGCGGTCAGCAGCAAAGAGTCGCAATCGCCAGGGCTCTTGCATACAAACCCGAGGTGCTATTGTTTGACGAGCCTTTCGGCGCTCTCGACGCGCAAATCAGAACCAGGCTTCGCCGCGAAATACGCACCCTGCTAAAGGAGATTAACGTTCCCTCAATTTTTATCACACACGATCAGGAAGAAGCGCTTGAGCTCGGCGACCGAATAGCAGTACTGAACGCAGGGAGGCTTGAGCAAATCGGAACGCCATTTGAGATTTATAACCTGCCGGAAACCGAACATGTCGCGACATTTCTCGGCGCCGCGAATCTGCTTTCGGGAGTAATTCGTGAAGGCAGTTTCGAATCGGGCGACATTTTGCTGGAAATTGATGAACAGACAGGTTTTAGAAACGGCGAGCAGGTAACATTGGTTTTTCGGCCCGAGGATGTGTTTTTGCGCCAACCTGAGAATTTGACGCAGCACTACCAGCGATTGGCAGAAGGTGAGGTCGAGGAATTAAATTTTGTCGGCGCTTTTGAACGTGTCGCGGTGCGGCTGTTTTTACCGAAACCTCAACATATTATTATTACGAGGCCGAAAACCGAGACATCCGCGTTTCCGCTTGCAGCCGGTCAAAAAGTCACGACCGGTCTCGTACGATTCCGAATTTTGCCGAAATTTTCCGGTGCGAGTGAAACGTGGAGAAATACTGATAAATGAGGAAGAGGATCACAATCATCCGAGGCGGGGCAAAGCGGCACACTGCTGGCCGCAAATCTTTTAAAACACTGTGACGAAAACCCGGTTGAAATTAATCTTGTCGAAAAGCGTGATGATATTGGACGCGGTGTTGCCTTTTCAACATCTGAGAACGCTCATCTTCTAAACGTTCCGTCCGCCAAGATGGGAGCATTCCCCGACGAAATAGGGAATTTTTATGATTGGCTGCAAAACCAAAATTATGGGTTTGGAGCTAATGATTTTGTGCCGCGAAAGCTTTACGGCGGGTATTTGCGAGATGTTATTGAGAACGCGGTCCGAAATAAGCCCGCAAATGCCGTGTTTAATCTCTTTGACGATGAAGCAGTTGACATAGCGATTGACGACAGCCAGGCTCAAGTCATTTTAAAATTGGGCGATATTTTATTTTCGAATAAAGTAGTTCTGGCATTTGGCAATTTTCTGCCTCCGCATCCTACGGTGATAGATCAGAATTTTATTTCAGCTCCGAAATACTTTCAGGATCCGTGGGCACCGAAAGTTTATGAGACGATCGGGCAGAAGGATTCAGTCCTTATTGTTGGAACAGGGCTTTCGATGGTCGATCTTGCAATGCACTATCACGAGGTTTCGCACAAAGGTAAAATCTCCGCCATCTCAACGCGTGGACTACTGCCCGCCTCGCATCGTTTCGGAGACCCGTATCCGTCGTTTTACGAGGAGCTGAAATCTCAAACCCTGATTACCGGCCTGTTAAAAACAGTTCGCAGGCATATCGACTTGGCCGCTCGCCAAAACCTCGATTGGCGCGGCGTTGTCGACAGCATTCGTCCGGTATCTCAGCAGATATGGATCGGGCTTCCAATGGAGGAAAAACGCTATTTTATGCAGCATCTTAGCCGTTATTGGAACGTCGCGAGACATCGAATGCCGCCGGAGGCGGCCGGCACGCTGGCTGAAATGCAGGCGGACGGGCGGCTCGAAATATTAAGGGGCCGGTTGAAGAAAATAGACGTCGTGGATGAGGCTTTCGACATAAGTTATCATGCGGACGGAATCGAAAGTCTAATAACTGTAAACGCTGTTATCAACTGCATAGGCTCGGAATCCAATTTCGAAAATCTCGACGCGCCGCTGGTCAAGAATCTATTTCGCGGTGGCCACATCAAAAATGATGCTCTTTCGCTTGGAATCGACGCTTTGCCGGACGGCCGCACAATCGGCGGTGATGGAAAAATATCGAATGTGATTTATACTTTGGGAACCGCATTAAAAGGAGTTTTGTGGGAAACGACTGCGATTCCGGAAATACGCGGTCAGGCAAAATCTCTTGCTGTCAAGCTATTGTCGGATTAATATCGCCGGGACGCCGGTGTTCCCACACTTTGCGTGTCCGGTGGATTTTACTATATTGTAACTCTATGAGTAACTCTTTTTGCCAATTGATAATTGATGCCGCCGAATCGCACGCGGATAAGACGGCAATGCAGATAATCGGCGAAGAAAGTACGGAATTTACTTTTGCTGAGATGCTCGACGCCATTCGCGGCATTGCTTTTCGCTTGGAAAAGGAAGGAATCGCTTTCGGCGACCGTGTCGCTCTCATCGGCGAAAATCATCCGCGCTGGGCAATAGCTTACCTCGGAATGCTCTTTCGAGGCGCGGTCTGCGTTCCAATCGACCCGCACGGCGAAATCGAGACGATTGTCAACTTCCTCACTAACTCCGAAGCGAAGATGGCGTTTATCGGCGAAGATTTTATCGAGACGTTCGCAAAGGTTTCCGGAAAATTGGGACGTGAATTGCCGGTCGTTATGCTAACCGAGTCAGTACCACCTGCGTTAGCGGGTGGTCCGGAAGATGCGGATGAGTCGACGTTGAAGACCGAAACGCCCGTGGCCGATACTCCGAAGAACCCACCCGCTTACGCAGGCGGTTCTGACAGTTTCGACGATTGGGCGGCAACGCCTCGCCCGGCCGGCTTCGATCAAAAACCAACTCCCGCAAAGCCCGAGGATCTTGCCGTCTTGATCTATACTTCGGGCACGACCGGCACACCAAAAGGTGTTCCACTCACTCACGGCAACATCTTCTACGAAGCGATCGGCTGTCAGGAGGTAATGCACATCTCCGAACACGAAGTCGTATTGAGCGTGCTACCGCTCTTTCATGTCTTCGCTCAGGTCGTTAATTTATGGGTAATTGCGAGCATCGGCGGTAAAATTTGCTATGTAAAAGAACTCGCTCCCGCCGAACTCACACGTGCGTTTGAAACTAAACAGATCACGCTTCTTACCGGTGTTCCGCGGTTATGGTATCTGTTTCACAAAAAGATTTTCGACGGCGTCGCTGCACAGCCGAAGCCCGTCCAATGGCTTTTTGCCATCATGCTTAAAACTAACGGTTTTCTTCGCGATACATTCAGTATCAATCTTGGCCGGAAAATGTTCAAAAAAGTTCACGACGGTTTTGGCGGCAAGCTTGGCATTACGATCTCCGCCGGATCGCGGTTCGACGAAAAGATCGCACGCGATTATCACGCGCTCGGGTTCACGCTCGTTCAGGGTTACGGGTTGACGGAAACGAGCGGAGCCGTCACTTCGACGCGATTTGAAGACAACGTCGTCGGCTCTGTCGGGGTCGCGGTCAACTATGCGGAAATAAAGCTCGGCGAATTGAACGACGAAGGTGCCGGAGAGGTTTTGATCAAAGGGAAAATGGTGTTCCAGGGCTACTATGAAAATCCGGAAGCGACTAAGGAAGCTTTTACGGAAGACGGGTGGTTTAAGTCCGGTGATCTCGGCAAACTTGATAAAAACGGCCATTTGTTCATCGTGGGGCGTTTGAAGGACGTTATCGTTTTGCCTAACGGTAAGAACATCCATCCCGAAGACCTCGAGGTTAAATATTTAAAGTCGCCCCTAGTGGAAGAGATGGCGATCCTCGGAATCAAGGACGACGCGGGCGATCATGCGGGCGCGGAAAAACTTGTCGCGGTCGTGGTCCCTGATTTTGCTTATTTAAAGGCGAACAACATCGCCAATTCGAAGGAGGCGATCCGCTATGCCCTCGACGACCTTGGCCGCTCGCTGCCGGAATATCAACGGGTTCGCAATTACATCATACACAGCGAGCCTTTGCCGCGAACCGCGACCCGTAAAATAAAGCGTTTCGAGCTGCAGAAACAGATCGAAAACAACGGCTTGAGCGATTTGGAAGCCCAGCCAAAGAAAGCGCTCGAAGTGAGTGATTCAGATAAATCCTTGCTGGACACAAATGCCGGCCGTGCCGTGGTCTCGGTAATCAAAAAGAACGTGAAGGAAACGGAAACCGTTCATCCCTCGATGAATCTTGAGATCGATCTGGGACTCGATTCTTTGGGCCGTGCGGAGGTTTTTGCTGCTCTCGAACAAGCGTTTAACACAGAATTCGACGGTGATGAAGCCGCACGGGCGTTGACTGTTTCGGATACCATAGCGTTAGTGCAAAGCCATGTGGGCGAATCCGAAACCGCAGCCGACGTTTCTGCGCATATGAATTGGGGAAAGATCGTCCGCGAATCGAAGCCTGATTTCCCGGAGATCCAGGGAATTCTGAAAAGTCGTCCGATTTTTAGAGCATTTGCCTTTGCGGTTTATCGGGTTTTCAATCTATTCAGCCGCGTTTTCTTCAAGCTTGAAGTTTCGGATATTGAAGAGCTTCGAAAAATGAAGCGACCGTTTCTCATCTGCCCGAATCACCAGAGTTTTCTCGATCCGTTCGTTCTCACATCTAATTACCCGTACGAAATCTTTAAAAACATCTTCCATGTCGGTGCCAGCGAATTTTTCCGAAGCTCATTTATGCAATGGGTCGCAAAGATGCTCAGTGTCGTTCCGATCGATCCCGACACGCAGTTGATGAAGGCCATGAAGGCCGGAGCGATCGGCCTGCGAAACGGCAAAGTTCTGAACATCTACCCCGAAGGCGAACGTGCCTATGACGGCGACCTTCACGATTTCAAAAAAGGAGCCGCCATACTCGCCACCGAGCTGAAACTGCCTATCCTCCCCGTCGCCATCGACGGCCTGCAAAACGTTTGGGCGCGCAATTCATGGCGAATCCG
>Ga0136617_10005194_pt1 | contig 11639 bp, 7 predicted proteins | sample AntDrymUQ3222106_2_FD_129672 | JGI IMG/M metagenome (GOLD analysis project Ga0136617, IMG submission 129672) | Polar desert sand microbial communities from Dry Valleys, Antarctica - metaG UQ322 (21.06) | ecosystem: Environmental > Terrestrial > Soil > Desert | place: Antarctica: Dry Valley...
CTCGCCCCGCACCTGATCCGGCCGGTGTCCTTTCTCTATCCGCTGACTCATCGCCTCTGGGAGCGGGCCTACGCCGGATCCGGGGTGCTGCTCTACGACACCATGGCCCGGCTGTCCCGCGCCTCCGGCCTGCCGCACCACCGCCATCTCACCCGCCGCGGAGCCCGCAAGATCGCGCCCTCATTGCGCAAGGACGCGTTGATCGGAGCGCTGCAGTACTACGACGCGCAGGTCGACGACGCCCGGCACACGATGTTCATCTCGCGTACGGCAGCCGCGTACGGCGCACTGGTGGCCTCTCGTACGCGGGTGACCGCATTGTTGCGACAAGGGGAACGGGTCACTGGCGCCGTCGTACGTGACCTCGAGTCCGACCGGGAGATTTCCATCCACGCCAGTCAGGTGGTCAACGCCACCGGGGTGTGGACCGACGAGACCCAGGCGCTGGCCGGCGAGCGCGGCCAGTTCAACGTCCGGGCCAGCAAGGGCATCCACCTGGTCGTGCCTCGTGATCGGATCCATTCGAAGTCCGGGCTGATCCTGCGAACCGAGACCTCCGTCCTGTTCGTGATCCCGTGGGGCCGGCACTGGATCATCGGCACGTCGGACACCCCCTGGGCATTGGACAAGGCCCATCCGGCGGCCAGCGCCAGCGACATCGACTACCTGCTCCGGCATGTCAACGAGGTCCTCGAGCAACCGCTGACCGAGGCGGACGTCGAAGGGGTCTATGCCGGGTTACGCCCGCTGCTTTCGGGTGAGTCCGCGGCAACATCGAAGCTGTCTCGGGAACACGCTGTGGCCCATACGGTTCCGGGCCTGGTCGTTGTCGCCGGAGGCAAGTACACGACGTATCGGATCATGGCCAAGGACGCCGTAGACGAGGCGGTACACGGACTGGGGTCGGTGCTGGACCGCCGGGTACCGCCGTCCTGCACGGAGATCGTTCCGCTGCTCGGCGCCGAGGGCTACCAGGCGCTGTGGAACGCCCGGCATGAACTCGTCACCCGGTCGGGCCTGCACGAGGTGTGGATCGAGCACCTGCTGCACCGGTACGGGTCGCTGATCTCCGAACTCCTCGATCTGGTCGCCGCCGATCCGTCGCTGGGGGAGCCGCTGTCCGGAGCCGACTATCTGCGGGTCGAGGTCGCCTATGCCGCCTCGCACGAGGGTGCCCGCCATCTCGACGACGTGCTGACCCGGCGTACGCACATCTCGATCGAGACCTTCGACCGCGGGATCGGCGCCTGCGAGGAGGTAGCTGCCCTGATGGGCGCGGTGCTGGGCTGGAGCGCCGAGCAGGTCGCTATCGAGATCGAGCACTACCGGATGCGGGTGGCCGCCGAGCGGGAGAGCCAGCAGATGCCCGATGACGAGACGGCTGACGCCGCCCGGATGGGCGCCCCCGACGTCGTACCCCTGACCTGACCTGGTTGGCGACGAACCCTGCGGGCACATTTCACGTAGAAAGTTCGCTCAGCTGGTCGCCTAAGGGCACATGTCACGTAGAAAGTCCGCTCAGCTGGTCGCCTAAGGGCACATGTCACGCAAAAGGTCCCGTCGACTTGGCCCGGTCCAGCGGCGGCTAGGTTCGGTGGTCATGCGCCCAGAACACCTCGACCTGTTGAACATGTGCGGCACGCCCACAGTTCACCCGGACGGTCGTCTCGCGATCGTCTCCGTCATCCGGCCGGACCTCGACAGCAACGACTACGTCGGCACTCTTTGGTCTGTACCGCTCGACGACTCCGGCCCGCCGCGCCGACTGACCCGAGGGCATCGCGACACCGCCCCCGCGATCAGCCCGGACGGTGCCATGGTGGCCTTCCTCCGCTCGGAGAAGAAGGGCAAACCCCAGCTGCATGTCGTCGAAGTGGGCGGCGGCGAGCCGGTCCTGCTGACCGACGCTGCGTTGGGTGCGGGGGCGCCGTCATGGAGCCCGGACTCGCGGCGGATCGCCTTCGCCGCTCGGGTGCCGGAGCAAGGGCGCTACGGAACCGACGAGGACATTCCCGCCGACGCGGAGGCCCCACGTCTGATCACCAAGCTGGCCTATCGCATGGACGGCAATGGCTACACCAACGACCGTCGCCATCACCTGTTCGTCCTCGACGTACCGGACTTGGACACGCTCGACCCCGCCGCCCCACCTGTTGGCGGTTTGCCAGCAAACCGCCAGAGAAGGGACCCAGCCGGTTCCGAGCCTGGCGGTTTGCCAGCAAACCGCCAGGAAGGGGTCGCGGGAGAGGGCAGCGCGGAGGCGCTCTCTGGCGAGGCTGACCCGGACGCCAACGTGCCCGAGGCCCGGCAGATCACCGACGGGGACTGCGATGACATGGATGTCTCCTGGAGCCCGGACGGAACCCGGTTGGTCTTCATGAGCGACCGTGGCAGCGACGGCGCCCCGAGACAGTACGAGGACCTCACGTCGTCGATCTTCACCTGTACGCCGGACGGAGCCGACCGGCGCTTCGTCGCAGGGACGGGACTGTCCTGCGAAAGTCCACAGTGGACACATGACGCGGAGTTCATCGTCTTTCTGGCAAGCGAGGTAGGAACCACGGGATTCGACTTCGTTGCCAGGAACACGAGCCTGTACGCCGTACCCGTCCCCTCCCTGGGGGATTCCGAAGCCGCAGGTGGTGACCAGCAGCGGCTGACCGATGCCGACAGCATCGACCTCGGCGAAACGGGAAGTCACCTCTCGGTGAGCCGGCGGGGGGTCATCGTGCAGGATCGGAGTCGCGGCGCGGTCCGACTCCTGGAGATCGATCCCAGCGCGGGTCCGGTCGATGCCACCAGCGCGGTGGAGATCGCCGGCGGCACAGCCTGGCATCGCGGACATGCCGTGACTCCGTCCGGAGAGGTCGTGGTCGCAGCTGTCGCCGAGTGCGAGCGGCCCAGCGATCTCGTACTCGTACGCGGCAGTGGCGGTGACATCCCGCGCCAGTTGACCGATGTCGGCCGCCGGCTACGCGAAGCGGCCCATCCGCGTCAGCCGCTCGACAAAGAGATACCCAGTTCGGACGGGTATCCGGTCCACGGTTGGGCGATCCTGCCCGATCCGGCCGTGCGCGGTCCTGGCCCGTACCCCGTTCTGCTGAACATCCACGGCGGGCCGTACGCGTCCTCTGTCGCCTCGTTCTTCGATGAACCGCAGATCTACGCCGGCGCCGGGTACGCCGTCCTGATGTGCAACCCGCGTGGCTCGGCCGGGTACGGGCAAGAGCACGGTCGGGCGATCAAGGGTGCGATGGGCACGGTGGATGCGCAGGACATCCTGGCCTTCCTCGATGGCTGTCTGGCTGATCCCGAACTCCCGCTCGACGCCGACCGGGTGGGGGTGATGGGCGGCTCGTACGGCGGCTACATGACCGCCTGGCTGACCACGCGGACCGATCGGTTCGCTGCGGCGATTGTGGAACGCGGCTATCTCGACGCGGTGAGCTTCATCGGTTCCTCGGACATCGGGTGGTTCTTTCCCGACGGATACCACCGTGCGGATTCGCCGGTCCAAGCCACATTCGAAGGCCCAGGCCGTGCGGACCGGCAGGCTCGCAACGACTCGCCGGGTTCTGCCGAGGGCCTGGTTGCCGGCGAAGCGTCGGGTGCTGCCAGGCACGACACCGCCGACCTGTGGGATCAGTCGCCGATGGCCTACGTCGACCGAGTCACGACCCCGACGCTGGTCGTCCATTCCGAGGCCGACTGGCGGACTCCGATCGAACAGGGTCAGCGCTGGTACGCGGCTCTGCGCCGCAACGGCGTACCCGCGGAACTGCTGATCTTCCCGGGCGAGGGACACGAGATGTCGCGCTCCGGGCGGCCAAGCCATCGCCGGGACCGGTTCGTCCACATCCTGCGCTGGTGGGCCGAGCACCTCCCGGTCACCGCGCCACCTGCCTAATCCCTGAGCGAAAGCAAGCACGTGCGGCTGGACGGTCGAATTCGGGACGTTATGCGCATAACGTGCGGCTGGACGGTCGAATTCGGGACGTTATGCGCATAACGTGCGGCGAGCGCTTCGCGCCCCCGGGACTTCTGCCTGACGGCCCCGGGAAATTCGGTTGACGGGTGACACTGGCGGAGTACGGTCTTCGCCCCGTGGCTGCTGACGATGTACTGAGCCCCGAACCCGCCGCCGACGATCCCGCCCCGACTTCCCACACAGCTCCCACCGACGATCCCGCCCCGACTTCCCAGACAGCTCCCGCCGACGATCCCGTTCTCTCGGCCGAACGAGCCCACCTTGACCGCGCCCTCGAGTGCCTTGGGTTGATGCGGGCAACCGCGAGCTCGCTTAGCGATGCCGGCGGGGACGCCTTCGCCAGCGAGATGCTCGGCAAGTCCAAGGCGGTTCGACTCAAGTCCCTGGCCGACGACGGAAAGACCCCGCCGTTCTTCGGCCGAACCGACCGCCTGCGCGACTCCGACGATAAGGCGCACGGGCTCGAGGAGTTCCACATCGGCCGCCGACACGTCCGCGACGAGTCCGGTGATCCGGTCGTGATCGACTGGCGGGCTCCGATGTCGCGGCCGTTCTACCAGGCGACGCCGGCCCAACCGCTCGGTGTCGCCCTGCGGCGGCGCTTCGGATTCGCCGGGGCGCGGCTGACCTCGTACGAGGACGAGGCACTGATCACAGCAGCGCCCGGCGAAGCCGAAGCTGATGCACCGCTGGCCCACCTGGTGGTCCAGGAGGTCGAACGGCCGCGCGCCGGCCCGATGCGCGACATCGTCGCCACCATCGCACCGGATCAGGACGACATCGTCCGGGCGCCGCTGGAGACCTCCCTGTGCATCCAGGGATCCCCCGGCACCGGTAAGACCGCGGTCGGCCTGCACCGGGCTGCCTACCTGCTCTACACCTATCCGCATCGGCTGCATCGCTCCGGCGTCCTCGTCATCGGCCCGAACGCCGCCTTCCTCCGCTACATCGGCGCGGTGCTCCCGGCACTCGGCGAGCTCGACGTCACCCAGACCACGGTCGACGAGCTCACGGCGAGGGTTCCGGTGCGCGGCAAGGACTCTGACGAGACGGCGCAACTCAAAGGTGACGAACGCTGGGCGGCGATCCTCCGGCGAGCGGTGTACGGCGCGATCAACAGGCCACCGGACTCGCTCCAGGTATCACTGAGCGATCGTCGCTATCGGATCCCGGTGGAGCGACTGCGCCGGTACGTCGATGACGTACGCCGTAGCGGTGTCCCGTACGCCATCGGTCGTGAGCGGCTGGCGATGACGGTCGCCGAGGATGCCCGCCGGCAGAAGGAGCAGGTCGGTGGGTCACCGACGGACCCCGAGACTCGCCGATGCGCCCGCAGCGCCGAGCTACGGGAGTGGCTGGCCGTGATCTGGCCCGAGGTCGACGCTCGCCAGACCGTACGCAGCATGCTGACCGATCCCGAAGCCCTGGCCGGAGCTAGCCGCGGCTCATTCAGCGCTGCCGAGCTCGCCCGACTCGGCGCCCAGCCGCCCTCGGTCAATCCTCGATCGGTGCGCTGGAGCGTCGCGGACGCCGTCCTGATCGACGAGGTCGAGGGGTTGCTGCGGCGCACCGAACTGTTCGGGCACGTCATCCTCGACGAGGCCCAGGACCTCTCCGCGATGCAGCTTCGTGCAGTGGCCCGACGAGCACAGGCCGGCTCGGTGACGGTGCTCGGCGACATCGCCCAGGGAACCAGCCCCTGGTCCACCACCGACTGGGCCAGTTCGTTGGCTGCTTTGGGCAAACCTGACGCAGTCGTACGAGTACTGACCCGGGGCTATCGCGTTCCCGGCGAGATCCTCGATGTGGCAAACCGGCTGCTACCCCACCTGGCGCCCCAGTTGCCGCCGGCAACCTCGGTCCGGCCCGGGCGAGGCGCGGTTGCCACGCACTCGGTCCTGGATCTCGTCGCCGCGCTGCCCGCAATCGTCCTGGGCGTGCTCGGCCAGCCAGGTTCGGTCGGGGTGATCGTCGCCGACGACGACGCGCCGGTTTTGGCGCAAGCCCTGATCTCAGCGGGGGTGCGCGCCGTACGACTGTCGGTCGCCGATCCCCAGTCGAGCGACGTTTCCGAGTCGAGCGCCGAGGTCAGCGAGCCAGACTCCGCCGAGGAGCGCGTCACCGTGCTGCCCGCCACCCTGGCCAAGGGACTCGAGTACGACCACGTGGTCCTGGTCGAGCCGGCTGCGATCGTCGCCGCTGAGCAGCGTGGGTTGCATCGACTCTATGTCGCGCTCACTCGTGCGGTGACCAGCCTCGCCGTCGTGCACGCCAAGCCGCTCCCGGTCCAACTCGGTGCGGAGCTACAGCGCCTCTGACCCCGAGGGCGCGCAGAAAACCGAGGCGAAGCGCGTCTGACCTCGAGCGGGATTGTCTGGCCGGCCGCGGACGTTGCCCTGAACATGTCGCTGACCCTGGGACCAGGACCGCTGGCCTTCGCCAACCGAGAGCATCTCAACCTCGACCTGTCCGATGCGCCGAAGCACCTGCTCTATCTGCACGACGTCGAGCAGCGCATCCGCGGCATGCTCGCCGGTGAGTCCGTCGTGGACACCACGGCCGGCAAGCTGCTGCACGAGTCGGGGATGTTGCCGCAGTGGTACCTGCCGCTGGCCGACATCCGCGCCGACTTCCTCGTCGAATCGGACACCTGCACGCACTGCCCGTTCAAGGGCGACGCCTCGTACTACTCGCTGCAGGTCGGCGACCGGCTGGTCGAGGACGCGATCTGGACCTACCGCACGCCACTGCCCGCGGCCGCCTGGCTCGACGGGCTGGGGGGCTTCTACTTCGACCGGCTCGACACCTGGTTCGAGGAGGACGACGAGGTCTTCGCTCACCCGCGGGACCCGTTCCATCGGGTCGACACCCACCGGACAAGCCGGCATGTCGTTGTACGGGCCGGCGGTGAGACCGTGGCCGACACGACCCGGGCCATCGCGTTGTATGAGACGGGCCTGAGCGTGCGCTATTACCTACCCGAGGAAGATGTCCGGACCGAGCTGCTCAGTCCCAGCGACACGACCAGCCAGTGTGCCTACAAAGGCACGGCCGGCTACCGCACTCTGACGGTCGGCGCGCAGACGATCGTCGATGCGGCCTGGTTCTACGCCAAGCCGTTCGCCGACGCCAGCCAGGTCGCCGGCTACTTGTCCTTCGCCGGTACCGGCATCGACATCGAGGTCACCGACAACTCATCCACCGGCGCTCCCAGGGTGGCCCCATCTCCGTGACGCGGGGCGTACGGAGGGTCAGCGGTCACCGCGTCCAACTCCGCGCCGGCTCGAGACATCCATGCCACCGCCAGTAACCCGACCACGGCAATCAGAGCTGCAACGGCAATCGCGGCATGGATGCCGGTGGTCTGCGCGCTGTCGTAGAGAGCTCGAATCCCATCCTGCCGAGCTGCGGGTACCAGCGCGAGCGCACCGCCGAGTTCCCCACGGGCGATGTTGCCGATGACCTCCGCCGACTCACCCGCGCGGGCCGAGGCTGCCGCGGCGCGGCCGGCCGCCCACTGAGCAAGGGCGGCCAGCCCGGCGATCCCGATCGCGTTGCCGAGTTGGCGAGCTGTGTTCGCCGCGCCGGCCGCCATCCCGCTGCGTTCGGGTGGGATCCCGGCAACCGCGGCAGCGGCTAGGGCGGGATTCGTCAACCCCACACCGGCACCCCCGATCAGGAAGCCCGGCAACAGCCAGACCGGGGACGTGCCAGCGCCGATGGGCAGCAGCAGAAGCAGTCCGACCGCACACAGCACGAGACCGGCAATGAGCCGCACCCGGATGGACAGCGTCCGGGACAGACGCGCGGCGCTCAGCGCGACGAAGAAGGCCAGCAGCGACCAGGGCAGGAACCACAGCGCTACTTCCATCGGGGTCAGCTTCAGCACGTCCTGGATGTACGCGCCGAACAGCACGATCAGGGACAGCATCGAAGCGGCGAGTACGGTCCCGGCGACCAGGCCGGTCCGGTAGCCCCGACCGCGCAGCAACGACACGTCGACCATCGGGTACCTACGGCGCCGTTGCAGGATCGCGAAACCCACCAGCAGCGTTACCGCGATGGCCAGCAGGGTGAGCGCTGCCGGTGCCGCGCCACCTGCCGAGGCCCGATTGACGGCCAGGATCAGGGCGCCCAGTCCCAGTGCCAGTGCGAGGGTCCCGACGACATCCAGCTTGCCGGTCGAGGCGGATGCCGGCGGACGGTGCAGCGGCAGCGTCAGTGTTCCGGCCGTCGCCGCGAGCAGGCCGATGACTGCCACGATCAGGAACGCCGGACGCCACCGTCCCAGCTCCACACTCGCTGCGGCCAGCAGCGGCCCGACCGACAGGCCGGCACCGATGGCAGCACCCCACCAGGCCATCAGCCGGGCCCGATGATGTGCCGCAATCGCGGTGGACACCAGGCTCAGCGAGCAGGCCAGCATGGCCGCCCCGGCCACACCCTGGCCCACGCGCCAGGCGATCAGTTCACTGGCGGATCCGCTGATCGCCGAGCCCAGTGAGCACAGGGCGAAGCCCAGCGTCGACAGGACCCATACCCGAGCGCCGCCGAACCGATCGCTGAGCACACCGCCGGCCAGCAGTGCGGCGCCGAGCCCCAGCGGATAACCGCCCACAGCCAGTTGCAGGTCGGCGATACCTACCCCTAGGTCAGCGCTGATCGCCGGGACGAGGGGAATGGGCAACGGGTACGCGAGAAACACCATGAACGGTGCCCCGGCGACTGCGGCGGGCAAGGAGATCCGGGTTACGGCCTCAGTTCGTCTCATGAACCCAGCCTAGAGGTGCTAGGTGTCCTGAGTAAACCCAGCTAGGGTGAACATATGGACTGGCAGCAGATCAGCTCGGCGAACTGCCCGATCGGTCGCGGCCTGGAGTTGCTCGGCAGGCCGTGGGCACTGCTCGTCGTCCGCGATCTGCTGCTGGGTATCCGGCGATTCGACGACCTGCACGACAAACTGGGGGCCTCGCGCCCTGTGCTCGCCGCCCGCCTGCGCGAACTCGAGGAGGCTGGCGTCATCCGCCGGGTTCCCTACCAGAACGCCGGTGAGCGGACCCGCCACGAGTACCGGCTCACCGAACGTGGCCGCGATCTCTACCCGGTCATCATGACCATTCGCGAGTGGGGCGAGCGTCATCTCCTCGACGCCGACGGCGCGCCGATCGTGGCCGTGCACACCGGCTGTGGTGCGCGGGTGAGGACCGACCTTCGGTGCGCCGATGGCCACTCAGGCCTGGCGGTGCGAGACACCCAGGCGATACCCGGGCCCGGCGCCCGACACCTGACCGCCGCACCCACCTGAGCCGCTCGTACGCGCCGATCACCCGGGTTGTGTTTGCATGACCCGGTGAACTCGCCAGGTGCACCACGGCACGCAGCCCCCGCAGACGCCTCTGACGGCTTCGACGACTTCGACCGCCCCGACGCTTCCGCATCCGACAACCACGAACGAGGGCAGGTCAGCAGTGCTCTGCTCTGGGTCGCCTGGGTCATCGGCCTCGCGCTGCTCTGGTACGGAATCGGCTTCGCCTCCACGCTGGCCCCGGAAAATCTGGCCGGCGCGCCACAAGGAAGTGCGCTTCCCCTGCCCCTCTACACGTTCGGATACGGACGGCTCACCGTCGGCGCGCTGGTCGCCGGCACGGTTGTCGGACTGGTCGGACGGCGGGCGAACCGGGTCTGGCCCGCTGGCCTGTTGGCCGCTGGATTGGCCTGGGTCCTGACCCGCTCCGGCCTGGAGGCGTACTCGCAGGACCGGCTCTACGGCGACGACCGGCTCTTGCTGCTCGGCACGCTCCTGCTGGTGGTCGCGACCGTCGTGGGGCTCGGCATCGGCCTGGCCGGCGCTCGCGGCGCGTGGCAGCGGCTAGTGGCCATCTCGGTGGTGACCGGGATCGCCGTTGGGCACGTGGTCGGCATCATCGCCGATCTGCAGAGTGCGGTCAGCGACGGCCCATCGACCATCGCCGGCTCCGGGATCACCCGGTGGCTGGTTCTGGCCGCACTCTTCGGCCTGGCTGTGGCCATTGCCGCACTTGGCAAGGCGCCCTGGCTGCTGCTCACCGCGATCACCTCGTTCGTCTTGCCAGTCGTCGTGACCGTGCTGGGGTATCTGGGCCAGTTGATCCGGCCGGGTGCCGGGCGCAACATCGACGAGCAGGTCCTGGCGCCGATCGCCGATCTGTTGTCGGCGATCGTGGGCACCTTCTCCACCTGGTGGCCCCCCTTGGCGGTCATCGCCGGTGGCGTGGTCGGGCTGGTGGTCTGGCGGGCTCGCCGGAGCCGGCGGGCCGACATGCCAGTATTAGACCCAGCCCACCCCGTGACCACCGGCGATCCCGGTGGGCGGACGCCGCGCCGAGGAGATCCCGATGACTGAGGTACCCGAACTCGTCAATCACGCGTTCGAGCCGAACCCGTTCGCTCCGCACCACGATCCGACCGGTGCAGGTCCGCTCGACAAGGCCGAGCCCATCCCGGCCGACCAACCGGAACTCGTCCAGATGCTCACCCCCGAGGGCGAGCGAGTGGAGCACCCCGATTACTCGATCGATCTCAGCACCGAGGAACTGCTCGCGCTCTACCGCGACCTCGCGCTCGTACGTCGTGTCGACGTCGAAGCCACTGCGCTCCAACGCCAGGGCGAACTCGGAATCTGGGCCAGCCTGCTGGGTCAGGAGGCCGCCCAGATCGGCGCCGGCCGGGCTCTGCAACCCGATGACATGGCCTTCCCGACCTACCGCGAGCACGGCGTCGCATGGTGCCGGGGGATCGACCCGCTGTCCATCATCGGGCTGTTCCGCGGCTGCGACAGCGGCGCCTGGGATCCGATCGAGTCCAAGTTCAACCTGTACACGATCGTGATCGGCGCCCAGACCCTGCACGCTGTGGGATACGCGATGGGGATGCAGCGCGACGGTGGGGAGGGTGCGTGCCTCGCCTTCTTCGGCGACGGAGCCACCAGCCAGGGAGACGTCAACGAGGCGTTCATCTTCGCTGCGGTCTTCGATGCGCCGGTGGTGTTCTTCTGCCAGAACAACCAGTACGCGATCAGTGAGCCGATCGAAAAGCAGAGCCGAATCCCGTTGTACCGCAGAGCAAGTGGATTCGGATTCCCAGGCATCAGGGTGGACGGCAACGACGTCCTGGCCGTACTCGCGGTGACTCGTAAGGCGCTGGAGGCAGCACGCAGCGGTCAGGGCCCGACGTTCATCGAGGCCTACACCTACCGGATGGGCGCGCACACCACCTCGGATGATCCGAGCCGTTACCGGTTGGCCAGTGAGATGGAGGCCTGGAAACTCAAGGATCCGATCGAGAGGCTCAAGGCCTATCTCGTACGGTCCGGCCAGGCCGATGCCGCCTTCTTCGAGGCCCTCGACGCCGAGTCCGACGAGTTAGCGGCGCGGGTACGCAAGGGCACCCTCGAGATGCCCGACCCTGACCCGGCCTCGATGTTCGACAACACCTACGCCGAGATCACCCCGTACCTCGAAGAGCAGCGGGACACCTTCCTGGCCTATCAAGCAGGGTTCTCCGACGAATCGAGCCACTCATGAGGGCCGACGACGCACTCTTCTCCGGGAGAGCAGCCGTGAGCAACGACGACGCACTCTTCTCCGGGAGAGCAGCCGTGAGCAACGACGAC